>JABAOF010000011.1_pt1 | contig 57678 bp, 61 predicted proteins | sample 7062171 | NCBI WGS metagenome assembly JABAOF01 (sample SAMN14538628, study PRJNA623070) | marine sediment metagenome | biome: marine biome [ENVO:00000428]; feature: marine pelagic biome [ENVO:01000023]; material: deep marine sediment [ENVO:00002113] | place: India: Gulf of Khambhat ... | reverse complement strand
TACTAGGAATCATGTGCCTCTACATCATACGCCACTTCCGATTCTTCTGGAATAGAATGTTCAGAAAGCAAAGAAGGTGTTACCAAGATCTCGCAGGCGTGTACACACCAAGCGTCTCGATTCTCATCCCTATGCATAACGAGGAGATGGTAGCCGCCACTATCTTGGACCGGTTCGTCGAGATGGACTACCCTAGGGACAGTCAAAGATACGAAGTGATCGCCATCGACGACGGGTCGACAGATTCCACGGCGTCCATCGTCGATCGATACGCCTCAGAGTATACTTTTATCAAGGCCATACACCGCGTCGAAAGTTGCGGGAACGGCAAACCCGAAGCGCTTAACGTCGGACTCAAGATGGCCTCGAACGAGATCGTTCTAACCTTCGACGCCGACTACTTACCTCCACGCGACTGCGTCAAAAGGCTCGTAGCTCCGTTTTACGATGCGGAGATCGGAGGGGTTATGGGGCGTGTGGTTCCAATCAATAGTCCGGAATCACTCATCAGCAGGATAATAGACATGGAAAGAGCTGCCGGCTATCAGGTTAACCAACAAGCAAGATACAACCTAGATCTTATGCCGCAGTTTGGAGGAACAGTAGGAGGGTTCAGGAGGAGCGCGTTGAAATCAGTTGGAGAGTGGGACGAGACCAAACTCGCAGAGGATACCGACCTCACTTATAAGCTCTACTTGCACGGTTGGAAGATTGCCTACGTGAACGGTGCTGAGTGTTACGAGGAGGCAGTCATCTCCTGGGACATGAGGAAGAAGCAGCTCAAGCGATGGGCAATTGGGCACGACCAGTGCTTTTTCGACCATTTTTTTGAAACTTTGAAATCTCCATTCCTAACATTCTGGCAGAAGGTTGATGGCCTTCTCCTGCTGGGAGTCTACGTTTTACCGTTCCTCATACTGGTCGGATGGCTGACAGGAATATTGACCTACCTAGCTGGATCGCCATGGTGGATTTCTCTCTTCCCAGCCGTGCTCTTCATCTTCAGCTACAGCAGTTTTGGGAACTTCGCGGTCTTCACCGAAGTTGGTGGAGGCCTATTTCTCGATCAAAGAAGGCGCAGCATATGGCTTCTACCATTGATACTGATAGGTTTCTTTGCCAACGTTTGGGTGTGCAGCAGAGCCTTTTTTGAGGCGATATTCTTGCGTCTGCAACAACATGACAAACGAGAGCCAACTTTCCTAGCTGAGATCCAAGAGCACGGGTCAACGAGCTACAATTGTAGCAGCACGCTGTATAGTTTCCACGATAGGACTGACAACTCCCATCGATGGGATAAAACAGGACGATCTGGCAATGGTCTACTCCATTACAACAACGCCAAGAACGCAGAAGCAAAAAAGAATCAGAGGAATCGGAGCTGATCAAGTGATTGCCTTTGGGTATTTTGTTATTCTAGGACTCCTTGCTGGGTTGACTGTCCTTTGCTTTGTTTGGGGGGTTTGGGAGTACAAGAAGCCCGAGGATTCTGGGCCGCTATTTGTGGACCTAGACCGTACAATCGGCAAGAGATCTGATCGTGCCCACAGAAGGGACGAAGGCGTCGAGTCTGACCTTTCTGCTCTTCCAAGGAAAACACTAGGTGAAAGAGGATCAAGTGGGAATAGCCCCTGGATCCAAATGACAGGCAAACTCGCGAACAATAGGTTTGAGACACAGACCTACGCTCGTTCTAAGGAAGCTGAGACGATCCGTGTGCGAGGCGACGCACGAATCCCGAGGGGAGAGGTCATCCCGTACAACATGATAGTGGAGGGAGACCTCACTTCAGAGGCTGACGTAACCTTTCTTGGAGGTCTCCATGTTGAAGGAATGGCCAAGATCGGGGCACGCAATTTTCTCGGAAAATCCCTCGTGTGCAGAAGGGAACTTATTCTTCTGGAAGATGTGATTGTACGAAACTGCGTCGACTGCGATGGACCTATCTTCATTAAGGAAGGAGTGAAAGTCGGTATGGGTGGGGAAGGAGGCGGGATTGCCTCAGCCAGCGTTATATACTTGGAGAAAGCGGAGGGCCCCCTGACGATCCACTCAAAAGAAGGCATTCGCGTAGTCGCATCTCTAGAAGAAGCAACCCAGGAGCAACTCAAGCCAAGAGCCACTGTGGGGACCACATGAAACGTGCAATAGGGGTGTTGCAGCTCTCGGCTACAGTTGTTTTCTGTTGGTCACTACTGATTGTGGCATCAGGTCCTCAAATCACGCAAGGACTTCCTTCAATAGCAGGCCGTCAAAAAGGTAGAGTTGACTTGGCGCCCGACCAATCGTTCTCCGGTGGCACAGAGTCAACTATTGAATACAACGTTTATATCAAAAACATGGGAAAACTGAAGGATGACTACCTTCTGACCGCTTTGTCTAGTCAAGGCTACTCTGTAGAAGTCTGGCTAGACATAGACCAGCTCAACGGTGGTGACATTCAACTAATACCCCCTGACGGATATATCCTAACGCTTGACGCGGATGAAATGGCCACATTAGTCGTGAGGGTTACCCTTCCCTCAAATGCGATCGATGGAGCGATAGACAACACGATAGTCAAAGCTGTAAGTCCAAACACAGGCGCCTCGGATTCCGTGACCCTTGTCACAACCGTCAACTCTAATCTGCTTTACCCTTCGAATTGGGCTCAACTCGGTTCAGATCCCATGATCCCATCTCACCCTGACAAGGTGGATCTCAAAGCGTTGTACTACACCAACAACGGGACACATGTCTTCTTCAGAATGGCTACCTCTGACAGACCTGATCCGGAAGCCTTTGCCTATACCGTGTATCTAGACACGAAGCCTGGTGGACAACAGCTCGGTAGTCATGCCTATGACTACTTCCTCAGTTCGGACGGTACACTCTATGAATGGAATGGCACCAGTTGGATCGATTCTGGAAGCCAGACGGGATATCAAACTGATGGAACGAGCATGATGCTCTGGGTCAACTTGGACAACCTAGGCTTGAACGCGCAGGATATACACGTCTTTTCTCGCACTGCTACAAAAGATCTTATAGTAAAGGACTCGATCGGGCCTTACAACATCTTGAGAAACAACATCGCTGAAATGCCACTGATGCTTATCCCGTTTGTGACTCTGGCTGTCTACTTCGCCGTCTCCGGCACGAGGAAAAAGAACGAAAATCAGACTCGTGGGAACTCGAGCGAAAGGAAAGCCAGGCTCAACAGAAAAGATAGTGTATCTTGTATTCTAGCCACGCGCGCGCCCGTGAACTTGAGCAAATCGGTTAAGCACAACTGAGGATTTCGAGTGTAGTCTTCCTTCAATGACAACGTTTTCGCCAATTTCAATGAAACCAGCAGACTTCACTGATCCATGTATGAAAGCATCTGGACCAACGACAATATCACCTCCTGAAACGAGATTTCCTTCGATTTCTGTGTTGGCGCCTATCGTAATATCTTTCAAAGCCTCTATTTTTGACAAAAGCTGGCAGTCGGTCCCGATTTTCAAAGACCCTTTAACCATTAGGGTTTTGTACACGGTGGTTTTCGGGGGGATCTCGAGGTCCCCTAAGACAGTGATGTTGTCCCCCGCGTGGAAGATTTCTCCGTCAGCCTTCGCTTGAAACGCTAGGGTCCTTTCTACTCCGGGTGTCTGCAATAGTGGTAGCTGTTCGACGATCGGTTTGCCCGAGTTCGACGTGGATTCTCCTTGCTCATCGACGTAGCCTACTGCAGCGATTGTTTCTGGGAGGCTCGTCTTGTCTTCAGTTAATCTATCCACGAAAGTCGGTGGGCCAACGATGTGTGAGGGTGTGATAGACTGCTCAGCAGGTGTGGTTGAAGGTTTGACTTGCTTCTTGTCTCGTATCGTCTCCCCTGTGATTCCATCAATCTTCACGGCGGCTTTCTTCCCCGTCTTCAAGTGCTCAAATACGAGTTGATAGATTGGACTGTACGCCAAGGTGCGATCATTGACTTCAAATATCTCTTTAGTGACCTCACCGTCTGAAGGCCGCCTTACGATCTTGGACCGAAGAAAGTCTATCTCATCCTCGCTGGAAATCTGGATTTTACTGGGTTCTATTCCGAATTCGACTAGTTTCTCTGGACTCAGCTCTTCAGAAGGAGCGATAGGGATTTGTTCAGGTGCGAGCTCGCGGCCCGTCTTGTCTAGAACGGTGTACGTCTCGTCTTCGTAATGATAGAGTGCCTCACCTTTGAGTTCGATTTTTCCGATGCTGCTTTGAGGGTGGTCCTTGAGAGTCTTGAGAGGTTTGGGCTTGAACTTTTCTCCTAGGAGCGCGATTTCTGTGGCGTCTCCGTCGACTTGAACTGGAAAAACACGCTTTTTGTAGTAATCGATTGCATATTTTCCGCCTACAATGAGGTACGGTTCATATTGCTTGTCGATGGAAACAACCCGTATATCCCTAGATTTCGGCTTTAGAAAGCGCATTTTGACAAAAAGATCTCGCTTCAGTCTTTCGGCTAACCGCTGAACCACGTCGAGATTGAGTCGGGATTTCAGAACAACAGTTTTCCTATCGACAATCTCTGTTGGCAGCATAGGATTGAGTCGTCTAACCCTAGCGTTTTGGAGGTTACTTGGACTGGGAGGCGGCGCGTATTTTCCCTTCAAAACATTTCTTAGGAACCAAGCGTCCCTCATCATTACCGTCCCTAGAACTAGGGCTGCGAAACCGGCTAGCCCGAAAACGTACCGGGCAGAATCACTAGGCAGATTCCGTAGGCCAAACCATTCAAGCCACTGAAACAGGGCTATGTTGGCAGCTACGAAACCGACGACAAGAGTAGCGATCCCGACAATGAACATCATATTCCGGTGTTCGATCTTTTGTACCACTTTTCTTCCCCTGAGAGGCAGAGATGATCTAGTTCAGAAGGAACTCCGAACAATGCACCTTTCTCCATTGTTTGCACTGCCCATAGTTTTCGAACTGGTTCGTTGCCAACCTCCTCTAGCACTTCGTAGGGTGGATTTTGATTCAGAGTATAAAAATGATTTATGAAGTCTGAATTCTAATCCGTCGTACGCTTCCTATTGCGCCGAAAGCTTGTCGGAGAAAGCACTACTGGAGAGTGGCATGGGCAGAACTGAGATAGAAGTGAGACGTGGAATTGTTTCAGGGTGTTTTTCTTCCAAGAACAACGTAGAGGAGGTTTCCCAAGTTGACTCGTGAGAATTCCAGGTTGGCGATCTTGTCAGCCAAAGCTGGAGTGATTACAGATATGAACGGAGAGATCCAATTAAGGGTGCCTCTGTCGATGATCTGATAGTTAGTTTGTTCCGCAATTCCCAATAGTTTCTGCCAATGGTATTTCGAAACATGTTGCGCCGCTTTCATTTTGGGGGCCAGCTTCGACGAATCCAGGAGGGTTTCTATACTGGGCCAGAGACTGTGATAATTGGGTGTCGTAATCAATACTCGTCCGTCTCGAGTGATCACTTTGCCAATCTCTGTCAATGTCTTCACTGAATATTCTTCAGTAAGGTGCTCAATGACTTCACTCATAATGACCTTGCTAAATCTGAGATTCAAGCTCCCAATCTTTAGCAGATCTAGTCTTTTGGCAAGCGCGTTTTGAATCTGTGAATCTTCTATTTTCCGCTCAAGGAAGCGAATGGATTCTTCATTGGAATCGATGCCCACAATGTATCGAACTTCCGTAGCGAATTCAAGTAGTGTATTGCCGGAGCCACATCCCGCGTCCAAGACAACGTCATTCTGATTCAGGAAGTTGAGATACTCAATTAGGTTAAGTCTGTTTTTATGCCACTGCCTCTGAATCGGATTGCCTCTTCTCAAAGCATGATACTGGTAGTTACCTGGAATTCTAGCTTTCATTCCACGCTACGACCGTATTGTCAGCAATAGAATTTGCCGATTCTTAGCCTATAAGCGATTTCCAGCAGATCCGTAAACATTCCCCAAGCCTCTCTAAGCTTGAACAAATTGCGCATCTGGACATTGATCGGAAGCTCAACGATCTTAATCCCCTTCACATTGGCAACCGTCAGCAACTCTACATCGTAAGCGTATCTTTGGACTGCCAATTTAGAAAATGCAGCGTCGAAGGCCTTCCTTCTGATGGCTTTCAATCCCGTTTGAGTGTCCTTCACCTTCACTCCGGTCAGCAGCCTGGTCAGCAAGTTGAAGATCTGACTCAGAAGTCGACGAATCAGCGGTGTCTCCACCTTTGATTGAGGATGTCGTTTTGAGGCGATCGCAATGTCTGCAGACTCCAAGGCCTCGAGGTATCTGTAGATCTGTTTCGGATCAATATCTAAGTCGCCGTCAATTATTACAATGTTGTCTCCATCGGCACGGGAGATTCCAGTCTTTACAGCGAATCCTTTCCCCATGTTCTTCCCATAACTCAACACTCTAACACAACTGTCGTTGTTCGCGTAATCAACTGCCTTTGTGAGGGTGCCATCAACACTGCCGTCATTAACCACTATAAGCTCATACTTGACCCCGAGTCTTCTAAGAACACTGTGAGCTCTCTTCACAGCCTCTTCTATATTGTCTTCCTCATTGAAGGCCGGCATTACCAAAGAGACATCTGGCGCTCTCTCTAACACCTTTCAACGCCTCATAAAACAAAACCATGCAACTCATGTTCGCCGTGTGCAAAGGATCGTTTCATAGCCAGGACACTCTAGCATCAACACAGGGCAATCATAGCGATGCCACACTCTTCTCATTTGATACTGCGAAAAACGTCACTAGTTTTGCAGTTAAACATTGCTAACCTTCAATATGAATCCAGACTCAAGATTAGTCCGAAGTGCGCACAATACTCCAAGCTGTAGTCCGTTGTGCCTGCGATCATTACCCCTAATTCATAAAGCCTATAAGAATTTCTGAGAGCTAGCGAATTCCGGTCGCACACAGTAAGTATCCATGATCCATCCACACTCAGCAGATAATCAGGAAATTCGGCATATGGGCATGAGAAACCTACAGAGACACAGACGCGAGGACTCCAGCTACGATTCATCCAAGCTGAAGCAAATGCAACGTACCCATTGAAGGGCAAAAGCAATGGTTGACTTGATAACTGCACTTAGAACTGCAGCTTCCTCTTTAAGGAGAAGAAGTGAAGACCTTCTCGCCTACACGGTAATATATGCTATTGCGTTATACGGTTCCTTACCTCTCTTTTCAGCTTCTTCTATTCCGCCCGGCTGCGATTCAGCGATGCATTTTTCCAAGATCAGGGTCTTTTCCCAGTTCTTTCCCAACATGCCTCGATGGTTTCCATGGTGGTACTGCGGAACCCCTTCGTTACGCTTTTACCCACCACTGAGTTATTCTGTTTCGTCATTAGTAGGCTGGTTATGCGCGTCTCCCGTGGAGGCATACAAGTTCATTGACTTCTTTTCTTTCTTTCTCGCGGGGCTTTTCATCTATCAGTTCATGAAGGTGCTGACGCGTAGCCGTTCTTCCAGCGTTTCCTCAGCGATGTTATACATGCTTAGCCCCCAGACTCTCTACGGACGCTTCTTCGTAGGACACTTCACCCATAATTTCTCGCTGTTCTTCGTACCGTTAACGCTCTTCTGCATCGCAAAATATGGAGATAACATCAAAAGAACGGTTTTAATTACAGCCCCACTCTTTTCACTCATCTTCATCTCTCACTTACAGACCGCTTTGAACTTTGGATTCATGCTGGGAATCTACACTTTCATCTCCGTGGTAGCCAAGTGGTGGAAAGAGGATCCTGAACACACGAGCATAACAGGGCTCTTCCTAGGAGGTGTATTAGGCATATTGCTAGCTGGTTTCTGGCTATTGCCCTGCCTGCTGGAGGGCTCGGGACTTGGTGTGACGACCGAGGCCGTACTCGAAGACATGTTTCCCATAGACGCACTCTTCGTTGAAGCGGTAAACCCCTGGTTCAGAGCGCTTTTTCTTGGTTATCCCTTGATCGTTCTTTGCATTCTTTCAGTGGTGCTTGTTGCAGGGCGAAAGCTCGATGCAAGGCGAACGTTCTGGGGACTCATCTTCGCGTCGTGGACAAGTCTCTTTTTGTTCGCATCTGTCTCTCCATACGTCGGGTTCACGATTGGCTGGCCAAGGAGAGTGGCTTATTTTGTCTCGTTACCGATGGCCATGTCCGCTGGACTTGCCATAAACTGGATTGAAGATCACGTTTTGTTTTCTTCGGGAACTAGTTACCAGTTTAGGCGGCTTTTTCCATATTGCCTTTTGAGCATTATGATACTCCTTGTCTCAGTTCACGTATACAACGTTGAGCAGTTCGCTTGGGAACCCTTTGGGAACGCGATGGAAGTCTCCAGATGGATTAGCGGTCTGAATTTAAAGCCTGGTGAAAGAGTTGTTACCTTCGGAACGTTTTCTTATTCGTTCAATGTACCCGCGGATAACTGGCAGCTAGATGGAGGATATAACCAAGGTCAGGTTAATCCAGATTTTTACTACCAATATTGGCTAAACTTGACCACCGTTGATGATGTGGATGTGATCATCAGGACATTGAATGAGACCAACAGTCGTTGCATAGTCTTTCACGAAGAATCAGAAATACCATCAGCCTATGAAGACCCGGCATTCTTCGAACGAAGCGAGATGTATGGGTTTATCGTGTTCAAATTGAGAGACAACTACACATTGAGTCTTGTCGAGGTCACTAGCGGTAACGCTTCCCTCAACTACAGCTCTCCTACACCCGACGAACTACGCCTCAGAGTTTGGAACTGCTCCGAAGAAGTCGCATTGACTGTAAAGGTGAACTACTACCCAGGGTGGGTCGCAGATTCCCCAGACGGCAACGTATGGTTGACAGAAGATTCAAACGGCCTTATGAAAATTGACATCACAGGATCGGATGACCTGGATATCACCCTACACTATGGGCACACGATGATCGACCATGTAGCATTAGGAACGTCGATCGCAGGAGTAGCAATATACATTTTGCTGCTAACAAAGAGATTATTTGCCGGTTCTATGAGTGGGCGCAACAAGATGAAAAGGCAGGGAAAGTTTAACTGGTAACAACGACAAAATCATTGTTTGGTGCTGTGCCGGCGCCGAAAATCCACAGAGATATTTCACTGTTGAAGTGTGTGGTTTGAATTTGGAGTTGTTCCTTCTCAGCAATGGCTACTTCACCTTAGACAAAAGCCTCCTCGTATACTCAAAGTACCACGGACAGATATACGGAGCCTCCCTCAAACCTTTGCTAGTCATCACAGATGAAGAGAAGATCCTTGTAGACACTGGAATCGGGAAATTGCCAGAGAAATATAGAAGGTTTCACGCGATAGAAAGACAGCCTGATCAAGAGCTCACGGTACAGTTGCAGAGACATAGCCTAAAACTGGAAGACATCGACACGGTCATAAACACTCACCTGCACTTTGACCATTGTGGAAGCAATCACTGTTTCAGAAATGCCAAGTTCTATGTGCAGAATGAAGAGCTCCGTTACGCCTACACTCCTGATAGGTTCCAAAAGGCGGCGTATGTCAGAGAGTTCTTTGATGTAGACATCGATTATGTACCGATCCGTGGAAACTATGATCTAACCGATCGAATTACTCTCATTCCTACACCTGGCCACTCGATCGGACATCAGTCAGTCATAATCAAATGCGGGGACAAGAATTTTGTCTATTGTGGCGACGCTGCCCCTCTCCGTGAAAACCTGGAAAAGAGAAACATTCCCGGTGTTCTTTACCGTTCTGACCAAGCGCTGAAATCAATTGACAAGCTCAGAGGCATCAAAGATGCGACGTATATTTATTCCCACGATAACGCGCAGCTGACTCTCTGATTAAACGGCATCAGTGCGGAGGCCTAAAGAAGTATCTGGGCCATGCAGGCCACTGTGGAGTCACCGTCTTGTCGAAATCCGCTACCAATTCCATGCCGACCTTGAGGTTTTCCGGTTCTAATCCCCGGATCATCCCAGGCAGTTTCAATCCGTCCTGCAATTGCACGATGCCTACTACATAAGGAACCATGGACTGGAACTGCGGCGGTGCCACATGAATAACCGTGTAGGTGAGCAAAATCCCGTTCTTCGCTACTTCAACCCATTCGAAAGCTGTAGAAAAACACTTCGTACACAAGGGCCTGGGCGGCAGATGCAGAGTTCCACAGCTTCTACACTTCGCAGCCATCAATTTCTCATCACTCACAAACTGGTAAAAGCTTTCTATCGTGAATGGTCGCGCCTCCGCCAAACTCATCCCCTCCTGAAAATATGCACGGTCGCCGTGGCCCCTGAACCTCCAACATTATGAGCCAAGCCCACCTCAGCTCCACTAACCTGCCTCTTGTCAGCCTGTCCGGTCAACTGCAGATAAATCTCGTAGGCCTGAGCCGTCCCAGTGGCTCCAACAGGATGCCCCTTCGACTTCAGTCCTCCACTCGTGTTAACAGGAAGGCGTCCCTCCAGTGCGGTCTCGCCATCTTCCACCAGAGAGCCACCCTCGCCACTCTCGCAGAAGCCGAGATCCTCATAGGCTATGATCTCTGCTATGGTGAAGCAGTCATGGACCTCCGCAACGTCCAGATTATGTTGGTTCACACCGGCAGTTTTGTAGGCTTCTCGCCCTGCCCGTCTTGCTGCCATTAATGTTGTGAGATCGTCTCTCTCGTAGAGGCCGATAGCATCGCTGGCGTGCCCGGATCCGATGATGTGCACTGGCGAGTCTGTGAATTTCCTGGCCAGTGCTGGTTTCGTCATGATCAGGCAGCTGGCGCCATCAGTTATTAGGGAGCAATCGTAGAGCTTGAGCGGGGAAGCGATTGTTCTAGACGACATCGCTTTTTCCAGTGTCACTTCTTTCTGCATGTGTGCCTTCGGATTCAAAGCTCCATTCTGATGGTTCTTGACGGCGACCTTGGCCATCTGCTCCTCTGTAGTGCCATATTTGTGCATGTGAGCGGTTGCCATTAGGGCATAAAGACCGGGAAAAGTTATCCCGTGCCACTGTTCAAAAGGAAAATCTGAGGCCATGGCTAAGAACTCAGTGGCTTCCGGCGTTGTTCTGCTGGTCATTTTCTCTGCCCCGCCGACCATCACCACATCGTACATACCTGACAATATGGCAAAGATTCCTAATCTCAAAGCGGTCCCTGAAGAGGCGCACGCCGACTCTGTTCTCACCGACGGTATCGGCAATAGACCGGCCCAGTCGCATACTGTCGGTCCTGTGTGCCCTTGATGCTCATACGACTCGCCCATGTGACCTACGATTAGGGTTCCAATGTCTTTTTTCGGGTCTAAAGTCGGACACCTGTCGAAAGCTTCCTCAGCCGCTTCGGCAAAGAGTTCTCTTCCGTAGACGCCTTCTCTTTTGCCGAACCGAGAAAGCCCAGCTGACACGATGGAAGCAAGAGGCTTACTACTCAAGTGATAGCCCTCAGTGTTTGACCCTATTGGATGTTGAGATTCAGAAATATAATCTGGAACTGCTATTAAAGGTAGTCTCTTCGTTTTGGACATCAGTTGGTTCATCGATTCTACTCTTTTTTAGGACCTTGCGCACGCATAGCGAACGTCGGGGTTAATGCTGAAGCTTTATTAGTGGGTTTATATTAAATCTTAACAGTTAATATATATGGAGGGTCAGCGATGTTTGGGAGTAAGACTCTAGTGGAAGAATCGCGATTTCGAGGTGAGATTGAAGACGCCGTCAAAGAATTGGTAAACAGAATCAACGAGGAATTACATGAGACTCTTCTACTGTCCTACAGCGGCGCTAATGAAGATGAGTGCAACAAGCGCGCTTTTTCTAGAATAATGAAGCTCTGCAGTTTCATGGAAGATGAAGCGTCCAGAGTTAGGCGTTTGATCGAGGCCAATCTGGGCAGGATCAATCCGGACCTTCTGGAAAGGATGTTTCGGAAAGGTAGAAACAAGAGTCCAGATTCATAACATTTTTCTATCCACTCCAACTCGTTGAGGAACGTGGTTATGATGAAAATCAGGAAATTCATGGTCAAAGATGTTGTTACCATGCCGCTAGATGCCTCTGTCTATGAAGCCACGAAGACTATGAACAAGAACAGAATAGGGTGTGTGGTCGTGGCCTACAACGGCGGGATTGTCGGGATTCTTACTGAAAGAGATCTGCTTGAAAGAGTCTTGGAAGAGTGCAAGGACCCCAAAGAAACCAAGATTTCAGACGTAATGACGAGAAAAGTAATCGTTGGAGACCCTGACATGGAACTTGTCGAAGCCACGAGACTCATGTTTGATAACAAAGTGAAGAAACTACCGGTAGTGGAGGGAAATCAATTGTTAGGGCTAGTCACGCTAACGGACATAGCTCGAGCCGCAAGTGTTGACCAAGATACTCTAGAATTGGTCGAAAAACTTTCAAACATGCATAGGATATGAGGTTTTTAGTAGTCTTCAGGTTTTGAAGATTCAAAATCCTGTGCTCATGCAGAGCCGTAGCAATAGTCCCTACATTCATAGTGCAAACTATGTGCCAATTACCAACCCCGCACTTCAGGGCTATTGTCCACACCATACCTTTTTTTGATGAATCCAACAGTCTTTTTCATCGACGCTTCCAAAGACTCCAACTCTTTTGGATCCTTCTGGAGACAAGCCCACTTTGGAACCTTCTGTCTAGGCACTGCCACCGCATAGCAATCCGTCAAATCCCCTTTTCGCTGATCCTTCGGCACAAATTGGATTTTGACTTTCTGCCCGATGAAGAGCTCCCTTGGGGCTATGTGCAACATCATGGCTAAAGTGGTATCGGCACCATCGATTTTGACCCACCCCATCGAGAACGGTAATTGGTGCTCGAAAGGAGCTGCTGCAAGGCACTGAACGGTGAAAGTATGGATGACCCCTTTCAATGGAAGATCGATCCATTCACAGTCAGCTACTCTGCATTTGGGATTCCAACAATGGGCTCTGGGAGGACAGTATACTGTGTCACACTTGGGACATCGTGTTCCTTTCAGCTTTCCCGCCAGTAGTCCTCTGAAAAAGGGCGAAACCAACCCGTAGCTGTGGGAGTATAATGCAAAAGCGGCGCGATCTATCACCATGAATTCTTTGGGCGATCTCTTTAATGCATCCTCAACTGTACCCCCGCCCCAAGGACCTTTAACAACCTGATGTCCCTTAATTGACCATAATCCTGTGTTGACTATTGGTTCCCAGTATTCCTGAGCAGCTGTTGAGTGATCCTCTACCACCGGATAGTGTTTGTATTTCGCTTCACGCCTGGTGCGCTTTATTTTCCTTACTTTCAATTTTGTTTCTTCGGTTCCGACTTCCGTCATTCTACTCTCTCCTTTCTAGTCCTTTTCAAAAGTTACCACTGCCCCTTGACAACCCGTTCCACCATGCCCGGTAATAAGCGCTTTTCTTGCATCGGGTACCTGCAAACCGTTCGGGCCACACTTTTCTTTTATCTTTCCAGCAAGCTGCCAATATAGGAAGAGTGTATAATAGAGACTTGTAGCGCCTACAGGGTGCCCTGATGCTGTCAAACCTCCGCTGAGGTTGGACGGGCATTCACCACCATATTCAACTACTCCTTCTCTTATCATGGTTTTTCCTTCTCCTCTAGGGCAAAGCATCAAATCTTCCCATAAACAAAGTTCAACGCCGTCATAGGGAGCGAAAAGCTCTATCAGATCTAATTCTTTTAGCGGATTGGTTATACCTGCTTGGGGATATGCCCTTTTTGCAGCTATATGCAAAGAGGCAAAGTTTGCCATATCTGGATAAGGCGTTTTTATCGGCTCAACAAAGTCGGGATATATCTTCGCCTCGTTCTTCATCCCTTCATAGGCAAAATCAACCGTTCTATCTCCTGGCCTCATCGAATCTGTCCCTAAACCAACTCCCGTTATCCACATAGGTGTATCAGTGAACCGGCGAGCTTCGGATTCTGTTGCCATCAATAGAACACAGGCTCCTTCACTCATTACAGCACAGTTGAGAACTCGATAGGGCCAGCATACCATTCGGTTCTTCCAGTAGTCGTCCAGTGTGATGGAAGCAGGGCCGTGCTGGCTCACCCATTGAGAATAGGGCCAATGAGTGGAATTGTTGTGGTTTTTTACTGCAATCCTGCCAAGATCTGCCGTGGTCTCCCCATACAACTGCATGTGTCGGACTTCAAGAGCAGCGTAGTACGCATTGTAGTAACCGCCAACTGGAAAGTCCCAATCGGTATCTGCTGCTGAAGCGATCATTTCATTTGTTGCAGCAACAGAAACCTCGCACATCCACTCCCAGCCAGGAACTAGTATAACATCATACATCCCTGACTTTATCATGTAGTATGCATTAACTATCGCATCTATTGAAGTGGATCCACCGGATTCAACTCTGTAACCTGGCTTGTTATGTAAGCCTAAATAGTCCTGCACTATCCAGCCCATGCAAAGTTGCCCGTTCAAGTGATCACTAAAATAGCTCATACAGAGTGCATCTATGTCAGCTGCCGTTAAGCTAGGCACGTTCTTAAGCAAATCTTGATACGCTATTGCTACGCCTTCTTCTGCGTTCTCCCCATGCCAAAGATCAGGGCGAAATATACCTCCATTGCAGATAGCGACTTTCTCATCTCTAACCATAATACACACAACCTTGAGTTCGTTTTTTAGGCGCTGCTGGTTCTTATAAATCTAATGTGAAATTAGAGAGGGCTATACGCGCTGGAAAACGCGAGTTAGGGACGCTTCAAACATGGGCAATCGCGTAGAAATAGCTTTTTATTGTGTCTGAGAATATGGTAGCTAATCATCAGAGGGAAGATAGAGTGGACAACAAGCAGAGGCTCAACGAGATTACAAGAGAAATCCAACGATGGAGAAAGACGACTCTGCCAAAATGGCTTGGCAAACACCCTGAAAGGAAGGAGGAGTTCCAAACAACGTCAGCGATTTCGATAGAGAGGTTGTATTCGCCTGAACAAGTCAAGGGCCTTGACTATGTTGAGGACCTCGGGTTTCCAGGGGAGTTTCCATTTACAAGAGGAGTCCACGCAACCATGTACCGGGGACGCTTATGGACTATGCGTCAGTTCTCGGGGTTTGCCACTGCGAAGCAAACAAACAAACGGTTCAGATACCTACTCAAAGAGGGTGAAACAGGACTAAGCATCGCTTTTGACTATCCCACCATCATGGGGCGAGACTCGGATGAGCCTCTGGCTGGAGGTGAAGTAGGAATCTGTGGCGTGGCGGTCAGCTCTCTACAGGATATGGAAGTCCTCCTCGATGGCATACCACTAGACAAGGTGACTACTTCCATGACCATCAACGGCCCAGCAGCTATGCTTCTGGCTATGTATGTCGCCGTGGGGGACAAGCAAGGAGTCCCACGACAGATGCTTGGAGGCACAACTCAAAACGACATGTTAAAAGAATTCTTCGCCCAGAAACTCTGTATTTTCCCCCCAGGGCCTTCGGTCAAACTGGCGACAGATATTATCGAATATTGCGCGAAACACCTGCCCAAGTGGAACCCTGTCAGCATCAGCGGATATCACATCCGCGAAGCTGGTTCAAACGCCGTGCAAGAACTCGCCTTCACGTTAGCTGATGGAATCGCCTATGTAGAATCCGCACTTGAACGTGGACTGAAAGTTGATGATTTTGCCCCCCGCTTGTCATTCTTCTTTGCGGCTCACAATAACCTGTTGGAAGAGATAGCCAAGTTTAGAGCTGCTAGAAGATTGTGGGCCAGAATCATGAAAGAGCGATTCAAAGCCAAGAATTCCCGTTCACTCTGGATGAGAATGCACGTTCAAACATCAGGGTGCACCTTGACGGCACATCAGCCAGTAAACAATGTTGTACGGGTCACACTGCAATCTTTGGCAGCTGTGTTGGGAGGCACGCAATCTCTACACACAAACTCGTTTGATGAGGCGTTGGCTCTTCCCTCGGAAGAGGCTGTACGCGTTGCATTAAGAACGCAACAGATAATTGCTCATGAGAGTGGTGTAGCGGATACTGTGGACCCTTTGGCAGGATCTTACTGTGTGGAGACTTTGACAAGCGAGATGGAAGAGCGAGCGATGGAGTATATTCACAAGATCGATGACATAGGAGGCGTAGTTGCCGCTATTGAAAAAGGGTTCTTCCAGAAGGAAATTGTAGACAGTGCCTACAAGTACCAGCAGGAAACAGATAGAAAAGAGAGGGTGATTGTAGGACTCAACGAGTACACAGTTGAGGAAGACTGGATTCCTTTGGAGATTCTGCGGATAAAACCTGAAGTGGAGAAGAAGCAGCTTGCTAGACTCCAAAAGCTACGAGAACAACGGGATAGCAAGAAAGTGAAAGAAGCCCTAGACAGAGTGCGCCAGACTGCTGAACATGACGAAAACTTGATGCCGCCGATAATCCAAGCTGCAAAAGCATATGCTACGCTTGGAGAAATATGTAACGTGTTACGAGAAGTATTCGGAGAATACCGCGAGCTGATAGTCATCTGAGAGTTGATTGAAATGAATTCTGAAAGAAAAATAAGAGTAATCGTTGCAAAGCCGGGCTTGGACAGCCACGATCGAGGAGCGAAAATAGTTGCAAGAGCCTTCAGAGACGCCGGCATGGAAGTAATCTATACAGGACTACGACAAACCCCTGAACAAATTGTAGAAACAGCGCTACAAGAAGATGTCGACGTGATTGGTCTAAGCATCTTATCAGGTGCTCACATGAGCCTCTTCCCAAGAATAATGGACCTCATACGAGAGAAGGATTTGCAGGATATCCTAGTTTTCGCAGGGGGAATCATCCCCAACGAGGACATCCCCGCCCTAAAGAAGATAGGAATCAAAGAGATATTCGGCCCAGGCACACGAACCGATGAGCTTGTGAGCTTCGTACGAGAAAACGTTCGTAAGAGAAAGTAGCGCCTCGATCCGCCAGAGAAAAGCTGGATGCCCTTTGACCGAAATCAAACGCCTCGTCGCCGATGTTATTAATGGCAATCGCCGATCAATAGCCAAAACCATAACTCTAATCGAAAACGACCCTGCCGATGCGCAGAGAATCATCGCCCACCTCTATCCGCATACCGGAAAAGCTCACATAATAGGGGTAACAGGACCACCCGGCTCTGGAAAGAGCACGCTCATCGGAAGCCTTGTTGAAAAGCTGAGAAAACAGGGAAGAACCATAGGAGTAGTCGCTGTCGACCCAACCAGCCCCTTCACTGGAGGCGCTTTCTTAGGCGACCGGGTTCGCATGCAGAAACTGAGTACAGACAAAGGGGTTTTCATTCGCAGCATGGCAACCAGAAACAATCCAGGCGGAGTCGCTAAGGCAACCAAAGATGCTGTGAAGGTGTTGGACGCCGCTGGAAAGGATGTCATCATAGTTGAGACCGTCGGTGCCGGGCAATCTGAAGTTGAGATCATAAAGGTTGCTCAGACTATCGTCGTGGTGCTAGCTCCAGGCTTAGGCGACGATATTCAAGCGATTAAGGCTGGCACGATGGAAATCGGCGACATCTTCGTTGTAAACAAGGCTGACCGTGAAAACGTAGAAAAAACTGCCGCTGAGATCTGGGCAATGCTAAACATGAACACAGGGAACCAAAAAAAATGGACACCCCCAGTCATCAAAACCACAGCGATTAAAGCCGAAGGAATCTCGGATCTGGTTGACAAAATCGATGAACACAGAAACTACTTGAACACAGGAATCCTGGATGCAAGACAAAAAGAGAGAGTCGAGGCAGAACTCGTTGAGGCAATCAAATTGAGAGTCGCCCAATCAATTATCAAGGAACTGAAAAAAGACGGCGAGTTTGAGAAGTTCGTCCACATGATTCTTCAGAGGGAGATGGATCCTCATTCCGCTGCGGATACTATAGTGATAAAGAAATCGAAAGAGCGCAATGCGCCCTGAAATCTTCTGAGAGAACACCAGATGAAGCAGCAGCGATTGAAGAAGGGACTGACCCAAGTAAGAATAGCGAAAATGTGGCAGTAACGAAATAGCATGCATGACTCCTCAGTGCAAATCTGCGCGTGTATGCGGAAAAGCTTTGACTCCCTTCCAAACATACGCTATGTGTTGGGAACCCCGCTGACAATTTCCACGATCTTGATGATCACATTTCTGTTATTACTTTGGAATCTAGTGGTCATTCACTATCTGGCCAAGTGGGCCTACAAGATTGTCCGAAACTACAAGGACATTCCTGCTGCATACGTAGGGAGAAAAATCGTACACTTGTTCGGGGGCGGGATCACCGCGCTGCTGATTCCCGTGTTCTACGAGGGTTACTACGTGCTCGTGACCATGGCCGCGTTTGGCCTCGCCGTCTATTTGCTCTTGCGACGAAGATATGGGTTTATGTATTGGTTCCAAATTGAAGCAAACCGATACGAAGTACACTTTGCGTTGGCGTATGGAACCGTTCTGCTCGTAGGAGTGCTCCTCGGGAACTTGTGGGTCGGCTTGTTACCCGTCCTGTTCATGTCGTTTGGTGACTCGGCCACCGGTCTGGTTCGAGCGGTCACCCAGAAGAGACATGTGAAATCATGGGAAGGATCCGTCGCCATGCTTCTAGTTTGCTCGACTATCGGGTTTCTGAGCATTGGGGTTTTCGGCGTGGTAGTAGGGTCTGTGGCTGCTTTAGCTGAAAAGATCCCAGGAACGGATGACAACATTACAGTCCCTATGATCACGGCAGTAGTTGTCTATCTTCAAGGCTTGATGCTCCAGATCTAATCAGGCATGCTGGCGGCGAGTTATTCTACGAGTTCTGCGTTTAGTATCTTCACATCTTGCAGAGGTTTGTCATTTTCGTCTGTTTCCATTTTTCCGATACTGTCAACGACATCTAGGCCTCCTATTACCTTTCCAAAGACTGGATGTTTGGTGTCTAGATGGGTGTTTTCTACGAGATTGATGAAAAATTGGCTGCTTCCGGTATCTGGACCCTTGTTTGCCATGGCAATTGTGCCCCGACTGTTCCTGTTATGATCTGTAAATTCATCTGGTATTGTAGGTATTGACGGATCCCCAAATCCTGTTCCAGTGGGGTCCCCACCTTGGATCATAAAACCGTCAATCACTCTGTGGAAGATCGTGCCATCATACACTCCTTGTTGGACTAGGTTCTTGAAATTTTCCGTTGTAATAGGCATGTCATCGTACAATTCGATTGTTATGTCCCCCATATTTGTCTCAAACAAGACAACATTTGCAGTTGAACTACTCCCATCATCTGTACCCTCCTTTTGCCACGTAAGATATATTCCCATCACCAGCACAACCGAGAATATGAAGACAATACCAAGCGCTTTGCTCCGCGGCAATCCTTTGCTCCTTCTAGGTTCTCTTTCTCTTCTTAAGCGTTCAGCTTCCAAAGCCTTCTGACGTTTCAGGGCTGCTCGACGGCTTCTCTCTTTCAAGCCTTTCTTTTTGTGCTTCTTCCTTGTCATCCTCACGCCTCCAATCTCCTTAGGAAACAGTTCCTTCAAAAAAACGTTACTCGATGCGCTCGCGCTCTATGAGTCTGTTAGTCGACTTTCTGGTCCACCAGCAGAGCATTTCCAGATAATATTTATAATTCCTAACCGTAGTCTCGTTTAGATAGCTTACTTGCGTCAACCGAGATTGCACAGCGTCGATTTCAGCTATGTCAGAAACTAAGGAATCCACGAGTGTGTCTTCTAATACGGGTTACTACCGACTCTCCAAAGGGTTAATCCAAGTATACACCGGGAAGGGAAAGGGGAAGACCTCAGCGGCCTTCGGCCTAGCCCTGCGTGCCATAGGTCGGGGTCTGAAAGTCTACGTGATCCAGTTCATAAAAGGAGGCTTCGATTACGGAGAACTTCACATAGTCAAGCGTCTACCAAATCTCAAGTTGAAGGCCTTTGGCAGAGGAAAGTTTATCACACAGATGCCGCCAGAAGAGGAGGATTTCAAGTTGGCTAAAGAAGCGCTTCAACTGGCCCAAGAGGTTGTCAAAAGAGGTGAATTCGGCATTGTAATCTTGGACGAGATCAACGTAGCACTAAGTCTGAGCCTCATCAAGGCAGATGAGGTAGTCAGTCTAATCAAGAACAAACCTAATCACGTTGAGCTAGTTCTAACGGGTCGCAACGCTCCTCCAGAAATCATTGCCATCGCTGACCTTGTTACCGAAATGAAGGAGACAAAGCACCCCTACACACAAGGTGAACCACCAAGAAAGGGAATCGAATACTGACCCTGTTGCGTCTGTTCGGCACACAATTTGTAGATTCCAGTTGTACGCGCGCAAAACCCTCTACCTTTCTGATTCTTGTTGTCCCAAACGATCATGCCTCGTGCTCGTTTCAGCAATCCGGCACAACGATGCCATCAAGCATCTGGCCGCACAGATTCCCACAGATACTGGAAATAATCTCTAGCAAACTTCACGAGCCCAATATGATTCGACCAGATAACCAGCGACGGCTTATCTTCCCCAAGGATGAGCAGCGCCTCCCGAGCATCAACGATAACACCTCCACCAAACAGGGTATCCCGAACTCTCACTTCTCCAATGTTGCTCATCCTCTCAATGTCTCCTTTCTTCGTGACCATAACCGAAACCTTAACGCCAGCACTGCACAAATGTGCCAACATTGGTACACCAGCATCCATGAACTTCGTGACGAAATCCGGCGCTGCAACCATCAACTCCTTCTTGGCCATACTCAGCATTTCCTGCAGCTTGGCTAAGGTACTGGACTCTCCACGCAGAATCCAGATGTCTGGCTTCTCGCGCAACTCCCTACGCTCATAAAGAGGCTGTAATTCACTCGAAGCGATACGTTTCCATTCACCAACCATCTCTTCTAACCGCAGCCTAGCAGCTTCTATGGCCTCTGAAGGGGATTTGGGATAATAGCGAGTGGGCCTTTCACGTTTTACTTCAACCCAACCCTTCTTCTCTAACGAGTTGAGGGTCTCGTAGACCTTGGAGTAAGGAATGTTGCCATATTCGCTGATTTCGCGTGCGGTCATAACTCCCCTCTTGAGCAGAGATAGGTAGGCGCGAGATTCGTAATCCGTCAGTCCAACTTCTCCTAGAATCTGTCTCGCTTCATTGGTCGTGACTACCTCACTCAACCCTTTTCACCTTCGGAACTGTTTGAAAATCTTATTATACCGATTGAGAAGACAAGCTAATATATTTACAACCCTCAGTGGTGTCAAATTGCAGAACATAAAGGAAACGCAGAGCATCTGCCCAGAATGCTTCAAGGTTCTAGACGCGACCATATTCGAGGACGACGACAAAGTCTACATAAAGAAGAAATGCCCGGAACATGGAGAGTTTCAGGATCTATACTGGGGAGACTCTGAACAATATCAGCGAGCCGCGCAGTTTAGCTACGAGGGCGATGGATTACACAACCCACGCACGGAGACGAATCAAGGATGCCCCTTCGACTGCGGCATCTGCCCCCAACACAAATCACACACAGGACTCGCCATTATCGATGTCACTAACCGATGCAACCTAAAATGTCCAGTCTGCTTCGCCAATGCTGCTGCTGTAGGATACGTATACGAGCCGTCCAAGGCAGATATCATCAAAATGCTGGAAAACTTTGCTCGCAACAAGCCGGTACCTCCTCCTGGGCTACAGTTTTCTGGGGGAGAACCTACGATTCGGCAAGACCTCTTCGACCTTATACGTGCAGCCAAAGACCTGGGCTTCCATCACATAGAGGTTAACACCAATGGTTTGCGGCTCGCGAAGAGTGTGGAGTATTGCCGCGGCTTGTTGGAAGCCGGCATGAGCACATTGTATCTTCAATTCGATGGCCTAACATCCGAAGTCTACAAGTTCACACGAGGAGTCGATCTCCTTGATACAAAAATGCAGGCTCTTGAGAACTGCCGTGAAGCTGGTTTGGAGAGCGTCGTCTTGGTTGTCACTCTGATCAAAGGCGTTAATGACCACCAACTCGGAGACATCATTCGGTTTGCGGTTGACAACTTCGATTTGGTTCGATGTGTAAATGTTCAACCTGTGTCGCTCTGTGGCAGACTTCCCGAGCAAGAAAGAGCAAAGATGCGGATAACTATCCCCGACTTCATGAAAGCCGTTGAAGAACAGACTGACGGAAAAATCAAGGTCTCTGACTTTTACCCCGTGCCCTCCGTCGTTCCCGTTTCCCGAGCAATTGGTGCACTGAAAGACAAACGGTACGTGGAATTCACCGCCCATCATCACTGTGGGATGGCAACGTACGCATTTGTCGAAGACGGGGAAATCGTCCCCATTACTCGCTACGGGAACGTTGACAAGTTCATCGAAACAATGAACAAGGTCTACGAAGAGGCCAAGAAAGGTCATTCGAGGAGAGCGAAGTTGCGGCTCATGAGTGGCGCATTGCGTCACATAAAGTTCGGATGGTTGAGAAAGCATCTGTTGCCCATATTGAAGACGGGAAGTTACGAGTCGTTGGGCAACTTACATCGGAAGATGTTGCTCATATCCTCAATGCATTTCATGGACCCTTACAACTTCGACCTGGAAAGAGTTCAACGATGCTGTATCCACTACGCTGTGCCAGACGGCAGAATCATCCCGTTTTGCACCATGAATTCAATCCACAGACAAAAACTAGAAGAACAGCTCGGGATTCCTCTGGAGGAGTGGCGGAAGAAGCATAAGGCGGAGATAAGCGCGGTAGCATAAGTTTGGATACAGTATGCCCCGCCTATAGACGCGCGCATTACGTGCAGCCGCATCCGAAGCCACATAGAAAAATGTTCTAGTGGAAATGTTCATAACATCTTTTACGAGGGGCACACCACTACTTACTCGGAAGAAGGAAGAATAAGAAAATGAACAGAACAGCACTCTTGATCGTGTGTATATTGATAAGCATGTCAATGCTGCCTTTGGCAATCCGAGCCCAAGTTGAAGTAGATGCAGGGCCAGACCAGACAGTCTACGCGGATCAAGAGGTTGCCTTCGATGGCAGCGTCTCCCTGGACAATGCGTCTATAGTTTCCATCATGTGGGACTTCGGCGATGGAAGCGATCCTGTGAACGGTTCAGATCCAAGTCTGTTGGATACGACCACTCACATTTTTCGAACGGTTGGCCTATACAATGTCACCCTCAAAGTGAAGTCCAATTCAGTATACAATTTGACCAAAACGGATACAGTTATGATAACAGTGGTTCAGAATCAACCCCCCACAGCTGATGCGGGACCTGATCAGATTGTCGAGGCGACAAGCCCGTCGGGGGCAGAAGTCGTCCTTGACGCCTCTGGCTCCTCTGATCCTCACAATGATACTCTGACCTACGATTGGACATGGACAGGTGGTTCTGCAACGGGGGTTAGTGCAACGGTTACTCTTCCGTTGGGTACAACAATCGTGACTTTGACAGTCAATGATGGTCAATTCAATAGCACAGACACTGTCAGCATTACGGTTTTGGACACGACGCCGCCGACCGTGAACGCTGGTGAAGACATAACGGTTGAACAAGAGTCTCACGAGGGAACAGAAGTCACCCTCAGAGGCAATGCAACGGATCTCGTCGACGTCGAACTTGATTACGTTTGGATCGAAGATGGCGTCATACTTGGCAACGAGGCAAACTTGACACATACATTCAGCCTTGGTGCACATGAATTGACCCTAAATGTAACTGATGACTCAGGCAACACTGGCAGCGACACAGTCGTGGTTAAAGTCGTGGACACGACACCACCGGAAATCACAATATCCGTCATCCCTGCTGATTTGTGGCCTCCAAACCACAAGTATGTTAGTGTAACGACGACTGTGACAGTTTATGATGTCTGTGACCCTTCACCAACAATAACATTCGTATCCATCACGAGTAATGAGCCAGACAATGCAAAAGGCATAGGGGACGGAAACACCGTTGACGACATTGTAATCGTAGACGACTTCACTTTCAAACTCAGAGCGGAAAGAGCTGGAAGCGGCTCAGGTCGCAGCTACACAATAACGTATCAAGCTACCGACGCCTCTGGGAATTCTGCACAGGCATCTGTAACGATCACAGTGAAACACAACAGATAGAGCGGTGCACTCTGCGCGCGCCTTGTGTGTGAGAAAGAGAAGATCTCATCGCCTCATTAGGACTACCGGTGTTAGCGGTTTCCTCGTGTCCTCTTGAGCAGGCGAACAGGTATTCCTGCGCGTACCCAGCATACTCTCCAAAGTGTTTCCTTCCAAAGGAACCAATCTTTCTGTATTCACTTGGTGAAATCGATGTTTTGCCAGAGGCTTTTTCAACAAACGTTCGTTCGAAGTAGTCTGGATAGGATTTTAGCATCGTGCGTTTCATCCAGACGTCCACTGGAAACGCCTCAAGCTTATTTGAGGAGAACAGGAGGACGCAATCTGCAACTTTCTGTCCAACACCGGGCAATGACAGCAATTGGCGCTTGGCTCGCTCGTAGCTCGCGTTCTCCAAAGCTTCCAAGTCAAGCCTTTTGTGATCGATGATTTGAGAAGTTCGCGAGATACTTGCCGCTCGGAATCCGAGTTTGCAGCTTTTCAGTTCTTGGAGGCTTGCTGTAGCTAGGTCTGTGGGTGTTGGAAATGTATAGAAATCATGATTATCAAGAGTCATCTGCTTTCCAAAGCGCTTGGAGAGGTGGAGGATCATTTGCTTTATTGCAGGGATGTTCTTGCAGGTTGCGCAGATGTAGGAGATTAAGCACTCCCATGGCTCTTGTCTAAGGAGTCTTAAGCCGCGCAAGCTCCGAATTGCGTTGTGTATGTATCTGTCCTTGTCGATTTTTGAATAAATATGCGGTAAGTCGTCATCTAGTCTGAAATACCTGGATACGAAGTTGATGCTTGTTTTCTTGGGAAAGGTTTCGAATTGCAGCTTGTTTGGGGTCTGTCTGAGCTTGATGACCTTGCTGGAGACAACGCCATACCACCAGTCTCCGTGTTTTGCCCAGCGAAATGCTTGACCACACTTCAGGGTGTGCTCTAAGTTGAAAGGCGTAGTTGTTGGGTCTAGCCGAATACTCATGGGAGAATCATGTTTTTGGTGGTTAAGTGTGGATCCAGGTTTCACTGCAGTAGATTCCGTAGAAAGGGGTTGCGTCTCTTCTCTTCACCTATTGTAGAAACGGGTCCGTGACCTGGATACACCTTGAAATGATCTGCTAACCTAGCCAGCCTCCTCAATGAACGCATAATCTCTTCATATGATGAATCAGGAAAGTCATACCTGCCTATGGATCCTGCAAACAAAGTGTCCCCCGTGAACACGGCATCTTCGCCTAGGAGGGATATGCTACCTCGACTGTGTCCAGGCGTATGAAGAACCTTGAGTTGCACCTCACCGACTTGAATAGAGTCGCCTTCGCTGAGATTCATGTCAGCAGGTGGGGACACTACGTGATAGCCGAATATTGTTGAGAGATTTCTGTCGGGATCGGTTAGCATTGGCGCGTCGCACTCGTGAATCAATATCGGGGCACCCGTTGCCTCTTTCAAGATTCCGTTTCCAGCTATGTGATCAGGATGGCCATGAGTGTCGACGATGTAGCGGATCTGAAGACCATTTTCGCTAGCCGTCCCCATTACTCTCTCTACCTCAGTTCTCTCGTTGAAACCTGGATCGATGACCAGGCCTTCTTTGGTTTCGGAGCAAGCTACAAGGTAGCAATTTATATAGAGAAGGCCGACAGTGAACCTTTTAACGAACATCGAGTACTCTTCAAATCTAGTTCATGGCGATGTCTTTAAAGATTTCCAACATTCGAGATTACTGAGTATCTCTTGGACTCTTTAGAATTTCTTCCTATCCTTCTCTTCTTCTCGTCTTCTCGGAGTAAGCAGGTGACCACTCCTGTTTGGAGAAGAAGAAATGAGGTCCCTGAGAGACGCAAACTCGTCGCGTGTTTCCTTTTCTCTGTGGAATTGATGTTGGAGCTTGCGGGATGGCAACGTTTGGGAGAATCCCTCCTCCATCGACATCTCCTGAGTCATATTGGCAAATGCTAGAAAGGAGGAGACTCCTAGAAAGATGCCAGCAATAGCTAGGATGATGAGAGTTACGCTGAAGAAGACTGTTGCTCCGGAGACCCACTGCGGTACGTTGTATAGTGGCCCCAACCACGGAGCCTTCCAAAGGAGGTTCCAAAGATTAAGCATAAGAAAGATAGTCCCAATGAACATGCCCATACCATATACTAACGTGATAATCGGGAAGAATATCTGCATGGTGGATTCGTCCTTCCGTTTCCTGATGAGTAGATCGGCAAACACTACTGCAGGAGCGAATATCATGAGGATACCTTCCAGAAAGCTCATGCACATGAAGGGTCCTGGGAATGGGACGTCCCAATCAGCGAAGGCTGTACCTAGGACCGGAGTACGAAATAGGACGGCAGCTAGAAGTACTCCCGCTCCGACGGTTGTCAATGAACCCGCGAGCTTGAAGTCAAAGTTGGCGGACAGGTACGCGGCGCTACCTATCATGAACAGGATGCCGCTAAAAGTTAGTAAGAAGGACCCTAGGCTCCCTTGCAAGAGGGCGGATCCGATTCCTAAGAAGAGTACATACAAAGACCCCAGAAGGATTCCTAGAGAGATTATCCCCTCTGGAGCGCCCCACCTATAGAAATATACGCCCCCTAGGATCAGGAAAACACCCAGTATGATGAGTACAATCGAAGCTACGAGGAAAAGCGTTGTTCCAAAAGCTGAAGTTACTTGGGTTGTAGAGGAGATGGGAAACTGCGTGACTTGATAAGCGAGCAGTATGGAGAGGGCTATGTTAGCTAGGATGAAGCCGCTGCCTAGAAGTGTACTAGTCACCAGTATGAGCTTGCTGAGCTCCAACTCTTGGGCCCTCATTCGTTGCATATCTTAGAGATGGCATTTTAGACTTCCGAATTACGAAGACAGATTTCGAATCAAGCCTCATCACGTGCTCCTGAGGTTTATCACCGTGTTCGTCGAGCGCCTAAATGTGACAGAGATCCCGTGACGTGTAGCATGATGCAATTCCAAAATTGTTTTAAGACAAAAGATATATGTATTACCGTGAATGGAAGGCGTTGCTGAAAGAGAAAGGAGTTGTTAGAAGAAATATATCTTCTAGCCTTCCATTCACAAAAATATAAAGCCGTCAGATTGCTTAAAAGCTTTTTGTAATTCACCACGAAATCTGACGAATCTTGTGAAAAGAAAAAGACGTTTACTTAATAGATGGAATGCTTACCGGTGAACCAGAACGCAGCGGTATCATCCTAGCAAGTTTTCGAAGCTCCTTCACCTTTGTTGTAGATCCACTTACCTTTATGGGAAGATTCATAAGGCATTGTTTGACGTTTGGAAGTACGCGCGTGTATGCATGCCCTATTTGTTTGAGCACGGTTGAAATGATGTCACACGGCAAACGTAGTGTCGGCTAGGGTTCTGTCCCGATCAAGAATCACTGCATCAAACGTTTCAAATCGCCCAACTGAGTGCTTCCGAAGTATGCTATAGTGACCCCCTTTTTTCTCAGTCCATTAGAGGTCCCGGTATGAACTTAGGTAAGCGGATTTGTTCATGTACTTGTACTGGAAAGCTATTTTAAAGAAGATGGGTCAGGGTAGATTGTGATTTCGATCGTAGGGGCCGGGAAAGTAGGAAGCGCTTCAGCATTCAACATTCTACGATTCAGAATCAGCGATGTTGTCCTCATTGACATTGCTGAGGAGTTGGCCAAAGGCGAAGCACTGGATATGATGCAAGCCGCGCCCGCGATAGAATTCGACGGCAAAGTTAGGGGAACCAACGATTTCCGTGAGATGGAGAGCTCGGAAGTCGTGGTAATTGCTGCAGGTTCCGGAAGAAGACTGGGTATGTCACGCCTCGATCTTGTGAATACCAACTCCAAAATAGTGAAATCGGTAGTTAGAGAGGTTGTGAGATATGCGCCTCAATGTAAACTCATGGTTGTGACGAACCCCGTTGACGTAATGACCTACCTAGCTTACAGGGAATCAGGCTTTGAGCGGAACAGAGTTTTCGGCATGGGGAACATCCTTGACACTATGCGCTTCAGATCCTACATAGCAAATGAGCTGAACGTTTCCAGAGAGGACGTTCGTGCCTTGGTGATAGGGGAGCATGGCGATTCTATGGTACCGCTTGTGGATTATGCTACCGTTTCTGGAATACCCATAAGAGGACTGCTGGGGAAAGAGCAAATTGACAAGATAGTAAGGCTTACCAGAGACTCTGGTTCTGATGTTATAAAACTGAAGGGAGCTACTATATACGCACCAGCAGTGGTGATAGCTATTACTGTCGACGCTGTTTTGAGGGGTAGAAACCGATTGATGAGTGTCTCGACGTTGTTGCAGGGGGAATACGGTCTTTCAAACGTTTCCATTGGCGTGCCAGTTGTTCTTGGAAAGAATGGCGTTGAAAGAATTTTAAAACTGAAATTGAGCCAGGAAGTCCGGAGACAGTTTAGAAAGTCTGCTTCAATTGTAAAAGGCATGATTGCCAAACTGGGAAAATGATGCCATAGAGAGAAGTCACGCCTATTTTGCCTGAATTGGAAAATCCCGGGACTGGGATAATTCGATCCTGGTTTGTTTTGGAAGCTGACAATACACGCGCAGGAGGGACTAGTATGATCTCCTTGATCTCCGTCGAAGGTTGTATGTGGTGCTAGACGTTGTTCAACAAATCTTAATTATCATGTGCCTATTTATTTCAGAGGGGCGAGCTCGTTTCGGTGTTTTCTTTGGCTAATACCATGGGGAAGCTTGGTTCCTCCCGTTTGACTCAGTTGCGAAGCCGAATAGAAATCATGGCAAACGTTCTGAACGAAGCGATGGAGGGGACGAAGAAAACGCGCATCATGTATCGATGCAATCTCAGCCACAGACAGCTTCAAGCATACCTGCGACTTCTTGTAGGCATGGAGATGTTGAAGATCGTCCCTGAAAGAGGAAGCGGTACGTCAAAGCTTTTTAGGACTTCAGATAAAGGACATGAATTCATTGCCGCTTATCGCAAGCTCAAAGCTCTCGTGTCCTAAAGCCCACATCCTTAGGGATTTGGTCATTTTCACACGATGAAGAAAATTCTCACTCTTTCGTTTGGTCGCTTTGTTTGTAAGAGATCCTTGCACCGTCGTGTACGCCACGTTCACCGAGATCAACGCTCGGGTCGAGCGGCTCTGCGCTCTTTGGCGTTCAACATGTCGCACCGAGCAAGGGCAAAATAGCGTCATCGCTTCTTGTGTGTGAACGACTAAAAGGGTTAGCTGCTTTAGATGGAAGCAGGTGAGCAACAGCTTGGGGAAGAAATATCAGTATGTCTCTTGCTGTTGGACGTATTACTGTGCACTTTGTGACTACCATATAGGGGCACAATTGCTGAGGTGGCTAGGAATCTCTTGAAGTTTGTCGCATGCATGTAAAACTTTTGTGCCTCACTGCATCTTCCGCGTCTAGCCCTTTTCGGACTACTTTCTCCCTTGTTGAAGAGGTTACTTCGAAGAATTTTAGGTGGACGTGTACTTTTTCCTTGTCCTACATAGGTCCATGCGTGCGCATGGGAGTTTCTGGTAGCACATTTTCAAAGAAGAGGTTCAAGATGAACAAAAGAAACATTGCTACTGAAGTCAAACAAAAGACGACACAGGCACGTAGAGACTCGCCAATTGGAAGATATACCGCCCTTCAGTGTCAGAATGGATTTCCACGTACCTCAGAAAGTCCAAAGTCACTCGCTCTATCCGCACTTTCACCATCTAATGTGAGCAGGCTATGAGACACAGGAAACTAGAGGTGTTGAAGAGAGCATTTAACGAGTGTTTCGACTTCAGGAATAATACGTGGAGGAAAATCTGCAAGTGTAAGAGAGGGATACAGTTGTTCGCGCAAAGAACACGTAGCAGCCGTAGTCACATGAGTTCGGGCCTCTTCTTGACGAAGTAGAGATCGACCAAAGCTTTCTCGAAGCTAGTGATTGGATGGTGGGTGTAATGCAACTATACTTGCAGGTTACCCAGTTGCTAAGAGAGAAAGGAGTGACAACCGGCCGCCCACCATCCGTCGATGCATTCTTTCGAGGAACTGTATAAGCTTTGTTGCACACGCACTCAGTGTCTCGAATTTATGTCAAGGAGGAAGTGGTTCCAGTTATCCCGCATTATTACGTAGACGGAAATATGCCCGGTCGCCTCTTGTTCAGAGGTTGGCAAGCTTGTTTTTAGGGTGCATTTCCGTTTCTCACTCAATGGACATAACATGCTTGAACGAAAGACATTCTTTGCGTCGGATTCGCTCACAGTCCTCTTTGTGATCAGACTATTCTTCATCACAATCTGTGACGCCCTCGGCGCCGGCGTAGGAAGGAGCCCTTTGCATAGTGGCGAGGTATCTGCAATTGAAGAAGTACACGTGCCTTGATTGTCAATTCCATTGGGATTTGGAAGAATACGAACAAGAATCGTGCTCTTGTCCTCAGTGTGGTTCAGATGACATAGTCCGTCTGGTTGCGGTTCTCGAAGAATAGCGAGCATCTGGAATTGGGTGGATGCAGCAACGTCTGTACCGATCGACTGCAGGGAGAACGGGATGAGGTCAGAAACTTTCAATCGCGGTGTACGCTCAAGGATCTGATACATTATTGTGAACGAAAACCACTGCCAAATCTGCGTTCGTCCAGCTTCGATTCTTTCGGGCGTTTTCACTCCAGTCTTTCGAACTGGTCCTTGGTTGCCCCGCAGATGGGGCAGACCCAGTCATCAGGCAGGTCTTCAAATGGGGTTCCGGGTTCTACTCTAGATTCGGGGTCTCCCTCGTCTGGGTCGTATACGTATTCGCAGATTATACATCGATACTTCGCCATTTTCTTCCCTCCTTTTTCTTCTTTTATGTAGGTTGGAGCTTTCTCAGGGGTCACGCCCTTCTTGATTACGTGATAGTACGCGTAGGTCATCGGTTGTTCGTCACTGAGGATTTCCGCATCCACAACTTCGCCGAGGAAGAGTGTGTGAGTGCCTACATCCACTGTTTTCGCGACTTCAGCCTCGAGATACGCGATCGCATTGTCTAGGACTATCGGGGCACCCGTCTTGCTGACCCGGGTTTTCATGCCTTTCAGTTTGTCTACGTCTCGTCCACATTGAAAGCCAAAATGTCCTATGAACTTTAATGGTGTTTTTTCTGAAAGGATTGAGACACCGAAGACCCCGCTTTGTCGGATAAACTCATGTGTAAAATTCTGCTTATTAATGCACACCGCTATTGTTGCAGGTTCAGACGTTGTTTGGAATACCGTGTTGGCAATCTGACCGTTGCAGCTATCCGCTTTCCCAGAAGTCACGATATACAGACCGTAGCTTATCTTGTGCAACGCCTTAAGGTTCATGCCCTGACACTCCATCGCTTTCTGTGCTCTCCCGCATCATCCCCTTGCATTCCTAATCAACCTCCATGTAAGTTAAAAGTGGCACTGAAGTAGTTATCGGCTCGACTAATCAGTCTGTGTTGCGTCACCCAAACGGTCACTGACTCTCAGAGGATACAAAGGCTAGTGGCCCTAATGCTCTCTTGGCTTTCGCTTGCATTAGAAGCTGAATGGTTTCTATTCCAATCGAATGTATCAACTTAAATCTGCTCTTACCAACTAAAGTGAGGAGTGAGAATCATGGTTGATCCGAGAGAGACGCAACTAGCAGAATTGCTGGTCGACTATTCCATTGGATTGGAAGCCGGAGAGAACGTTTGTCTGTTGACTGATTCTATTCAGGCGCTGCCATTGTTCCGTGAGGTGTACAAGACGGTAATCGTTCGTGGCGGCTATCCATACCCTCATGTCGAATTGGATACGCACGTGGGTTTCGAAGGCATGGATTATACCTGGATGAAACATGCTTCTGATGAGCAACTACGGCATTTGTCTCGAATCAGGTTTGCGGAAATGAAAGCCATGGACGCCTACATCAGGATCGGCGCTCCTGCTAGCAAAGTTGACATGGCTGGAATTGATCCGGAAAGAATTGCGATGAGAAGAAGGACGACTAGACCCATACTCGATGAAAGGTTGCGAAAGAAGTGGGTGGCTACGAGGTTTCCCGCGCCCTCGATGGCTAAGCCGCGAATATGTCAACAGAAGATTTTGCTGATTTCTTCTACAATGCCTGCTTGATAGATTGGGGTGCGCAGAGCAAGATACAGGAAGGGATCAAGGAGAAGTTTGAGAGCGGCAAGGTCTTAAGAATTCTCGGTGATGAGACAGATCTCTATCTTGGCATCGAAGGAAGAAACGTGAAGAAATGCATTGGCAAATGCTAGTACAACCAAGATCTGCAGAGATTTGAAGGAGCCAACATGCCTGATGGAGAGGTGTACTTCGGCCCTGTTGAAGATTTCACGCATGGCTACATCAAATACACGTATCCTTACAACATGCAAGGCCAGAAAATCGACGGCATATCCCTGACGTTCGAACATGGAAAGATTGTTGAATTCGAGGCCGAAACGAATCAGAAAGCTTTGGCATCGCTACTGAACACGGACGACGGGGCTCGGCGCTTGGGTAAGTGTGGCATCGGGACAAATCCGGGGATAACGAGGTTTATGGACGAACTGTTATTCGATGAAAAGATCCTCGGGACAGTACGTGTGACGCCGGGAAATTCATACGAAAGTCGCGGAGTGAACGAGTCAGCCATACATACGGATATCGTCAAGGACTTGAGACAGGAGCATGGAGGCGGAGAGCTTCAAGTTGATGGAGAGGTTGTTCAAAAGAACGGGAAATGGACCTTCATCTGAGAAGAGATGACACGTGTGCAAACTACGAGGTGTAGAAAACTTCCTTGTTTTGCAGGAACATCCCGAGAAAGGATTGCTCAAGAACGGGGCTTCTTTGCTTCGGAGTAATCTTGGAGATTTGGCTTCTGTATGCGTTGATTGCCTTGGCTTTGATCTCCAATACATCAGTTATGTCTTGGAGGGTCACATCTCTGCCATAATATTCAGCAAGGTCTTGCTTTCTACGCCAAATCGGGTATTCGTAAATCGTAGGTGATACGCCTATTCTTCTCAGACTAGCAGCGACGATCTTGAATGTGTATTCGTGATCTTTCTTGGCATCACGTCTGAAAGGCACATAAATCTCAACCGGTCCGATTTCAGACAAGATATCCACAACCTTCTGCTCAGCCTCTTCGACATGTCTTTCGAGGCTACCGTCTTCGAAATCCAGCGCGTTTAGATTCTTCTCGTCTACTTCAAGAATCCGCATTGCGTTATGAAATTCCTGCTTGCGCATAGTCTTGATTTCCTGGGGCGTAGGATCATCTATACCGAAAGTATGGTCATGTGAATGTCTTCCATCTGTCATCAAAGCAACGTACACGTTATACCCTTCGATCCATTTCTTGACAATGGTTCCACCGCAGCCTAGTGTCTCGTCATCCGGGTGCGGCGAAAATATTAGGATTCGCGCATTCATACGATTGAAGGCTCCGCCTTGCTCGAATTCTTCATGTCAAAGCTTGGAATTAAGGGTTTATAACAGCTTGCTAGATCATTTGATCCTAAAGCTCAGCTCGGCTTCTTCTTCTCGCTTCTTTTTTGCGTGCGCATGGCAAAACAGGAAGAGGAATGTATAGGCAGAATCAACTCTAGGTCGATGTGATCGAAATCGAGTATACATTCTAATAGCATGTGGAGGTCAGGAATACTCCGTCACCATTCACAATGTGTGCGCTTGGAGGATGTGAGAAATTAAGATTGAGACTGATGCGATAAGCTATCGTAGGGCCAATATCAATGACCTGGAAGCTTTGATTAGCTGGCGAATCCGATTTTTGAATGAGCTCTATAATCATCCCAACGACGTACAAACTGAAGTTTTGAGAAAGTCATTACGACGATATTTCTCTGAAGCCATTGCTTCTAACGATTTCATTGCGTGGGTAGCAGAATATGATGGAAGAATAATCGGCACAAGTGGAATGGTCATTTGGCAAAGGCCTGCAAACTATGGTGGCCTCGAATCTGGAAAACTTGGGTATCTCCTAAATTTCTATACAATTCCCGAAGCCAGAAGAAAAGGCATTGGCACACGACTATTAGACGAGCTGATTAGAGAAGCCAGATTAGTTGGATTGAAATACTTACACCTTAACGCCACTAGGGACGGATTGCGCATTTACAGAAAAGCGGGGTTTGTCGAACCTGATGAAATAGAGTTGGAATTGAGACTGAAATAGGAAACTCCCTTGACTTCGGGTGCGCGTTGATTCCAATTCGACATAACGCATGCATGCATGATTGGGCAAAAAGCTTTTGGACATTCTGGTAGAGGAAGCCGAGAAGAAGGGGATCGAAACCTTGCTTGCGACCATTTCTTCGATGAACAAGATAAGCCTGAGCTTTCATGAGAAGAATGGCTTTAAACAATGCGGAAGGCTTAGACGCATATGAAGAAAATTCCGAAAAGATTTTGATATAATTTGGATGCAAAGATTTATCCGATGTACTGAATCATAGAACCGACAAAAACTCGAGGGGCTACATGAAACATTTGCATGCATAAGACTCAAGTTGTCCATAATCAAAACATCAAACGATCTCAAATGACAACACGCGCATCCTTACTCTTTCAAGGCATTGGTCAGTTGCCCAGCCTAGAAGAAATCGAAATTTGAGGCAGTACAAAACGCTCGCGCATGCGCGTCGATTATTCTAAATAGAGAATCCTTGATTGTGAGTACATGCAATGGAGGTGAGAATATGGACTTCTCCAATGTCTATGAGGATGCCAAACGCGCAGAAGCCTATTCCAAACTGGAGTTTCCAGGCACTTACTATCTCGCGTACAGGGATCTGCCTGAAATCATAGCTGATCATGTCAAAGGACTCAGTGCGTTGGATTTCGGGTGTGGCACGGGGCGTTCAACGAGATTTCTGCAAAGACTTGGGTTTACTGTCCTTGGGGTTGATATATCTGGGGAGATGCTGAAGAAAGCCAGAGAACTGGACCCCAAAGGAGACTACCGGCTCATCGGAGACAGCGATTTCAGCCAATTCCAACCCAAAACCTTTGACCTTGTGCTTTCCGCGTTTACCTTTGATAACATCCCCACGATGACCAAGAAAGTAGAGCTGCTCAAAGGCATCCGGAACTTACTGAAACGCCAAGGAAGAACGGTCAATCTCGTCTCCTCACCCGAAATTTACATCCATGAATGGGCATCATTCTCCACCAGAGACTTTCCAGAGAACAAACATGCAAAAAGCGGAGACAAAGTAAGAATAATACAAACAGACACGGAGGACAAAAGACCCGTAGTGGATATCCTCTGGACGTCTGAGCACTACCGAGAGACTTACAAGAAGGCCGGATTGGTGATAGTCGAGACCTACAAGCCCTTGGCAAAAACGAGCGACCCCTATAAGTGGGTCAACGAAACCAGAATTGCACCTTGGACTATCTACGTGCTGCGAAGCAAATGAAAGAAAAAAGGGAAATAGCGCATGCATGCGCACAATCAGTCACTATGAAGGAGTCTACTTGAAAGCGTCTTGACAGGGACACGGACTTAGGCTATCATGCATGCATGCGCGAAAAAAGCGCATGTTTCCTCTGTGAAGACTGATAGTGATATGACGGAGTGATGAAAACTAGGATACTGACTGGGAAGAAAGTGATCACCGCAAACGCTTACACTCTTGGGGAAGTGACAGGGGCTCGTGTGATACAGATGATCGGCAAATAACGCATCTCGAGGCCAGTCTAGCCAAAGAAACCCCTCAAGAACCCGGCTTCAGGAACTTGAGAACCTAGACGAACTAAAGGCCGGCTAGATGTGTACGTGAAAAAACATTGACCTCAGATAGGTAAAACGTTAAAACCGTCAGTGTACCCTTGTTTAGTCGAGACTTAGAGAACGGATGGGGGCAAAAACGGGACTTTTCAACGCGAACGCTCCACTTCTATCCGACTTGAACCTACTGTTTCAAATTGTCATTCTCATTCTTCTGATTGCGGGGTTTCTGATCGTCAAGCTTAGGCGTCGGTTTATGAAACACGGAGCATTAATGGGCCTTGCCGCCGTACTCAACACGATTTCTATCGTTGTTGTTATGATGCCTTCATTACTAGGTCTCAGGGATTTGTCTTCAATGCCGTTCACTGGTCCAGCATTGGTAGTAGTTGTACACACCATTCTGGGAAGTTTGGTAGAAATCCTGGGAATCTGGCTCGTGGGCGCGTGGGCATTCCGTCGTCAGGAAACTAAAGCTTGTGCCAAAAGACGAAACATCATGCGAGCCACAATCCTTTTGTGGGTATTGGTAGTGTTCCTAGGCATGTATGTCTACATCATGTTATACGTGCCTACGTAGGGTCGCCCGTTTCCGTTAGAGTGTGAGATCTGTTCTAGGCCGGAAGATCTGGGAATGCGGTTCAGTAACCAAAGATGCTAAAAAAGATAACCCAAAAAAAGGGTAAGGCTGGGAGACGACAAAGTAACTGCTACCGTCTTACTTTTTGATTGCTAGCTTTGCCCCACAAACAGAGCATTCACCTTCTGCCGTAATTTTTGGTTGGCCTCCAACCTCTGCTCCACAGAGTCCGCACTTTGCCATACGAGTTCACCTCCGCGAATCCGATTGTTTATTACGGTTTTCTATTTGGAAGCACAGACTCTTAAATGTGTGTGACTGTGAGGCAACAGTCACATAATCTTAAATATCAAACACTTCTCAATGAAAGCATACGTTGAAAGTTGGAGGAAATAAGCATGGCATCCAAAAAATTGATTGAACTGCTGAATAAAGGAATAGCACGGGAGCTTCAGGTCTCCATTCAGTACATGTGGCAACACGTCTCGGTAACGGGCATTGAAAGCGCTGCCCTTGAAGACATTTTCAGGAAGACAGCGATCAATGAGATGAAGCACGCAGAGGAAATTGCAGAGAGACTGGCGTACCTAGGAGGGATTCCTACCACAAGACCGAATCCAATCTTCGTTGGTGCCAATTTGGCGGAGATGCTTCGAGTGGACGTAAAAGCGGAGGAGGAGGCAATACTCCTTTACAAACAAACAATCAAAGTTGCAGATAAAGAAGGCGACACCACAACTAGAAGATTGTTCGAAGAAATCCTAGGTCATGAAGAGGAACATCACGACACGTTCTCAAAACTTTTAGTCGGAATGGTTGGTCTTTCACAACCAGAACTGTAACTGCCCCTCCCACAAATATTGATTGAGAACATTTACGGTTAGAAAACGAAGCAGTTGACCGTCCTTTCCTACACCAATGAAAAAATCCGAAGCTCTTGCCGTCACTAGTGGGAAAGGTGTTTCAGCTATCTTCTTGGCAAAGAGGTTTGGCGCGCGGAAATTCATGTATGCCTATCCGCACTGTAAACTAGGACTAGTTCCATTTTGGAGAACCCAAGCTTAGATGCGAGTGAAATACCACGTTTCTGCCGTATGCTCCCACTCAACTAGACTCATTTCTACCTTCTCTTTACGCTTAGGCGTGATGAAAACCGACTCTCCTTGTTCAAGGCGTTCTTTGACTTTTCCGAAGTCGATCTCTTCTACCTCTTCGACCACCACAGTCGCGTCTTCATCGTTTCTCAGGAAGAATAATTGAAACAGCGGCTTTTCTTCGTCTATTTCAACCAAGCTTTTTGAGATCAGTCTGTCTACCCCATGAAATATGTTCACGAACCCCGTTATCCCAGTAATTTCTCGAGCCTCTTGTTTGCTTCGTCCCAGTTGACGATTTTCCAGAATGCGTCGACGAATCTGCCTCGTGCGTTCTTGTAGTCGAGGTAGTAGGCATGTTCCCATACGTCAAGAACGATAAGAATTCTGAACGTTGGATAGATGTTGGTGTTGTGTTTCTCTATCTGCATTATTATTGGTCTATTAGTTTGCCTGCAGAAGGAGAGTGCGGCCCATCCGGAGCCTTCTACGCTGGCAGCAGCTTGAGAGAACTCTTTCTTGAATCCTTCAAAGCTTCCAAACTCTTTTGCTATAGCATTGCCTAGAACTCCATGGGGTTCTCCACCGCCCTTGCCACTCGGTGCTAGATTGGGCCAGAACAACGAGTGAAGTATGTGCCCTCCAATGTTGAAAGACAAAGCCTTTAGAGTGGATTTAATGTCCAGATCGTCACCGTCTTTTCGCGCTCTCTCCAGCTTTTCAAGAATCGCATTCGCACCGTTGACGTACCCTTGATGATGCTTTTCATGATGGATCCTTAGTTGCTCCTTTGATACGTATGGTTCCAGATCCTTGTAGTTGTAAGGAAGTTTCGGCTTGACGTAAAACTTGCTTTTTTCCAACGTCGTCACACCCAATTGTTCCTTGAAGCTCTGTTTACAATCTGCGGTGCAGCCTCTTAAACTTATGTGACTGTGATGCAACAGTAACAGTTGACGCCTCATACTGATCTTCATTCTTCAGCAACGATAACATTTTCCAAAACCAGCCACGGTATCCTTGAGAGGCTCTCTCTAAGCGCCTTGCGAATCTCGGTTTCAATCTCCTTACTGTTTTTTGTTTGCGCCTCACGCTTGAGGCTGATGAGCGCGACTACCGCGGCTTTCTTCACCTTTTGCTTGTGTATGTCTTTAGACATGCTGTTCACATGCGTGCGAGTGTTTTTCGCTTCCTTGCAGCTCTGGTTGATGATCTTCAAGAAAGCCTAGGGAAGGTGTATAGTAATAAATATATGTTACTGTGATATAACAGTAACAGTCAATCTTTCGGAAGGTTCGCCTTGTCAACTGTAGAAAGAAATATTCAGATTCTAGTCGACTTCGGACTCACCGGTAATCAAGCAAGGGTGTACTTGGCTGCAACTAGATTGAAGCTGGCTACTGTCAGCCAAATTTCAAAAGTGTCGAAGGTACGTCGAGAAGATGTCTATCGAATATTGCCGAAGCTCGAAAAGCTGGGATTAACTGAAAAGCTGCTAGGCAAGCCAACTAGGGTTAGGACCACCCCCGTAGACGAGGCTCTTGCCGGTCTGATCAAGCATGAAGAAGATAAAGCCCGCAAAAGAGTATCCAGCTTGAAGGCAGAGACAGAAACGTTTTTGAAGCGTTTCGCACAAGCACCGAGGCTAGAAGTGGAAGAAAAAGCGCGTTTCGCTCTGCTTTCAAAGCGGAAAAGCATAGTAGCTAAAATGCTAGCAATGGTGAAAAGCGCTGAGAGACGAGTCGACGTAGTGTCTTCTAGAAGGCAGATTGTGCAGTTTTTGCATACTTTCTCTGATCAAATCAAGGAAAACACTAAGAGAGGGGTTAGGATACGCGTAGTATCGGAGTTGCCTGGCGTTGAAGACCCCCTTCCAAGAATCATAGAAGAACGGCTATCACCAGGCACCCGTCTCGACTTGAGGTATTCACATCAGCCTACAAGCCATTACATGATAGCCGATTTCAAAGAAGCTTTAATCTCAACCACTACAGAGGGGAACATGGCAGAACATCCGTGTCTATGGACAAACAGCGACAGCCTCGTAGGAGTCTTTCAAGGAGATTTCGAAAACCTATGGCACAAATCCACCAGCTGGAAGGCTATTGAAACCGAAGCTGTCCCTGAAAAGTTGGCCCGCTTCATGAAACAGTTGAGACCAACAAACCACCTGATATTGGTGTACGATTCTCCAGAAGCCAAACACAACGTTCTTTTCAACTACCTCGAAGCTGGACTTAACGAAGGGGAGGCTGCAGTATATGTGACCAGTGATGAGAACCCTAGCCGAGTAAGAGAGGCTATGAAGCAATTTGGCATCCCGGTGGAAAAATACGAGAAGACAGGTGCTTTGCACATCTTAGGATACGAAGATATTTACATTATACACGGACAGTTCAGGGTGAACACCACAATAGATTTGTGGAACAGACTCTATAAAGAAGCGGTGAAACAGGGCTTTAGAGGATTAAGAGTTACTGGAGAAGTGACATGCTTCTTTGAGCACAACCTAGTCAGAGAACTCTTGGAATATGAAAAAGCATTGCACACGATCCTGGACATCCCAATGATCGCTGTCTGCGCCTACGACGCCAAGTGGATAAACAAAAGCAAAGACCCAGCAAACCTATACGGTGAACTGGCCAGAGCTCATGACACAGTCCTGTTCACAGGATTAGACAACAGACTAGGAAGAATGGAAATCAGAAAGGTGTAAATGCACTAGCCCATCGCGGCAAACATCCTCGAGCTGGTATAAACCTTTATTCCGCAAAGCCGTCAAGAAGACTGACAGTATAGTGATGACGGGGCGCATGCAGCGAAAAGGAAAAAACGCTTGGCTGCTGAGAGAGGGAAAGGAGTCTTCTTGCGCCCTATCACCAATAATAATGGTTCAAAGCAACATATTTAAGGTTATGTGGCTGTTGTGCCACAGTCACACACGTCAAAAAGCCTTTGCGCCCCAAAGCAAATCTCGTTCCAATTGCAGGAATCGTGTGTGCACAACTAGTGTGGAACGGCTTTTCGGCAACCTACAATCTTTCCATCAACGCTTCATAGAAATATCGTGTAATCTTGTCGCCCTCGAGAGATGAAACATGCTTAATCCATTCGATCTCAAAGTGACTTCCGAATAATTCAACAAGCTCTTCCCTTCTGAAATGATTCCAAGCTGGGCCATTCCTATAACTGAAACAGACGAGGAAATATTCGCCCCTGGGCTTCAAAACCGCATGAACTTCTTCGATGAAGGAAATCCTGTCGTTTACTTGGACATGATGGAAACAACCAAAATCAAAGACGAAATCGAATTGTTCACGTTTAAATGGAAGACTCAGGAAATCCCCCACAAGAAAACTCACTGCAACCTTTCTTTTCTCTGCGTTTTCTTTGGCATATTCCACTGCCCGATCAGATATATCCAATGCAGCAACGTCGAACCCCTCCTTTGCCAAGTACACGGGATTTGTACCAGCTCCACAACAAAGGTCCAAAGTCTTGCCTGGAGTAACTCGTCCAGAGTCCACAAGCTCCACTAAAGCTTTCCTGGGTTTGCCTAGCTCCCAAGGCAAAGATTCTGGGCGACAGTGATGATAGATCCTGTCCCATCCTATATCATGGCGCGAAGGCACAATCAATTACCCTTGCGTGAGAAGATGCCAATAATTGAGTCTTTCGTTAGAGAGTTCATATCCCGCTCTTGAGGAGGTATCACAATCACATTCGTAGCTGCATCAAATCCTTCAGCGTGTGCATCTCAAAAGAGAAGGGGGAATTGCTGGGTCTCGATCAAAGGAGTTTTATTCCTTCTTTCCGTGGAACGGCTACCATCGTTTCCGTATCAACTAGGTTTTGGAAACTGAGGAGTGCTTTCATGACGTCCTTTTCAGTCGGGGCTTCCGTAAATGCAACTACGTCATAGCGTCCCAGAGTCCAGTGGACACGCATCTTGATGCCTTGCTTCTCGAGTTCTTCTAACTTTTTGGTGGCTTGATCAACCATTTCCTTCTTGGGTGCTTGCTTCCATTTGCCTAGCGTTATGAAAATCAAACAAATCACCTCATACAAACTACTCAAACAGCACACGCATTTAAGGTTATGTGGCTGTTGTGCCACAGTCACACACGTCAAAAAATCTCACTGTCACATTAGCACGCATGCACTGACGTGACTAGAAAATATGCATGCATCGTCTCTCATTCTTGGCAGTCTAATGGTCACAGTCTTCCCTCCTTCACCATTTCTACGTAGCTATCTGCATCAAACTTCCTCTGCAGGCCTTTGGCATTCATGTACCTTACCTTTCCAAAGACGTTTCTTTCTTTCCAAGCCCGATCATGTTTTCCGAAGCACCATGCCACCCCCGCATATCCGTTTGGGTCTCTGCCATCAAGTTCATACTTATTGTTAAGGTGTAACGCAGCGTCAAAGGCTGTTTGAGGGCGGTCACTCCATTCAAGTATTTTCTTTCCCCAGTACATCCTCATGTATCCGTGCATCTTCCCTTTCGTCTTCATTTCTCGTTGCGCGGCATTCCAATATGGGTCGTGAGTCTCAGCGGCCTCCAATTCTTTGAGGGCATAAGTGTATTGCCGGGCATCGGTACTGTGCTTGCTCAAAGTCCTCTTGGCCCATTCAGGGAGCCCGTCAAACGAATCGTAGCTCTGATTATAGAAAACGTAATTCACTGCCAATTCCCTTCTGACGAGAAGCTCTTCCAGATAGGCGTCTTTTCCAAGGCTGTTGGTTGTCGAAACTTTGAGGGCAATATACAGCGGTGAAATCTGTCCGAAATGTAGAAATGGGCTCATTTCTGAGAGAACATCTTGCGTTGGGTCATTTCTGAGGGCAGCATATTGGTCAAGCTTGTTCTCCAAGAAATCTACGAGATGTTTTCTGGCTTCCTTCGACCCGCCATGAAAGTGATCGACTTTTTTGACGCTGGTACTAATGTTGAGTCGGGAGACCGCCTTAGCCGTATCTCTGACATCAAAAGAGTCAAAATCCATGTTCAGAGAACTGATACGTGGATAGTGATTTTCCAAGGGAACAAGGTAGTAATCCAGCTTCTTTCGTAATTTGGGTCTGAAGGTCGCAGCAGAGTACTCTTCCTTCTGTGATGCTTCTTCGACGGGGACGACGAGATCTGTCTCGACTTGAAGAAGGGGGCTACTGATCTGTCGTGCCACGCTAGTGCGCCAGGCTCTCTGAATTCTCAAATATCCTCTATCAACGACGACCAAGCAAGCGTTTCTTGACATGCCTGTCACGCCGATCTCTGGTGGTTCGGGCCGCACAACCATCTTTATGCCTTTCTCTCTGAGAGAAGATTGGACTTCTCTGAGCCCTTCCAACATGAAATGATAGTGTCTTTCATACGCTTGAGGATAATCTTCTACTATTGCGAAATACACGACGAGCGGTTTGCTCAATTCATTGGCTTTCGAAATGGCGTACTCGAGAGCATGGTTAAATTCGACTCTCTGTGAAGCTTGCATCCAGTAAAGTACGTACTTTCTATTCTTAATGCGCTCTTCATTCAGAGCTTTGATCCGCTCCTTCTGAAACACCTAGGGTACCCTTCTCATCTGAACCACGTGGAAAGAAACATTAGAACTACCGTCTTTTATGACGCACCGTTTCTTGGAGTCTTTTCGCATGCGTATTGTGGTTCGCATAGCTTCAAAGGCGTCCATAGATCTTTTCTTCTGATTCTGCGCGCGCGGCTTTTGCGCATACTTTCTTATGCTTCTTCTGGTGCGGATGGCCTCAAAAACATCTATGGTTCTCACCGCATTCTACATTTGCCGCGGTTTAGCGGGCAACAAGCTTGTGAGTAGCGCCAGAATAGGACCTACTATCAGACCTGCCCACGCAAAAAGACCTAGCACTCCGGTTAGGGCAACGAAAACCCTTGTTCTACTGGTGACCTGCCTTCGGTTGATTGAAAGTCGAAAGATGGCTATTGCCAAGAAGATCGGTATCATGATGAAGATTGCCGTCAAGATCACACTCAAGTTAGGAGCAGCGGTGGTTAAGGCTAGGATCATTTGGGTTAGTGTCATGAATCCGCTGCCGAGGTATAGGAGACCTGCGAAAACTCCGATTCCGCCAAACAATGTTTGCGGTGTGACTGATCGTTTCAAAACTAAAACTGCAAAGCCAGCAACTATTGTGACTATTAGTGGGGCAAAGATGAAGAGTAAGGATTGGCCTTCCCATTGATGGATGCCTATGACGTCGACAGGGATATTGATGAATTCGTCTAGGCCGAACTGTTCTCTGTAGCCGATGGCTAGACCATAGTGTCCTTCTTCAGAAGGTTCATAGACCGCTACATGATAGGTTCCACCAGCAGAGACTTCCTGATCTATGCTAGCTAGTTCGTAGAAACTGCTTGGAGTGAATGGTTCATAGGTAGGATTGGAATTGCGCTGCCCCTCCAGCAACATTATTCCCACTGCCTCTACAATCTCCACATATTCAGGCACAGCGTCTTGAGAAGTTATCCCTGGGCCCATAACAACCAAGTTGGGCTCAAAACTACTCTTTTCAGAAGTTGGTACAAACAACTGAACGAGAAGGCGTTCATTCTCCGGCAGGTCAAGCTTGTAATATTGTGCTTCTTCTCCCTCGTGGAGTTCTGCATAAATGGCCCAAGACTTCGTAGGATTGGCTATTGTGTAAGCTGTGTCAAGGCTCTCATTATCCGTTGGTGTGTCGGGTGCATGAGCGAAGACACCCTGCACTAACAATATTAGAAGAACAAGCAAGAGGACGAGATGGCCGTGTCTCGGTTTCATGTTTCATCGTTGAGTTCATCTATTATTTAAGTTTGTGTGGCTGTTGTGCCACAGTCACATGCACTTAAAAGATTTCACCGCACCCTATCAAAACATACATACACACTTGTACATAACCGGAAGGGGCGTGCGCAGAAATGGAATTGATCCTTGTCTACAACGCAGACAGCGGATTCTTCAACATCATCAAAGACAGTTTGCACAAAACGATCTCACCTAGTACCTACCAATGTAATTTATGCGCCCTGACTTACGGAACAGTTCGAATGAAAGACAAATGGAAAGCATTCATTGGCAAACTCAAGATACCTGCAGAATTTCTACACCGCGATGAATTTCTCGAAAAACTGAAGTCACATCCTCACAACATAAAGGACGCAAAATTCCCAGCAATCTTTCTTGACAAGGGAGGAAAAATAAGTTTACTTGTATCGCATGACGAAATCAACAGATGCAAAACCTTGAAGGCCCTCATCGATTTGATAACTAGAAAACTGGCGAGCACGACCGAGAAAGAGCTCTAGCCAAACACCTTCACAGCTCGAAAGCTGCAGGCCGCAATGGATCGTAGATTCAGGTTCATATTCACAAAAGCTGTCAACAACAAGCGCTAGCCGGTGATTTGATGAGAGAGAAGGCGTTTTGGGCTTTTTTCAAACTCATCAGACTAGACTATTCTCTGCTTGCCGCATCGGGAGTTTTCCTGTCTGGCTTCTTAGCCGGAGACTTGTATGGATTTCAATACGAATACTTTGTGGCGTTTGCTGTCGTTTTGCTTTCTGCTGTCGGCTCGTTCGCATTCAACGACTACTTGGATTTCGAGGTCGACAAACGGAATCGTAGACATGACCGTCCCTTGGTGTTAGGGTTGTTATCAAGACAACAAGCGTTGGCCATTGGTTCAGTGTCATTTTCGTTGGTTCTGCTGCTCTCGCTTTTCATGAATGCGCTGGCTCAGTTTCTTGTTCTCGTCAGCTTGCCCTTCTTTTTTCTATACAACTTGGGCATGAAGAAAATTGTTCTTTTCAAGAACGCCCTCATTGCTTACGCCTACGTAGCAACGATCTTTCTCGGTTCGCTTGTTTCCGATGTGATTGTTGAGCCGTTAATTATGTATTTTGCTGCGATGGGTTTCATAATCGGTCTAGCTTTCGAAATTATGTTAGATATCGGCGATGTGGAAGGGGACAGAAAGCTTGGAATAGGAACTCTCTCAACAAGGTTCGGGACGAGAACAGCGGCGCATGTTTCTGCTCTTCTTTACGCCATAATCATGATTTTGGATCCTTTTCCCTTCATAGTTATGATTGATTCTCGCCTCTTTATGGACTTTGTCTTCTTGGTTCTAATTTTCATCCCTGTGGTTTCCTATTTTTTCATCTCAATGTCGTTGATGAAGGATCAGTCGAAGAGTAACATCTTCCAGTTGAAGAAAAAAGTCTATGTGACCATGCAGGTAGGTTCTATCGTCTACTTGATCGGGGTCTTGCTTTGAAGCTTGCTGTTGCTGTCCAGTAACAGTCATACAAGCTTAAAAACTGCGTGCCTCCCACTATCGCCATGTGCTTGATATGAAACATTATGATCTGATATCAATAGGCACTGGCTCAGCGATGAATATCGTCAGTGCTATGGTTCAAGAGAATCCAACGATGAAAGTGGCGGTAATAGACAAAGATGAGCCAGGTGGTATCTGTTTGACTCGCGGTTGCATACCGTCAAAAATGCTGTTGTATCCTGCGGAGTTGGTCAGAACAATTGCAGGAGCTCCAGAATTCGGCATAGACGTGGACATCAGGAAGAAAGATTTCAAAAGGGTCATGGATAGAATGAGGACGCTTATCTCCAAGGACATAAACATGATCCGCCAAGGACTCTCCCAGTCTAAAAACATAGATTACTACCCCGCGATTGCCGAATTTGTCGGCCCATACACTCTGAAAGTTGGCAATGAGACAATCACGTCAAAGATGATTTTCTTATGCACAGGATCAAAACCTGCGATACCTCCGATAAAGGGGCTGGAGGAAGTTGGCTATCTGACCAGCGATACAGTTCTCAAGATGAATCAACTGCCTGAAAGCATCGCTATAGTCGGTGGAGGCTACATAGCCGCTGAATACGGCCATTTCTTCTCAGCCATGGGCTCGAAAGTCATCATAATCGGCAGGAACCGCCAGTTTCTCAAGCAAGAAGAGCCAGAAGTGTCGGCGCTGGCCAAAAGAGAGTTGGAAAAACACATGACAATTCTCACCAACCACGAAGTGCGTGAGGCGGAAAAGACTTCGATGGGCAAGAAGAGACTTATCGCTGCTAACAGAGAGAACGGAGAAAAGACCGTAACAACGGCAGACGAAATACTAGTCGCAACAGGAAGAATCCCGAATACTGATATCCTTCACCCCGAAAACGCAGGGATCGAAACAGACAAACGAGGATGGATCATCGCTAATGAGTATCTGGAGACCTCGCAACCGAACATTTGGGCTTTCGGAGACGCGAACGGCAGGTACCTCTTCAAACATGCAGCGAACTATGAATCAATAGTCGTCTACTACAATGCTGTCCTGAAGAGGAAGACGAAAGCGGATTACCACGCGATACCGCATGCTGTCTTCACGTACCCCGAGATTGGAAGCGTCGGACTTCGAGAGAAAGAAGCGATTGAGAACTACGGAAAAGACAACGTGCAGATTGGAATGTATCGATATGAAAACACTGCAAAAGGAGAAGCCATGGGCGTGAAAGACTACTTTGTCAAGGTCATCGTTGAGAGGGAAAACCTGAAAATCTTAGGGGCACACATCATCGGGCCATATGCATCCGTTCTCATCCAGGAGATCATAAACTTGATGTATACGCCTGAGCGAGGTGCAAAGCCAATAGTCAACGGAATGCACATCCATCCTGCTCTGAACGAGGTTGTAGAAAGAGCGTTCCGTTCCCTGATGTCACCAGAGCAGTACCACCACTATATCGAGCACCACTAGATCCGGGTGATGCAGATTGCCTAGGGTATTATGTGTAGGAAATGGCACTTTCCAAGTGAATGCATGCATGCACCTCGAGAACGATGCCAGCCGCGGAGGCGCCTTTCGTTCCTTCGATAACGAATCTGCCCAGTTGAGGAAGTTCTGAGTACTTCTCAACGCATAGCGGTTGGAGTGCCGAGAATTCTACTTCTCCAACGCTTCCTTCCTGTAGATCTTTTGGAGAGTCTCTTCGAACCGTGAGATTCACAGGGTCGATATCCTTCAAGATGCGCTTAACTTCACACCGTTTTTCCGACGTGCCATAACGGATGGTTACCGCGTCTCCCGTTCTGATTTTCGTGTTTGAAAAGAGGATTACCTCAGCCGTGAAGCTCTTCACTTCGCGTGGCGTGTTCTCCGGATAGCTCACGACTTCGCCTCGCTCCACCTCTTCAGCGTTCCCAACGTGGAGACCAACCGAATCGCCGGGCCCTACTTTCCTGGTTTCACCGCCCGGCACCTCTATGGCTTCAAGCTGCAGTTCTATTCCTGAAGGACTAAACGCGATCTTTCTTCCCGCTTCCAGCATTCCCGTCTCGATCTTACAGGCAATGATCGTTTCGCCTTCTTGCTGATAGGTGTCTTGGACAAACCCTCTCAGCGGTTTGTTCACCGGAAGGGTTGAAGGACTTATCACGTTGTCTAGAGCGTCAATCAAGGGCAGACCGTCATACCAAGCCATATTCTGAGATTTTTTGAAGACGTTGTCTCCTTTCATGGCGGAGATGGGTATCTTCAGCGTCTTCTTATAGCCCAAGGAAGCCAGAATGGGATCAAACTTCCTACAGACTTCGTCGTACCTGCTTTGCTTGTACGCCATTTCATCCATCTTGTTGACGACAACCATTAGTTGGTGGATGCCTAGGGTCTTGATTAAGAATGCATGTTCTCTGGTCTGATCTTGGATGCCCTCTTTGGCAGATACAACGAGCACGGCGGCGTCCGCTTGAGATACACCCGTGAGCATCTTCTTGATGAACTCCTTGTGGCCTGGGCAGTCTATTATCGTATAGAAATATCTCTGGGATTTGAAGGGCGTCTGAATTATGTCAATGGACAGCCCGCCTTTTCTTTCCTCTTCCAAGCTATCTAAGAGAAAAGCAAACGCGAACTCCTTTCCGGATTCTTCGATTTCTGCTTTAATCTCCTGCAATTTCTGTTCTGGGATCGCATTAGAATCGTAGAGCAATCTGCCGATCAGCGTGGATTTTCCGTGGTCTTTGTGACCCACGACGACCAAGTTGATTCGGGGAAGACTCATGCTTTCGACCTCATTATGTTGTAGAAATCCGTTATCTTGGGAAGGTGCAATCCTAATTTGTGATTGACTGAATAGAAACCCGTCTTGATGTGATCTCCGTATCGTCCGACCGCCTTCATCCCATGATCGGATATGACTAAGACGAACTCGTCGGCGCCTTTGACCTCTGCCGCGAGGTCTTCAAGCTCTCCATACACGGCTTTCATCTTTTCAGCGACGCCGAAACTCATGTGGCCGACAGCGTCTGCGAGATCGAAGTAGCCCATAAGCAGATCAAACTTCCCTACGGCATCGAGAAATTCTTTTCGGTTCTCTCTGTGGTACCTCCAGATCAAGGCGTCGAATTCTTCCACGCTAGCCTTGTCATCAAAGTAGCCCTTCAGTAACTTTCTCTCTTCTGCATGGTTTGATTGCTTGTACGAGAACGAAGGAACGTCTATGGTCTTGTATTGGCTGAAGAGATTCAGGAACGTATCTTGCACGTCTAATGTGAATTCCCATTGGGTCTTCAGGGGAATTTTTGCCTCCATGTTCTCGCCGGAGAGGAATGATGCCCAGAGGACTATTGTTCGCGGCTCTTCGAAGTCTGAGATGTCGGTCTGTCCGCATTCCGCTTGCATCAAGTTCGTACAGCGGAATTTTCGAACCATCTCCAAGTCTAGAGCGTCCAGGGCGAGGATGATCATGGCGGTCAACCTGTTCTACATGTAGCCTAGAGATCGCAGTTTCTGCATCATGTAGGCTTTTTCTTTGTCTTGCGCTCGCCCTGCTCGTTCAGGGATTTTGGAGGTCTTGAGTTCTTGAACGATTTCATCTATGGTGCTTGCTTGGGAGGGTATGGGAACGGTGCAGGGCTTGCATCCGAGGCTTCGATATCGCCTTCCGTTTTTGGCGAAGTACAATGGGTTTACAGGTAGCTTCTCTTGTTTGACGTATTGCCAGACGTCGAGTTCGGTCCAGTGTAGAATCGGGTGGACCCTCATGTGAGAGAAGTCTTCTGAGGGTTTTACGTACAGGTCCCAGAGTTCGGCTGGTTGGTCCGTGTAGTCCCATTTGGATTCTTCGTCTCGGGGGGAGTAGTACCGTTCTTTGGCTCGGATTCCGTGTTCGTCTCGTCGTATGGCTAGAATTAGGGCGTCGAATTGCTGTTCTTTGAGCAGGCGCTTCAGCGGTTCTGTTTTCAGCTGTGTACAGCAGTCTAGCCTTCCTGTCTTGGGGGATATGCCATTGTTCAGGGCTGTTTCGTTCTTTGCGATGATGAGATCGAGATCCCATTCTTTCGCGATTCTGTTTCGAAAGTCGTAGATCTCGGGGAACTTGTAGCTTGTGTCGATATGTATGACGGGAAAGGGGATCCTACCAAAGAAGGCTTTCTTGCATAGCCAGACAGTGGCTGTGGAGTCTTTTCCAGTGCTCCAGAGCACCGCGGGGTTGCTGAACTGGGCTTTGGCTTCCCTGAGTATGGAGATGGTTCTCTTCACGTAGTCTCGGAGATGGTTGAACACTGCTTGACCCCCCTGTCTAGTCGATGTAGCCCAACGCTCTGAGCCTCGCTTTGACCCGCTCTTCATCTTCTTTGGTGAAGGGTTTCTCCGCTTCTTCGTCTTCTTCAGCCACAATCTCTCGTAATACATAGGTGACGTAGCTGGACACCGAGGTGAACCCGGTTCCCTTTATCCGCTCCTCCACCTTCCGGAACAAAGGCGCGGGGATCGACACCGTTGTAAACTTCTTCCTTTCAGATCGTTCTCTTGACTGTTTATCCATGGGTCATCTTTCCGAAGACGGGTAGTGACTAATTACATTTAATTACATCCCTATTTAAGCAATGTGCCACGTAGGAAGCGGTCTGAGAACGCTTGCAGAATCGAAACGCGTCCAGTACTTGGCTGGTCATGTAGGTCTTGTCTAGGGTTGTTCCTGTTCTAGCGGTATCAGGTACGTCAAGCCTTCGTCACCAAGAATGACGACGAAATTCCCAGTGGTTTTTGCGATCTCTTTCAGAGCTTCTAGAGTCAAGTAGAGGTTGGTCAGCTCTGTTGCGTTGATTCCCAAATCTTCCGCGATAATTTGAATTGACTCCGCAGTCCCTTCAGCTATGATCAAACGAGACGTCGCCTCGCCCTCAGCAGCTATGATCTTCTCGGCTGCCGAGGCATTCGCCAAGATGATGATCCGATTCCTTTCAAATTCTGCCTGCAACTGCGCCTGTTCTGCCGCCAGTTTGCTCTCAATCGCTTTCAGGAATTCGACAGGAGGATCGATGTCTCTGAGATCGACTTCGATGTTTGCGAGCGAATTCAACAACGATTCCTCTGCATACAACGCGGTTTTGATTTCACTGCTCAAGGCCTGCGTTATAACTGACCGGTTTTCAATGATCTGAACTGCGGTGTATTGTCCAACGATATCTCGTGCGGTCTCTCGGACGACCGATGAGACGGCTCGGTCCTTCCAGTCGAGCATGGGAAATCTCTGATAGAGATCTACTAATCTTGTGTTGTCCAGACTCCACCGCACCAGTACGTCCACTTCGATTCTCAGACCGTCCTTACTGATTGGTGTGATTCCCGGATAGTCTCCTTGAACGTCGCCTTCTGTCCACATGCCGACGCTGTCCAACGCGTAGTAGACATGCACATCAGATACCCAAGGAGCCTTCAAGAACCAAGCGGGACCTATGATGGGGCCTGTCACCGTTCCGCCTAACGGGTCGACAAGGATAGCCCCATAGCCGACAGCCACGGTTCTGAAGATGGTTAAGGGGATTATGATAGCACTGAGGATGAAGGCGATTAGCAATGCCACCAGGGCGCCCGTCAGCCAGCGTCTCCTTCCAAATGTTATCCTAAATCCAGGTGCTTCTTCCAAGGCATATCACCTCCTCTACTAGGCAATTCAATAGATAGCCTAGTGCGCAGAAGTATTTTATACTTCTTGCAGTACGTCTTGCTGGGAGTTCCAGCCTATACGTGTGATTGGTGTGACGATGCGATGAATCTTGAGAAGAAGAAATTCCAACACTACTCCAGATATTTTGTCTTTGCGGAGAATGAGTTGCTCTTCCTCATCATTTGTGTGATCCTAGACATCAGCGAGTACATAATCAGGATTCTTCTTCTTCCTACTGTAGGCGATTTTCTTGACATAGCTGGGATTATCGCTAGTCTGATTATGTTCCGCTGGGTGGGACTCATATCCCTAATTGAACTCGTCCCAGGCGCAGATATCGTGCCCATCTTCATCCTCACATGGTTGGCCTGGTATTCAATAAGGAGAACGAGGAAAAGACAAAAAACTACGCGCGCCAAAGAAATCCCCTGATTCTGCCGCGGCAATAACTGGTGCATGCATATATGTTGATAGTACACTTTTGGAAACCCTTCTGATCATGCGTAAAAGACGGGGCTAGAAAACTAAGATCGGAATGAGCTTTGGAAAGGTCGGACTCAGTGGTCTAGCATGAGTGATTTTCGTCTGTTCGCCAATCCTGTCCGAGAAGCTAGAAGCGCTACTTCCAGAGAATCAACCTTAGGATGCTTGCGTACGGAGGGTAGATATTGTGAACACAAGCGTTCTATTCAAGGTCTTCCACGAGCTTTTTCAGTGATTCCGCTTCCTTGCTCAGCTCCGCCACTTCCTTTTCCAACGCATTGGCCTTTTTCTCTGCCTTTTTCCTAAGCTGCTCTATCTCGGCTATGAGTTCGGTTTTCTCCTGTTCCAAGTCCACAATCTTGTTGCGCAGGCTTTCTGAGTTTTGCATTGTCCTTCCACAACCCGCTTCGCTAATCATCACTTGGTATATCTGACGGTTAACCCTTTCTCTCTTGACAAAACCGTCCGATGTAAGTTCTGGAAAGGTTTTAAGCGGGAATTCGAAAACTTTGGTGTGAAGGGCGAGAAGATGAAGGCTCGAACTCTGGTGGTTGGCATGTATCTGGTGAACTTTCTTGTCGGGGTTTTTTCCTCTCTTTATTTGTTGTCCAGTCTTTGGAATCATATGGAACAATGGCAGATAGCCCACTATGTCTATTACATGGTTCTGGCTCTTTGTGGTGTTGTGCTTTCTCTCTGGCTTGCCACGGACGGACAGTACCTCGAACGTTGCACCGTGAAACTGCGTGACCTGGAAAGTAGGATTCTGGATTTTGAGAAACGAATCAACAACATCAAGACGAGTGTTCGGGCAAAATCGTGACACTGCATGGGCGTGTGCAACAAGCTTTTTAGATGCTGAGGAACCCAATGAAGAAGCGTAGTGAAAAGACTGTGGGATAGATGCGTCAAAACAAACGCAAGAAGGACCTGGAACTTGGCCTCTCGGATCCTGAAGAGGTTGACCAGCAAGTAAGGTTGCGTCTAAGTCAGCTTATGATAAAGGATATGGAGTTTGACCATAAAATGCGAGACAAAGCCATTCGCCTGAGCCGAAAACGTGAGAAACAAGTTGATTCGTGGGTGATTTAGAGTAACGATCTCCGACAAGAACTGAAACTTGATCCACTGTGTGTAGATCATTATCTGGGATTCATAAAGTTTTTTTCTAATGTTCAGTCTCGATTCAACCGGGCATATCACATGAGTAAGAAGAGTGGAAAGAAGCTTCATTATGGAGTACGCCTGCGAACGGACCAACTGAAGTATCTGAAAGGCGTTCCGAAGCCCTCAGAGTGGATCAGAACCGCAGTTGATGAAAAGCGAAGGCGTGAAGAAAAGAAATCTCGGTCTAGATGACTTAACGCGCATTTCTATAGTGTGGCCAGCCGCTCAAAGCTCTAGATATTCTTCGGTACACTTTGATCATTGCGTTTTCCTTGGTGGGTCCTTTTCCTTGTTCTATTATTGTCGTATTCCGTGCATTGGGGGTGATATCTCCATTTGTCTCGGGTTCGAACCCAGCCCTCGGGCACTTTCTTGATAAAATGAGAGAAGCCAACGACACTTGAATTTCGCCTCCTAATCAAACGCTTTTGCCAGATCTTATGCCACTTTTTGAGGGTTGAAGGCTCAGCAATACTGAGACACAATATTCAATTTCATCGCTCGCATCAAGGATCTCGTCCCCAGTTTTCCCTAATGCACTTATCTCTCTCAAAACTCTACGAGAATTCCTAATACAGTCTAGCAATGCCAACTGTTGTTTTTCTTCTTTGTGCGCGTTATTGCAGCGATTTAGCTGCGTCAGCCCCTATGTCTTTGAATGTTTCTTCTGCGCCATCTTCGAGAGGTCCCTCATTTCCCTCAACTATCGCCGAAACATGGGATTTGACGATACTCGTTCCGAGTTTTTTCAGCTTTTTTTCAATTCTTTTTCCAGCGCTGCCTGCGAACCTAGATTTTAGCTTGGTGTCAAAGGCAAACGCTCTCTTGCCGCTGAGGTTCACGTCTTCCAGCTTTTCAAGAAAATCTTTCATGGTCCTAGAAAGACCAAGCATATGCGTCGGTCCGCCTATGGCCAGCAAATCATAGTCGCGCACTTTGCTGATATCGACCTCGCCGATGTTGACGCAGTCAACTCTAGCTCCATGTTTTCTCATTCCCTCTGCTAGAGCCTTGGCTACCTTTTCGGTGTTGCCAAATTTCGTGTCGTAAACAATCAAGGCTCTACCCATTGCCATCGCCTCGTGCATGAATCAATAGCATTAGCCGAACTTAAACAATGCGACTATCGTCACAACTGCGAAAATCGTTATCGCTGTGAACATAGCGACCATTGGCAGGTTATCTTCTTGAGCGAACTTCCTCCACCCCCTTGACGCGCGCACAAGCAAAGTACTTTGACAATTGGCATCTCCAAGTTCCAAGCCCTAGACTACTCCTGGAATGGGTTCTGCTTTCTCTCGTCGTTTTCTTCTCAGCCACGCCTTTATGAACTCCTCAATGTGGCGTCTATTGTACGGGTCGCTCCACGCTGCCTCTACGGCCTCGCATTCATGCGATGCCCCTATGAGCCCAAAATAGACAAGCAGCTCCTGGTGCAGCTCTTCGACTTCTGGCTCGCTCAACTCAACCCGCATAGCAGTGAGGATTTTGACTAGTACGCCCCTACTCACCCAAACCACCTTGTGTACGCGAAAACCAGCGTATCCAAGTGCATGTTGATAATGACAAACGTGCATTTTATACTTTCCTAGACGCAAAGGTTTAGAAGACAATTGGTCGCGAGGTGGGAGCCGGAGATGATCGTACTCAGATTCGATCGGGGTAGTCTTGTGATTCATGGAGAGGTGGGCACGCCCTATGGGCAATGGGATCCTCGCGTAGGTGCCTTTCGGGCGATGGCGCTCTACTACCCCGAGATTCTCGCTTATTTGGAGAGGAGCCACATGCCCTACAGTGATGAGGTGGCTGACCCGCCTCCTGTCCCCACTCTCTCCTGTCAGGTGAAGCTGCGCCCGTACCAGAAAGCGGCACTGGACGCGTGGCTTGACGCTGGTAGAAGAGGAGTAATCATCTTGCCCACGGCTGCCGGTAAGACTTTCATCGCCTTGAAGGCTATTGAAACCCTTAACGTGGCCACAATGGTGGTCGTTCCCACCTTGGACCTCTTGGACCAGTGGCGGCAGATTCTCCGCAGCCAATTCAAAACAGAGGTAGGGGTCTATGGGGGTGGCGACGACTTGCTCCGACCGTTAACGGTCTCTACATACGATTCCGCGTACCTACGGGCTGAACAGTTGGGCGACAAGTTTCTGTTCATCATTTTTGACGAAGTGCATCATCTCCCAGCGCCAAGTTACAGTCAGATCGCCGAATTGTACATTGCGCCTTATCGGATGGGACTTACGGCTACGTACGAGAGGGAGGATGGTCGTCACCACGAATTGCCCCGGTTGATGGGTGGACGCGTCTACGAGCTTGGCGTGGACGCCTTAGCTGGTCGGCACCTTTCGCCATATACCCACGAAAGAATCTTCGTGGACCTAACGCCAGAGGAACAGCAGCGTTATCGTCGCGAGTACAGAGTCTTCACCAACTACCTGCAACAGCGCGGCTTGACAATGAGGAGTCCGAAGGACTTTCAGCGATTCATTATGCGCACAGGATCTGACCGCCAAGCGCGAGAAGCCCTGTTGGCTCGGAACAGAGCGTTGAAGACGGTGCTCAACTCCGATGCGAAACTCACGGCGTTGGGGGGATTTCTGAACGTCTTCACCAACGAGAAGATCCTCGTATTCACGCGGTACAATCAATTGGTGTACAACGCGAGCCGTCGCTTTCTCATCCCTGCCATAACCTATCAGACTCCGAAGGAGGAGCGGAAAGAAGTCTTGGAGAAGTTCAAGGCCGGAGAGTACCGAGCTATCGTAACGAGCCAAGTCTTGGATGAAGGGGTCGACGTGCCGGAAGCTTCTCTCGGCTTCATCTTAAGCGGCACGGGAAGCAGCAGAGAGTACGTACAACGCCTGGGAAGAATCTTGAGAAAGAGACCTGGGAAGAAGGCGAGACTCATCGAGATCGTTGCTCGAGAAACCGTGGAGACCCGAATGAGTCGTAGGAGACACCAATAGGAGCGATCGGCTTTGTTGCCCAGTCACCTACTGGTCACGCGGAGACGGCGGGACACAATCAGACCCATCTATGCCTTATTGACCAAAAGAAACCTTGCGATCGCTCAATCACTCATCCAAACGTACATCGATCATGTGGGAAAGCGAAGAGGTGATCTGAGCGACGCGATAAGCGGTCTAGAAGAGGTGGGACACGACTATCGATACGTTAGAGGCCTCTCAACCCTGCTGGATCGGCGATGCCAACTCGAGTCAAGTACAATCATTGACCCCGTAGAGGCGCGAAGACAGGCTTTCACAATCGCGCACCGAAATGGGTTCCCCACGACGCCAGAGGCGCGACAGAAAGCGCTCGGCGAAGCAGCCTCTGCGCTCGCTGTTACAGTAGAAGAACTTGAGGCTTCCCTCTACGGCGATTTATCAGAGGAACTCGTTCTGCGAGCTTTCGGCCCGGTTGCCCCCGAAGCCTTGTTGAAGCAGTACAATCTCAGTCTCACCCAGACCCTTATTTTCTACGCGACAGAGCTCACCTTCACAACGCTTGGAAATTGGCAACGTCTCTTCAGACAGATCAAATGGCTCGGCCTCATCTACACGATCACGCGAGGCTACGGAACCTACGAAGTGAAGGTCGACGGTCCCGCTTCACTGTTCAAGCTCAATCGCCGCTACGGAACAAGCCTCGCAAAGATTGTGCCTATCATCACCCAGAATCAGAAATGGCGTATAAGCGCGAAAATTCTCCGCCGGAGACGAGCGCGACGCCTTCTGGACCTAGAACTGGACAGCGAGAAACATGGTGGATTGATTGAACCCCTCGAAAAACCGGAGGAGCCGACGCTCTATGACAGCCAGATCGAACGGGATTTCGCCAGACGTTTTGAAGCGCTGGATACGGGATGGACCCTAGTCAGGGAGCCCCACCCCATTTCGGCAGGAAGGCAGGTGATAATCCCCGATTTCGGATTGCAGAAAGGCGGCGTGACTGTTTATTTGGAAGTCGCAGGGTTCTGGACTCCACAGTATCTCGCGAAGAAAGTCAAGAAGCTCGAGCAGTTGGACGAGGTCGACATGATCGTCGCGGCGGACAACACTCTCGCATGCGCAAGACTCGACAGAATGGCAAAGAAGCTGAATCTTGTCTACTACAAGAAACGAATCCCATTGAAACCGATCCTAGAGCACCTCAAGGCGCTAGAACAGCGGATGGTGATTGAACAGATCAGACGTCTACGCGTTGAGTCGTTGCCCATGCAGCAACCGCTCGTTGAACTGAGCGAGTTGGCTAGAGAGTTGGGCGTCCTCACGGAATCTGTGAGACAGATCGTCAAGGAGCGCAAGGTGCCGGGATACCGGCAACTGGGAGACCTCCTCATCAAAGAAGGCATGCTGAGCGAAATCAAGCAGCGCCTCGAAGACGCTCTGCGTCAGCATGAACTCAACAGCTATGAAGCTTCCCAAATAATCGAGAACGCAGGCGGGCGAAAACCCACCCTCCTCTTAGAGGCCCTCGGCTACGAGATCGAGTGGCATGGCATCGACCCGCATTCAGCCAAGATACGCAGAAGAGACAAGCTGTGAAAGAAAGCTTGTTAGCACAGGCACGCCAAAATGC
>JABAOF010011189.1_pt2 | contig 57713 bp, 53 predicted proteins | sample 7062171 | NCBI WGS metagenome assembly JABAOF01 (sample SAMN14538628, study PRJNA623070) | marine sediment metagenome | biome: marine biome [ENVO:00000428]; feature: marine pelagic biome [ENVO:01000023]; material: deep marine sediment [ENVO:00002113] | place: India: Gulf of Khambhat ... | reverse complement strand
AATTCCAAAGCAAAATAAAACAAGGAGAAAGGGAAGTCAAATGATAAACAGGTGGGCTGGGTTCTCGTCACCCAGAGAAGCTACAACCGTGGGAAACATCTGTCTGGTTCTTGCTGGAGGACTTTCAGCTAACCTAAAACGAAAAGTTCGAGAGGAAGGAACAGTCTACACGCCAGCCGCCCGGAGATAGGTGGGAATTATTATGCTGACTTTTACGTCCTGGTTCCTGACCATTGGGTCTATCTACCGGGATAGAAAAATTTGACTACCCCTGCGAATATCGGTTGAATAGCCTTGACCCATCGCTCAGGCATCCGACGAATTGTGCCTTCCATGAGATCTATATCCTCAGCAGTCAAGCTGCGGGTCAGGAACAAGCCTAATATATACAGCGGAAATGAGACGATCAAGGCAAAGATTACACCGGCCAGCCCCTTGGCGCTTTCTGATACTAAGAATGCCACAATTGCCATCAGGGCGGAGGCGCAGAAGATGCGCACCAGGCCCGAGCCGGGGAACTTCTGTTTCATGTAGGCTTTATAGGCGTAGGTGATCAGCGTCACTCCACCTATTATCTGAGCCATGGCGCTGGCAAAAGCCACCCCTTTTGCTCCAAGAATGGGGACCAAAAGCCAGCTGGCCAAAACAATAACCAGAGCGGACATGATTCCCACCTTCACCACCATTCTTTGCAGCTCTGCTCCATACAAAAGCGAAGAGCTGGAGGTGCCGACCGAGCCGACTGTGGCACCCAGCATAAGGATCACAAAGATCAAAGAGGCGGGCTCAAATGAGCTGCCATACAATGCTGGCAGTAGCTGCCTGGCAATGGCGATTCCGCCCAGGCAGACGGGAAAAGCCAGCATGGCTAAGTATCTGGTGGAGTTGGAATGAACGCGGGCAAGCTCCTCCTTGTCACCCGTTCCGTATACCTCGGACATGGCAGGAAGCAGAATGCCCGTCAAGGCGCCAGGAAGCAGGATTATGGTTCGGCTGGAGAGGATGAACGCTACATTGTAGAATGCAATTTCCTTTGAGGTGCTGAAGATACTTAAGAAGAGAATGCCAAAACGTTCCCAGACGATGGCGTCCAATACCACTATCACGAATACGCTGGCAGAGAACCTCAGCAGCTTGCCACCAAGCTCTCGAGATGGAGAGGTCTTCTGGATAAAATCGAATCTGGTCTTTCTGAAATAAAGATAGCACCCTACCAAAAGGAGATTGGTCACAACGCTGACTCCCACCAGCCACTCTATGTTTCCCCCCAGATATAGGACCAGAAGAATTATGGCCAGAGTGGAGGGAAAAACTATGAGGTTCACTTTCGCAATCAGATCGAACCGTTGCAGGCCCGAGAAAAAGCCGTTGTAGAGAAACATGAAACCGAGAGGCAGGATTACGATAGAGGCCACTCTCAGGTAGAGCGAGAGGTCGGGATTATGGTACCAGTTGGCAATCANNCTACAAGCTCGAATCTGAATAGTCGACTCAGGATGGAACCGATAGCAGAGAAGTCTTTCCTTCCCCAATATTCTGAGACGTACTTGGTGATAGTGGTCGGGATACCCAAATTCACTAAAAGCCCTACCATGTTGAGAAACCAGATCACCAAGCTATAGACACCATATCTGTCCGGCCCCAGAAAGCGGGCCACTACCACCGAGGCAATAAAGGCGAAAGCTAAAGCTATGGCCTTAACCAGGAAGTTGTATACAGCGTTTTTGGCTATCTTTTTCTGTACGGACAACTTCGTAGAACTCCGGGTGGAGAAGAGGAGTTAGGTGTTACTTTTACCTTTGTGGCGCGCAAACCATCAGGTCGGGAGCCAAACGCTACAGGCATTGAATTCGATATCGTACCTTTCACCGTGTTTGAACGGCCTTGAAAAGCTCGCTGGAATCAAGTAATTCCAAACATCTGGCCGGAGGGATTCTGATCTATTGTGACCCCATTTTACACGTTTGGTCATCTTATGCTTGCGTCTTGATCCTGGAAAGCCTCAATTCCAGCGATCAAGAGGTCTCTTGGAGCTATATTCAGATCTCTTTGAAAAATCTCATGATAAATTCCAAGATATTCTTTTTCATGGAAATAAGGCATCTGGTACCGCAAGTTCCTATTGTCAAGAATGATGGTATTATAGAACTTAGCCAAGCATTCATAAGCGCCATAAAGCAGGGCTGAATCAAATCTGTTCAACCGAGATATTTCCTTGTATATCTCAATCAAAATGTGCGTTCCCGTCTCGTGACTGATAAATTGGGTCATCTCATCGAACGGCATATCGTGATAAAACACATTTCGATCATACCCCAAAGAATTGGCATTGGGACCGTTTTTGATGGCACTACATAATACAATATGATAATTGTTGAATTTGAATTTAGTTCGTGTCAGAGTCTCCCACCTGGTAATCAAATCCTTGTTCTTGAAATAGTTGTTGATCTTCTGCGCAACCTGGTTGAGTTTTGACTTTTCCTTCTGCCAAACCTCTTTTTTGTACGTAGGATAGTTTCTTACATATAGTTTGCCAAGAGCGTCGATGGTCTCTCTGTGCTTTCTAATCGAATTCAGGTATTTTTTTTGAATCGGAAACCAGGGAGTCAACTTATCGTTAAATGAGGCATATCGTTTTCGGAAAGCTTCAAACTCCCCGGTTCGCAAACCCAGGTCAAGCAAGAAGAAGTATTCCTCAAACGCATCTGCAGATCCGAGGTTGATATATGCCGGAAAGAGAATCATAACGGGAACGAGCTCGCCCCAGGAACCGGACTGGAGAAAGAGAAGCCTCTTATGTTTTCGGATATAGGAAGCATCTTCAGACGAAATTGAGCGTCGATAGATATCAGCGTAGTCGCTGGTGAATCCGGCCTCAGCTACTGCCATCAAGTGGAAAATATAGTTGGGGCACTTTTCCACGACCGCGACTATGCCGTCTTTGGCGGAATGCGAAAAGTCTGGATGCGCTATGGTAATTAGAGAGGGAAGTGCTACCATCTGGATTGAGGAGACTTGCCTCAAAGAGTTTGCGGCGCCTCAGATGAGCGCACATGATGCTCCGGATCTCCGCGATCCACAAGTGAGCTGCTATACGAGCTTAGCTAAGAAGGTATCAGTAAAAGAAATATCTTATTCCAAGCGCGGCGTTCAAGCTAAGATCCGTACTGGGCGCTAAATTGAGTATAGGGACGATCTCGAAAAAAGCATCTACGGGCGCAGTTGACGGAATATAGTTCAGACCAAGAGGAATCCGAACCCCAGCTTTGCTCTCGTCCGCGAACTTAACTCTGCCGCCGATCCCGTAATAAGCCAGAAGCTTGCTTGCTTCTTCTTTGACTAAGCTCGAGGTGTGAAAAAGGAAGTCGCCGTGCAGATGGAAAGCACTTTCGTCTCCGAAGGACCAGGCGACTGCTCCGTCTATTGCCTTCTTCCCGTCTATCCAGTATTTGCCGGTTATCCCCGTCGGCTCACCGAGCATGACTCCCAATCCCAAACCCCGATCCTGCGCTTTGGCAACAGCGCAGGAAAGTAGCACTATTAGCAAGAATAGCACAATCGATCTATGCATCTTTGCGCCTCCTTTTTAAAGCTGTATTCGGTTGCCTTAGCACGGTCTGTTGTTTGCACCCTCAAGACACCGCGGGTTCTCGACAGACATATGTATTATCGGATTCTATTCGATTGGTCTTAACAAGTCAAGCTTTTTTAACCACGTACCGAAATGCTCCGAGACACAGATCCTGCAAAGAACCCCGAAGACTGGTCGCGGGGCGGCAAGACTCCCTTGGTCTGTCAGCCTAAAACGGGACGCAGAAATAAAGTTATGAGCTGCTTCGGAGAACCTGGACTGGCTCCAAATCCTTGTTCTAGTATCTTCGGAAATCCCTTCTTCCTCTACCTCTTGGCGGGCGACCTCCTCCCTGCCTCTTTCTGGGTGGGCGAGCTTCGTCGACTTTCAGGGTAAACCCTTTGAAATCGGAACCGTCTAATCCTTCTTTTGCCTTTTCAGCTTCCTCCCGAGTAGACATTTCAACGAAACCGAAGCCCTTGCCTTCAATTATTCGGACTTCCCTGACCTGGCCATACTCAGCAAACAGGTCTTCCAGTTCCTCTTTGCTAGTGGAATAGCCAAGATTTCCCACGTAGAGCTTGCTGCCTTGCATTCCAACCTCCTTTTTTTCTCTCTGTCCAATAATGTTTCTCACGGGGGTGGAAGCAAGAGAGCGATTCTAACGCCCTAATCGGAACATTATCAAACACAAGAGATCTCCAACTGAGAGTTTGTTTTAAAGGATTCAATTGGTTCTTATTATCGTATCTTCCAAAAATTGTTAGACGATTTCCAGGAGCTTGATGTCGAAGGTCAAATCCTCGCCGGCAAGAGGATGATTGGCATCCAGAGTGACCTTCGATTGGGTGACTTTAGTCACCTTGACCGGAACCCTTCGACCGTCCGCCTGATTGATCTGTAATCTCTGTCCCACTTGCGGCTTCAGATGGGCCGGAATCTTGGTTCGATCAACTACCACTATCATGTCCTCCCGTCGCAGCCCGTACGCTTTGGCCGCAGGGATTTTGGCAGTCTTTGATTCGCCGGGTTTCATTCCGATCACTGCCTGCTCAAAGCCGGGTATTATCCGACTTTTGCCGATGGTGAATTCATAAGGCTTGCGGTCTCTGGAAGAGTCGAATACGGTTCCATCCTCCAATCTGCCCGTGAAGTGCACCCTGACGGTATCGCCCTTTTTTGCCTTTGCCATTGATCCTATCCGTTATTCTTTGCTCTTATGCAATCCTAACCGGCATGCTGGATCACATCTTATAGCTGCTTCAAAAGCTCCAATACAAAGCTGGCGCTGTTATCTGCGGCTACTTCAAAGAATTCCTGTATCTCATCCTTGGCCGTGGAAGACCCGGAACCGCCGGCCAGATCTGAACAGGATCTCACTACCAAGACAGGGACTCCGTTTATTCTTGCCGCCTGCACTACTGCCGCCGACTCCATGTCCACGATCTCCGCACCCAACTTCTCTTTGAGCCATACTCTCTTTTCCACCTGGTCTATAAACGAGTTTCCGCTTGATCCGTTGCCCCCCGCTTTTATTTTTGGAGTTCTGTCAAGGATGGGTTTCAGCTGTGGCTTTACGTTTTCCGCCATCCTCAGCAGATTCTCATCTACCGCAAAGAAGGTCACGGTGTCCGGGGCTTGCCTTTCTGGAACATGAACGCGAATCCAGCCAGTTTTGAATCCGTCCTTGTTGTACAGCCCGTAGTCATGGGTCACCCAGAATTCGGGGATCACGATATCGCCGATACTGTTGTCCGGATCGATACCGCCGCATATGCCGGTGAAGATTATCTGTTTGGGCTTGAACTGGTCGATCAGAAGTTGAGTAGACATGGCGGCATTGGTCATTCCCACGTCCGAGTTGACCACTATCACATCTTTATCTGCGATCTTTCCTATCCAGAAAACCCTCCCCACCGAGAACAGGCTGTCTTCCAAAGCAATCTGGGTTCTCAACAGTTGTCCCTCTGCAGGGAAAGCATACATAATGGCAATCCTTCCCTCGTAACGCTGCTTTCCGCAGGAAAAGAGCAGGGGGATAATCACAAACACAAAGAGAAGCTGGAATCTTCTTTTCATTTATTCCTTCCTGAAGTCGTTATCGCAATATCGTTGAAGATCGCACGCCTTTCAGTTTATGAGATCGTCCTGGAAAAGTCAAGACTTTTCGGACGTGAGACAATGCCTCTTCGCGACGAGGGTTCGGTGGAGCAGGGGAGTAAAAACAGGTGAAAGGAAAGGGTCGGCATTTCGTTCCCCACCTCCGGCGGTTCGACTTCGCTCACCACCCTGAGCTAGTCGAAGGGCGGGATCTGCGACAGGATCAATCCAAAAGCCGACGCATCAAGAGCCAATCTGGACAGAACGCGGCGTCCCGGCAATCCCGTGCTCAGGAATCTGACGCACGAACCAGCGGCTAGAGCTCAGAGTTCCTCCGTCTCCTTACTCCTGCCATCTTCACTAGACGGGACCGCGCGTTATTTTGGTCACATCCTCCATCACATCGAACTGCTTTACGCTAAAATCACTGAGAGCTGGGTGACTAGTCACCTTGGCCGCCAGCGGTCCATCCAGGAAGGCCTTCACTGACGCCGCATCCTCGAACATATAGATCCCACCTGCCTCACTTTCCGTTTCGTTCATGATCCAGATCTTCCAGCGCAGACCCGCAACAGCGGCGAAATCGCCGGCAAGGGAAGATACGGCCTGCTCGTATTCGGCTCTTGAAACATTAAACTTGAAATTGATCTGCAGAATTCTTCCCGGCATGACGGTTCCTCCTCTGACTTTTTATCGTTTGATTTGTCCACGTCACTGAAGTGCATTCGGGGCCTGTCAGTTACACCTGTTGGTATTGATTTGCCGGGTTACCACCTCCTTCCATCAAGGCTTAGCAAGGGTACGAATTCCTGGCAACTCAAAGCAATCGCATTCTTGCCCTTGCGCCATGGAATTAGTTTACCGTGAGTGCTCCTCCATGAATGGCACATTGTCCGCTCTGCCCCGGATGCCCTGACTTTTAACAAATACACCTGGCCCTTCTCACGCTCTCAATTCTCAAAAAGAAACACTTGTGTCTCAGTTTATCGGATTTCACCAGCAAAGTCAAGGCACTTTTGGATTTTTGCGAGTACAGTTCTGTAGACCTTCGAGTGCAATTTTGAAGACCTGTCTGAGCTAAAGAAAGGGCTATCTGAACAGCTTTTTCTCCACCAGCTTGCAGAGGATATGACAGATGCAGATGTCGGGATAAATTCGACAGAGCAACTTCTTGTGTGTTTCCAGAGGCCTAAGGCATTTTCGGGAACCCTCCGACTCCGCTAAAGATTAACCGCGCCAGCCGCAAACACGGTGTCAGGCGAAGTCACCTATGGAAATCATCTTGGAGCATCTCTATCGTTTATCCGTTTCTTGCATATAGCAATAACAAAGTCACTCTGGATATCTTCGCTTTCTAACAGCAAATCTTCAATTCCGAAGCAAAGATCTATGAAGCGTTGAGTCTCATAGTCTTCTGATAGAAAGTTATGTGCAATCCCGCTGAACAGCAGGTGCAAAATGGTTCCACCATATTCTCTGATTTCAATCACATTAAAGACTTGATGCAACAGTGGCAGGATTTTTGATGATTCTTTGGCTTCGGAAGGGTCCGTTAAAATCATGCTCAATCGACCAGGTCTGAAGACCTTCGATTTAATAGAACTACTGCTCCATCGAATTCTATATCTGGCAGGCAGAATTGATAGGAGACCGTTGACTATTTCCAACTGTCTGTCACTCCATTGAAATCGGGTCGGACCGACGAATTCATTGACAATAAAATAACCATCTGGTTTAACAAACTTGTTGATTCTAAGCAGCATCTTTTTCAATGGAGAGAAGTGATGCAGTGACTGTTCCACCATTACAATGTCATAGCAATGTTCACACATTTCTATAGAATAAACATCAGAAACGCGGTAATTGATGATCTTGCCGTAACCCTTTTCGTGAGCTTGATTCCTTGCATATTTTATTCTAGCTTCTGATAGATCATACGCGTCAATATTCCCGAACTTGCCAAGTTCAGCCCATCTCAATTCTCTGCAACCAGTTCCACAGGCAAGGGATAATGCGTTTAGAGCGTCTCTGTCAGAAAGGTACTTACGGGAAATATATTCGCAGTAGTCAACTTTAACACTTCCAGAGATCAAATAGTTCCAGTGTTCCCTCACCGCCTCAATATCCCACCAATTCGTCGGTGGATTCTCTACGTGTTCCCAAGATTTTTGTATTCTACCTGGTCTACCACTGAAGAGTTTTGCGGCGATTCGGCTAAATTGCCCTTGCTTGATTTTTTCTATTAATCTTGAGAAGTCGTGAATATTTATCAGATTGTTGAACATAGATTATGATCTCACTCCCATTTCCCCAAACTCAAAACCGACGCACTATTAGGTTCTTGCCACCGGATTGGATTATTACCGGTATTATTGCGTGCGCGTTAACACTGCCAGGTGCCGCTACACTTCTTACACTGTGCAGTTTTCAAATTATCTAAGAGAGATGTCTCACTATTCTACCCCGGCCCTTTTTAAAAGTCAAGCTATTTTAGCTTCGCAAGAAAAGATATTTGAGGGCTTTCGTTGCGAGTCTTGGGGATTGGATTAAAGGAAGGGAAAAAGTCAACCGAACAGCTCTTTCTCCACCAGCTCGCAGAGGATATGGCAGATGCAGATGTGTGTTTCCTGAATTCGCGTGGTGTTGGCAGAGGGAACAACAATGTCGAAGTCAGAGAGGTCTTTGAGTTTTCCGCCATCTCTTCCCAGAAGTCCGACCGTCTTCATGCCTTTTTCTCTCGCCTTCTGCGCAGCGACTATTAGATTGGGTGAATTGCCGCTGGTGCTGATGCACATCAACACATCCTCGGGCTTTCCCAGAGCCTCGATCTGGCGGGAGAATACCTGTTCGAAGCCGAAGTCGTTGGCGCAGGCGGTCAGCACATAATCGTTGCTGGAAAGGGTTATGGCCGGAAGGGCACTTCTGGTATAATCTGAGGACAATCTCACCACTAGCTCACCGGCAAAATGCTGAGCGTCTGCAGCTGAGCCGCCATTACCGCAGAGAAGAATCTTACCGCCGTCCTTGATACATCTTGCCAGAGCGTGCGCGACTTCGATTATATTCTGGGAAAGCTCCTGTTTCACACGATTTTTCAGTTCAACGCTTTCTTGAATCTCTTTCTGGATTAAACCGACTTTTTCGTTTACTTCGGCATCCATCATGGTACATCACTTCCTGATAGTGTTACCGTGATTTGTCATTGCGAGTCCCGCCAGAGGCGGGGCGAAGCAATCTCTGAATAGTAGCAATTTATTGAGATTGCTTCGTCACTTCGTTCCTCGCAATGACAGGCTAAGGCTTAATTCTATTTTGTTCACACTGCTTCAGTCGACCTATATGGCTTTTGCCCTCTTACTTATATGAATCGCGTCGGCGAACTCGTTGATCAAGGAATCATCCTCCTCCAGGAAATTCCCGATCACCACAAAGCTCGCTCCGTTTTTGACCTTCGCGTAGGCGACATCCGGGTCTTTTACACCCCCTCCCACTACGATGGGAATGGAGACGAACTCTTTTACTTCGCGGATGATCTTATCTGGAACCGGATTTTCTGCGCCGGAGCCTGCTTCCAGAAACACCAATTTCATCCCCAGATATTCTGCCGCCAGAGCATGGGCTTTGGCAATGTCCGGCTTATTTCGGGGAAGGGGTTGGGTATCGCTCATGAACTGAACCGAAGTGGTGCCGCCCGATTCTATGAGCAAATACCCCGTGGGGATTGGCTCTAAGTCAAATTCCTTTATAGCCGGTGCCGCCTTTACCTGCTCACCGATCAAAAGATGCGCGTTCCTGCCGCTTATAAGCGAGAGAAAGAGAATCGCATCGGCATGCCTGGATACCTGGTTGGCATTTCCCGGGAAAATCACTACCGGAACCTTGACATTGGCTTTTATCTCCCTCACCGCTTCGTCGAATCTTGTGGAAAGAAGCAAGCTGGATCCGACCAGAAAGCCGTCCGCTCCTCCCTCCTCCGATTTTTTGGCCAGGTCTACTATCTCTGGTAGGCTCATTCTGTCTGGGTCCAAAAGAACCAAGAATCCTGCGCCTTTTTCGTCTCGCACATTCAGAAGCTTCTGATATACAGACATGGTTTTCATTACGTCAGCCTGTATCTCCCCCTCTCCATGAAATGGAGAGGGCGACCAAGGGGGAGAGGTTCATTCAGTCATCTTCTTGATAATCTTCGGTAAGCTATCCAGTGCGCTCTGTAACTTCGTCGGATCCTTTCCTCCTCCCTGAGCCAAATGCGGCTTGCCTCCTCCGGTGCCTCCTGCGAGCTTGGCAATTTCCTTGACCACGTCCCCCGCTTTTATTCCCCTGGATTTGATCAAATCGTCGGTGACGACGGCCACGAAAGCGATCTTTCCATCCAGAATTCCGGCTAACACTCCAACAGTTGACTTCAGTTTTTCCCTTATGGTATCTGCCAGCTCCAAGAGATCGTTCCGTGTTTCTGCGTCGACTTGATGTGCGATTACCTTGATTCCGTTCACGTCAACGGAGCTTTCGACCAATTCCTCGACCTTGCTTTTGGCGGATACCTTTTGAGCCTCTTTTACCTTCTTCTCCAGCTGCTTGCTTGTCTTGACCAGAGTCTCGACCCGCTCCCTGAGGTTCTCCTCGGATGTCTTGAGGATAAATGCCAGCTCGTCTAGAAGCTCTTTTTGCCTGTTGACCAGCTGGTATGCAGCTTCTCCGGTCACGGCCTCGATTCTTCGCATGCCTGCCGCTATCCCCGTCTCTGAGACAATCTTAAACAAGCCGATCTCGCCCGTGGCGCACACGTGGGTGCCTCCACAAAGCTCCCTGGAGTATCCTTCCACCTCCACCATTCGAACCACGTCCCCGTATTTTTCTCCGAACAGGGCCATAGCCCCTAACTTCTTTGCCTCCTCTATGGGAAGCTCGCTGCACGCGACTGGACTATTCTCCCAGATCTTCTGGTTTACAAGGTATTCGACCTTTTTGACCTCTGCCTCATCCAGAGCTTTGAAATGGGTGAAGTCGAATCTCAATCTGTCCGGAGCAACCAGAGAACCGGACTGGTTTACGTGCTCTCCCAATGTCTCCCTTAATGCTTTGTGCAAAAGATGGGTCGCGGTGTGATTCCTCTTTATGGCGTTCCGTCTCCGAATATCTACTTTGGCCAGAACCTCTTTGTCTATGACATCTTCGATCTTGCCCCTGACAACCTTTCCAATATGGATTATGGCGTCCCCTTCCTTCCTGGTATCCTCAACTTGAAACTCGAAGCCATCCGAGTAGATAATTCCGGCATCGCCCACCTGTCCGCCTGCCTCAGCGTAAAAAGGCGTGCTATCCAAAATCAGCATGTTTTCATTCGGGGAATGAACCACCTTAGCTTTATCCTCATCTTTCTCATAGCCTACAAAATAGCACTCCCCCACTCTATTTAGGACCACTGCGTCAGAACAGATAGTCTGAACGAGAGTCCTTGATCTTTCTCTTTGCTCCTCCAGAAGCCTTTCGAAACCGCCCAGGTCTATGGATAGGCCCCTTTCTTTTGCCATGACCTGAGTCAAATCCAGAGGAAATCCATAGGTATCGTAGAGCTTAAAGACTTCCTCTCCGGGAATGGTATTCCCGCCCTGGCTTTCCACTCTTTCTGTCACCTTTTCAAACAGCTCCAGCCCCGCGTCCAAAGTCTCCTCAAATCTCTCTTCCTCCGACTTTATCACCAAAGCCACGTGTTCCTTCTTAGCCTCCAACTCCGGATATGTCTTTCCCATCGAGTCCACTACCACGCTGGAGAGCTCATAGATGAAAGGCTTGTGAAGTCCCAAAAGACGTCCGTGACGGGCAGCTCTTCTGAGTATCCTCCGTAAGACGTAGCCCTGGCCCTCGTTCGAGGGAATGGCTCCGTCGGCTATGGCAAAGGATAGCGCCCGGATATGATCTGCTATCACTCGGTAGGATTCCTGGCGATCAGAGTCTTTGTAGAAAAGCGAGGTTATCTTCTCAATCTGGGTGAACAACGGACGAAAGAGATCCGCGTCGTAATTGGAATCCACGTTCTGCATGATGGCGGTCAGTCTTTCCATGCCCATGCCGGTGTCGACCACCGTGGCGGGCAAATCGGACAGATTGCCTTTTTCGTCCCGGTTGAACTGCATGAACACCAGATTCCAGACCTCCACGAACCCGCCGCAAGGACAGTTAACACCACAATCGGGGCGGTCGCATCTGAATTTTTCACCTTTGTCGTAGTGAATCTCCGAGGACGGACCACATGGACCGACTTCCCCCATCTCCCAGAAATTCTCCTTCTCGTCGAAGCGTAAGACACGTCCTTTCCTTATGTCAGTATGCTTATACCATAATTTCTCTGCCTCGTCGTCATCCTGGAACACCGTGGCCCACAGCCTGTCTTTGGGCAGCCCGCACACTTCGGTCAGGAACTCCCAGCCATAGATAATCGCATCCTTCTTGAAATAATCCCCAAAAGACCAATTCCCCAACATCTCAAAGAAGGTGTGATGGAAGGTGTCCTTCCCTACTTCTTCTAAATCATTGTGCTTTCCCGAAACCCGGATACATTTCTGACAGGAGGCTGCCCTTTTGTGCTCCGGTGTCTTTTTTCCTAAAATGATATCCTTGAACTGGTTCATCCCCGCGTTGGCGAAAAGAAGTGTCGGGTCATCCTTGGGAATCAAAGACGAGCTGGGATAGATTTTATGATCCCGTTCTTTGAAGAATTCTAGGAACTTGTCTCGAATCTCGCTGCTTTTCATTTTTTGTCCTGGTCGCTGGTCTGCGCTTGGCTCTTTGACCTTAGATACATTCTATGTTTACGTAGTCAGACCTTTATGGCTTGGCTGCAGGCCCTCATCCGGACCTCAATCCTTTTCTTCGTAGGCCGAAGAAGGTGCCGCCACCAAGGCATTCTTTGCTGTGTCATACGAAAAACCTCTTCTCAAAAGCAGACTCAGCATCCTCCTTCTTGCCACCTGCGGCTCGAGATGTCTGTATCTTCTCTTGATTTTTTCCAAAAGCTCTGAGGCTGCTTTATCCTCATCCTTACACAGCTCCTCTGTTACCTGATCGATTATCTCTCTTTTTATTCCTTTCTTCCAGAGCTCCTGTCTGAGCAGCTTTTTGCCTCTCGGCTTGTGAGCAAGTCTCTCATTGACCCAGGCGGTTGCAAATTCAACATCGTTTATCAGATCATAGTCTTTCAAGTTCTCAATGGTTCTTCTGATGGTTCCGTTGTCGAAGCCACGCTTCTTGAGTTTATCCCTGACTTCCTTTTCGGTGCGGCGACGGAAGGAAAGAAATTTCAGGGCTGCTTCCTTGGCTTCAGTTTCAGTTTTCTGGTTGAGGATCTCTATGATCTTCTGTTCGGAAAGCTCCTCCCCCTTTTCCAGCCCCAGTCTGGATATTACCTCCTCATCCACTCCGAAGGCGAATTTGCCGTTGATGTAGACCGACCGTCTTCGAGGATTTCTTTTCTGGGTTTCAATCTTCGTTATGGTTCTTTGCTTGGGCACGGTGCTTGGGTTGTCCAGATGGCGGTAAGCCATTCAACATTCTATGATTACTTCTTGATAGGCTGTTTTTCCTCTTGCTCTTCTTTCCCCTTCACCAGTCCCAGTCTCTCTTTGAGCGACCGCTCTATCTCCTGAGCCATGTCCGCATTTTCTCCCAGAAATCTTGCGGCATTGTCCCTGCCCTGCCCTAGCCTTTCGTCTTTGTAGGAGAACCAGGTGCCACTTTTGTCTACTATTTTCTCTGCCACGCCCAGATCAATGAGCTCCCCGAGCTTGTAGATTCCCTGTCCGTAGATTATGTCAAACTCCGCATACTTGAAGGGCGGAGCCACCTTGTTTTTCATCACTCTTACCCGGGTGCGCGAACCCAAGATCTTGTCCCCTTCTTTAATAGAGGATATCCGTCTTATGTCGAGCCTGACCGAGGAGTAAAACTTAAGGGCGGTGCCGCCGGGAGTGGTCTCGGGATTGCCGAACATCACTCCGATTTTCATCCTGATCTGATTGATAAAGGCCAAGCAGGTCTTGGACTTGCTTACCGTCCCGGCAAGTTTCCTCATGGCCTGAGACATAAGCCTGGCTTGGAGTCCCATATGGGAGTCTCCCATCTCGCCCTCAATTTCCGCCTTGGGAACCAGAGCGGCGACGGAATCCACGGCGATAACGTCTACTGCTCCGCTTCGCACCAGCGTTTCGGCGATCTCCAATGCCTGCTCTCCGGTATCCGGCTGCGACACCAGAAGATTATCGATGTCCACTCCCAAATTTCTGGCGTAAGCGGCGTCGAAGGCGTGTTCGGCGTCGATGAAGGCGGCGATACCTCCTTCCTTCTGCGCCTCTGCCATCAAGTGCAGGGCTAAAGTGGTTTTGCCCGATGCTTCCGGCCCGAAAATCTCCACTATCCTTCCTCTAGGCACTCCCCCCACGCCCAAAGCTGCATCCAGACCCAATGAGCCTGAGGATATTACCGGTATCCTTTCGCCGAGTGAGTCAGATCCGAGCTTCATGATGGAGCCCTTGCCAAACTGACGCTCTATCTGAGTTACGGCCTGTTGTAAAGCTCTTTTCTTTTCCTCTTTCATATCTGCCATCTTTCTCACCTCGCTTTCCTAGCGATTTTGTATCTTCTCGAGCCCCCTTTGGAAAATCCCGTTTCCGGTAGTTGTTTTAGAGCAATCTCTTCAATCCGCTTAATCCGTTGACTGTTTTTCCGGCCGGGTGAATCCGACCCTTACACATACGATTTCATCCGTTACATCTGTCTAATCCCTGCGCTAACTTTGAAGGGGTAACTTCCTGAGCGGCGTGTAGATCGCGCCAGCCGGATGGAGCTGGCTTCTCATCACCACTACTTCTTTTACCTCGATTTCTTCGGTCTGGAAATCTGATGATTTCACCATTTCCGTGAGCTTTTCGATATTTTTCGGAGACTTCACCCTACCTATGGTAAAATGAGCAGAAAACTTTCTTTTCTCCCTGGGGAAATCGATCTTTTCCATCTCCTCTTCAATCTTGTTTGCTATTTGGGAAAGCTCTTCTGTGCCTGACCCGGCTCCGACCCAGATAACCCTGGGTTTCCTGAAATCAGGAAAGGCGCCCATACCTTTCAAGCTCATGGTGAATCTTTTCGCTCCTTCCAACGCTCTCTCAGTTCCGGAGAAGACTTCGTTTATCTTGCCCTCCGGGACTTCTCCCAGGAATTTCAAAGTCACGTGGATGTTCCCCGGCTTGACCCAGGAGACGAAGGCCTCGGTCTTCTTAAGCGGAGCTTGTGCCTGCTCGATTTGTTTTTTGATCTTTTCTGGAAGCTCAATGGCAATGAAAGTTCGCATGTCACTCCCGCTTTAAGAAATGGGATTTTCTCTCTCTTTCGGTGCTGACACCGGTCTAACCCGCTTAACCCGTTGACCTATTTTGTCAAAAACAATCTCACGATATTTAGAGCTGCTTGCGCAGCCCTTTCTCGATTACTCTTCCGATTCTCCCCGAAAAGAAACTTCTGGGCGAAGGAACCATTTTCGTGGGCGAAACCAATAAACACCAGCCCTACCGGTTTTTGTGCGGTCCCTCCGGTGGGACCTGCAATTCCGGTAACGGACAAGCCGTAATCGGTCTTGGCCAGGCTCCTCACTCCCTCTGCCATCAGCCTGGCCACCTCTTCTGAAACCGCGCCGTGCTTATCAATTATATCCTTGGGAACATTTAGAAGCTCGGTCTTGGCTTCATTGCTGTAGGTCACCACTCCTCTTTCGAAATACTTGGAGCTTCCGGAGACACTGGTGAACCTTGCCCCGATGATACCGCCAGTACAAGATTCCGCCACGGCTATTGTCTTTTTCTCTTCCAGAAGAAGTTTTCCCACTACCTCCTCCAGTGTCTGGTCGTCGGTCCCGTATATCAAGGTTCCCAGGATCTCTCGAATCTTTCGTTGAAACTCGTCGATTCTTGGCTGGGCCTGATCTTTGTGGTTCGACTCGGTGGTCAGCCGGATGTCTACGCCCAAGTAGCCGGGCAGAAACGCGACTTTGATCTCGCCCGTTGGATCTATCAACCTTTCTATCTTCTCATACAGCGCGGATTCCGAGATTCCGGTGGTCTTAAACTTCCGGTGAAGGATAAAGTGGTCGGGCTTCCTGGCTCTCAGAGTAGGCAGCACCTCGTTTTCCAGCATCCACTTCATCTCCATCGGAACACCCGGCAAAGCAAAAAAGAGGGTGCCCTCGTCCTCCAAGAATATTCCCGGCGCCACTCCCCACAGATTGGATAATGCCCTTGCTCCCTGGGGAATCAATGCCTGATTTTGATTTACTTTGGGCATGGGGCTTCCTCGCTTGCGGAAAGCCTCCTCAATCTGCTCTAAGATTTCCTCGTGAAATATCAGATTTCTCTTGAAGGCCTTCACCACAGCTTTCTTGGTGAGATCATCAGCGGTGGGACCCAGCCCGCCGGAGGCGACTATCACGTCCGCCCTTGATCGGGCTACGTTAAACGCTTCTGTCATCCTGTTAATGTCATCACCCACGCTGGTTTTGAAAACCACGTCGATTCCCTCAGCGGTTAACCTTTCGCCTATGAAGCAGGAGTTGGAATCCAGCAGCTGTCCGTAAAGCAGCTCATCTCCGATGGTGATGATTTCTGCCTTCATGTTTTTTCTCCGTATGCGGAACCAAGCTCCAAGCTATCTCCAATTTACAAAATATGAGATCAGATGCAAACTCAAGTTGGCGTAAACAGCCGCGATCACATCGTCCAAGGTCGCCCCCCACCCCCCTCTGAACCTCTCCACAGTCCGCGCGGGCGGCAGTTTGACTATATCGAACAGTCGGAACAGAAGAAACGCTCCCGCAAAAGACTTGATGTCCTTAGACACGAATATCAGAGATATGGCCATACCGGTGACTTCGTCTATGACGATGGGGCTTCCGTCCTTCCCAAAGAAGTCCTCCGCCCGGCTGGCTGACCACACGCTCAGGAAAAACAGACCGATGCTGATCGGCAGCAATATATAAAAAAATGTTGGAATAAGAAACCAAATTATTGCCAGGGTTACCAAACTGCCGAAAGTTCCTGGAGCCACAGGAAAATAACCGGCATAGAAAAAGGTCGAGATCAGCTTGGCTAATTGGTTCTGTTTCAATTTGAACCATCAGAGTTAACGGTTATTTTAGTACGCCCTTGATTAAAAAGCCGTTCTTGACCACATAATCGATCCCAGTTACGACAGTCAAAAGCATGGTGACAAACACCATGATATCGAAGAGGCTGAAAATAGAGTGGGCCGAGAAAATGGGCCATTCGTCGCCCGGGGAAACCAGTGTTGATTTAAGATTGACATAAACGAGTATGGCCACGATAACCGTCATCTGACATGCGGTTTTCCATTTAGCCAGGTAGGAGGGCATAATCACCACCCCTTTATATGCTGCCAGGCTCCTCAATCCGGTGACCAGGAATTCCCGCAGGATGATCACCAAAACCATCCAGGCCTGCACATAGCCCAAAGCCACGAAGGAGATGAAGGCGGTGGAGACTAAGATTTTGTCAGCCAAGGGGTCCATGAACTTCCCGAACCCGGTTATCACCCCCGTTTTTCTGGCCAGATATCCGTCGTATGCATCGGTCAGTGCCGCTGTTACGAAGATCAAGGTGGCCAGATAACGAAAGTACACGTTGTCGATCAAAAGAAATACCATGAAGAAGGGGGCCAGGATTATTCGGGCCAGGGTGAGCTTGTTGGGGAGATTCATTGGCTATCCAAACGGCCTTCAATCAGTTCTTTTGACGATTGCTTTTACTCCTACATCTTATTCATCCCTGCAGAATTCAATCTATAAAGGTTTTCCTTTTTAATCAATGCTTTTTTCGCTTGATCCCTTCAGACAGTGGGCACGATTTCCAAACAGCCATTAGAGACGGCCTCGGATGCTACTTGCTATAGAAGAATTCCGCCGAAAACACGCGGAGGGAGGTTCTTTTAAGGTTGGCAGAGCAATCCGCTTTTCCTTGTTACCTTATCCTCTTTCGCTAGCAGCCTTTCTGTAGACACCAATCCAGGGGCTTCCAAAGGCTTTTCTTTCTTGCTTGATGGCCCTCCGATAGTCACCCTTTCCGCCTTTCTCATATTTTTGGAAAGGTTTTAGGAGGGAGAAGGGCTTATGGGAGTGCGCATAGAGCCTGTTTGCCAGATAAGTCGATGCGGTATATCTTCGTTTTTCGCCAAATAGACCGAATCTTGCTTCCAGCTTTTTCCACTCCCTTGGAAAGAGCTTCTTAAAGGTCTGAATAAAATCAAGAATAGTGAAGCAACTTCCCGGTAATTTCTCGATAGTCTCCGTGATCTTCCTCTCCTCAAGTATGGTCGTTTTCATCCCTTCTTCATCTCTTTGAGTCTATTCAACGCTTCCTCGTATCTTTTGCTGCCTTCCGACCACTGCTCTAGCTTGTTGCAGGGGAACTCTTCACATTCGTAGCAGAACTGTGAACCTTTCTTGTCAACGCAGCATTCAAGTATCCAGCAGTGCGGTGACCAGTGTTTTGTTCGATCGCCCTTGCAGCCCATGCAGCGGATGTCCGCCGGCTTCACAGCCTCATTTCTTTCCTTTTTAAACCAATCCGCGATCTCTTGCGCTATCTTGGGGTCGTCGGTTGCCTGAAGAATGTCACATTTATGACACTCCAGCCCGCAGACCGCGATCATCTGAGCCTCTTTGTGCACGATTACCTCCTATTTTGTCTCCGACAAGCGCAAGTGCTTATCCCTAATGTAATCCTCCGAACGGACAGAACAAGAGCTTTTTGCGCGTCCGTTTGTGAACCGCGTGTATTTGGGAAGTACTGGAGAGAGGTTTTGAAGCGAAAGCTTGATCATGCCCGACCGGTTCCGCTGTGATTGGTTAGCGGTTGAGCATCCAGCCCATTGTAAGTGGTGCGACCAGGCCCGCAAGTAAGACCAAGCACCAAAGCTTTCCTCGCCATATCTGATAATCCGCGAGAAGCTTTTCCCACGGATTCCTGAAGACGTAATGGCCAAACACGAACTCGAAGATTACGGTCAGGCCCAGCCACACAAGCCCGGCTCCCAGCGCCGCACCCAGCCATCCCGCTCCTCCGGTCTGCCTCGCATACACCCAACCTAACAGAAATATGACTCCGACCATGAACAGACTTTTGTAAACGTGCACACCGTACTCACCCAGGCGCGGTGCGAGGTAGGCTTTACCAAAGTAACCGTTTAGCACTGCGATCACTGCTGCGTAAGCCAGAGGCCAAGCGCTAAGCTGAGTTTCACGGTTTGCCCTACATTTCAGTTGCACTCGCGTAGACCAACTCAGAATTGTCGACTGAAGCTCTGTTCAAATGAACTCGCCTTTGGCAACCATTACCGCCCTTCCGCCGACGAACACATCTATTTTGTCTTTTTTATCTTCCGCTTTCAAGAAGAGCACCGAAGGTCTCCCTATTTCGTGACCCTGCTCTACTCGAACATTTATTCGCTCTTTTCCAAAATAACGGTGCTTGGCCAAATATCCCGCCAGGCAGCCGTTGGCACTTCCCGTAGCCGGATCCTCCGGCACGCCGTAGTAGTCGGCAAAGACCCGAACATTCAGATGATTCGCCTCACAGTAAGTCTCCTGGCAGAAGATGAGTATGGCTTTGGCCTGCGCATCTTTGATCAGATTGAAGTACCTGTCCTTGTTGATGGTCGCCCGCTTGGTCGCATCCAGGGTTTTCAGCGGAACCATGATGAAAGGCGTTCCGGTGGAGACCTCTTGGATGGGATACCTCTCATTGATGTCACTTGTATGGAGACTGAGCACCGTTGAGAGCGTTCCCGTGTCGAAGGTCGCACCAAAAGTGGGATTGATCTGCTTCATCCACATGATTTCTATGTCTATCTCTTTGTATTTGAACTCCACCGGGATCTGCCCCACCTTCAGGTTCAGAACGACTCTTTCCACGGGTTGTCTCTCTATCTCCTTCTGTATGACGAAAGCGGTCCCCAGTGTCGGGTGACCGGCAAATGGCAGCTCCTGTGCCGGAGTGAAAATGCGCACGTCATATCCGCCGTCTCTTTTGTCCTCCGATAGAATGAAGGTTGTCTCGGAGTAGTTCATTTCCTTAGCAAATGTCTGCATGTCCTCGTCGGCGAGCCCCTTTGCATCTCGGAAGACCGCGAGCTGATTACCCGCGTATTTCTGCTCAGCAAATACGTCCACTATGTAGAAGCTGTTCTTTGCCATTTCGATTCCCTCCTTCGAGCATCGTTTACCGGAACTTCTTAGGCTAGACCGTCACTGCCGTAGACGAACATAACGTCATCACCACCTCCGGGCCTGCCGCCGGTGGACTCATAGAGATGCATGGCTGCGGTGTTGGATTTACTGGTGCAGACCCACATCTTCATAACCTTCTGCTCCCGACAAACCTCCTTAAGCTTGCCGATCATAGCTCTGGCAATGCCGCGCCGCTGGTGAGACTTCAAAACAGCTATCTCATAGAAGAGCATCATCGGCCGGTCACGGTCAACCCGGTCGAGCTCGTAGGCAAGGGCGAAGCCCACCGGATGTCCATGCTCACTTGCCACGATTAAGACGTTTTTCTCCTGCTCCAGAAACTTGTGTATGTAGTCAACCGTAACATCCTCGTGATTTCGCTCTTGGGCAGGCTTTACGGTGTTGATGGCTCGCTGCCCAAGCTCCTCATCTCCTGGCAGCAGTCGTTTCACTTTTACCATAGTCTCACCATCTTCCTGGGCTCTCTTGGTTCAAGGTATCGTTCTCCAACAGAGAATCTCCTGAGCTACAACTGGTATCTCTTGGCAATTCTGATCCTTCCGTCCGTATGAAATTTCACCATGCATATCTGATGAATTCTCTGTTTGAAGCGGACCCTCGACCCCTTCAACTGAATCCAGGCTTTTTCGAAGTCATCTTCGGTCAGGTCTTCCATGGCCAGGGTAACGTGCGGTATCCAGTGCTCGGGAGCGTAAAGTTCGAACAGGTTCTGACAGTGAGTCTCCAAAAACCGCTTAACCAGTTTGTGTATCTTCTGCAACTCTCGTGTTCTCTTCACCGGCAGATAGATGACCTCCTTACGGAAGTGCCGGACGCCATTCACCTCAAGCTCAAATGGTCTGATCTGCGAAGCTGCGGTGCTGAAGTCCGCCTTCAGCCGCGCGATATCGCGCGTCTTGGCCGCCTGAAAGGAGACGTGCGGGTGGCTATACGCTTGGATGGCTTTGCATCCGTACTTCCTCTCAAACAGGGCCCAGAGCCTCCTGACGTCCCTGTACGGCTGACCATGCAGATTCGCTACTATTCCTACAGTATCCATAGAGATGATGAAGGATCACCTACCTGTGAAAAGCCGCAACGGGCGGCTATACGAGCTTCCATCCGATTGATCATTCAGGTTTTGTGGCCTTAAGTGAAAACATAAGGGGAATGGTTTCCTTGCCGCCTCTCAATCTCCACCAACCGTCGGGGCTCTTTTCCATGAACGGAAAATGATCCTCGCACCAATAGGGGAACTCGTGCAGGAACTCAATCTTCAAACCGGCAGAGATCAGTGAATTAAGGATTTCCCCCAGAGGGTGAGCCCATTCGTAGCAGGCACTGGCGACTTTCGCATCCTTGTCTGCATAAGTACCATCCGGCTCCCATCTGGTTGGCTTGGGTGAATGAAAATACGAATAACGCACCTTCAGGTCCTTGGTGTTCCTTTCATTCTCAAACACAGTATTGAACGGATGACCTTCAACTATATAAAACGTTCCCCCGGGCTTGAGAAACTGAGCCACGATCTTCGCCCACTCGCCCAGATCCGGAAGCCAGCACAAGATGCCGTACGAGGTGAACACTATGTCGAACTCACCTCTCAATACTTTAGGCAGATCGTAAATGTTGCAGCAAAGAAAGTCTGCATCTATGCTCAACTCCCTGCTCAAAGACTTGGCCAACCCGATGGCCTTATCTGAGAAGTCCACTCCCGTTACCTTTGCACCGAGCTTGGCCCACGACATGGTGTCGAGGCCAAAATGGCACTGCAAGTGCAGAAGCGTTTTTCCTGATACCTCCCCCAGCTCTTCTCGCTCGAGCGGCATAAGGGTGCACTTGCCGGCTCTGAAACCTTGCACATCATAGAATTTCGATGTTGCGTGTACTGGGGTCACTTCATTCCAGTGTTTCAAGTTAGCTTTGAAATACTTGTCCATTTGAATTTCCTCCCCAGAGAAGTAATTTCCGATCCCGTGCTGCTCTACCCCCTTGTGGCGGGCTCAAGATTAGCCAACAAGCCCGGAACCTATGATATTTGTCTGCGAGCACGAAATCAATGCATTTCAGGAAGCAAGCACGGCCGTCAAGAAGAGATGCCGGGTCCTTATGATGACGGGATTACACGTGCGATATGAAAGAGGCAGTGTGCGATTCAAAAGCGTTAGAGCATTCTATTAAATATCTCCCGCCAACTTGCGCGCCTTTATATTTGTACCAGTGCAATGAATCGTGAGACCGGCAACCAAGCCTGCGTCGCCCGTTTGGAAGCTTACCCGAACGTCCTGAGCCATGCCTAGATGATAGCCTGCAAATTCGCTTTTGGATACGGGCAGGAACGGAATTGCGATCGTTTTTGCCGACCGCACGGGAGCTACGCCAATGTTTTTGTCGTCAAGCCAGATGGAGCTGAAAAAGATGCTGCCTTTTTGTCCTTTGAGTTCCACGATGGTCTCCACTGCCCCTTCTTCATACGAGGAAGGCAGTGTGCCCAGCGCCTTCGCTTTCTGAATCACGCCGGTTCTATCTTGATAGGCCATCGTTCTCGTGTTGATGAACTCACGCACGCGGTCGAGGCGCCCTTCTTTGTTTGCGAGCACCTCTCCGAATGGCCCGTAATCTCCTTGGATCGCCGCTTGAAAGATTTCCTGAGAAAGCCTATTGAGGTTCTGGCAGAAATTCGGGTCGGCATGTTCCGGGAAAACGAGCGGGTTGAGTGCATCCTGACCCTCCGCTGTGATCGTCAGTCTGCCGCCTTCCACAGACACCTTCAAGAAGCCTCCTGACGGCAGTTTGTATTCACCCACGAATCTTGCCAGATTGGCCGGATCGGCTTTGCGGACGGACGGCGGAGCTTTGAGTTCTCCTCCGAAAACCAAGGCTTCAATTTTGTGTCGAACCACCTCCGAGAGCGGTTCGGTGCCATATGACTCATTGCATAAGAGGACGATAACCACGTCGGCGTCTACGTACCTGATGAACTCGGCGCTGTTGCCCAACACGCTGCCGCCGTTGTGCTGAATCAGGATCCCGTGAGGCGTATCCAAAACATCCCAGCCATATGCGTAATCGTTCAGATAAGTGGTATAAAGCTTCTCCTTGGCGTCGGTCGAGAGGATTTTATCTCCCGTAAGGGCCAGATGCCACTTATACATGTCCTCGGTAGTTGATAGAATTCCCCCATTTCCTATGAGGTTCCAGTAGGGATAAGGCTTCTCCAGCGGCGTCCCGTTGTCTGTCCCTCCCACGTACCAGTGAGCAACCACCCTTTCGTTCCATTGCGGCAGGCGATAACCGGTGAAATGCATACCGGCTGGATTGAACAGATTCTGGTTGAGAAACTCCTCATAAGGTTGCCCGGAAAGTTTCTCTATGACTGCGGCGAGTAAAGTGTAACCCACGTTGGTATATTCAAACCTCTCGCCAGGGTGAGACTCCAGAGGTTGCTCTAAAATCTTCTTGACTGTCTCGTCTCGTTCCGCTACATCATAGTCTTTGCCCACGTCCTGGATCAACCCGGAAGTGTGGGTCAGCAGATCGTGCAGGCTGATGCTTGCCTTGTCAGTAGGAACCCCTTCGAGATATGTGCTTAACAGATCATGCGTGTTCAGTTTCCCCTCCATCTCCAACTTCATGATGCCCGCAGCAGTGAACTGCTTGGTGATCGAGCCAACGCTGAAGACGGTTTGGGAGGTGTTCTTGACACCCTCTGACCTTACGGCCATTCCGTAGCCCTTGTTCAGAATAATCTTCCCGTCTTTGGCGACCAAACATGCCCCGGAAAAGCCAAAAGGGGTAATCTTTGTCAAGTATTCGTCAAGCCTAGTACCCAATTCGCCCTTTACGACTTCCTTGTCTCGTCCGAGAATGCCACATGCCGCGAGAAGGCAGGCACAAAGAAGCAAAACAGTAAGGAAATTTCTCGTTTGGGTCATTTATACATCCTTTTTTGAGTTTCATGTTCTCTGAATTTAGCGAATATCATCTCAGCCGGTTGTACAAGAAATATTCGGGATTGTTCCGCGGGGAGAGATATGAGTCTGTGTTTGTGAAGCTGTGCCTGGCTGCATGCTCTCTGGACTGAGGTAAATCGCTATCACCTTTAGTTTGGCTCGATCTCGGCGAGGACCGAGAGGCCAATAGGAATATTCTCTTTTGCCCGTTCCAGTGTCAATATAACCTCCTGATACTTGATGTCAAATCTTTCGAACGGATCGTTGCTTCTGAATACCTTGCCCCCCAGATAGGGCGTTTTCGAGATCACCGTTCCGGTCCCGATGATTTCATTCGTTTCTGAATCCTTGACTACGTACTCGTCCCCGATGGCGACCCTTTCCGTCCAGAAAGACTCTACATACAGGCGAACCCAGAAGCTGGGTTTACCGACTATGATAAAGGAATTATCACCTTCCGGCAACGACTCACCCAGCCGGACGTCAAATTTGTAGACTACACCGTCTATAGGCGATTTCAAATCGAGCTGGTCGAGCTGGGCGGAAGCCAGCTCTGCATCTTTTATGGCTGCCAGAAGATTCAGTGAGTCAAATTCTGCCTTGAGCTTGGAACGGGTGTATTCATATTCGCTGATGGAGTTGCTGTCATAAAGGGCCTGATTCCTGTGAAATTCGTCCTTACTGATGTCCCAGGACTTCTCCGCTAAGTCGACCTTAGCCAGATCTGATAAAGCTTGAGCCTTCTCCACACTGTTCTCCAGGGTGCACAGCTTGTGCCCGGCTTTGACGGTATCACCTTCCTTAACGTAGATCTTGATGATCTGTCTGGTCTTGGGCGCGGTCACATATACGTTGCCGCCTTCGGGCTCGATCTGTCCGTACACTCTAGCAGGAGCTTGCGAAAGTATCGGTGGTTGGGCGGGCGTCTTTTGGGGAGAGGATCTTCTGATGTTTGTCACTATGTAGATCAAACCGAGCACGACAATCACGGTGATGGCCGCCGTCCTAACGTTTTTTTTCATGTTCATCCTCTCCCGAGCTTCTGGGATCGTAAATGATTTCGCCGTTTTCAAGCTTTATCATCCGGTCGGCATATGGAAAAACCCGAGGATCGTGGGTTACCATCACCACCCCGCGATCTTCATCCTGAGAGAGCCTCTTGAGCGTGTCGAGGACGATGGTACTGCTTTCCACGTCTAGGGCAGAGGTGGGCTCGTCGCAGAGTAACAGGATCGGATCGTTTATCATGGCTCGCGCTATGGCCACCCTTTGTCTCTGGCCAGCGGAAAGTTGTCGGGGCATGGCTTCGGCGTAGGAGATCAGACCGAATTCCTCCAGCAGCTTCTCGGCTTTCTCCCTGGCGGCAAGCGAAACAGAGCCACCCTGGATGGCAGTAGGGACGAGTATGTTCTGCATCACATTCAGAGCCGGAATCAGATCGGCATTTTGAAAGACGAAGCCGAATTTTCTCATTCTGAAACTTGCCAGTTCGTCTTCTGAGAGATCCGTCACATCCTGCTGGTTGATGACGATGTCCCCGGCAGTGGGGCTCAATATTAATCCTATTATAGTTAGCAAAGTGGTCTTTCCGCTGCCCGAAGGCCCGGCGATGATGGTGAATTCCCGCGTGTAAATGTCCAGATCGGTGCTTTTCAGAACCAACCGCATCTGCTTTCCGTCGAAAAACTCTCTGGTGATCTTATCTAGTTTTACCGCTACCTTTGGCATATCTCTCCTCTTTCGATCCACTCTGCCAATGGATCATCTGAATGCAGACGCAGGTTCGATCTTAATGGCTCTCCTCATGGCGAGCAAAGAACCCAGCATACAGAGAATTACCGTGAAGAATGCGTGCACTGGCGGAACCCACGAAATCATGTAACTGGGCAAGCGCGAGTCCCTTGTGCCACCGAGGAAGAACGCCAGTAGAAGGAGCCCCAAGAAAATGCCCACCAATGCGATGAAAACAGCTTGGTAGAAAACGACGACAATTATGTCCTTTTTCCTCGCCCCAAGTGCTCGCAGAACGGCAAAGTCCTTCTCCCGATTGAGCACGTTGGTGTACATGGTCAGCATGATAATCACGATTCCGACCAGTATGCCTATGGTGGTGGAAAAACCGAAGCTGCTGCCTATCCCGGTGTTGGTCAGGTAATAGATGCGGGTCTGGGCAGAGAGGTTTTGCGTCGTCTGCACCTCCGCCTGGGGGAGCACACGCTTTAGCTTGACGAAGTTTTCCGGTGTATTCATGCCCCGCTTGAACTTGACCAGGATGTTGCTGCATCGATCCGGCGCGTACCCGGAGATCTCCCGAGCCTTGTTCAGATTTGTAAATACCAGCGTCCCCCCGAAGCCCCTGATGTTTTCAGTTATGCCGGCGATGCGGACTCTGCTATTGCCTACCTCCAGAATGTCTTCAGTCCGGGGATTGCCGAAGACATCCAGGTTGAGCTGATCCACCGTTAAACCTTCATAATCCAAGAGCACGTGGATGCTTCCTTCGGAGAATCGCCAGGGTCCTCCCGCCAGTCGCGGTCGCGCTAGGCCCAAAACCTGTACCGGCTCGAATTTTCCGTCCTTTCTTTTGAAAAGTCCGGCGGTGGAGACTATCGGCTCCGCCCACTGGACTTCGGGCAGACCCATTACCCGGTCCACGTATCGGATGGGCAGGGAACCGGTGGCGTTTATGTTGTCTGTGTTCTTGCTGGATACCCATACGTCCGCCCCGCTGTGGTCCACCAGAGCGGACATGAAGCTTAAAAGTCCGAAGAATATGGTAAGCTGCTGTCCTACCAGAAAGATTATAGCCACCACGCCAAGCACCGCTCCGGCGGTGGTGGAGCGGTCGTGCAGTAGAATCTTTACAGCTACCAGTCTACGCATCTTTCCCCAGGAGTTTGAGGGCAGTGGGATGAGCCGCCCGATAATCTTCGATTATCGCGTCTGAGAGGTTGCCAATTGCCTGTTCTGCAGTGACGGCGGCACGCCCGCCCAGGATTATCTTTACGTGCGGCGCCACCTCTCGAATCTTCTGTGAGAGTTGGACCGTCCCAGGCAGGTTAGAGACCAGCGTGACCGTTAGGAAAACCACGTCCGGCTTATGCTTGTCTATCACGGCAATGTTGTCTTCCTCGGGCGCACTGTGTCCCACGAAGTACACCGTCCAGCCCTCGCTTTCCAGGTGACTTGCCACCATTTCTGCTCCCAACTCGTGTTCTTCGCCGGGAACGCAGCTGACCAGAGCTTTGTAAGGCAGCGGCTGCTTTCGGGGAATGCTGTCGCAAAGCCTGAAGATAATGTATCTGGATATCTCGGTGGCCGCATGTTCGTCCGCCGCGCTTATCTGGTTCTTTTGCCACAGCAATCCAATGTGTCTAAGAGCAGGCATAAGGAGGTTACGGCACAGTTGATCAGGCCGATCACCGCTTTGAACCAGCGAGATCACGTAATCCGTGGCATCTCTTCTTCTTTTCTCCAAAAGCAGGTTAAGGAATTTGTTCCGGGTTTCGTCTTCGGGTTCAGCAGAAATTTCAGGACGTTCTAGGAATGCGGAGAGGTTGCGCTCCAAGAACCCCAAAGCTTGCACCAATTCGCGGGAAAACGATGGCTCAATGGTTCCGTGTATTGACATTATCCAGGTATCGAGCATCTTTTCGAAATACTCTCGCTCAAAGCCCCGATGGTGCAAGGCAGAGACGAGCCAGGCGAATTCGTCGACCAGAGCCGGGTACAGACGGAACTGGTACACGGCCAGAAGCACGTCCCCGAAACTCTTGTGAGCGGTCTTCAAGAACTCCATCTGTTTTTCCAGAGGTGTGCCGCAGCAGAACCTGTTTTCGACCGCGAACTTTTCGTTGACCAGAAAAACAAGCCGAGGTAGTGAGTGGCAGAATGCGGCAACTGCTCCGTCTGAGATTGGAGGCAGCTTTTTGGATTCCACCTTTATGTTTTCTAATTCGCCCATATTCGAAATTCCGGGATTTCGAATGTTCTACGAAATTTCCGCACAATTCTAAAGCCTCGCCGGCAGTCACGTCTCATTGAGTGTTCAGCTATCGCATTATGGCTTTATGCGCCCCTGCCGCACAGGCTGCTGACTTTCTAAAACCTATCCGCTTTTATCATGTTAGTCGTCCCGGGGGCATCGACCGGTATCCCTGCCACGATGACCACCCGATCTCCGGAACGGGCAAGTCCGGATTTGAGTGCTGCTTTCTTGGACTCAGCGATCATGCTGTCAGTGTTTTCAGCGATGCTTATCTGAAGGGGATAGGTGCCCCAGAGAAGCACAGTCTTCTGCAGAGTATCTTCATAGGGGCTGGCCACTGCTATGGTGGCGTCCGGTCGGTATTTCGCCACCAATCTTGCTGTTTGACCGGACCTGGTGCAACAGATTATCACCCCAGCGCCGATCTGGAGGGCAGTGTGGCATGCAGCGTGAGCAATGGCATCTTCAATATCGTCGCCTAGTTTTATAGGTTTGGCCTTGAATTTTTCTACGTAGTCGATTTTCTCTTCGCTTGCAGCGGCCACCTGAGCCATGATCTTGGTCGCTGCTACTGGATATTTGCCCGCAGCCGTTTCGCCGGAGAGCATCACCGCGTCGGTTCCATCGAAGATGGCGTTGGCTACGTCGGCTACCTCGGCTCTAGTCGGCCGAGGATTCAGCATCATTGATTCCAACATCTGGGTAGCAGTAATTACCGGCTTACCGGCAAGATTCGCCTTCTTTATGATGTCCTTCTGTACCATGGGCACTTGTTGGATTGGTATCTCAAGTCCCAGATCACCTCTGGCTATCATCACTCCGTCCGCTACTTCCAGGATTCTGTCAAGATCGTCCAGAGCCTCCTGCCTTTCCAGTTTCGCCATAATTGCCGCGTTTGCGCCTTTCTGCTGAACTGCCGATCTCAGGTTTCGAATCTCGTCTGCACTTCTTACAAAGGACTGAGCCACCCAGTCAACTCCTTGGCCGATTCCGAAGACTAAATCCTGAATGTCCTTTTGAGTTGGAACGGGCTTCTTAAGTGAAACGCCGGGGGCGTTTATGCCCTGGTTTGACCTGAGCTCTCCTCCCACCACCACCTCGCAGTTAATCTCAGTTTGGGTTGTGGAGATAACGAGCAATTCAAGTTCCCCGTCGGCCAGCAGCACACGGTCGCCAGGTCTAAGAGCTTCAACCAGTTCCGGATAATTGATCGAGACTGTGGTCTGATCACCTGTCACGTTTCGATTGGTAAGCGCAAATCTCGAATTGGGCTTCAGTTCGATTCGCTTCTTTTCCAGTTTGCCGATCCTCATTTTGGGTCCTGACAGATCCTGGAGAATAGGTACTCTTGTTCCCAGCTGCTTTGATAGGGCCTTCAACTCTGCAATGACCCTGGCGTGTTCTTCATGGGTGCCGTGTGAGAAGTTCAAACGGGCGACATTCATTCCCGCCTCGGTAAGCTGGCGCAGAGTAACGGCAGAACTGCTGGCCGGACCTATCTATGGTGCACACGATTTTCGTGCGTCTGGTTTTCATTATTCGCACCTTTTTGAGTTGAACTTGATCACTCCTGCCTGAACAAGGTCTTCAAGGCTTGGAGATGGCCATATGCAACCAGTCTATCCCTCTCCTGTATGGTTTGCTCCGGTTTCGGGATAGGAATCCAGTGTTTTCCTCTTTCGACGCCCAGTACTAACACCCCTTTCTCACTGAGCCCGCAGTGCGACAGAGAGCTTCCAATCAAAGGTGAACCTTCTGCTATGCTTGCTCGCACCAAGCCAAAACCTTCAACAAGATGAAGAAGATCCTCGGTCGCCTCCTCCTCCAGAGGCCGGGATTTTGACAGCCTCTCTTCCACATAGGTCTCCCATCTCTTTATGAACCCCTTTATGGGTAGCGATCCTGTAGATGACAAATATGCCGGCGATCAGAATCACCACGTTGATGGGAATCTGATACCCTCGGCTGCTTGCCAGGGAGGAGGTGGCGGTCACAATAACCGTGACAATACCGGCGTTGCCCAATATCATAAGCCAGGTGATGATCTTCCGGCGTGACGGATGAGTGATGACGGATTCTGCCTCTTTTGTGGTAAAACCGGTGCCGGTGAATGCTGACAATGCCTGGAATTTTGCCCTCTTCTCGTCCATTCCGGTCATCATCAGGGCGATGGCCGCACCTCGGACGATAAGAAACGACACGAAGATCACAAGCAGCGTAGGGAAGAGGAAATATATTCCGCCCATGTTTCTAACCTCCCAGGAGATTTTTTCTTTTTAAGCTAATCCCATAAAGGGTTCGTTAACGCTAAAACGCCTGTCCCATGCTAAAATACAATCTCTGGCGCAATTCTCCCTTCTTGGGTTGCAGATTGATGCCGTAATCGAGACGTACGATTCCGATGGGAGTGTTTGCCCTGAGTCCCAATCCGGCGGAAGTTCGTATGTCGCCGATTCGAAAATCTTCGGGCTGGGTCCACACGTTGCCAAGGTCCGCGAAGATCGCCAAGCCGATCATCCTGTAGACTGCTTGGCGAATCTCCAGCAGGTTCCAAACCACTTTCAGTCTTCCTCCGATGGGATCTCCCTCGGCATCCAGCGGACCCGCCAGTTGATAGCCGAATCCTCTGAGTGAATTGGGGCCACCGGCGTAGAAACGTTCATTCAGGGGAATATCCTTGGAGGTGCCGAAGAAATCCATCCAGCCGATGTCCAGAGCGGTTGCGATGATGGTGGAGCGTCTGAGACGGTAGAAATACTTGAGTCGTGCTGTGGAGCGGACGAAGGTGTCGGTGCCGCTCAAGAAGGATCCGGCCAGCTCGTTTCTCCATTCCGCATAGGTGCCGCCGGTGGAGTTAAACAAGTTGTCCCGGGTGTCGTAGATGAGCGACAGAGTCAGAGTTCGAAGATTGGTTTCAATGTCCTCCGGGATTGTGCTCACCTGGACGTCACTCAGGTCTGCATCTTCGTATCGGTATGCTAAAGATGCACTGGAGCGCTTTCCAAAACCTCGGCCCACAACCAGGCGGCCGCCTCTGCGAGTAAGGTTAAAGGCTGGCTCCTCCAGATATTCCAACAAAAAATTGAGGTCTGTCTTCCAGCGCAGACCCAAAGTCCACGGCTCCGTAAAGGAGGCCTCCAGACCGCGGCCAATGAAACTGGCTCTTAAGGTTAGCCCGGCCTTGAGAGCGGTTCCCGCGAGGTTGCTGTTGAAGACTTCTATTCTGCCCCGTACCTTCTCCACCGAGCCATATCCCGCCGCAACGTTGAATTCCGTGAAGTCGCTTTCCTGCAACTCGATCAGTATATCTTTCTTGGCGGAGTCGCCGGAGGCCGGAGGCTGAGGGCGGATGAACACGCTCTGGAACAGTCCGGTCAGATAGAGCCGCCGCTGTGACTCCAGCAGGCGAGAATATCTGATCACCTGCCCCGGGCGGAAAAGCAGTTCGCGTTTCACCACCCTCGGTCTGGTCTTATTCAGACCCTCCATTCGGACCTCAGCGATCGCGAATCGGTCCTTCTCGTCAATGTTAAAATCGATAAGGGCTCTATGAGTTTCGGCGTTTATGCGGACATCCGGCTTGACCTCGGCTTCCAGATAACCGTTGTTGGCATACTGGGTCAGCAGGGTCAAGGTGGCCTCTTGAATTCTCGTACGCCTGAACGGGTCATTAGCCTTAATGCCTGATTTCTGTAGCAGCATGCTGTCGCTAAATACGGTGTTGCCAAACACGCCCATATCCTGCACCCTCGTCAGCTCGCCCTCAGAAACCCGGATGTCGATGCGAACCGAACGTTCAGTCGAGTCTATGCTTACCAGGGTGTCTGTAACCTGAGCCTCCAGATAGCCGTTCTGCTGGTAAAATAAAATGAGATTCTCTAAATCGTCGTCAAGAACCTCAGGATAGTAATAGGAGCGAGACAGGAATCCGGAGGGACGCGTCAGCATTACTCTCCTCAGTCTCTGGTCGCTGAAGGCTTGGTTACCGTCGAAGTTGACAGAACCGACCTTGAGCTTCTTGACGGCTTCCTCAGCCAGCACATGAGAACCCGGAAGCAGCAACAAAAGGGATAGAGAGAGGGCAAGCTTGTATCTCATCGTTTTGACCTCAATCTATACTTCAGATTCATACCCGCTCTGCCTTGCTGATCGGTTTGTCCCTCCAGTGAGAAATGCTTGGATAACCGGTAATCCAGGCGGAAACTGTTTTCATTGGAGTGGCCCACGGTGGTTATATAGGTTATCTCCATGCGTGGAGAGACCTTCTTGGAGGCAAGCAGCTGCGGACCCCAGGATCGGTCGAAGTGAAACAGGTCTCCCTCGATGGTGAACTGCTCCAATCCCAGCAGGCCGCCCACCTTCCTGGAAGTGTAGCCTGCAACCTTCTGGCTGGAAATGGACCGTGCTCGCTCCTGTAGAACGGCCGAGAGGGAAGCATCCTTTCCCTCGGCATCCTTGCCCCCAAGCTGCTCCCGGGTGGCGCCGATGGTCAGCAGAGACAGGATATTGGATTTGTCTTCGGGAGGATCAGAGACAAGTTCCACCACCACCTCATCCAGCGGACCGGTTATGGCCAGGGTGATGAGGTAAGGGGTGGCTTCGGTGGCCTGATAGCTGGTGACGGTGGTCTGTGCTCTGAAATCTATGATTGGGTTCAAACGATCGGGATCTGTGAAATCCACGATTCCTTGTTTGATCTTAAACTTCCGATCTAGGTACAGGATGTAACCTTCCTCGACCACCACCCGCCCGGTTAAATTAGGTTGAGCCGGGGAGCCGATAACTCCTAACTCGGTGTGCATGCGCAGATGAGCCAGGTTGTTGTCCACCCATATGTTTTCGCTCTCTCGCAGCCGGATGTTCATTCGGGTCTGCTGAAGCAAAGAGGGCAATTCTTGTGTCGGCGTCTCCACAGCTCTTGCGAAAGGCAGGATGGATTGGGGTTTGAAATCCACGAGCATCCGAGACTCCCCCAGGATGACGTCCCCGTCCAGGAGATGGTAACTGTTGTGGCTCTTGTAACCCAACCGAGCCGACTCCACTGTAAGAACCAGCTCGTCGGGTCTGGTGATCTTTACATCGTCGACAGAAACACTGAGATCTACCTTCGACAGTTCTCCCTTATCGTGCGTCAGAATGCCGGAAACAAAAATGATGCCTTGTTGTTTCCGCAGCACCAGTGAGTCCACTTTGACCTGGTCTTTGTTGAAGTCGATCTTGACCAGGCCTTGATTCAGCGGTGAATCGAACCCCACCGGCTGGAAAGCAAGGGCCCGGATTTCCACATGACCGTCAATTTGCGGATCTGCGGTTTGCCCTTTCGCGGAAAGCTCTGCGTCTAGAATTCCAGAAAGATCCTTTATGTCAGGCAAGAATGGCTGCAGAGTGGAAAGGTCCATCTTGTTGATGAGGGCACTAAGCTCAAGGGAATCGGGGGAGACCATCCCTTCACCAGTCATAGCGCCGAAGTCGGAAAGGGACAGGTTGAACTGCAAGGCAAATTCCTTCAGCGGGCGAGCCTTCACCTTACCCTGAAGTCGAAACGGGGTCTCCCTGATCGCACCACTCAAGCTGTCTAGGCTCAAGACGGAATCTTGTACCGAACAACTCATATTGATGCGCTCAATGGGCGGCACATTCTCTCCTGTTCTGACTGTTCCGTCCCTCAGAGACAATGTTCCGACTGGGCGGGGATGGGATAATGTCCCGTTCCAGCTCAGGTTGTATGAAGCGCGTCCGGAGATTTGCATGTCCTCGGCCAGAAATGGTTGAAGAAGACCAAGATCCAAATCCTGCCCCTGGGCCCGGCATCGCAAAAGGCTCCGGTCTGATACAAAAAAGGTGCCATCGTCTCTCTTCTGCAACTGTACCGATCCCGTAGCCCAAGCATAATGGCTGGCGTAATACAGTTGGAGTGGTTCGAAGCTGAAGCGCTCGTCAGCGAAAGTGAGACGACCATTGACCGAATCCATCTCCACCGATTGGAAGCGGGGCTTATGGTAGTGAAAGTCAAGTTCGGCATGAAGATCATTGAGATTTCCTGAGAAATCGAGATTGAACCGAATTGATCCCCCGATATCTGGAGGATGGGGAAACAAGGATCGGACATGTTCCATTTCCAGTTGGCCTCCTCCCATGTTCAGCGACATTAGATTTCGATCTGATAAGTCAAATGCAGCGGTCAACCTTCCGGCAAGGCGAACTTCGCGCAGACTGTCGGCCAGCAGGCCGGGAAACTGAGCTAAGTCCCTTCCGACGTCTTGGGTGGTCGTGGGCGCCTTAAAGAGCTGGATTTCACAAGTCCCTTTGGCAGAGGCCATATCAAACTGGCCTGTGCCCACGATCAGGAGTGAATCTCTTCTGAAGCGGAGAGACGACATTTCTATCCGCTGATTCTCCAGCGCGGCCTGTATTAAGCCCTCGTCGAGATTGATGCCCCCGTAACCCAGCTCCACTAGGTTAATGACGATTTGACCCTGTAAACCATCCACCGGGCCGCTAACATGACCGGAATATCTGATCTTCCCGGCCAGGCCTGAAAGGTGGAACGGCGGGCTGAGAGTATCGATGGGGTCCAGACTGCCTGCGAAATCAAAACTGGAAATGTGGAGCTTCTTATCACGGTAAAGTGCAGTCAGGATCAGACTGTCCACCGGGAAATTCTGGTATGCGATCCCCTCTCCTTTGACCTCTGCGCTGATCTCCGGCGAATCCAGTGTTCCTCCCAGCGTACCTTTGATCTCCGTGCCGCCGGACAACTCCCGGACGTCTAACAAACCTGCCAGGGGCTCAAGTTGCACTATTTTCGCTGAGAACACCCCTTCAAGCTTCTTTTCCTTCAACTTCGCTGTGGAGGAAATCTCGGAATCTCCCTGCCGCAGGCGGAGGCTGGCCAGACCATTTTTGAAGGTCAAGCTGGTAGAGAAGTCCGGTAGCCGCTTCGAGTCGTAACTCACCTGGGTCAGCTTCAAATCCGAGGAGACGTCCCAGTCCCTGGGATCTTGGGTTTGTCCGGAAGCCTTCAGTACTCCTCCAATTGTGCCCTGATAAGGAGAAGCCTCACCGTAGATCGAACGCCAAACCTGCGCGAAATTGATGCCTTCCAGCGAAACCGAAGCCTCGTAGGCGAAAAGGGCATCTGTGGCAAGAGTCGCTTTTCCCGAAATCTCGCCCCCAAAGATATGCAGGGTCATCTGGTCTAAGCTGATCATATCGGGCTCCCACTCCGCTTGAATGAATCCCGTTCGAACAGGAATCTCGGCAATATCCAGCGCCGAGAGGTCCAGCCGGACACTCAGCTTGGGACGATCCAGTGATCCACTTAACTTTATTGCAAGATTCATGTCACCTTGAATTGGGGCAAGAGTCTGCATGAAGTGCTCACGGGCAATCTGCGCCACCTTGCCCGGGTTTCCTTTTAAGGAGAAATAGCCGGCCAGAGAGGGCGATTCGCCATTCTGCAACATTCGGGCATTTCCTGAAAATTCAAGTCCCGGCAGATGCACCGAAATTGAGTCCAGCAGTAATTCCTGAGCGTCCCAACTTCCAGTTGCCTTTACCTCGCCTCCGGTCAGAGAGATGGTGTCGTAGGTGGCTTGTATGGAATCAATTTGAGCACCATACAGATATCTCTTACCATCTTGCCGCAGGGCGGTAACGCTAAGATTCTGCATCGTGGCGGCCATCGGAACGGACTGATCAACGTACCGGATTGTAGCTCTGTTCAAGGCTGCTTTGCCCAGTTGAATTCGCAGGGATGGCCGGGCAGTGTCGCCCTCCTCAGGTGCGCTGGGAGCCAGCATGGGGATATTAAACGAGCCTGCACTGTCTCTGGCGAGGGACAAAAAGAGATCATCTAAACTTAAAGAATCGATGGTCAGGCGGTTTCTAAGCAGATCCAGTAGACGAAACCGAATTCTTGCGTATCCCAGGTCCAGAAGAGGTATGGTGTCGCCGGCTTGCTCCTGATAAACGCGGAGTCCCCGCAGCTGCAGACGAGAAAACAGATTTGTCTCCAGACTTTCGATGCGGACCTCCTGTCCGAACAGGCCCTGCAATTTCCTCTCGGCGATTCCTTTGATCAGCCTCTCGCCGGGGGGCAGACTGAGCAGGAAAACCAACGCTACGAGCAGCGCCACGACGACCACCGCTGCCTTTCCCAACCTGACCAATAACCCCTTTGTTTTCGATTTGTGTTCTTTCATTCCCGTACCTTAATAGGCGGTCCTGCCCGCTCAGCCGTGGCAGGATAGAGGACCACTTGGAGGCTGCAGGCTTTCTCTGTTTAAAGTGGAACCCCGCAATCCCGGCAATTATTGTACGATAGGGGGGGTTCAAAAAGAAGCTTGAACTCTTCTGCCTCAAGTGTTCCTAGCTCTGGTAGCGCCGATTCCGGCAACGGCATATCCCAGAGCAAAGCCCACCAGCAAGGTTAAAGCTAAAATGATTATTCGCGACATGCTGATTTTCCAGAAGAACAGTCTCAGCGTGACTACCTGCGTATTCTGCACGATGATTATCACCAGCAGAACCGCTATGATTAGCACAATTATGGTCTTAGCTCTCATTGGGAAACCTCCCCCGATAAGTTTAGCTCGGTACCAGCCGCCCAGGAACCGAAGCTTTGCCGTACTATCCGGCTGGTTAAAGCCAGACACTCAAAACCCCTGCTCAATTCTCACGGAATCACGTACCTTCGCCACTGTCTGGCGATCTCACTTCTTGCGGGTGATAATGACTGTATTGATGCTGTTCCCTTCCATGCTTTTGACCTTGATTTCAAATCTTGGCAGCCTGACGGTTTCTCCTTCTTTGGGTATTCTGCCTAGTTTGTCCAGTATATAGCTGGAGATGGTGTAAGGTGCCTTCTCCTCCGGCAGATTGAGACCGCACTTCTCGTTGATCTCATCGATGTCAGTTCTCCCCTGCACAAGATACGAGCGTGAGGATAGCCTCTTTATGGTGGGTCCGATCTTTTCCGTTTCGTCGATTATCTCACCCACTATCTCCTCCAGCACGTCTTCGAGAGTGACCAGCCCCACATTGGTTCCAAACTCATCTACAACAATGGCTATATGCTGTTTCCTTCGCTGGAAGAACTTCAGCAGGGAATCCAGTTTTTTCGATTCCGGCACGAAGTGGATGGGCCTCATGATGCTGCTAACCGGCGCGCCCGTGCTGTCCAGCATAGCCTCCTGGGCATCGATTACGTGCACGAATCCTTTGATATGATCAAGGTTGTCTTTGAACACGGGCAACCTGGCATAGCCTTTTGCATGGAAGATCTCTGCGATGTTCCTGATCTTATCATCGGCCGACACAGCTACCATCTTGTTGCGGGGAGTCATCACATCTTTTGCCTCCAGATCATCCAGTCTGAAAATTCGATGTATCATTTTCTTCTCGGCATCTTTGATTTGGCCAGCTTCCTCAGCCACGGTGACAAAGGTTTCGATTTCGTCCTCAGTCACCAGAGGCTTTGGCTTCTGACCGGTGATGTTGGTTAACACGCTGGTTAGGCCCTCAAACAGAAAGATGATCGGCGTCAAAACGGTCTGCAGAAGCTGCAGCGGCTTGGCCACGATCAAGGAAATCTGTTCGCCATGTTTGGTTGCCAGAGTCTTGGGCGTGATTTCTCCGAAGACCAGTATGATCAAGGTCATTATGCCCGTGGTTATGCTTACGACGTAACTTTTTGAGATCTGGTAGACTATAGAGGTGGCCAGGGCGGAGGCCCCGATGTTGACCAGATTGTTGCCCACCAGTATGGTGATCAGCAACCTCTGCGGCTTATCCTTCAGCTTCTCCACCGTCTTTGCTCCCCTAACGCCCTTTCTGACGAGATGCTTCACCCGGAGACGACTCAGGGAGAACAAAGCGGTCTCAACGCCGGAGAAGAATCCAGACAGAATGATCAGCGCAATCAGAATTACTATTTTGGTCTGGGAAACCATGTTTGTTAGGTCCTCGTGTCTCTCTTCCTCCCCTGCCCTGATGGCACCAGAGGCGCAGTCTCACAACCACCTCTTCCTGCGGAAGTAAAACAGCATGAATCCCGCGATGCCCGCCATCACTATCCAGAAAGCTCTGGGGTAAACCCAGTGCCATTTCAGCTCTGGCATGTACTCGAAGTTCATGCCGTAGATACCAGCCACAAAGGTGAGAGGGATGAATATGGTTGCTATTATGGTGAGTACTTTCATCACTTCATTCATTCTGTTGCTGACGCTGGAAAGATAAATATCAAGCATTCCAGACAACATGTCCCGAAAGGTCTCCACGGTATCGATAACCTGAATGGTGTGATCGTAGATGTCCCTCAAATATATCCCGGTGGATTCCTTGATGAGTGGTGATTCTCCTCTCTCCAGGCGACTGACCACCTCCCTTAAAGGCCGGACCGATTTGCGCAGGAATATCATCTCCCGTTTCAGATTGTGCAACGTCTGGAGGGTTTCCGGAGTTGGATTGGTGACCAGCTCTTCCTCCATCCCTTCTATCTGTTCCCCCAGTCTCTCCAGCACCACGAAATAGTTGTCAACGATAGCATCCAGCAGGCAATATGCCAGATAGTCTGGTCCCATCTTTCTTACGCGGCCTTTGGCGTTTGTGATTCTCTCGCGGAGGGGATTGAAGATATCCCCCGCCCTCTCCTGAAAAGAGAGAACGAAATTTGAGCCCAGGATTATGCTCACCTGCTCCGCTCGTATTTCGGCGTCACCCTCATCACAGTAAAGCATTTTCAGAACGATAAAGATGTAATCGTCAAAATCCTCGATTTTGGGACGCTGCTCGGTGTTCAGGATGTCCTCTAGGACAAGCGGATGAAGGCTGAAATGTTTTCCGATCTTCTCCATAACCTTGATGTCGTGAAGCCCGTCTATGTTGACCCATGTCACCGTGGGGAGGTCTTTGAAAGGAAGACACTCTTCAATAGATTTTGGTTCCTTTTCCTGGAGTTGCTTTTCATCGTAGTCAATGAGTTTAATTCTTACCTTCTCAATCTTCTTCTTCCCGATGTGAACCAGAGCTCCCGGAGAAAGTCCAATTTTCTTTGATACTCTCTTAAGAAATCTTGGCACTGTAAGTCACCTCCCTTCAAGTAATATGGCAGATAACTTTGGCATGCCAGAAAACTCTTGACATTCTTGCGTTCATTTATTAGTATCATTTAAGAATGTAAAAAAGTCAAGAGAATCCAATAGCGGGGTCGGGGGCAGAGGCTAATTGCAATCCCCCATTTCAAAAGAAGGGAGGTGAGAAGGATGCCGAAGCTGAAGAAGCGTTCAGGTAAGGAAGAGGAGTTTGACAGGAACAAACTGGAGCGATCCATGAGGAAAGCCGGGGCCAGCGAGAACACCGCGCGCAAGATAGCAGAGGGAGTGAAACACCGCGAGGGAATGGCTACCTCGGAGATTCGCGGCCACGTTATCGCAGAGCTTAAGCGCCACGAGCCCGAGGCTGCCAAGCGCTACGAGACCCACCGCAAATGAGAGCCTCACGGTTTACGAGGTGTTGCAAGGGACGCGGGTTTCTGTCAGACCACCTTAAGCCGAATAGCCTGCAGGCTGCAGGAATGTCTGCTGCAGCCTGCAGGCTACTGGATGAAGTCAAGAAACTTCTGAGCGTCCTTGCATTGAGAATGTTCTCAGGGGCAGAGGATGCGCATTCAGGTCTTTTCCGATGTTGCCGATGACGGCGGTATGAGGGAGGCCGTCCGTGTACATCCATCACAGTCGATTTTCCCGTAAACGGACAAATTCCTCAATGGTTTACTACTCCCTCTCTTCAAATCGCTTCTGGTCATAATCATGGTTGTAGGCCCTACCCTTTCAATTTTCTTCTTCCCGATCCGAGCCAGAGCTCCCGGAGAAAGGCTTATCTTTTTGGATACCCTTTTAATAAATCTCGGCATGGTGACTCACGTCCGTTAAGAGGATTGACATCACTTCGGGCCAATGGTACGAACTTCCTAACTCTTTTGCGAGAGGGCAATTACGAGCACAAGAACCAGCAGGAGAAAAGTCCAGATGGCAATTGCCTTGCGTGTCGCCTTTATGGCTCTCTTTTCCTCCCACCAGGTCAGCGGTCGAATTCCCCTGGCCAGGAAAGTCACCACTCCTGCCAGATTGATGCAAATCAGGTTGGTAAGCACAAGCAAAAGCGCTCCCAGCGCCATCTCCCACTGCCCGGCTCCGATCAGCATCCCCAGAGCGACCAGCGGTGGAAGCAATGCAACGGCCACCATCACGCCGATGAGCGCGCTGAGAACTCCAGTTGTAAACGACAGGGCGCCTGCGCCTCCTGCAGCCAGTGCCAGAATGACGTCACCCAAACCGACCTTGCTGCCGGAGACGATCTTGGGCAACTCCGGGTCAACCGGAAGAGCAATTCCTAACAGGAGGGCGAGAAAAAGCGCACACAGTATTCCGACCAGGTTGGTCCTCAGGGCCCGGCGGGCAAGATCAGTATCTGCCAGGGTGGTGGCCAGCGACAACCCCACGTTGGGGCCGAGCAGAGGTGCTATAACCATGGCACCTATGGTGATGACCAGGTTATCCCGCAGAATGCCAATGGCCGCAACCAGCGAGGCAAGGATCACAAATACGACATAGGTCCAGGAGAGTTGGGAGGTCTCCTGGATATCGGCATATAGCTCCTCGCGGCTGATCCCGGCTTCTTTCCTCTCCAATTTCTCTTCCGGTGGAGGCTGTTTTTGCTCAGGTAACTCTTCTTCCGGTTGCGGCCGGGGGACCGATGCCTCCACAGGCAGAAGGACTATCCTGAAACCCTCTACGGTGGTGAAATGTTTCTCCATCAGATCAAGAACTGCACCGGTCTCCTCGGCTGGCAGCAGCAGCTTGATCAGAACCTTACCCTCTGGCGATCCCTCTTGCCAGGTACCCAGTATGTGGCGGTCTTTCAGTATCTCCTGCACCCGGTTTTTCTGGTCTGCAGGAAGAAATATCTCAATCAAGCGAAGAGCCATCTTACCTCTCCTTTGAAGCTCTGGTGAAGTTTGGCCATTTGGTAACTTGTGTTAAGTCCTGGTCATGGTCAATCGGGCGCGGGCTGGTTCATCAATACTCGCATGGGTGTCGCTTCACCCTTCTTGTTTTCTCCATGATACAGCGTCAGATGCGGGAAGGGAATTTCGATGTCTCTTTGATCGAATTTCTTCTTCAGCCGGCGCTTGAATTCCCGCCCCACGCGCCAGTGTTTGGCTGGTCTGGTTTCGTAGCGAGCCTTTATGACAATGGCAGAGTCGGCGAATTTGTCCAGTCCGAATATCTGGATGGGCTTAAGGATGTCTGGCCCAAAGTCGGGATCCTTTCGCAGATCCTCGTCGACCTCCGTCATGACTTGGACGACTTCATCTGTGTCCTCGCGATAGGCCACTCCAATGTCGAACACGTAGCGGGAGAAATCCTTGGTCACATTGGTGACCACGTCGATGCTGCCGTTGGGTATAAAGTGAACTTTTCCTTCCAGATCGCGAATTACCGTCATCTTGAGATTGACCCTCTCCACTAACCCTCTCTTGTCGGCTATTTGCACCCAGTCACCAACCCGGATCTGGTCCTCCAGCAGGATGAAGAATCCATTGAGCACGTCCTTGATCAGGTTCTGGGCGCCGAAACCCACGGCCAGGCCGACGATACCGGCGGCGGCAAGAACCGGGCCAATTTCGATTCCCAACTGTCCCAGCACGGTCAGGAAGACCACCAGGACGATAACCACAGTCAGCAAGTGCCGAACCACCGACACCAGCGTATCCGCGCGCTTCTTGGCTTCGAGGTCAACCCTTCCCTTGTGGAAGACGGCTGAAAGACGGTCGGTAAGCACCCTTACGCCCTTGATCACGACCAGGGTGACGATCGCGATTATGGCAATCCTCAATCCGGTGGAGACAAACCAGTTGCCAATCTCCGTTAATACTTCAGACAAATCCATACAGACCTCCTTTTCTTGCTCAGCGCTTCAGTCAATCAATGGAATGACGAAGAGACGACTTTGTTCCCTGTAGCCGTACACAGATAATTTAATTGGGTAGCAGGAGAAAAGCAAGATGACTTGCAGCGGCACCAATCGGCCAGATTGTCTCGGCTGGATTGGCGACCTTGCCGCAAACTTGACCCGTTAATCCATTGGGCGGACCCAATCACGAGCAGAGTAACGAGTGGACAAGACTTCACATTTCGTTCTGTGCTCAGCGCCAAAGGTAGAACAGATCTGCCAGTCGTCCGCCAAAGGTAGATTACGTAATTTCACCGGGAGCTTGGAATCGAATTACTTGGAGGGTCGAGAACCAGAATGAGTCGATAGTAACAATGGGGGGCCTGCTAAAAGTAATACCAGATGGTTTCGTACTTTGATACGTCCTCGCCGATGTCAGCCAGCCTTTCCAGATAATCGAGGATGGGGACGTCCACGCCCACATAGGATTTCTGTTCCCTGATGTTTTTCTCCCAGGGATGGAATTCATAAACGCGCGAACCGTCTGGAAGTAGTGATATTACCTCGCGGTGCTGAAGGGCCCGGAGGTAATTCTTGCCAAGGGCGGGAACGTTGTAAACCGCCTCATCTGTCCGGGTCAAGCCCGGCAACAGGCGCGCCTCCTCCTTTTGCTCCTGCATTAGCCTGGCTATGGGGACCCGGTAATTTGCCGTCTCCTCTTTCCCCTTGGTATTGAAGGTATAATAGGGCTCGATGCCGACACGTTTCAAAAGTCTCCTGAGCAGAGCTGCCTCGAATCTTCGAGAGACGTAGAAGGTATAGACGTTCTGGTTGTAAACATTTATCTTCGCGGCCCGAAGCTTTTCCACCGCCTGGAACATCTCGGGAGTGATCTCGTAGGGATGCTCCACGTGGGTGACCACAGATATGTCCCGGCGCATCGGCACTCTCAGGCTGCTCAGGGATTCGACGAACTGCTCGGTAATTCGCATGGGCACGGTCACCAGGGTGCGAGTGCCCAGGCGGATGCGCTCAATGTGCGGAATGTCCGCCACCTGCTGCAGTATGCCGAATAGCTTGTTGTCATCAAGCGCGGCTGGATCTCCACCGGTCACCAGAACCTCCTTTATGGTCGCATGCTCAGCGATCCACTTAACGGCCTGGTCGATCTTATCCTGTGGGGCCAGAGCATTGCCGGACATGGCCTCATCGATCTCCCAGTTACGCTGGCAGTAGACACAAATCTGGGGACAGGTATTGTAAGGCTTCAAGATGACAATGGCGGGATAGCGTCGGGTCACCAGATCGATAGGGCTGGTATCTCTCTCCTGCATGAAATCGAACGAGCAGTGGAAATCCTCCTTGTTGTTGGCCATGTACTCAACGTAAGACGCCGGCGGGATAACCTGTGCCCTTACGGCGCGATCGTGTTCGCCGCTCTCTTCGTCCAGCAGCGATAGATAATACGGGGTGATGCCGAAAGGCAGACCGGATTCCTCAACCAGCTCTAAGGCTTTTTCTTCTTCAGGGGATACCGGTATCAGTCGGGGCAGTTGGGTTGGCTTCTTGATGACGTTGCCTAGATGCCATCTCCAATCATACCAGTCGCTCTCCGAGCCACCCAGCTGAGACAAGATTTTCTGACGGCGTCTGTTACGTCTCTCAATCACGTCCGCTTGCAAGCCGTGTTTGTACCGTCCCATCCACTCCTCTACCACCTGCCAGAGCCTGTCCAGCTGCCTGGACCGCGCCATAGCCGCGTGGCGGCCCTCCAGACCCTCCCTGATATAAAAGGGCCCTAAAGCCGCGATCGGCCCCTCTCCGCTCATGCCCATGAACATATAAACCAGGTCGGTATAGAAACCGGGCTGCAAGTCCGGGCGCGGGACGTCCCTGACTATGTCGTATATGGCCTGGATAACGCTGAATCCGGCCAGCTGGTCCGAGCGGCTCTTTATGATTCCACGCACGGCACGGGTGCTGTCCCTGACACGAATCACCCTTCCCTCGCCCAACTCGCTCTGGTTGGCGTAAGTGTCAAACTGGTTCCTGGTGATTCGCCTGAACAGGCGCTCTCGGGCGACCTCAACGTTTGCGGCGTTGGCAATCAAAGTCAAATAATCTGAGGCTACTTGCTTGAAATCCTCAGCGTTATAGGTCAATGTCTTAGTAAGAGTTTTCATCGCAAAAAACCCAAACCGGTTAATCCCTCTGTCAGGCAGGCCTGACCCTCTGCTGCAGAGAAGAGCGTCGAGACATATGTATCTATTACAATTATCGTCATTCGCCAAACACGCTTAAGTTTTGAAGCTGCCGGGAGCGCGGGCCGTGATCCGATCTGACAGACAGTAGCCTCAGCCTCCCGCCATGAATTCGTTTCCGTGAGACCTTCTTCAAGCACCCCGCCCACAAATTTTACGTATGAAAGGCCGGAAATTCAAGCCCACCAACGGGAAGATTGATCGTATGATTTGAGTTAATAAGAGTAAATAAGATGTTCCTGCGAAGCTAATAGCTTACTGCTTGCGGCGTATTCTACTTACTGATCCCTTGCCAATGACCCATGCGACGTTGTTGGCTCAGCTTGAGGGTCAAGTGTGGGAATGGCCTGTTCAGCACAGGCTCCTCAGAACAGCGTCGAGATTTTCTGCCATTCTGCTTATCTCGGTCTCTTCGATGGTCAGAGGAGGGAAGAATCTTATCAAGTTGGCGCTTGGATTGAAGCCGATAATGAACCCTCTTTTCAGCATTTCATTGGATATGGCTTCAACATACACACTGTCGCTAGATTCGGCAAACTCCATACTTGCCATCAGCCCTCTCCCCCTCACGTCCTTAACAAACTGGAACTTGCTCTTAAGCTCCTGCAGATGGCCGATCAATCCCTCACCCAGCCTGTTACTCCTGTTTACCAAATCGTCCTCTCTGATTATTTTGACTACCTCGATCGCGATGGCACAACCCAGGGGATCATTTTGGTGAGACTGGACGTAGCGGAACTGGCGCTTCTCCAGCTTTTGAGCAATTTCTTTCTTCATGGCTGCGGCGCTTACCGGATACCCGTTGCCCAACCCTTTTGCGAAAGCTATTATATCCGGCTCTATTCCGTAGTGATTGAAACCATACCATTTTCCGGTGCGCCCCAATCCAGTTGTCACCTCATTCACCACTACCAGGCCACCGGAATTTCTAATCTTTTCAACAATGAGCTGGATCAGTTTTTGCGGGGGAAATTTCACCTTCCCGGATGAACTTCCGGGTTCAAACACGAACGCACCAGTCTCATCAAAGTTGACGTCGTTGAGACTTGGGCAGCTATCGGCAGATTCCACTCTTTCACAATGCGAACAGTTGTCAGAGTCGATTTTTAGCCAGGCGTCGCCTTTAGTACTGGCATAACCGTATGCGCCCAGATATCAGTCGTATAGAGTCAGCATTTGCTTCTTTCCGGCCACCAGTCTGGCAACGTTGATGCCGAATTCAACTGCTTCGCTGCCTGAGCTTAAGAACACGCATTTTCCATCCATTTCGGAGATGGTGTCCAGCAAGCTTGTGGCTGCTTCTTCAGCCAATCCGCTTGTGTACCTGGGCCCTAAGTGGATGACCTTGTGAACCTGTTCGGTCGTGACTTTGTTTATTCGTGGATTGGCGTGCCTTACGACGGCGCACCATATTCCGGACTCAAAATCGACATACCTGTTGTTGCTCTTATCATACAAGTAGCAATTATCTGCTCTGACTATGTCGTNNNNCCTTCAGCTCATCCCAGGCTTCGAAGGCCCTTCTGAGGTGCGGTATAGTGATGGAGCCACCGACTACCAGGGCGATGGTAAGTGCCTCTTCCAGTTCATCGTCCTTCACGCCCTCTTCATTACACCGAACGATATGGTACTTGACACAGTCGTCGCATCTCAATACAAGCGAGGCGACCAGTCCCAGGAGTTCCTTAGTCTTGGCGGGAAGGACGCCTTTCTTGTACACTTGTGAGTCGATGCTATAGAACCTCTTGATGTTCGCACCGGCGTATTTCATCACGATCTCATTTAGTCTCTGTCGCTCTTCTTGGAACTTCTCAATCTTATTCTCAGCCATCATTTCACTCCACTTGGGCTTAAAGTTTGCGTAGGGCTTCGGAAATGGCTTTGCGTACACCATCTTTGGGAGCCTCATAACCCCATCCGATTTTTTTGCCGTTGATGAAGACTGCTCGGGGCATCTGATAGCGTTGAAGAACGGCCGGATCGTCAGCAGGATACTCGTTGAGCAGGACGGGGTCGCCGAACTCTCCAGCTACCTCCCTGACTCTTTGTGCTTCGATGTCGCTGGTCGAACAGAACAGATTCCAGAAAAGGTCGACCACTACCTTGCCAGATACGGGCCTGAACTGGTAGTTAGGCCTGAGGAACTCTGGAGCTTCCCCCGATTGATCAAAAACCTTCCACAGTATTGCCTCATTACTCAAGTAGTCTTTTTCTCCTTCAGATGTTACTTCCCGTTTTTCCCCCACTGGCGAAAACTCGTGCCTCTCAAAAAAGCGTGCCGGCATGAACCAGAAATCGTGATAGTATTCCGTGGTGACTATACCCTTCTTGCCCTGCCGCCGGGCCTCTTCTTCCGCTTCGGCAATCAGACTTGATCCTAGGCCGTGATTTTTCTTTTCATTCAGGACGTACAAACAGGGGATAGCCAACAGATCTTTCCCGCGAGGTCCCCAAGGACAGACCTCAATGGGCATGAGATACAAAAAGCCTATTGATTTGTCATCCTCAAGAGCCACCTTTACTCGTAAACCTCTTTCGTGCATTTTTCTGGACCAGGCGATTCGCCTTTCGCCGCAGGCGTCTGCCTCTTTGGTTTCATTGACATGGCTGCAGGTTCCTACGAAGTACTCGCTGGCTTCGTCCATATCACGTATTTGCAGACCGGACATTTGTTCACCCTCTCTCTCGCCGAGCTCTAAGTGATTTTTTCTTTTTGGCCTCTATATATGTAAGCTATTCCACCATTTAGTCTTTCACTTCGAAGCTCTCCTAAGCCCTGTGCCTTCATCAACTCCACAACTTCTTCCGGCTTCGGAAAGTTCGCAATTGATGTGGAAAGGTAGCCATAAGCCTCTGCCGATCCGGAGACGATTCCGCCCAATGCTCTTATAACGGTGTTCAGATACAAGCCGTAGACTCTGCCAAAGAGATTGTTCTGGGGCGGTGAGAACTCCAATATTAAGAGCCGTCCTCCTGGTTTCAAAACCCGCACCATCTCAGAGACGGCTCTTTTGTGATGTCCCAGATTTCTCAATCCGAATCCTATGCTGACGACATCAAAGGAACAATCCGGAAATGGAAGGTTGAGTCCGTCGCCCTTGAGCAGTTTGATTGGTGTACCGGCTCTTTCCCTTCGGATTTTGCGCCTTGCTATACGCAGCATTTCGTCGGTTAGATCAATCCCCACGATCTGGCCGGTACGGCTGCTCTGGGCAAACCGGATGGCGATATCCCCCGTGCCCACGCAAACATCTAATATCCTCTCACTCGGCCTGGCGCCGGCAGATCTCACCAGTTTCTTTCTCCACCCTTGGTCAATGTTGAAGCTGAGAAGGTGGTTTAGAAAGTCGTATCGGTTCGCAATACTGGCGAAAAGCCTGTTGTTTTCCGATCCTGGAGTTTCTGCATTCTTGTGCTGATTCATCTCGTCCAAGACGCACGGGAAGCTTTCTTGCAGCGGGGATGATCTTGCGCTAAATTTCGTATTTGGCGGCGATGGGCGTTCTTCTGCCCATGCCGAAGGCTTTAGTCGTCACCTTCAGACCGGGAACCGCTTGTCTTCTCTTGTACTCGTTAGTGTTGACCGCCCGGATAATCCATTTCACTGTTTCCGGATCGAAGTCCATCTTGACGATGTGCTGATAAGAATAACCTTCGTCCAGATAGTAATGAAGCACCTTATCGAGAATGTCGTAGGGAGGTAATGTATCTTGATCCAATTGATCTGGCCTCAATTCCGCGGAAGGAGGTTTCTTGATTATCTCTTTTGGAATTATCTCCGATTCCCTGTTTATATACTGCGCCAGCTCGTAGACCATAGTTTTGGGCACGTCGGAGATCACCCCCAGCCCCCCGCTCATATCGCCATATAAGGTGCAGTACCCGACCGCAAGTTCGCTCTTATTCCCGGTGGAGAGGACCAGATAGCCGAATTTGTTGGAAAATGCCATCAGAATATTCCCACGTATTCGAGCCTGGATGTTCTCTTCGGTAACATCCGATTCTCTACCTTTGAAACTCTCTTTTAAGGATTCAAGATAAGAGGAGTGTATCGACGAAATCGGGACAACCTCGAGTTTAATCCCAAGGTTTCGGGCAAGTTTTCTTGAGTCGTCCACACTTCCTTTGGAGGAATAAGGTCCAGGCATGGAAATGCCGAGAACATGTTCGCTTCCTAGCGCCTCGGTAGCTAAGCAGCACGCAACAGCCGAATCAATCCCGCCTGAGAGCCCTATAACAGCTTTTGAGAAACCGCATTTCCGCAGATAATCCCGAATTCCCAGGACCAATGCCTGGTAAACGCTTTCGATTTTTTCCTGCGGGAGGTAAGTGCCAGGCTTTCCTGAAGAACTCATTTCAAAGGTCTGCACGTGCTCCTGAAAAGACGGAAGAACTTCGATGGGCTCTCCGGATTTGTCCACGCAAAAGCTTCTGCCGTCAAATATCAACTCGTCGTTGCCGCCCACCTGATTGAGGAAGACAAAGGGTATGCCGTGCTTTCTGGCATGGTTCCGGATAATGCGATATCTGATTTCTTCTTTGCCTACATGAAACGGCGAGGCAGAGATATTTACAAGGATCGTCGCCCCTTTTTTGGCCAGGATCTCAATGGGGTTATAAGAATACTGTCGCCTCAACCATAATTCAGGGTCGTTCCAGGCATCTTCGCAGATGGAGATTCCCAGCTTTTCCCCCTTAAACGGCACAGTCTGGCTCTCTGGGCCCGGATCGAAGTATCTGGCCTCGTCAAAGACATCGTAAGTCGGCAACAAAGATTTGTGTTGGGTTAGAATCGTCTCCCCGCGGTAGACCAGCAGCGCAGAATTATAAAGGCCCCTCCCCGTGTCTTTTTTGGTGGGCAGAGGAGCTCCGAAGAGTATTCCGGTTTCTGGATGATTTTGTGAAATGTTGACTATCTCATCTATTGCTTCCTGAGCCCTTTGTATGAACCATGGTCTTTCCAGAAGATCGCGGGGCGGATATCCAGTGGTGAAGAGCTCTGGGAATACCACCAGATCGGGTGAGTCTTTCCTGCATCGGGACAATGTATTGAATATCATCTTCACATTTCCCTTGATGTCTCCGACAATCGGGTTCAGTTGGGCTAGGACGACTTTCATACTGAAAAATACCTCCTGAGGGACTGAGGCGTTTCCACGTCCTGAAGACCTCTAGCTGCTCGTTTCGTCCTTCTGTTTCCCTGGCCTGGTGGGGATCTTCTCCTTTAGAAGCTCGCCGATACCGGCTATGCTTCCCAGAATGCCTGAGGCTTCCAGGGGCAAGAATACTTTCGTTGCCTGGCCGTTGGCAATCTGTTGCAGGGCTTCAAGATACTTAATGGCGATCAGGTCATTGGTGGGATTACCCTCGTGGATCGCTCCAAATACGGTCTGGATCGCCTCTGCTTCTCCTTTAGCTACCGTTAGTTTCTGGTATTTGTTGGCATCAGCTACCTTCTTTATGGCTTCCGCTTGTCCCTCGGCCCTGAGTATGGCCGACTGCTTATGACCCTCGGCTTCCAGGATCATAGCTCGCCTGTCGCGCTCTGCTTTCATCTGACGATGCATAGCCTCGGTTACGTCTTTGGGGGGCTCTATTCTTTGAAGCTCCACCCGGGTCACCCTTGTGCCCCACTTGTCAGTAGCATCATCCAGGATTTGGCGCAACTTGGTGTTAATGGTCTCGCGGGAAGTCAGAGACTCGTCCAGAGCCATGTCACCCACCAAGTTCCTCAAATTCGTCTGCGCAAGTTTAGTAGCCGCGGTGTAGTAATGAGCAACGTTATAGGTCACCTTTACCGGGTCGGTAACCTCGTAATATACCACCGCATCCACTTCTACGACCACGTTATCTTTGGTGATTACCGCCTGGGGAGGTACATCCACCACCTGCTCTCGCATGTCCACCTTTATCATCCTTTCCAGAAAAGGGATGATAACGGTGAGCCCACTATCCGCGGTACGCTGATATTTCCCCAAACGTTCTATCAAGCCTTTTTCCCACGGTCTGATAATCTTTATCCCGCTGGCAGCAACTATGAATACAACAATCACAATGATAAGAAGTACTATTGGCATCTTATTCTCCTTCCTTTGAGATTTTGACTACCAAATGTGTCCCATCCACCCTGGTTACTTCAACGATTTTTCCTTCCGGTATAACCTCGTCTGTGTCGCTGTCTGCTCTCCACTCATCCTTGCCGATTCTGACTCGCCCACTATTCTTGATGTTATCAATCTCTTCGATCACCACTCCCTTCTTGTGAACAAACCTATCGGCGCCGATTCCGGGCGGCTGCTTTTTGGTGAAGCGTTCCGCAAACCTTCGCGAAACGACAAAGAGTACTCCCGAGATGATTATAAAACTCCCCAATTGCCAGCCCGCCCCCAGGCCAAAAAGTGCCAGGATCCCTGCTATGGCGGCCCCGACGCCAAACCACAACAGGAAGAATCCCATGGTAAATATCTCGGCGATTATGAAAAAGGCGGCGATGGCCATCCATATCCACCAGATCTTGATACCCATTGATTCACCTCTTTTATGAAATTAATCTCTTTTTCAAATTCTTTCATACGCCATTTCGATATCGTTGTTTCCACCCTCGATGCTTTCGATCAGTCTGGCCAAATCTTTACCGGTGCCTTTTTCTTTCAGAAGGTCAAGCGTCGCTCGGTTAATGTAGTAATCGGCATTAGTCAAGCTTTCCTCCTCCAGGTGGTCGATCAAGAACTGCAAGTGAGTAATCCTGCCCCGGTACTGACGCGCTTCGTTATCGCAAAGATTCAACACTTGATCCTGCTCTCATTTCACTTACACCCCATTGTAAATAAAATTCTAACAAACCGCGGAATCTTTGGTTGGAGAGGGGAACACACCAACAGCCGGGGACTCACACCTATCGCAGGCAACCGTCCTGTTTTGTGATACGGAGCAGGGCCGGAAATTCGCCTTTTCTGAATGATTTTGTTTAACTGCAATTCATTTTCCCTACAAAAGGCTTCAAGCTACTGCTTGATACCATATGTGGTCTCAAAAATCAAGCTTAAAATAATGCTTCTCAGAGATTTGCATTAACGCCGGCAGGGCGAAGAAGGCAGGAGTTTTGTTACACATTTATCTTGCTTTTCCATGCAGAGTGGTTGATATTCTGCGTGAAGAGGCTATGAGACTTTCAAGGAAAATTTTTATCGGGGTCTTGGTTATCCTTTTGCACCGGTCGGCTTGCGGGTGGGCATCAACCGAGTCTTCTGAGAACCCGGACAGCATAGAAATTCGACTCAGTTTCCTCAGCTCTCCGTCGAAAGAAATCTCTTTCCCGGTTAAAACGACCGCGGAAAGGCCTCGAGTCGGTTTGGCTTTGTCCGGCGGAGGAGCACGTGGACTTGCGCAGATAGGGATCCTGAAGGTTTTGGAAAGGGAAAGAATCCCCATCGATTTTATAGCGGGCACCAGCGTGGGGGGAATCCTGGGAGGGCTTTATGCCGCGGGCTATTCGCCTGAAGAATTAGAGAGGATTGCCTTGGATATAGATTGGAACGATCTTTTGAGCGATACTCCACCGCGTCTTTCCCTGTTTCTCTCTCAGAGGGAAGAAAAAGAAGGCTCTCTTTTTCAGTTTCGTCTGGACGGGTTTAAGCCCTATATCCCGACTGCTCTAACCTCTGGTCAGAAGTTAACTAATCTCTTTACCAGCCTGTCGATGAGGGCGAACCTAACCTCAAGATGGTTACAAGAGCCGGACGCGAGCTTCGATAATCTGAAAATTCCGTTTCGGGCCGTGACCACCGATCTGGTAACCGGGGAGAGAGTGATTCTGGATTCAGGGGATCTGGCTCAAGCCTTGAAGGCGACCATGGCTATTCCTTTAGCTTTCAGTCCGGTGGAAATGGGGGAAAGCCTTCTCGTGGATGGGGGTCTGGTAGATCCGATACCGGTAGATGTGGTGAGGAAGATGGGGGCGGATATTGTAATCGCAGTCAATACCGTCTCTGCCCTTCTCCCAGCAGACAAGATAAAAACCCCTCTGGATGTGGCCAATCAGGCCACCAGCATCATGTCCCTGCCCAGGCAACAGGAAGAGTTGGCCAAGGCCGATCTTGTCATCGCGCCCGATCTTGCTGGGTTCTCCTCCGTGGATTTCGATTATACGGCAGAGTTGATAGCTTCAGGAGAAGCTAAAGCGGAGAGCCTGCTTGCTCGAATAGAAAACGTTATCGCCACGAGCCAATCTGCTAATTGGGAATGTAACTCTCCTGGGTTCAAAATCTGCGGACTTCATTTCGAGGGAAACAAGAAAGTGGGTTCGGACTTTATTCTGGAACACACGAGGGTCAAACCAGAAAGTATCGTTACAGTAAGCCAGATTAGGTCTGATCTGGAGGAGATATACGCCACTGGATTTTTCGATGACGTTCATGCTTTGCTTAAGAACGCAGCTTCGGACGAGTACTTTTTGCACTTTTGTGTTTCGGAAAATCCCCCCCTGAAGAAAGTGGTTTTTCTGAACAACACCGTCTACTCCGATTCCATCCTTCATCAACGAGCAGGCTCTTCTGCCTCTGAAGTGCTTAACTTCAGAGTCTTGCAAGAGATGCTGGATTCTACCGTTGCCGTCTATCACGGTGATGGATACAATCTGGCTCACATCGCACAGGTAGACTACGATTCAGCCTCCAGTCGCTTGAATGTGGAAATAAACGAGGGAATGATTTTAAGGATTGACCTCTCTGGAAACAGGCGAACCAGGGACTGGATGGTTCTCCGGAACTTTCCTCAGAAGGCGGAAGAGCCTTTCAATTCCCGAAAGGTCAGCTCGGGCATCTCCAACATTTACAGCACCGGACTGTTCGAAAAGGTAGACTTCTCCACGCATCCCTCGGGTGAGAAAGTGGTGCTGAAGTTGAGAGTGAAGGAGAAGAAGTTCAATATCGTCAGGGTGGGGGCGCATTACAATGATGAATACAAGACCGAGGGCTTCCTGCAATTCATCGATGCCAACGTGTTTGGGGCAGGGAACCGAGTATCCAGTCACCTTCAATATGGGGAAAGAAAGCAGATCTACAAGTTGAACTTCAAAGCTGACCGCATATTTAAGACCTATCTGACTTACAAGCTGAACATCTTTTACCGGCGCGACCGAAGGAAGCTTTTTGAAGAACACCATAAGATTGGTGATTTCACTCAGCAAAGATACGGGGCAAACTTCTCCTTGGGTCAGCACATCTCGAGATTGGGAATCATATCGGTGGAGATGAAAGCCGAAGGGGTGAGGATAGATGACGCTCTTTTCGAAGACAGCTACAGCATCCGCAGCCTGATCATAAGATCGCTGGTGGACACCTTTGATAAATACCCTTTTCCACATGAGGGGAAGTATCATCATCTCTATGCCGAGCTGGCGGGGGACATTCTGGGTGGCGATCTGGTCTATCGAAAAGTCTTCACCTCGCTGGAATCCTATTTTCCGCTGCACCGAAGAGTTAATTTCCACCCCAAGATAGCAATCGGCATATCCGACGGAACCGTTCCCATAAGCGAGAAATTCATCTTGGGGGGACGAGACAATTTCTACGGACTCTTTAGCGAGGAACTAAAAGGCGACAAGATGTTTGTGGGAAGCCTGGGATTGAGGTTCAGATTCTTTCGGCGATTATACTGGACTCTGCGCTATGATGTGGGCGAGGTATGGTCAAGGCTGGAGAGCATTAAGATGAAAAATCTCAAGCATGGCTTTGGCAGCAGCCTGGCTCTGGCTACTCCTCTGGGACCGCTGGAATTTGCTTACGGTGTCGCCACAAATGAATGGGACAAATTCTATTTCAGGTTCGGCTTTGATTTTTAGAGACGGCTGGGTGGAGAAACCCGAACACCCTTGAGTCAATTGTCGGCTTTCGGTCAGCACCGCCTTACCCTTCCCACCTGTTGCGTTTTTTGGCTCGGTAAGCACCGTAGAGCTTTTTGCCTCTCAGAGGTGGGACGGAGGCAGATTCCCCAGTGCAGTTGACGCTACGGTGGTTTCCTTTAATGAGCAAAGGAGGAGATTTTGCAATCTCCTCCTTCGCGGCATAGAGACTGACGGCAAGTCTCTACTGAAGTATTTCCTTTCCTTGCGCAGGCAACACCTTGCGGGAGCCCCGCAAGGGTAAGCCTCGTCAATACCATCAACTGCCCTATGTACTTAAATCTAAAGATTCAGAACGTCGTCAATTCCCTGCGGATTATGAACCCGCCACATGTAACGGAGAATCACTACCTGCTGCTCTGTAAATCGAGACTCCTCAATAACAGAGCGGACAAGCTTCGAAAAATGCACCTATCAGGCTCGGGGACTATCTTCCCTTTTGAACCTGGCAGTTTTTTATCCGTACATCCTATATTATAACACGCCCCAGAATCTTGTCAAGTATTTTTTTCACGAAAATATGTAAAAAATGCAACCGCTTTTCCTACCCACGGGTGGGTCCTTCGAGTACGAGGCTTTTGCAGATTCACTTCAATGAGCATCTAAGTTGCTGTTAAAAAACGGCTTATATTGCACTGACGTCTGTTGAAAGGGAAGCTGGTGAACGGCGGTATGAGCCGGACCGGGTAATCCCGCGCCAGGACTGTCCCGCCAGCGTTTTAGATAGCGAAGGTCGCCAACCGAGCCGGATATTCCGGCCTGCAGGGAGGGCTCTTGAGGCTGAACCTAATTTGATTAGAATGCTTTGCGCTCAACAATAGATTCATTAACACATTCTCCCGCATGGGACCCAATGTCTATTGCGCGCTGAGGCCTTACACTCAGCCAATGATCCCGCGCCTTTTGGCGGCTTGATGACGAATTTGTTCCGGGAAAGCAAATAGGAGACCCGGCATCCTATCCGGCTTCGGATGCCAAGGATTAGTGAGGCCTTTTTGCGTAAGTTGCACTTAAACCACTTCTGCCTTCTCTGCGTAGACCCGCTTAAATGCGTCTACCACCTTCGGGTCAAACTGTGTGCCGGCGCAGCGCTCCAGCTCATCCATGGCCTCCCAGTGAGGTTTGCCTTTTCGGTAGGGCCGGTCGGTGACCATGGCATCAAAGGCATCCGCAACGGCCAGTATTCTGGCTCCCGGTGGAACTTCCCTGTCCCTGCCTTTTTCAGAGGAAGTGTGTTTCACGAAATACGTGTGATGAGCCTCCACTATGGGCATGGCTTCTTTCAGCACGCCCCCGACCACAGCGAGCAACTCAAGTCCCTTGCGGGGGTGGGTATCCACCTCCTCCTTTTCCTCGTCCGTAAGCGCGGCGGCTTTCTTGATAAGATCGGAGCTTATCTCGATCTTGCCTATATCGTGCAGCAAGGCAGCAACCTTTATGTTTTCCACGTGACTGCGGGGCAATTCCATGGCGATGGCAATACTGGTAGCGTAATCTGCAACTCGCAGCGAATGGCTCCTGGTGTACCTGTCGTAGGATTCAAGATATTTAGCCAAAATTTCCAGCACCCCCACGTAGGCATGCTTGAGCTCCTGGATCTTCTGTTCTTTCTGCTCATAAAGAGTTCCTACCACGTAGCCGGCTAAAATCAGGAAACCTCCCCAGAGCATCAAATCGGTTGTCAAAAGCAGACCGCTGCTCTTGGCCTGGAAAACATGGGGATTATTGATCGCGGAAAAGGCTATTAGGGCCACGCAGAACACAGCGGTAAGAACAGACATTCTCCTGCCCAGCACGTAACCGGATACAAGGACTGGAAGATAATAGAAGTTAAGAAAAGCCAGCTGTTGGAATATGAAGAAACTGGCAGATACCACTATCAACGAAATGGTGAGCACCAGAATCTCCTCAAAATGCTTAAACACAAAGTTCTTTAGCCTCTCCATAGTCCCTCCTGATACAATATATCTGAGTGTATGAAGCCAGTGATCGGTGAGAATCAAGTGAAACCATCGCCTCGTGACTTCAATTCACCTTATCGGATTGTAGCCCACCGTCTTTAGGCTGTAAATCAGATTCTCTAAGGGCGATCCTGTAGATGAGAGCAATAAAGGACGCGTTCTGTGAGCAGGCGTTTTCATTCCGCGAAATGATGCAGCGATCTGAGTGCACGGGTCTTCTCAGTTCGAGAGAGTTTCGCTTTCTGGATAGATTCCTTCAGAATCTGGATGGATTGGTCGTAGGTTTCCTTCCGCACCGGATAGGGATAACCGTCTTTGCCGCCGTGGGCGAAGGAATAACGAGCGGGATCCTTCCAGGAAGGCTTGGATCCATAGATTAGCTCCGATATCAGCGAGAGGGCCAATATGGTTTTTGCCCCCACGCCCCCAATTCCCAGAAGCTTTTCAAAATCCTGTGGGTTCTTTTCTTTGATCCGGTGCAGAATTCTCTCTAATCTCTTCTTGTCGAAATGTTGGGGATAGACGGGGTGATCTCTGGGAAGATCCAGGACTTCTGTCCAGTTGTCTTGAGACAACTTGTGTACATCCTTGATTAGTTGAGGAAAGCTATCCTTTATCAGTTCAACGCTGGTCTGGCGGGTGCTTCTGCTCTGCTTGGCAGTCAGATCCAGCGTTTTGGCTTTCCTCTGGGTGATGATTCCCGAATGCGGCTCCTCCACGAAATCATCTACAGAGGAGGACAGCCAGTGATAACGGCGTGCAGATTTCAGAGAAGTATTCATTCCCTGCTGAACCACCGCCCACATGCCCGAGGAGGTGAAAATGAAGTTATGGTGATAGATTTGAAATCCATCCTGAACTGCGGTGTTGTCCACTTTGGCGCTCATCCTGGAGGCATAAACCAGTTGCGAGACGGTATCCGAGTTCACGGCTAGTGTTTCTCCCCACGTTTGTATCTGCTGGGGAGCTTTTCTGGATGTGGCTCCTTTGCCTCCCGCCACAACAATTCCCAAATCCTTCTCCATTCCTCTCAAACCCTCTTTCAGCGCGCCGCCCACCGTGGTGGTAACACCCGAAGAATGCCAGTCAAACCCAAGCACACACCCGAACGCCTGAAACCAGAAAGGATCGGAAAGCCGGCGAAGAAACTCCTCCGGGCCGTAGTCCCAGACAATTATCTGGGCGATCTGTCCGGCCAGATTCTTCATTCTGTTGAAAAGCCAGCGCGGAGCAGAACCATAATGCAATGGCAGATTGGCTATTCCAGTGCGCATATTATTAATCTACACAGATTGGAGCCCATGTCAATAACCTCACTCGATTCTGCCAGCGACATTTCCATTCGTCGCAAATGTTCACCTGCTCTGCTGAATGGGTATCTTTTACACGAGATTCTCCCCCCGTCGTTGGCCGGGCTCGCAATGACGAGAGGATAAAGACCCTTCGGTAAGTTGTCAGGCTGAGCGTAGCGAAGCATCTCTGGATCGGGGGAGGCTAAGACCCAAAAAAATCACCCCCGCCATCAAGGCAGGGGTGATTTTACTGTCGGTCAGTTCTGGTTGACCTTGTTACCAGTTCGGATTGGTGAACAAGCTCGGTCTGCTCCAGTACTGCGGGATGAAGCGGACGTAGTCGACCGGTGGAGGTCCGCCCTTCCAGACGTAGTTGAGCAGATAGACCACGTCTCCTGCATTCACGTTGTTCTTGGGACACTCAATGTCCTTGGGAATCGGCTGAC
>JABAOF010003116.1_pt1 | contig 57923 bp, 59 predicted proteins | sample 7062171 | NCBI WGS metagenome assembly JABAOF01 (sample SAMN14538628, study PRJNA623070) | marine sediment metagenome | biome: marine biome [ENVO:00000428]; feature: marine pelagic biome [ENVO:01000023]; material: deep marine sediment [ENVO:00002113] | place: India: Gulf of Khambhat ... | reverse complement strand
GCGGCGGGTGCCGGCGCCGGCGATGCGGCGGGGGCCTCTGCGGCGGGCGCTGGCGCGGGAGTGGCCGGCGCCGCCGGTGCCGGCGCGGCGGCGGCCGGTGCGGGCGCCGGGGCGGCGGGGGCCTTGGCCTGGCTGTCCAGCTTGGCCAGTTCGTCGATGTTGCGCTGCAGTTCGGCGCTGCGTTGCGCGGCGTCGGACGACTGGCGCTGTTGCGCGATCTGGGCTTCGCTGCCGGTGCCAGGCGCGCCGCCTTGTGGGCGGCTCAGCGTCAGGCGGTCGCTGGACGGGGCTGGCGCGCCGCGGTCCTGCACCTCGGTCTGCACGCGGCCGGCCGCTTCGCGTTGGGCTGTGTCGACCTGAGCGGCGGGCACGGCGCCGGCCAGGCGGCGGCGGTATTCGTCGAAATCGCGGCTCTGCGCGGCGATGGTCTGGCGGGCTTCGCTGGCGTCGACGGCGGCTGCCTCGGCGCGGGACGGCAGGTCGACAACCGCACCGGCGCGGATGCGGTTGACGTTGCCGTCGATGAAAGCGTTGGGGTTGGCCTGCAGCATGGCCACCAGCATCTGATCGAGCGACACGTTCGCCGGGCGGTTCGCCATGGCGATGCCGCCGGCCGTGTCGCCGCGTTGCACCGTGATCTGGCGCTGCGCTTCGCTGGCCGGTGCAGGCGCCGGTGCGGCTGCGGGAGCGGGGGCAGGCGCCGGGCGTGGGGCGGCGGTGACCGGTGCGGCAGGTGCGGGGGCGGGCGTGGGGGAGGGTGCCGCGGCAGCGGGCGGGCGTGCGGGAGCGGGTGCCGGCACGGGCGCGGTGGCGCGCGGCGCGATGGGCGCCGGCTGAGGCGTGGACGCCCGCAGGTTGGGCGGATCGAACAGTAGGGTGTAGTCGCGCACCAGGCGGCCGGTGGCCCAGTTGGCTTCGACGATCAGGTCGACAAAGGGCTCGTTGACCGCGTTCGGACCGCGCAGGCGCAGATAGGAGCGCCCATCGGGGCGGCGCTGCAGCGTGATCTCGAGTCCGTTGAGGGCAGGGTTCACGTCCACGCCCGCGGCGCGGTAGGTGTCGCCGGGGGCGAGCGTCACGCGCAGGCTGGAGGCCTCGGCGGCGTTGATGTCGGGAACGTCGATTTCGGCCCGCAGGGGCTCACCCAGGGCCGACTGCACCGTGACCCGCCCGAGGGCCAGGGCCAGTGCGTCGTGCGGGTGGAGGGCCAGGGTGGAGACCAGCGCGGCGGCCGCGATGGCGTGCAGGCCGGTCAGCCCCCGCCGATTTGTGTGTTCCGACACGGACGAGGTCGACGGCGAAGGGGTGTGTCGGATGTGGGGTGGCACTGGAACCTCGATGGGAAAAACCGAGAAATGACCATAGCATCAACGGATTACGGTTACAAGCTGAGAATCCGCTTGAGTTTGGGAGCCTACCGTTCGTCCCGTCGAGACCACCCGACCTCGTTGCACACCCGCAACGAGGCCGGGCGGCGGTTGCCCGGTCGGAGGCCGCTCAGGCCTGCAACAAAATCCGGAGCATGCGGCGCAGTGGCTCCGCCGCGCCCCAGAGCAACTGGTCGCCAATGGTGAAGGCGCCCAGGTACTCGGGGCCCATGGCCATCTTGCGCAGGCGGCCCACGGGGATGGTCATGGTGCCGGTCACCGACACGGGCGTGAGGTCGCGCAGCGTGTCTTCCTTGGTGTTGGGCACCACCTTCACCCACTCGTTGTCGGCGGCGATCATGGCCTCGATGTCCGCCAGCGGCACGTCCTTCTTCAGCTTGAAGGTGAGGGCCTGCGAATGGCAGCGCATGGCGCCCACGCGCACGCAGAAGCCGTCCACCGGCACGGCGGCAGTGCCGAAGCCTTCGCCCTGGCCAAGGATCTTGTTGGTCTCGGCCATGCCCTTCCACTCTTCCTTGGACATGCCATTGCCCAGGTCCTTGTCGATCCAGGGGATGAGCGAGCCGCCCAGGGGCACGCCGAAGTTGGCGACCTCGGCGCCCGACAGCGCGCGCTGCTTGGCGATGACCTTGCGGTCGATCTCGAGGATGGCGCTCTTGGGGTCGTCGAGCAAGGCCTTGACCTCGGCGTTGAGCGTGCCGTACTGCGTGAGCAGCTCGCGCATGTGCTGCGCGCCGCCGCCGCTGGCGGCCTGGTAGGTCTGGGTGCTCATCCATTCCACCAGACCGGCCTTGTACAGCGCGCCCACACCCATGAGCATGCAGCTCACGGTGCAGTTGCCACCGATCCAGTCGCGCCCGCCCTTGGCCAGCGCGTTCTGGATGACCGGCAGGTTCACCGGGTCCAGGATGATGACCGCGTCGTCCTTCATGCGCAGGCTGGAGGCAGCGTCGATCCAGTGACCTTTCCAGCCGGCGGCGCGCAGCTTGGGGTAGACGTCGTTCGTGTAGTCGCCACCCTGGCAGGTGATGACGACGTCGCAGCGCTTGAGCGCCTCGATGTCGTTCGCGTCCTGCAGCTTGGTTTCGTTCTTCGCCATCGCGGGGGCCTGGCCGCCCGCGTTGGAGGTGGAGAAGAACAGCGGCTCGATGAGGTCGAAGTCTTTTTCTTCGGCCATGCGATCCATCAGGACCGACCCGACCATGCCGCGCCAGCCAACCAGTCCAACCAACTTGCTCATTGAGAAACGCCCTTTCGTTGAAGTCATCGGGTCCAGACCGGACCGACTTGCCCGGCTCGTCTGGCCGGGGAGGGCGCACGACGAACCAGGCTGAGTCAGCCCTTAATGGTCGTGGTTTTGGTGGAGATTGCGCGCACGGCCACACCCGCCGTGGCGGCGGATGCGATGTTCAAGGCGAACGGGCGGGCGGCAAACATGGTGCAGGATTGTAGTGGATGCCGAGGCGCGCAAGGCCCCGGCCTTGGTCAGCGCAGCGCCTGCACAACGGCCGCACCCATCTCGGCGGTGCCGACCCTGGTGGTGCCCTCGCTGTGGATGTCGGGCGTGCGCAGGCCTTGCGCCAGCACCGCCTTCACGGCGGCTTCGATGCGCTCGGCGGCCTGGGGCTGGTTCAGGCTGAAGCGCAGCATCATGGCCGCGCTGAGAATGGTGGCCAGCGGGTTGGCCACGCCCTTGCCCGCGATGTCGGGCGCGCTGCCGTGGCTGGGTTCGTACAGGCCCTGGTTCCTGGCGTTCAGACTGGCCGAGGGCAGCATGCCGATGGAGCCGGTGAGCATGGACGCCTCGTCGGACAGGATGTCGCCGAACATGTTGCCGGTGACGACCACGTCGAACTTCTTGGGCGCGCGCACCAGTTGCATGGCGGCGTTGTCCACGTACATGTGCTCCAGCTCCACGTCGGGGTACTGGGCGTGCACCTCGGTCACCACGTCCTTCCAGAACTGGAAGGTTTCCAGCACGTTGGCCTTGTCGACGCTGGTGACCTTCTTGTTGCGCTTGCGCGCGGCCTGGAAGGCCACGTGGGCGATGCGCTCGATCTCGGGCTTGCTGTAGCGCATGGTGTCGAAGGCTTCGTCGGCACCGGGGAAGTGGCCATCGACCGCGGTGCGCCGGCCCCGGGGCTGGCCGAAGTAAATATCGCCCGTGAGCTCGCGGATGATGAGGATGTCGAGCCCCGAGATGACCTCAGGCTTGAGCGTGGAGGCGCCCACCAGTTCGGGGTAGCAGATGGCCGGGCGGAAGTTGGCGAACAGGCCCAGGTGCTTGCGCAGGCCCAGGATGGCCTGCTCGGGCCGAAGCGGGCGGTCGAGCTTGTCGTACTTCCAGTCGCCCACGGCGCCGAACAGCACGGCGTCGGCCTGCTGGGCCAGCTTGAGCGTGGACTCGGGCAGCGGGTGGCCGTGGGCCTCGTAGGCCGCGCCGCCCACCAGGGCGGTTTCCATTTCGAACTGGAGGTCGAGCGCCTGAAGAACCTTCACCGCCTCGGCGACGATTTCGGTGCCAATGCCGTCACCGGGGAGAACTGCGATTTTCATGAACTGTGGAGGTCAGCCGTTGAGGGTGTGGGCGAGCCAGGGCTTGGTGGCCAGGCGCTGCGCTTCGTACTGGGCGATCTTGTCCTTGTGCCGCAGCGTCAGGCCGATGTCGTCCAGGCCGTTGAGCAGGCAGTACTTGCGGAAGGGCTGAACGTCGAACGGGATCTCCTGGCCGTTCGGTTCGACGATCACCTGGCGCTCCAGGTCGATGGTGAGTTCGTAGCCCGGGAAGGCGGCCACTTCATCGAACAGGCGTGCGACCGTGGCTTCGGGCAACACGATGGGCAGCAGGCCGTTCTTGAAGCAGTTGTTGAAGAAGATGTCGGCGAAGCTCGGCGCGATCACCGAGCGGAAGCCGTACTGGTCGATGGCCCAGGGCGCATGCTCGCGGCTGGAGCCGCAGCCGAAGTTCTTGCGCGCCAGCAGCACCGACGCGCCCGCGTAGCGCGGCTGGTTGAGCACGAAGTCGGGGTTGGGTTTGCGCGAGGCCGGGTCCTGGCCCGGCTCGCCCTTGTCGAGGTAGCGCCACTCGTCGAACAGGTTGGGGCCGAAGCCCGTCTTGCGGATCGACTTGAGGAACTGCTTGGGAATGATCGCGTCGGTGTCGACGTTCTCGCGGTCCATCGGGGCGACCAGCCCTTTGTGGAGAGTGAACTTCTGCATGTCGATGGATCGGTTACTTGGAAATTTCCTGGATCTTCTCGCCGGCTTTCTCGATGCCGCGACCCGTGGCCTGGCCCGCCTTCTCGATGCCGCGGCCGGCGGCATGGCCGGCGTCCTTGGCGTCTTCCTTGACGCCCTGCCAGGTGTTGCATGCCGCCAATGCCAGCGACAAGGTCAGCGCCGTGATCGTCCAGACGGAGGTTTTCATGCGGGTCTCCTTGGTTTGAAGGCTCAGGCCAGGGTGCGCACGTCCACGAAGTGGCCGTGCACCGCTGCCGCCGCCGCCATGGCGGGCGACACCAGGTGCGTGCGGCCGCCAGCGCCCTGGCGGCCTTCGAAGTTGCGGTTGCTGGTGGAGGCGCAGCGCTCGCCCGGCTCCAGCCGGTCCGCGTTCATGGCCAGGCACATGCTGCAGCCGGGCTCGCGCCACTCGAAGCCGGCGGCCTTGAAGATCTCGTGCAGGCCTTCGCGTTCGGCCTGGGCCTTCACCAGGCCCGAGCCCGGCACCACCATGGCCAACCGCACGTTCTTCGCGACCTTCTGGCCCAGCTTCTTGACCATGGCCGCGGCCTCGCGCATGTCTTCGATGCGGCTGTTGGTGCAGGAGCCGATGAAGACCTTGTCGATGAAGATGTCGTTCAGGGGCTTGCCGGGCTCCAGGCCCATGTACTGCAGCGCGCGCTCGATGGCGCCGCGCTTGCTGGCGTCCTTCTCCTTGTCGGGATCGGGCACGCGGGCGTCGATGCCCAGCACCATCTCGGGCGAGGTGCCCCAGGTGACCTGCGGGACGATCTTCGTGGCATCGAGTTCGACCACGGTGTCGAACCTGGCGTCGGCGTCGGAGTGCAGCGTGCGCCAGTAGGCGACGGCCTGGTCCCATTCCACGCCGCTGGGCGAGAGCGGGCGGCCCTTCACGTAGTCGATGGTCTTGTCGTCCACGGCCACCAGGCCGGCGCGCGCGCCGGCCTCGATGGCCATGTTGCAGACCGTCATGCGGCCTTCCATGGACAGCGCGCGGATGGCGCTGCCGGCGAACTCGATGGTGTAGCCCGTGCCGCCGGCGGTGCCGATGCGGCCGATGATGGCCAGCACGATGTCCTTGGCGGTGACGCCCTTGACCAGCGCGCCGTCCACCTTGATGAGCATGTTCTTCGCCTTCTTCGCCAGCAGCGTCTGCGTGGCCAGCACGTGCTCGACCTCGCTGGTGCCGATGCCGTGCGCCAGTGCGCCGAAGGCGCCGTGCGTGCTGGTGTGCGAGTCGCCGCAGACGACCGTCATGCCCGGCAGCGTGGCGCCGCTCTCAGGCCCGATGACGTGCACGATGCCTTGGCGCTGCGACAGGAAGGGGAAGAAGGCCGCGGCACCGAACTCGGCAATGTTCGAGTCGAGCGTGGTGATCTGTTCCTTGCTGATCGGGTCGGCGATGCCGGCGTAGCCGCGCTCCCAGCCCGTGGTGGGCGTGTTGTGGTCGGCCGTGGCCACGACCGAACTCACGCGCCAGACCTTGCGGCCGGCCTGGCGCAGGCCTTCGTAGGCCTGTGGGCTCGTCACCTCGTGGACGAGGTGGCGATCGATGTAGAGGACGGCGGTGCCATCTTCCTCGGTGTGGACGACGTGTTCGTCCCAGATCTTGTCGTAGAGCGTGCGTCCCATGGCTTGTCTCACAGGGCCTGTGCGGGCCGGGCAAACATTTTAGGCGTCGGAGCGAAAAAGAACGCCCGCCGCGGCAGATGCCGCGGCGGGCGCAGGGTCAGGTGACGGTGCGCGCCGAGCGCTTCACTTCTTGGCGCCGGGCACGTCGCGGCGCGGCGAGCCGGTGAAGAGCTGGCGCGGACGGCCGATCTTGTACTCGGGGTCGCTGATCATCTCGTTGAGCTGCGCGATCCAGCCCACGGTGCGGGCCAGGGCGAAGATGCCGGTGAACAGATTGACCGGGATGCCGATCGCGCGCTGCACGATGCCCGAATAGAAGTCGACGTTCGGGTACAGCTTGCGCTGCACGAAGTAGTCGTCTTCCAGGGCGATCTTCTCGAGCTCCTTGGCCAGCTTGAACAGCGGGTCGTTGCCCAGGCCCAGTTCTTCGAGCACCTCGTTGCAGGTCTCCTGCATGAGCTTGGCGCGCGGGTCGTAGTTCTTGTACACGCGGTGTCCGAAGCCCATGAGCTTGACGCCGGAGTTCTTGTCCTTGACCTTCTCCATGAACTCGCCGACCTTGGCCACGCCGCCGTTGCGCTGGATGTCTTCGAGCATGTTCAGGCAGGCCTCGTTGGCGCCGCCGTGGGCGGGGCCCCACAGGCAGGCCACGCCGGCCGCGATGGCGGCGAACGGGTTGGTGCCGGAGGAGCCGCACAGGCGCACGGTGGAGGTGGAGGCGTTCTGCTCGTGGTCGGCGTGCAGGATGAAGATGCGGTCGAGCGCGCGCTCGAGCACCGGGTTGACCTGGTAGTCCTCGCAAGGCACGCCGAACATCATGCGCAGGAAGTTGCCCGCGTAGGACAGCTCGTTGCGCGGGTACATGTAGGGCTGGCCGATGCCGTACTTGTACGCCATGGACACCAGCGTGGGCATCTTGGCGATCAGGCGGATGGCGGCGATCTCGCGGTGCTGCGGATTGTTGATGTCCGTGCTGTCGTGATAGAAGGCCGACAGGCCGCCGACCAGGCCCGTGAGCACGGCCATGGGGTGCGCGTCGCGGCGGAAGCCGCGCAGGAAGAACTGCATCTGCTCGTTGACCATGGTGTGGTTGGTCACGAGCTTGTGGAAGTCGGTGCGCTGCTTGTCGTCGGGCAGTTCGCCGTTGAGCAGCAGGTAGCAGACGTCGAGGTAGTCGCAGTGCGTGGCGAGCTGCTCGATCGGGTAGCCGCGGTAGAGCAACTCGCCCTTGTCGCCGTCGATGTAGGTGATGGCCGATTGGCACGAGGCGGTGGACAGGAAGCCCGGGTCATACGTGAACATGCCCGTCTGCGCGTACAGCTTGCGGATGTCGATGACATCCGGGCCGATGCTGCCGCCATACACGGGCAGTTCGACGCTGGGGCTGCCGTTGGAGAACGTCAGGGTGGCTTTGTTGTCGACGGGTTTCATGCGGATTCCTCGGGTGATGGAGTGAAGCGGGCGGCGCGCAGCAAGGCAAGCACTTGCGTCACGTCGTCGCGGTCGAGAGCGCCCTCGGGGGGCTTGCGGCCGAGCAGCAGATCGAGCAGGTCGTTGTCCGACAGCTCCATCAACTGGCCCAAGGCATCGGCCTGCCGCACCGTCAGCCGGGCGGCGTGACGGGCGAAGAAACGCTCGATGAACAGATCGTTCTCGAGCAGTCCACGGCGGCACCGCCAGCGCAGCTTGCTCAGGCTGCGCTCGTCGAGCAGGTCGTCAACGGAGGCGGTGGCGTGCATGGGCGGGTGAAACGTTGGGGCGCTCAGACGGCGCGCAGCACCATCATTTCCTTGATCTTGCCGATGGCCTTGGTGGGGTTCAGGCCCTTGGGGCAGACATCGACGCAGTTCATGATCGTGTGGCAGCGGAACAGACGGTACGGGTCCTCGAGGTTGTCGAGGCGCTCGCTGGTGGCCTGGTCGCGGCTGTCGGCGATGAAGCGGTAGGCCTGCAGCAGACCGGCGGGGCCGACGAATTTGTCAGGGTTCCACCAGAAGCTCGGGCAGCTCGTGGAGCAGCTCGCACACAGGATGCACTCGTACAGGCCGTTGAGCTCATCGCGCTCCTCGGGAGACTGCAGACGCTCCTTTTCGGGGGCGATCTCCTCGTTGATGAGGTAGGGCTTGATGCTGTGGTACTGCTTGAAGAACAGCGTCATGTCGACGATGAGGTCTCGCACCACGGGCAGGCCGGGCAGGGGCTTCAACACGATGTCGCCCTTGAGCGTGTTCATGTTGGTGAGGCAGGCCAGGCCGTTCTTGCCGTTGATGTTCATCGCGTCCGAGCCGCAGACACCTTCGCGGCAGGAGCGGCGGAACGAGATGGACGGGTCCACGGCCTTGAGCTTCATCAGCGCGTCGAGCAGCATGCGCTCGTGGCCGTCCAGTTCGACCTGGATGGTCTGCATGTACGGCTTGGCGTCTTTCTCGGGGTCGTAGCGGTAGATCTTGAATGTGCGAAGCATGTGGGGCTCTCCGGGGGCGTGCTCAGAACGTGCGGACCTTGGGCGGCACGGATTCGACGGTCAGCGGCTTGAGGTTCACCGGCTTGTAGCTCAGCGAGTTGTCGGCGCTGTGCCACAGGGTGTGCTTCATCCACTCGGCGTCGTTGCGGCCCAGCGGGAACTGCGCGTCGTCGGCGGGGCGCTCGTAGTCGTACACGGTGTGCGCGCCGCGGCATTCCTTGCGGGCGGCGGCCGAGGTCATGGTGGCCTGGGCGCACTCGATGAGGTTCTCCACTTCCAGCGCCTCGATGCGCGCGGTGTTGAAGACCTTGGACTTGTCCTTCAGTTCGATCTTGCCCACGCGCTCGCGCATGGCGTTGATCTTCTGCACGCCTTCGTCCATGCCGGCCTGCGTGCGGAACACGCCCGCGTGCTGCTGCATGGCGGCGCGCATGTCGTTGGCCACGTCCTGGGCGTATTCGCCGCTGGTGGTGGCGTCCAGGCGGGCCAGGCGCGCGAGCGTCATGTCCGCGCCGTCCTTGGGCACAGGCTTGAAGCTCTTGTTCCTGTCGTTGTACTGGACGATGTGGTTGCCGGCCGCGCGGCCGAACACCAGCAGGTCGAGCAGCGAATTGGTGCCCAGGCGGTTGGCGCCGTGCACGCTCACGCAGGAGCATTCGCCCACCGCGTACAGGCCGTTGACGACCTTCTGGCCGCCGTTGCCATCGGGGGTGACGACCTGGCCATTGACGTTGGTGGGGATGCCGCCCATCTGGTAGTGGATGGTGGGCACGACCGGGATCGGCTCGCGCGTGATGTCCACGTTGGCGAAGTTCACGCCGATCTCGTACACCGACGGCAGGCGCTTGTGGATGGTGTCGGCGCTGAGGTAGCTGAAGTTCAGCATGACGTAGTCCTTGTTGGGACCACAGCCACGGCCTTCCTTGATCTCCTGGTCCATGCAGCGCGAGACGAAGTCGCGCGGCGCCAGGTCTTTCAGCGTGGGGGCGTAGCGCTCCATAAAGCGCTCGCCCTCGGAGTTCACGAGGAAGGCGCCTTCGCCGCGGCAGCCTTCGGTGAGCAGCACGCCCGCGCCGGCCACGCCGGTGGGGTGGAACTGCCAGAACTCCATGTCCTGCAGCGGGATGCCCGCGCGCGCCGCCATGCCCAGGCCGTCGCCGGTGTTGATGAAGGCGTTGGTGGACGCCGCGAAGATGCGGCCCGCGCCGCCCGTGGCCAGCAGCGTGGTCTTGGCCTCGAGCAGGTACACGTCGCCGGTTTCCATCTCGAGCGCGGTCACGCCGACCACGTCGCCCTCGGCATCGCGCACCAGGTCGAGCGCCATCCACTCGACGAAGAAGGTGGTGCGCGCGGCGACGTTCTGCTGGTACAGGGTGTGCAGCATGGCGTGGCCGGTGCGGTCGGCGGCGGCGCAGGCGCGCGGCACGGCCTTCTCGCCGTAGTTGGCGGTGTGGCCGCCGAAGGGGCGCTGGTAGATGGTGCCGTCGGGGTTGCGGTCGAACGGCATGCCCATGTGCTCGAGCTCGTACACCACCTTGGGCGCTTCGCGGCACATGAACTCGATCGCGTCCTGGTCGCCGAGCCAGTCGGAGCCCTTGATGGTGTCGTAGAAGTGGTAATGCCAGTTGTCTTCGCTCATGTTGCCCAGCGAGGCGCCGATGCCGCCTTGCGCGGCCACGGTGTGCGAGCGGGTGGGGAAGACCTTGGACAGCACGGCGACCTTGAGGCCGGCGCGCGCGAGCTGCAGCGAGGCGCGCATGCCGGAGCCGCCGGCGCCGACGATGACGACGTCGAACTGACGCTTGAGAAGGGAAGCGGTGGCGGTCATGGCCTCAGAGTCTCCAGAGAACTTGAACAGCCCAGCCCAGGCAAGCCAGGAGCCAGACCAGGGTGAACACGTGCAGCACCAGGCGCAGGCCGGCGGGCTTGACGTAGTCCATCCAGATGTCGCGAACGCCGACCCAGGCGTGGTAGGCCAGGGCGATGAAGACGGCGAAGGTGAGGGCCTTCATCCATTGCGCGGCGAAGATGGCGGCCCAGCTGTCGTAGCCGAGCGGGCCGCTGGTGAACAGCACCTTCCCCAGCAGCACGATGGTGAACAGCGCCATGAGGGCGGCGGTGATGCGCTGGGCGAGCCAGTCGCGAGCGCCGTAGTGGGCGCCGGTGACGACGCGCTTGGAACCGTAGTTGACGGACATGTTGTGGACCTCCCGGCGATCAGTACAGGCCGAACAGCTTGGCGCCCAGCACGACGGTCAGGCCGATGCTCAGCACCAGGGTGACCACGGCGGAGGTCTTGCCGAACTGCTTGCTCACGGCGTCGTGGCTTACGTCCATCCAGAGGTGGCGCACGCCGGCGATGAAATGGTGCAGGTAGGCCCAGATGAGGCCCAGCACGACGAGTTTGAGGAACCAGCCCGGCACCCAGCCGCCGCCGGCGAAGGCGCTGGTGAAGCGCTCGAAGGAAATCTCGGACGACACGGAGGTGTCGAACAGCCAGACGATCAGGGGCAGGAGCAGGAACATCAGCAGGCCGCTGACGCGGTGCAGGATCGACACCCAGCCGGCTGCGGGCAGCCGGTAGGTGGTCAGGTCCGTGAACGCGTTGATGTTGCGGAACTCGGGCCGCTTGCGGGTCAACTCGGGCATGGGAAGGGCTTTCGTGGGGAAGGCACTCGGGCGGGGAGAGGGGTGTAACCCGTTGGTAACTGTGGTCACCGGGGCGGGCAAATTCTATTGCAATGCACCAAGCGATGGACTAAGTCGGGCCCGGTATGCCCGACTGCGCCATGGTGGTGCGCGTCGGGTCAGCTCAATTCATTGCGGTAGTGCCGGGTGTCGGTGCGGTACAGGCCGCGCCGCAGCTCCATGGGCGTGTCGTTGTACGTGTAGGAAAGGCGTTCCACGCTGAGCAGCGGGTGGCCTTCGGCGATGTTCAGGCGTTCGGCGGTGTCGGCGTCGGCCGCCACCGCCTTCAGCTTTTCAACCGCGCGCACCATGCGCACGCCGAACTGCGATTCGAAAAGCGCGTACATGGGGCCGGTGTCGCTGGCCAGGGCGTCGACGGTGAGACCCTTGAACGGGCCGCCGGGCAGCCAGATTTCTTCCAGGATGGCGGGCGTGCCGCCGAAGGCCAGCACGCGGCGCACCAGCAGCACCGGGTCGCCACTGCGCAGGCCCAGCGGGCGCGCCACTTCGGCCGGCGCGCGCAGGCGGCGGCAGTCGATGATGCGGCGCTCGGCCGGGCCCTGCTCGTCCAGCGTGCCCTGGTCGGGCAGCAGCCGCAGGAAGCGGAACTGGATGTGCTGCTCGGCGTGCGTGGCCACGAAGGTGCCCTTGCCCTGTCGGCGCACCAGCAGGTTGTCGGTGGCGAGTTCGTCGATGGCCTTGCGCACCGTGCCCTGGCTCACCTTGAAGCGCGCCGCGAGTTCGACCTCACTCGGGATCAGGTCGCCGGGCTTCCACTCGCCGGCCTGCAGGCTGCGCAGGATCAGGCCCTTGATCTGCTGGTACAGCGGGCTGAACGCGGGCGCGACGGAGTCGGCGCTGGCGTCGGGGCTGGGGTCGTGGGGCGGGGGCGTGGTGGCCATGGGAGGGCGTTGCGGCGCCAACATGGGGCGTCGAATCATATCTTATATAAGACATAAGACAAATTGACTGCCTAGGGTTCACCCGGGTAAACTCGCCGTCCGTCACCCGACCGTCCAGCCCGCTCGCCAAGCGTTTTTTTGGCGCAGTGCCGGCACCTGCGGCTGCCACGCTTTCCAACCCCATCCCTGGAGTCTTCACCATGACCAAGAAGCCCGTTCGCGTCGCCGTCACCGGCGCCGCCGGCCAGATCGGCTACGCCCTGCTGTTCCGCATCGCCTCTGGCGAAATGCTCGGCAAGGACCAGCCCGTGATCCTGCAACTGCTGGAGATCCCGGACGAGAAGGCCCAGAAGGCGCTCAAGGGCGTGATCATGGAACTGGAAGACTGTGCCTTCCCGCTGCTGGCCGGCGTGATCCCCACGGGTGACCCGATGCTCGCCTTCAAGGACGCCGACTACGCCCTGCTCGTGGGCGCCCGTCCGCGCGGCCCCGGCATGGAGCGCGCCGACCTGCTGGCGGCCAACGCCCAGATCTTCACCGCCCAGGGCAAGGCCCTGAACGCCGTGGCCAGCCGCGACGTCAAGGTGCTGGTGGTCGGCAACCCCGCCAACACCAACGCCTACATCGCCATGAAGAGCGCGCCCGACCTGCCGCGCGAGAACTTCACCGCCATGCTGCGCCTGGACCACAACCGCGCGGCCAGCCAGATCGCCGCCAAGACCGGTGGCAAGGTCGGCGAGATCGAGAAGCTCACCGTCTGGGGCAACCACTCGCCCACCATGTACGCCGACTACCGCTTCGCCACCATCGGCGGCAAGAGCGTCAAAGACCTGATCAATGACCAGGTCTGGAACGAGACCGTGTTCCTGCCCACCGTGGGCAAACGCGGTGCCGCCATCATCGAGGCGCGTGGCCTGTCCTCGGCCGCCTCGGCCGCCAACGCCGCCATCGACCACATGCGCGACTGGGCCCTGGGCTCCAACGGCAAGTGGGTCACCATGGGCGTGCCCTCCAACGGCGAGTACGGCATCCCCAAGGACGTGATGTTCGGCTTCCCGGTCACCACCGAGAACGGCAAGTACAAGATCGTCGAGGGCCTGGCCATCGACGAGTTCAGCCAGAAGTGCATCGACAAGACCCTGGCCGAACTGCAAGGCGAGCAGGACGGCGTCAAGCACCTCCTGTAATTCCCGCACCGCCCGCGATGGCCGACTGGAACCCCGCGCTCTACAGCCGCTACGAGGACGAACGCACCCGTCCCGCGCAGGAGCTGTTGGCGCGCGTTCCGCTGGCCTCGCCGCGGTGGGTGGTGGACCTGGGCTGTGGCCCGGGCAATTCCACCGAGCTGCTGGTGCAGCGCTACCCCGGTGCCCAGGTGACGGGCATCGACAATTCCCAGGCCATGCTCGAGAGCGCGCGTCAGCGCCTGCCGGGCGTGGCCTTTTCCTTTGGCGACATCGCGACCTGGCGCCCGGAGCAGGCGCCCGATCTCATCTATGCCAACGCCGCCCTGCAATGGGTGCCGGGGCACGAGGCGCTCTTTCCCCGGCTGTTGGCCGAGTTGGCCCCGGGCGGTGTGCTCGCGGTGCAGATGCCGGACAACCTCGACGAGCCCAGTCACCGCCTGATGCGCGAGGTGGCCGCCGAGCCGGCTTACGCTGGGGCCATTGGCGATGCCAGCCGCCTGCGCGAGCCGCGCCGGCCCATCGCGGCCTACTACGACCTCCTGGCGAAGGACGCCGCGCAGGTCGACGCCTGGCACACCGTGTACCAGCACCGCATGGACTCGCCCGGCGCGATCGTCGAGTGGGTGCGTGCCACCGGCTTGCGCCCCTTCATCGATCCGCTGAACGCCGAGCTGCGCGCCAGCTTCCTGGCCGACTACGAGCGCCGCATCGATGCCGCCTATCCCGCGCGATCGGACGGCCGCCGCCTGCTGGCCTTTCCGCGCCTGTTCATCGTGGCGCAGCGCAAGCCATGACGCACGCCGTTCACCCACGTGAGGTCCTGCTCGGTGCCCAGGCCGGTGCGGTGGTCTTGCCCGTGTGCGACCACTACAGCGGCGTCGAGGCGCGCATGCGCAAAAGCCTGGCGCTGCAGGCCGAGCTCACCGCCGAATTCGGTGCCTGTGTGTTCGACGTCACCCTCGACTGCGAGGACGGTGCCCCGGTGGGTGGCGAGGCCGAGCACGCCGCGCTGGTCACCGAACTCGCGCTGTCCGCGCCGGTCGGCGCGCGCGTCGCGGTGCGCGTGCATGCGGTCGATCACCCGGCCTTCGAGGCCGACATCGCGCACATCGTGGGCCGCGCCGGCGCGCGCCTGTGTCACGTCATGCTGCCCAAGGTCGAGACCGCGGCCGACCTCGATCGCGCCGCTGCCTTGCTCGACGCCGCCGGTGCGCACGACCTGCCGCTGCACGCGCTGATCGAGTCGCCGGCCGCCGTGCACCGCGCCTTCGACATCGCCGCGCACCCGCGCCTGCAGAGCCTGAGCTTCGGCCTGATGGACTTCGTCTCCGCCCACGGCGGCGCCATTCCCTCGGCCGGCATGAGCTCGCAGGGCCAGTTCAGCCACCCGCTGGTGCTGCGCGCCAAGATCGAGATCGCCAGCGCCTGCCACGCGCACGGCAAGGTGCCCGCGCACGGCGTGGTCACCGAATTCAAGGACGTGGCCGCGCTGCAGGCGGCCGCGCGCCGGGCCGCGCACGAACTCGGCTTCACCCGCATGTGGAGCATCCACCCCGACCAGATCCGCCCCATCGTCGCGGCCTTTGCGCCCGCGGCCGACGAGGTGGACGAGGCCGCCACCGTCATCGAGCGCGCCGCCGCCGCGGCCTGGGCCCCTGTGCAGGTGGCCGGCCGCCTGCACGACCGCGCCAGCTATCGCTACTACTGGCAGGTGCTGGAGCGCGCGCAGCGCACCGGCCGCCGCCTGCCCGAGCCGGTGCACACCCTGTTCACCTGACCCCTTTTTTGCCAGTCCCCCACGGAGAACCCCCCATGTCCAACTTCCTCGCCGACTACCGCGCCCACGCCGCCGAACGCGCCGCGCTGGGCATCCCGCCGCTGCCGCTGTCCGCGCAGCAGGTGGCCGAGCTGATCGAACTGATCAAGGCCCCGCCGGCCGGCGAAGACGCCTTCCTGCTGGACCTGCTAACCCACCGCGTGCCCCCGGGCGTGGACGACGCCGCCAAAGTCAAGGCCAGTTTCCTCGCCGCCGTCGCGCACGGCGACCTGACGGTGGGCCTGGTGAGCAAGGCCAAGGCCACCGAGCTGCTGGGCACCATGGTGGGCGGCTACAACGTGCACCCGCTCATCGAGCTGCTGGACGATGCGGACGTGGCCGCCGTGGCTGCCGAAGGCCTGAAGAAAACGCTCTTGATGTTCGACTTCTTCAACGATGTCGCGGCCAAGGCCAAGGCCGGCAACGCCAAGGCCAAGGAAGTGATGGCCAGTTGGGCCGAAGCCGAGTGGTTCACCACCCGCCCCGAAGTGCCCAAGTCCATCACCGTCACGGTCTTCAAGGTGCCCGGCGAGACCAACACCGACGACCTCTCGCCCGCGCCCGACGCCTGGAGCCGCCCGGACATCCCGCTGCACTACCTGGCGATGCTGAAGAACACCCGCGCCGATGCGGCCTTCAAGCCCGAGGAAGACGGCAAGCGCGGCCCGATGCAGTTCATCGAGGACCTGAAGAAGAAGGGCCATGTGGTGGCCTACGTCGGCGACGTGGTGGGCACCGGCTCCAGCCGCAAGTCCGCCACCAACTCGGTGATCTGGGCCACCGGCGAAGACATCCCCTTCGTGCCCAACAAGCGCTTCGGCGGCGTCACGCTGGGCGGCAAGATCGCGCCCATCTTCTTCAACACGCAGGAAGACTCGGGCTCGCTGCCGATCGAGGTGGACGTATCCGGGCTGGAGATGGGCGACGTGATCGAGGTGCTGCCCTACGACGGCAAGATCACCAAGAACGGCGCCACCGTCGCCGAGTTCAAGCTCAAGAGCGAGGTGCTGTTCGACGAGGTGCGTGCCGGCGGCCGCATCAACCTCATCATCGGCCGCAGCCTCACCGCCAAGGCGCGCGAGTTCCTGGGCCTGCCGGCCTCCACCGTGTTCCGTCTGCCGCAGGCACCCGTGGCCAGCAAGGCCGGCTTCACCCTGGCGCAGAAGATGGTCGGCCGCGCCGTCGGCCTGCCCGAAGGCCAGGGCGTTCGCCCCGGCACCTACTGCGAGCCGCGCATGACCACCGTGGGCAGCCAGGACACCACCGGCCCCATGACCCGCGACGAACTGAAAGACCTGGCCTGCCTGGGCTTCAGCGCCGACATGGTGATGCAGTCCTTCTGCCACACCGCCGCCTACCCGAAGCCGGTCGACGTGAAGACCCACCGCGAACTGCCCGCCTTCATCAGCAACCGCGGCGGCGTGGCCCTGCGCCCGGGCGACGGCGTGATCCACAGCTGGCTCAACCGCCTGCTGCTGCCCGACACCGTGGGCACCGGCGGTGACTCGCACACCCGCTTCCCCATCGGCATCAGCTTCCCCGCCGGCTCTGGCCTGGTGGCCTTCGGCGCCGCCACCGGCGTGATGCCGCTGGACATGCCGGAGAGCGTGCTGGTGCGCTTCAAGGGCCAGATGCAGCCGGGCGTGACCCTGCGCGACCTGGTGCACGCCATTCCCTACGCCGCCATCAAGGCCGGCCTGCTCACCGTGGCCAAGGCCGGCAAGAAGAACATCTTCTCCGGCCGCATCCTCGAGATCGAGGGCCTGCCCGATCTGAAAGTGGAACAGGCCTTCGAGCTGTCCGACGCCAGCGCCGAGCGCTCGGCCGCCGGCTGCACGATCAAGCTCAACAAGGAGCCCGTGATCGAGTACCTCAACTCCAACGTCGTGCTCATGAAGAACATGATCGCGGACGGCTACCAGGACAAGCGCACGCTGGAGCGCCGCATCCAGAAAGTGCAGGAGTGGCTGGCCAACCCGCAGCTGCTGGAGGCCGACAAGGACGCCGAGTACGCCGCCGTCATCGAGATCGACCTCAACGAGCTGAAAGAGCCCGTGCTCTGCTGCCCCAACGACCCGGACGACGCCAAGCTGCTGTCCGACGTGGCCGGCACCAAGATCGACGAGGCCTTCATCGGCTCGTGCATGACCAACATCGGCCACTTCCGCGCCGCGGCCAAGCTGCTGGGTGGCCAGCGCGACATCCCCGTGAAGCTGTGGGTGGCCCCGCCCACCAAGATGGACGAGAGCGAGCTGATCAAGGAGGGCCACTACGCCGCCTTCGGCACCGCCGGCGCGCGCACCGAAATGCCGGGCTGCAGCCTGTGCATGGGCAACCAGGCGCAGGTGCGGGAAGGCGCGACGGTGGTGTCCACCAGCACGCGCAATTTCCCCAACCGCCTGGGCAAGAACACCAACGTGTTCCTGGCCTCGGCCGAGCTGGCGGCCATCGCCTCCAAGCTGGGCCGTATCCCGACCGTGGCCGAGTACCACGCCGAGATGGGGATCATCAACCAGGACGCCGCCAGCGTGTACCGCTACATGAACTTCGACCAGATCGAGGAATACGCGGAGACGGCGAAGGGTGTGACGGTTTGAGTCGGGCGGCCGGTCGGCCGCGCTGAATGCACAACGGCGCCATCCGCGAGGATGGCGCCGTTTTTCTTGATTGATGCTGCCAGGATCAATTCCAGAGCCGGTAAATCATCAAACTCATCGTGTCAATCAAGTTCAAGGCTGTTTGGCGCTTTTCCTCCAGTTCGGCCACTCGTTTTAGACGTTGTGACGGGAGTTCATATTCCATGACTTCGTTGGACTTTATGGCATTCAATTCCTGGGTGGCCGATCGGACGACGCCTTGCTGCTCCTGATAGTATCTCGCAATGACAGCTTGGCTCTGACGCTTGGCTTCATCGGCGGCGAGGCCAGGAGATTTCAGTTCACTTTTTGTGAGTTGCCGCTTTTTCACCAGTTCAAGCTCTGCATTGAGGGCGTCCAGCGTCAAGGTTCTGTAGCGAAATGCTTCCTCGCCGATTTTTCTAAGTACATCGTCGCTTAGCGCCGGAGGCTTCAACTCGCTCTGGGTGGCCGATGAATGCTGAGGCGAAGTGACTTTGCTCAGAGCGGCCTTTTCCTTTTGTTCCTGCTCAAGGAGCAATTCGGCTTCTGCAAGCAAGTTGTTTTGGACAGAGGTGAGGTCAACCGGTCCGGTGTTGGTCGGCGCGGGTTGTGCCGGTTGCGTTGAATCGGCATTTTTCGTCGATAGTGACGTAACCTGAGAGGGTGTTGTCAGCCCACCGTCGAGGTCATTCAGCAGTTGATCGAGTTGATCGACCTGATTCGCCCCGGCCCTCACGCCCTCAACGTAGGCGAGCGCATCGTCCAGTTCCTCGTCGAAATCCCTGTCCGCCTCTTCCTGGATGTTCGCTTCCAGCTGACTGAACAGGTCGTCCAGTTGGGCGGCGTTGTTGCCGTGCCATGCAGCAAGCTGCGCCAGTTGCTCGTCGTTTTCCTGCTGCTGTTGCGCCTTTTCAGCCTCTTCGTTGACTTGCTGATAGAGCGTGGCGAGATCTTGATCCACGCTCTCCAGCCCTCCGTTCAATGCCGTTTTCACGGCCGTCTCCACGCGTTGATGTGCTGACGGGCTGACGAGGCCTTTCAATACATTCAATTCGTGATCGAGATCCGCATCCGTGACGGTCCCGATCGAATCCATCGAAAACGTTTCATCGCCCTCGCTCACAGCCACACCGTCGCCTTGAGCCCCCGCCGCCAGCCTGCGGGCTTGTTCGGCGTGCGCATCCAATGCCTGCTGCGCACCGTCGGACAATTCCTGGGCGCGATCGGTGCAGCGTTTCAGGCCATCGGAAAGGATTTTCCTGACGAAATCGAAGCTGTTCCTGGGCAGCGTCGGGTTGTCGGCCAGGGCCTGATTCAGGATATCCAGCGATTCGGTATAACTAACCACGCTCTTCGTATTTTCGAGCTGGCTTTTTTGCAATGCGGCGATGGCCGGATCGTCCGAGAACTGCGGCGCGGGCGGTGCAGATCCCGCAGTGGTCTGGAGCGGCTTGGGGGATGGCGCCGGCTCGGCCTCCTCGCTTGACGAATCGCCCTCAATGGCGTCCAGGTGCGAGTTCTCGATGCTGTCCTGGACATACCCAGGGATGACGCAATTCGAGGTTTCGACTGACGAACCGGAGGCGCTGTGAGCATCCACCTGGAGGCTCAAATTCGTGTCGCTGTGCAAGGTCTGAGGCTCGCCGCCCTCAAAGTCAGGGCCAAAGTCAAAGTCAAAGAGGCCATTCTTGATTTCCGCGGGTTGGCCCTTCTTTTGAGCATTGCCGGCGCCGATGGGCTTGCCCTGGGAAGAATCGGAGGTCGGAATGATGACCGTGGACTTGGAATTGGTGCGTAGCATGGAGAATCCCGTGGTGGCGAATGGAGAGTTAGGGAGGAGCAGAGTCAGGCACGCAGCCCGGCGTGCTGCAAGGCGGCGGTGCGGGGTTGGTCGTCCAGCGTGGCGGCGGTGGTGTCGCGCAGCTCGCGGCGCCACTCCAGCACCTGTTGGGCCGTGTCGCGAATCAGGCGCACCAGCCAGGCCTCTGGCCTGGCATCGCCGCGCGGCGGCGTGGACGTGAGGCACACCAGCGTGGTGTGGCGTTTGGGGTGGAAGCCGAACCGCAGGTTGGGGTGGTCGGCGGTGCTGAGCTGCAGCGCCAGCAGGTGCTCGTGCACGGCGGCGCGCTGGGTGTCGGAAAACCTGGCGATCTCCGCCAGCAGCAGGAAGTGCGGGCGCGGCGCCTTGTGCTGGATTTCGAGGTGCACACCGTCGAGGGTGACGGTGTGGCCTTTGCCGAGGGCGTACGGGTCAGGCAGGCTGAGTTCGAGGCTGGCGCGGTGGCAGAGCGTGGAGAGCTCGTCGGCGGTCATGGGGAAACCCTGGAATGGAGGTTCCGCCTCTGTCACCCGGTCCGATCGGTGGTTCCGGCGCGCCTCGTGCGCCCACCGTCGGCCAGATGGCCCTCAAGTGGCCGTGCGCGCCAGTCTTGAGGGTTGGGTGATCAGGCCGCCATCTGCGCCAGCGCCCTCAGCCGATCGGCCGTTTCCTCATCGGCGGGAAAGAAAGTCTCCAGCGCCAGCTCCTGCAGCGTGATGTCCACCGCCGTGCCGAACACGGTGGTGGTGCTCACCAGGTTGAGCACACCCAGGGGCGTCTCGAAACGGAAGGGCATGAGCACGCCCAGGTGCTCGCCGGGCAGGGCGTGGTGGCCGTCGCCGTCGGGCGCGGGCAGGCTGCGCAGTTCCTCGGCCAGCTCGGCCAGGCCGGTGTCACCGGTGGTGGCGATCTGCTGGCGCAGGCGCTCCAGCAGGTGCTCGCGCCACTGCGGCAGGTTCTGGATGCGCGGTGCCAGGCCCTGGGGGTGCAGGCTCAGGCGCAGCACGTTCAGGGGCGGCTGCAGCAGCTCGGGCGCGATGCCTTGCAGCAGCAGCGGCACCAGGCGGTTGTGCATCACCAGGTTCCAGTGCCGGTCCATGGCCAGGGCGGGCCAGGGCTCGTGCGCGTCCAGGATGCGCTGCACCGCGGCGCGCGCCGCGGCCATGGCCGGGTCGTCGAGCGCGCGTTCGCGGTACATGGGCGCGAAGCCGGCGGCCACCAGCAGGGCGTTGCGCTCGCGTGGCGGCACCTGCAGGCGCTCGGACAGGCGCATGACCATCTCCCGGCTGGGGCTGGCGCGGCCGGTTTCCACGCAGCTCAGGTGGCGCGTGGAGACCTCGGCCTGCAGGGCGAGTTCGAGCTGGCTCAGGCGGCGGCGCTGGCGCCAGTGGCGCAGGTGGTCGCCGAAGGGAAGGGGGGTGGCGTGGTGGGCGTGCATGGGGCGCATGGTAGGCCGGGCGGCGGCGCTGGCCATGACCTGACAGGTCATGGACCCGATGCGGGGCGGCCGACACCATCGGCGCCATGTTCAACCCCCTCAGGAGTTCCGTCATGAGCCTCGCGAACCTGCACCTGTCCACCACCCACCTGCGCCGCGTGCTGGCGCTGGACGCCATCTCCGGCGCCGGTGCCGCCGTGCTGCACCTGGCTTTCGCCGGGTCGCTGGCCACCTGGTTCGGCCTTTCCGAAGGCCTGATCACCGCCGCCGGCTGGGTCTTGCTGGCTTATGTGGCGCTGTCCACCGTGCTGGCACGCCAGGTGGTCCCCTCTCGCGGTCCGCTGATGGTGCTGATCATCGGCAACGTGGTCTGGGGCGTCGGCTGCCTGGCCATCGCCTGGGGCGGTGACAGCAGCGTGACAGCGCTGGGACAGGCCTACCTCACGGTGTTGGCGGTGGCCGTGCTGGCCCTGGCCGACCTGGAGTTCCTGGGCTGGCGCGCGCCGGCCATGCGCCTGGCGGTCTGATTCCAGCAGACGCCCACGGGGCAAATCGGCGCCGAGCTTGCGGTGGCGCCAGAAGATCGCAGAATGGCCGTTGACCCAGAACAGCCACGATCTTCAGGAGCCACCGCATGGACGCCCCCACGAGCTACACGCACCCCTTCGCCCAGACCGTCAAGACCTTCACCCCCGGAGCTGGCAAGACAGGCCGGCTCTATTCTTTGCCGGCGCTGGCGCGCGAGTTCCCCGGCGTCAAGCGCCTGCCGCAGTCCATCCGCATCGTGCTGGAAAGCGTGCTGCGCCACTGCGACGGCGAGCGCGTGACGCGCGAGCACGTGGCGCAACTGGCCAACTGGCAGCCCAACGCGCCGCGCACCGACGAGATCCCTTTCACCGTGGCGCGCGTGGTGCTGCAGGACTTCACCGGCGTGCCGCTGCTGGCCGACCTGGCCGCCATGCGCAGCACGGCGCAACGCCTGGGGCGCGACCCCGAGCGCATCGAGCCGCTGGTGCCGGTGGACCTGGTGGTGGACCACTCGGTGATGGTGGACCACTACGGCACCAAGGACGCGCTGGACCTGAACATGAAGCTGGAGTTCAAGCGCAACCTGGAGCGCTACGGCTTCATGAAGTGGGGCATGCAGGCCTTCGACACCTTCGGCGTGGTGCCGCCGGGCTTCGGCATCGTGCACCAGGTGAACCTGGAGTACCTGGCGCGCGGCGTGCACCTGCGGGGCGGTCTGTACTACCCCGACACACTGGTGGGCACCGACAGCCACACCACCATGATCAACGGCATCGGCGTGGTGGGCTGGGGCGTGGGCGGCATCGAGGCCGAAGCCGCCATGCTCGGCCAGCCGGTGTACTTCCTCACGCCCGACGTGGTGGGCTTCGAACTCACCGGACGCCTGCGCGGCGGCGTCACCGCCACCGATCTGGTGCTCACCGTCACCGAAATCCTGCGCCAGCACAAGGTGGTGGGCAAGTTCGTCGAGTTCTTCGGCGAGGGCACGGCCTCGCTCACGCTGCCCGACCGCGCCACCATCGCCAACATGGCGCCGGAGTACGGTGCGACCATGGGCTTCTTCCCGGTCGACGAGAAGACGCTGACGTATTTCCGCGGCACGGGCCGCAGCGCCGCCGAGATCGACGCCTTCGAGGCCTACTTCAAGGCGCAGGGCCTGTTCGGCGTGCCGCGGCGCGGCGAGATCGATTACTCGCAGGTCATCACGCTCGACCTGGGCACCGTGGCGCCCAGCCTGGCGGGGCCCAAGCGTCCGCAGGATCGCATCGAACTGGGTGACGTGTCGCGCCGCTTCACCGAGCTGTTCGCGGCGCCCATGGAGCAGGGCGGCTTCAAACAGCCGCCCAGCAAGCTCGAGCAGACCTTCCCCACCGGCCAGGGCGTGGACGTGAAGAACGGCGACGTGTTGATCGCCGCCATCACCAGTTGCACCAACACCAGCAACCCCGGCGTGCTGCTGGCCGCCGGCCTGCTGGCGAAGAAGGCGGTGCAGAAGGGCCTGAGCGTCAAGCCGCACATCAAGACCTCGCTGGCGCCCGGCTCGCGCATCGTCACTGAATACCTCACCCACACCGGCCTGCTGCCCTACCTGGAAAAGCTCGGCTTCGCGCTGGCGGGCTATGGCTGCACCACCTGCATCGGCAACGCGGGCGACCTCACGCCCGAACTCAACGCCGTCATCACCGAGAACGACCTCGTGTGCGCGGCCGTGCTCTCGGGCAACCGCAACTTCGAGGCGCGCATCCACCCCAACATCAAGGCCAACTTCCTGGCCAGCCCGCCGCTGGTGGTGGCCTACGCCATCGCGGGCACCGTCACCACCGACCTGATGACCGAGCCGGTGGGCACGGGCCGCGACGGCCGGCCGGTGTACCTGGGCGACATCTGGCCGAGCAGCGACGAGATCCTCGCGCTGATGAAGAGCGCCATGAACGGCAAGGCCTACCGCGACAACTACGCGCGCGTGAAGTCCGAGCCGGGCGAGCTGTGGGAGCAGATCCCCGGCCTGAGCGGCACCACCTACGACTGGCCCACCAGCACCTACATCGCCGAGCCGCCGTTCTTCCAGGGCTTCACCCTGGACGACACCGACGGCGCGCGCCCGGTGAGCGTTTACGGCGCGCGCATCATGGCGCTGTTCGGCGACTCCATCACCACCGACCACATCTCGCCGGCGGGCAGCATCAAGGCCTCGTCGCCCGCGGGCCTGTGGCTGCAGGCGCACAAGGTCCTGCCGGCCGACTTCAACAGCTACGGCGCGCGCCGCGGCCACCACGAGGTGATGATGCGCGGCACCTTCGCCAACGTGCGCATCAAGAACCTGATGATCCCGCCGCTGCCCGACGGCACGCGCGAAGAGGGCGGCTTCACGCTGCATCAGCCCTCGGGCGACAAGCTGCCCATCTACGACGCCGCCATGCGCTACGTGCAGGCCGGCGTGCCCACCGTCATCTTCGCGGGCGAGGAATACGGCACCGGCTCCAGCCGCGACTGGGCGGCCAAGGGCACGCAGTTGCTGGGCATCCAGGCCGTGGTGGCGCGCAGTTTCGAGCGCATCCACCGCAGCAACCTGGTGGGCATGGGCGTGCTGCCGCTGCAGTTCAAGCCGGGGGACTCCTGGGAATCGCTGGGCTTGCGCGGCGACGAGACGATCGACGTGGTGCCCGACCCCGGCCTGCGGCCACAGAGCGACGCGACGCTGGTGATCACCCGGCCCGACGGCCAGCGGCGCGAGATCGCGGTCACGCTGCGCATCGACACCCCCGTGGAGGTGGACTACTACCGCGCCCGGGGCATTCTCCCGTACGTGCTGCGGCAATTGTTGACCGCTTGAGCCGGTCACCGCATCGCGGCATCATGTGACCCACGGAATCTTCGTCGGGGGTCGCGATGCGAAAGACAGCGAAGTACAGCCCCTCGCGCCGCCCGGCCCAAGCGGTCGATGCGGTGCCAGGGGCGGCGGTGGCCGAACCTGCCGCCCAGCCGCGGCCGGCGCGCCGCTGGCGCACCGCTTTGGCGCAAGGTGCCGCCAACCCGCGGGTCATGTGGGCGGCCATCGCCCTGCTGAGCGTCGCGCTCATCGCGGCTGTGTGGCAACGCCAGGCGGGCGGCGGCGCGCCGCTCACGCAGAAGGACATCGACGCCGCCGTGCTGCGAACCCTCACCACGCAGGTGATGCCGTCGCCGGCCGCGCGCGCGGCCGAGAAGATCCGCCCCGCCGTGGTGCGCGTGCTGTCCTACGGCAAGGACGACAAGGGCCAGGAGTCGGAGCAGGGCGTGGGCACCGGCGTGGTGATCGTCGACAAGGGCGTCATCCTGACCAACCTGCACGTGGTGCAGGGGGCCGACCGGCTCAAGATCACCTTTGCCGACGGCAGCGAGTCGGGCGCCACCGTCACCGGCGCGCAGCCCGAGAACGACCTGGCCGTGCTGCAGGCCCAGACCATCCCCGACGACCTGATCGCGGCCACCATGCGCTCCACCGGCGACCTCGTGGCCGGCGACCAGGTGGTGGCGGTGGGCTTCCCCTTCGGCATCGGGCCCTCGGTGTCGGCGGGTGTCATCTCCGGCTTCGACCGCGAGTTCAAATCGCCCGAGGGCAAGCAGGTCATCGGCAACCTGATCCAGTTCGACGCCGCCGCCAACCCCGGCAATTCCGGTGGCCCGCTGGTCACCATGGACGGCGAGGTGGTCGGCATCGTCACCGGCATCCTCAACCCCACCAGCGCGCGCACCTTCGTGGGCATCGGTTTTGCCGTGCCCATCGAAAGCGCCGCCAGCGCCGCCGGCCTGCCTCCGTTCTGAGTCCTTCCATCCACCTTCCGGAGCCCTTCATGAGCGACACCAACGCCCCCGAGACCGCCCAGCTCATGGAGCAGATCCTCTACGAGGTGAAACGGGTCGTCGTCGGCCAGGACCGCTTCCTCGAGCGCGTGATGGTGGCGCTGCTGGCGCAGGGCCACCTGCTGGTGGAGGGCGTGCCCGGCCTGGCCAAGACGCTCACGGTGAAGACGCTGGCCGAAGCGGTGCAGGGCCGCTTCAAGCGCATCCAGTTCACGCCCGATCTGGTGCCCGCCGACCTGGTGGGCACGCGCATCTACAACCAGAAAACGGGCGATTTCGGCACCTCGCTGGGTCCGGTGTTCGCCAACCTGCTGCTGGCCGACGAGATCAACCGCGCGCCGGCCAAAGTGCAGAGCGCCCTGCTGGAGGTGATGCAGGAGCGGCAGGTGACCATCGCGGGCGAATCGCACAAGGTGCCTCGTCCCTTCGTGGTCATGGCCACGCAGAACCCGATCGAGACCGAAGGCACCTACCCGCTGCCCGAGGCGCAGGTGGACCGCTTCATGATGAAGGTGCTGGTGGACTACCCGACCGATGAAGAGGAATACGTCATCGTCGAGCGCGTCACCGGTCCCGCCGTGCAGGTGAACGCGGTGGCCACCACCGAGCAGCTCGCCAGCTTGCAGACGCAGTGCCGCGAGGTGTACGTGGACCCTTCTCTCGTGCAGTACGCGGTGCGCCTCGTGTCGGCCACGCGTTACCCCGACAGGCACGGCATCAAGGACATGGTCCCACTGATCACCTTCGGCGCCAGCCCGCGCGCCACCATCGGACTGGTGGAGGGTGCGCGCGCCCTGGCCATGCTGCGCGGACGCAGCTACGCCCTGCCCGAGGACATGGTGGACCTGGTGCCTGACGTGCTGCGCCACCGGGTGGTGCTGTCGTACGAGGGCCTGTCCGAAGGCCTCACGAGCGATGCGCTGATCGCGCGGATCATGAAGCACATTCCGCCGCCAGCGCGTCCGCTCGAGGCGGAGAAGCGGGTGGCCTGACATGTTCAAGCGCCTGTTCGGCCGAGCGCCCGCCGACCCACCGGGTGAGGCGTCGAAGGCGCCTGCCGCGCAGCGCGCCGACGCCCTGCTGCGCCGGCTGGAGTGGACCGTGCTGCGCCGCCTGGACGGCCTGCTGCAGGGCCACTACAAGACCCTCATGCGCGGCAGTGGCCTGGACCTGGCCGACCTGCGCGAGTACCAGCTGCACGACGACGTGCGCCACATCGACTGGAACGTCACCGCCCGGCTGCAGCAACCGCACGTGCGCGTGTTCACCGAAGACCGCGAAATGGCCGCGTGGTTTCTGCTCGACCTCAGCCCCTCGGTCGACTTCGGCTCGGGCGAGCAGCGCAAGAGCGACGTGTTGCTGCAGTTCACCGCGGTTCTGGCGCGCCTCATCTCCGGACAAGGCAACCGGGTGGGCGCCATGGTGTATGGCTCGCAGGGCCGCGCGCGCGTGGAGACCATGCTGCCCGCGCGCGGCGGGCGCAACCACGTGCTGCGCCTCATGCAGATGCTGATGCCGCGTCCCACCGCCAAGGAAGCCGTGCCCGCCGGCGAAGCCGCCACCCGCCTGGGTGATCTGCTGCGCAGCGCCGTCTTCACCGTGCGCCAGCGCAGCACCGTCTTCGTGGTGTCCGATTTCATCAGCCAGCCGGGCTGGGAAAGGCCGCTCGGCGAACTGGCCCGCCGCCACGACGTGGTGGCCGTGCGTCTGGTGGATCCGCTGGAACTCGACCTGCCCGACCTCGGCCTCATTCCCATCCGCGACGCCGAGACCGGCGAACAGATCGTGGTCGACACGCACGACAAGGGCTTTCGCCAGCGCTTCGCGCGCATCGCCGCGCAGCGCGAGGCGCAACTGCGCGAGAGTCTGGCGCGCGCCGGCGTGGACACGCTCGAACTCGCCACCGACGAGGACCTGGCCGACGCGGTGCTGCGCTTCGTGGACCTGCGCGAGCGTCGCGTGCGCCAGGGCGCGGGGGGGCGCCCCATGCCCACACAACTGCCCCGCCGAACCCGAGAAGGAGTGCGAGCATGAACGGATTCGACTTGCCGCCTGTCACCTTCCTGTGGCCGCAGTTGCTGTGGCTGCTGATGGCCTTGCCGCTGCTGGTGCTGCTCTATGTGTGGCTGCTGCGCCGGCGCAAGCGAACGGCGCTGCGCTACGCCAACCTGGCCATCGTGCGTGAGGCCCTGGGCAAGGGCCCGGGTTGGCGGCGCCACGTGCCGCCGGTGCTGATGCTGCTGTCCCTGGTGGCCATGTTGCTGGCCGCGGCGCGGCCCATGGCCAGCATCACGCTGCCGTCCACGCAGCAAACCATCATCCTGGCGATGGACGTGTCGGGCAGCATGCGCGCCGAGGACGTGCAACCCAACCGCCTGGTGGCCTCGCAGAACGCCGCCAAGGCCTTCCTGGCCGAGCTGCCGCGTCATGTGAAGGTGGGCATCGTGGCCTTTGCCGGCTCGGCGCAGGTGGTTCAGCCGGTCACGCTCAGCCGCGAGGACCTGGTCACCGCCATCGACAAGTTTCAGTTGCAGCGCGCCACCGCCATCGGCAGCGCCATCGTGGTCTCGCTGTCCGAGCTGTTCCCCGAGCAGCGCATCAGCCTGACCGACATGACCTACAGCCGCAACACCGACCCCTTCGCGCCGCGCGGCCGCTCGCTCGACCAGCCGCGCAACAACGAGGAGAAGGCCTTCCAGCCCGTGGAGCCCGGCTCCTATGGCTCGGCGGCCATCATCCTGCTTACCGATGGCCAGCGCACCACCGGCGTGGACACGGCCGAGGCCGCGAAGATGGCCGCTGATCGCGGCGTGCGCGTCTACACCGTGGGCGTGGGCACGGTGGAGGGCGAGGTCATCGGCTTCGAGGGCTGGTCCATGCGCGTGCGCCTGGACGAGGACACGCTCAAGGACGTGGCGCGCACCACCAAGGCCGAGTACTTTTACGCCGGCACGGCGGAGAACCTCAAACAGATCTACCAGTCGCTCAGTTCACGGCTCACGGTGGAGAAGAAGGAGACGGAGCTGTCGGGCCTGCTGGCGCTGGCAGCGGCGGGGCTGGCGATCGTGGCCGCGGCGCTGTCGCTGGCGTGGTTCAACCGCATTCTGTGATCAGTGGCGATTGACGGTGGCACGGTTGATCCAATCGGCGAACGCTTCGCGGATCGGCGTCGCTTGCCTGGCCAGGCCGGCAAATGTCGATTCGACCAGCTTGCAGTCTTCCGGACGCGACGGCAGTGTCGCCAAGGCTTTGCTCATCGCATCGACGCAGCAGTCTGGCAATACCAGACCGCTGGCGCAGTAGTACAGCAACATGGTGAGCGCCAGGTGACCCGCTGCGGTGGGAAGCTGGTGTGCCAACAGGATGCCCAGCACGGAGGCGAAGCCCGTGGCCTTGAGCTTCGGAATGGCCTCATGGAATTGCGCGGAGGAGCCGCATGCGGCAATGGCCGCGAAGGCGTCGGCAGTGAACGGATCCAGTGGCTCTTGCAGGCCATCTGCGTTCTCACGCAAGAAGATGTCGAGGGTGCGGGCCGGGGCCCACTCGGACAGCGGTGTGTCATCCGTTCCCGAGTCGGACGTCGAGTCGGTTGTTCGCCTCTGTCTGGTGGCACTGGCCTGCTCGGGGAGAGCCATCTGGGACGCTGGCCGCTTGCGTGATGAGGGGCCGTCCGGATGGGCGGGGGAATGGTTGGCGACTGACACAGCCGGCTGCACCTGCTGCGACTGGACCGAGAGCAGCCGATGCTGGTCGCAGGTGGCGACGTGTTGCTGGAAGGCCTTTGGCGTTCATGCGATCGACGGATTGAATGGTTGACGCGGACGCGTCGGTAGGGAAGCCGGTGGGACTCGCGGCGGCGGCCATGAGTCATCACTGGCGGACCGTGGTTCCTTCTCCCGCCGAGGCGCTCGCGTCCTCCCCGATACCATCGCCACCCATGAACCTCCCCCTGCTCGTGGCTGGTGCCGGCATCGGCGGCCTCGGCGCGGCCCTGGCGGTGGCGCGCCAAGGCCACGCGGTCACCGTGCTCGAACAAGCACCCGCCTTTGGCGAGATCGGCGCCGGACTGCAACTGGGCCCCAACGCCGTGCGCGTGCTGGCCGACTGGGGCCTCTTGCCGGCGCTGCGTGAGGCGGCGTCGTTTCCCGACGCGCTGCGCGTGCGCGACGCGCGCAGCGGCCGCGCCTTGGGTCATCTGGGTCTGGGCGCAGCCGCCGTGGCGCGTCACGGACAGGCCTACGCCTGCATCCACCGGGCCGACCTGCACGCGCTGCTGCAGCGCGCGGTGGCGGCGCAGGCGCAGGGCGTGTCGTGGCGCCTGGGGGCGCGCGTCGACGCCTGGCAGCCCGGCGACGAGGGCGTGTCGCTCACCCTGGCCAGCGGCGATCGCCTGGCGGGCCCGGCCCTGATCGGTTGTGATGGCCTCTGGAGCCGCGTGCGCCACGCGGGATTCGACGCCGCGCCGCCCCGGCGCACGGGTCACCTGGCGTATCGAGGCCTTGTGCCGGCCGATGCGCTGCCGGCCGCGATGCGCGCCAATGAGATCGGCGTGTGGCTGGGCCGGCAACTGCACGTCGTGCACTACCCGGTGCGGCGGGGCGAGGCGATCAATCTCGTGGCCGTGGTGCAGGGCGAGCCTGGCGCGGCGGACGCGAGCGCCTGGTCGCAGCCGGCCGAGGCCGCCGAACTCCGGGCCGCCTTGGGCACCCTCTGCACCCCGCTGGCGGATTGGCTGGCTGCCGTGCCCGGCTGGACACGCTGGGTGCTGCACGACCGCGATCCTCTGCGCGGCCCTGCGGACATGGCGCGGGGCCCGGTGGCCCTGCTGGGCGATGCGGCCCATCCCATGCGCCCCTACCTGGCACAAGGCGCTGCCATGGCACTGGAAGACGCCTGGACCCTGGGCCATCTGGCGAACGGCGCCACGCCCGGCGACTGGGCCACGCGGCTGGCACGCTACGCCCAACTGCGGTGGGCCCGCAACGCCCGCGTGCAGCGCCGCTCGCGCCGCAACGGGCGCATCTTCCACGCCGCCGGCGCGCTGCGCCGGGGCCGCGACTGGGCCATGGCCTTGCTGGGCGAGCGCTTGTTGGACAATCCCTGGCTCTATGCCGGCCCGGGCGAGCCTCCTTCGACCGGGCGCCCGAGCCCCTGACAACACCATTGGAGACCGACATGCCCCTGACGCCCATCAACCGCCGCCAAGCCATTGCCACCGGTGCCGCGCTGGCCGCCGCCGCCGTCGCGCCCGCCGCCCTGGCCCAGGCGGCCTGGCCCAGCCGCCCGCTCAAGATCGTGGTGGGCTTCCCCGGGGGCTCCTCGCCCGACCTGATGGCCCGCACCCTGGCCGACCCGCTGCAGGGCCTGCTGGGCCAGCCGGTGGTGATCGAAAACCGCCCCGGGGCCGGTGGCAACGTGGCCGCCGCGCAGGTGGCGCGCGCCGACGACGACCACACCATCGGGTTGATGATCAACGGCAACATGACGATCGCCAAGATCCTCAACCCCGCCACCACCTACGACCCGCTCACCGACCTCACGCCCGTGTCGCTGATCGCCGTGGCGCCGCTGCTGCTGGCCGGCGCGCCGGGCACGCCGACCGATCCGCGCGCCTTCCTGGAGGCCGCGCGCAGCAACGGCGACAAATGGAACTACGGCACCCCGGGCATCGGCACCGTGGCGCACCTGGGCATGGAACTGCTGAAGTCGCGCGCCGGCCTGGGTGCGGTGCACGTGCCCTACCCGGGCAACCCGCAGGTCATGGCCGCCATGGTCGGCGGGCAGATCCAGATGTCGCTGCTGCCACCCGGCCTGGCCATGGCGCAGGTCAGGGCCGGCAAGCTGCACGCCATCGGCGTCACCTCGGCCGGCCGCAGCGCGGTGGTGCCCGACGTGCCCAGCCTGGCCGAGGCCGGGGTGAAGGACTTCTCGCTCGAGATCTGGAACGCCGTGGCCGCGCCCAACAGCCTGCCCAAGGCGCACGTGAACCGCCTGGCCACGCTGCTGACCGAGATCGTGCGCCGCCCGGACGTGCGCGAGAAGATCCTCAACCAGGGCTGGGCCGTGGCCGGTACCTCGCCCGAGGGCCTGGCGCGGCGCATCAAAGCCGACACCGCAGCCATGGCCGACGTCATCAAACGCAACAACATTCGCCCGAGCTGATCTAAGCTTCCGGATCTGCCCATGCCCATGGGTGGACGACAAAGGAGGCGGTCATGGGTGCGTACGACGACACCGTGCCCGGCCCGGTGGGCTGGACGACCGAGAGCGCCCGAGAGCGGGTGCACGACGTGGCGGACACCTTGCTGGCGCAGGCCCGCGAGTCGCTGTCCGTTGGCGACACCGAGGGCGCGACGCAGCGCTTCCTGCGCGCGGCCAGCCTGTTCTCGGCCCAAGGGCTATCTGGCGACGCCGAGGCCGCCCGGCTGGCGGCTGTGGCCGCCCTGATGAACCACGATCCCTGGCGGGCCAACGAGCTGTGGCAGGACCTGGCGAGCATCGGCGACAGCTCGGGCGCGGCGGCCGCGCGGCGCGGTCTGCTGGGCGCGCGCCTGTCGCGCGTGCTGGGCGAAGGCGCCGAGGCGCTGGAGCGCCTGGACGTGGCGCGACGGGGCGCGCTCGAGGTGCGCGACGCCATCCACTACCTGGACGCCGTGAGTCAGGCAGCCGCCGTGCACGTGGAGCGCGGCGAGGCTGCACAAGCCTACGAGATGCTCGCCATGGGTTGGACCACCTTGGCGGACCTGGTGGGGCGCGACGCCGCCGCCCGCTGGGTCCGGCCCCTGATGCTGGAGCTGCGAGCGGGCCTGGGCGAGGAGGCCTTCCGGCGTGCACGCGCGCAATGCGAACGGGCCTGGCAGGGCCCCCCCAGCCCCGTCGACAGCCTGCGCGGGCCGCTCTGAGCCGGTCGTGCCGGGCGGGCTCAGAGGTCGGTGCGCAGGCGCCAGATCTCGGGGAACAGCACCACGTCGAGCATCTTGCGCAGGTAGCTCACGCCTCCCGTGCCACCCGTGCCCCGCTTGAAGCCGATCACGCGCTCCACCGTGGTGACGTGGCGGAAGCGCCAGAGGCGAAAGCTGTCCTCCAGGTCGGTGAGTTCTTCGCCCAGTTGGTACAGGTCCCAGTGGGCCTTGGGGTCGCGGTAGACCGTGAGCCAGGCCTGCTCGACGGCGTCGCTGGCCTCGTAGGGCTCGGTCCAGTTGCGGTCGGTGTGGCTCGCGGGCACGGGCAGGCCGCGACGCGCGAGCAGACGCAGGCACTCGTCGTAGAGCGAGGGCGCCTCAAAGGCAGCCTGCACCGTGGCCGCGCGCTCGGGGTGGTGCGCGTGCGGCTTGAGCATGGCGGCGTTCTTGTTGCCCATGGCGAACTCGATGCAGCGGTACTGGTGGCTCTGGAAGCCGCTGGACTGCGCCAGGTAGGGCCGCAGCGCGCTGTACTCGGGCGGTGTCATGGTGGCCAGCACGTCCCAGGCGTGCACCAGCTGCTCCATGATGCGGCTCACGCGCGCGAGCATCTTGAAGGCGGGCTGCAACTCGTCGCGCGCGATGTGGGCGATGGCCGCGTGCAGCTCGTGCAGCATCAGCTTCATCCACAGCTCGCTGGTCTGGTGCTGCACGATGAAGAGCATCTCGTCGTGCGCGGGCGACAGCGGCTTCTGCGCGTTGAGGATGGCGTCGAGCTGCAGGTAGTCGCCATAGCTCATGTCGCGGCTGAAGTCGAGCTGGGCGCGCTCCTCGCGCACCACGTCTTCGGGGCGTTTGGTGGTGTCGCTCATGGGGTCTCCCGCCGGGCCGCCCCAAGGGAGACCCGCGCCCCCTCGGGGGGCAGCGAATACACGAAGTGATGAGCGTGGGGGTGTGTCATTCAGGTCACTGCGTGCTGGCGCTGGAATTCGGCGCCTTGCCATTCGCCGCTCTCCAGCACCTGGTGCAGGTGTTCGACGGCGTTCCACACGTCCTCGAAGCCCAGGTACAGCGGCGTGAATCCGAAGCGCAGGATGTCGGGGTGGCCCGCGCCATCGCCCGCGCGGTAGTCGCCGATGACGCCGCGCGCGATGAGGGCCTGCACGATGGCGTAGGCGCCCGAGCCACCGGCGCCGGGCCGCCCCAAGCCGGTGGGCGCCCCCTCGGGGGGCAGCGACCCGCGAAGCGGCGGAGCGTGGGGGCCAGTGATCGAGAGGCAGACCTGCGAGCCGCGCCGCGCGTGTTCGCGCGGCGTGACCAGAGACAGGCCATGGCCGGCGCAGCGTTCTTCCACCAGCGCGATGAACAGATCGGTCAGCGCCAGCGACTTGCGCCGCAGCGCGGCCATGCCGCCCAGGGGCTCGGCCGCCAGCACCGTCTGCACACCGCACTCCAGTGCCGCCAGGCTGATCATCGGCTGCGTGCCGCACTGGTAGCGCACGATGCCCTGCGCGGGCTGGTAGTCGGGCGTGAAGGCGAAGGGCTTGTCGTGGCCCCACCAGCCGGCCAGGGGTTGCCAGCAGCGGTCGGCGTGCTTGGGGTTCACCCAGACGAAGGCCGGCGCGCCCGGGCCGCCGTTGAGGTATTTGTAGCCGCAGCCCACGGCGAAGTCGGCGTCGGCGCCCGTCAGGTCCACCGGCACGGCGCCCGCGCTGTGCGCCAGGTCCCACACCACCAGCGCGCCCGCCTCATGCGCGGCCTTGGTCACTGCGGCCATGTCGTGCATGGCGCCGGTGCGGTAGTTCACGTGCGTGAGCATCAGGATCGCCAGCTTCTCGTCCTTCAAGGCCTCGGCGATCTCGTGCGGCTCCACCAGCACCAGCTCCCAGCCCTTGTCCTTGCACAGGGCCTCGGCGATGTAGAGGTCGGTGGGGAAGTTGCTGCGCTCGCTGACGATGCGCCATCGGCCGGGTTTCGTCTCGGCGCTGATGCGCAGCGCGGCGCTGAGCGCCTTGAACAGGTTCACGCTGGTGCTGTCGGTGGCGATGGTCGTGCCCGGCGCGGCGCCGATCAGGCGTGCGATCTGGTCGCCCACCTTGCGCGGCAGCTCGAACCAGCCGGCGCTGTTCCAGCTGCGGATGAGGTCGCGGCCCCATTCGCGCGTGACCACCTCGGCCACACGCGCGGGCGCCGAGCGCGGCATGGCGCCGAGCGAGTTGCCGTCGAGGTAGATGGTGTTCGCGGGGATGTCGAAGCGCTCGCGCAGCGGGCGCAGCGGGTCTTGCGCGTCGAGCGCACGGCAGTCTTGCAAGGTGGTGGTCATGGCAGGGAACGGAGCACCGCGCGCACCGGCGAGGCGTCGGCGGTGGTGAGCTTCAGGGGCAGGGCGATGAGTTCATAGTCGCCTTCGGGCACGTCGTCGAGCAGCAGGTTCTCCAGCACGCGCAGGCCGCGACGGCGGATCACCTGGTGGCTGTCCAGCGTCTTGCTGCTCGCGGGGTCGATGCTGGCGCTGTCGATGCCGATGAGCACCACGCCCAGGTCGGCGAGGCGCTCCACGGTCTCGGGCGCGAAGGCGGGGAGGTCGTTGTCGAAGGCGCCTTGGGGCATGCGCGCATAGGTGCGCACCAGCACGCGCGGCGGCAGGCCTTGCAGGGCATGGGCCAGGTGCTCGAGCTTCACCAGAGGGCCCACGCCGACCGCATGGATCACGCGGCAAGTGCCGATGAAGGTCTCCAGCGGCACCTCGCCGATGGACGCGCCGCTCGGGTCGTAGTGCAGGGGCGCGTCGGCGTGCGAACCCACGTGCGGCGAGAGCGTGATCGCGCTGACGTTGACCGGACAGCCCGGCCCGATGCTGGCGACCCACTGCTGCGCGTACGCGGTGTCACCGGGAAAGACCGGTGCGCCCGCGTGAACGGGAGGGGAGATGTCCCAGAGCGTTTTCATGGCGCGGCGAAGGTAGCACCGCAAAAATACCCGTGGTGTCGGTTATTGCCAACAGGTGACGGAAAACTTCAGATGTGAAGTTTCAGGCCGGTTCCTCGAGCGGCGGCAGGTGGTGCCGCGCGCGGGCGCGACCGCAGGCGTCGCTGCCTTCGTCGAACTCCCGGCAGGGCGAGGGTCGCCATTCATAGATGCCGCAAGCGGCCTTGACGCCCACCTTGCCCGCGAGCGCCGCGCAGCGGGGCGGCGAATGGTCCGTGCCACGCAGGCGCATGGTGCTGTCGGTGACTTCCACTGCGAGCCCGGTGGGCACGCTGCCGCCCATGTCCTCCATCTCGTGGACCGAGAAGTCCACGCGAAAGCACGCGCAGCAGGCGCCGCAAGATACGCAGTGGGACATACCAGTGTTTGTCGAGCGAAGTGTCTTGGTCCAGGGGCATCGCGGAACCGGCTTTGCCGGGCCGCAGATGCCGCCCCCTGGAGGGGGTCGCGCGAAGCGCGGCGGGGGTGTTTCAGTTCCTGCGTCCCAGGAGCAGGTACTCCATCAGGGCCTTCTGCGCGTGCATGCGGTTCTCGGCCTCGTCCCAGACCACGCTCTGCGGGCCGTCGATGACCTCGGCGGCCACTTCCTCGCCGCGGTGCGCGGGCAGGCAGTGCATGAAGAGGGCGTCGGGCCTGGCCAGCTTCATCATGGCCTCGTCCACACACCATTTCGCGAAGGCCTGGCGGCGAACCTCGTTCTCGGCCTCGAAGCCCATGCTGGTCCAGACGTCGGTGGTCACCAGGTCGGCGCCCTGGCAGGCCTCGCGCGGGTCCTTGAAGACCTTGTAGCAGTCGCGCTTGCTGATGCCCGCGAGCACGGGGTCGACCTCATACCCGCCGGGCGTGCTCACGTGCACCGTGAAGCCCAGCAGCTCGGCCGCCTGCAGCCAGGTGTTGGCCATGTTGTTGCCATCGCCCACCCAGGCCACCACCTTGCCGCGGATCGCGTCGAGCGGTTGGCCGCCCGGTGCGGGCCGGTACTCCACCAGCGTGAACAGGTCGGCCAGGATCTGGCAAGGATGGAACTCGTTGGTGAGGCCGTTGATCACCGGCACGCGCGAATGCGCCGCGAAGCGCTCGAGCTTGGCCTGCTCGTAGGTGCGGATCATCACCAGGTCCACCATGCGGCTGATCACGCGCGCGCTGTCTTCGATGGGCTCGGCGCGGCCGAGCTGGCTGTCGCCGGTGGTGAGGTGCACCACCGAGCCGCCCATCTGGTACATGCCGGCCTCGAAGCTCACGCGCGTGCGCGTGCTGGCCTTCTCGAAAATCATGGCCAGGGTGCGGTCGGGATCGGCGAAGGGCTGGTACTTCTCGACGGCCTTGAACTTGCGCTTGATGAAGGCCGCGCGCTGGAACAGGTGGCCGTACTCTTCGGCGCTCAGGTCCTTGAACTGCAGGTAGTGGCGAATCGTCGTGGACATGGGCGCGTTCACTCCGCCAGGAAGGCCTTGATCAGCGGCACCAGGATGGTCGCGATCTCGTCGGCTTCGGCCGTGCTGAGGATCAGCGGCGGCACCAGGCGGATCACGCTGTCGGCGGTGACCGACAACAGCAGGCCCGCTTCGGCCGCGCGCTGCAGGATCACGCCGCAGGGCTTGGTGAGCTCGATCCCGAGCATCAGGCCCTGGCCGCGGATCTCCTTCACGCCGTCCACGCCAGCCAGGCCCTTCTCGAGCGCGGCGCGCAGGTGCGCGCCCACGCGTTCGGCGTTGGCCAGCAGGCCTTCCTCTTCCATGATGCGGATGGTCTCCACCCCCGCGCGCATGGACAGCGGGTTGCCGCCGAAGGTGGTGCCGTGGTTGCCCGGTTGGAAGATGTTGGCCGCCTTGGGGCCGGCCACCACCGCGCCGATGGTCACGCCCGAGCCCAGGCCCTTGGCCAGGGGCATCACGTCGGGCACGATGCCGGCCCACTGGTGCGCGAACCACTTGCCGGTGCGGCCCATGCCGCACTGCACCTCGTCGATCATGAGCAGCCAGTCGCGCTCGTCGCACAGGGCGCGCACGTCCTTCAGGTACTGCGCGCGCATCGGGTTGATGCCGCCTTCGCCCTGGATGGTCTCGAAGAACACGGCGACGACGTTCGGGTTGTTCGCGGTGGCCTTCTTCAGCGCCTCGATGTCGTTCGCGGGCACGCGCACGAAGCCTTCCACCAGCGGGCCGAAGCCGGCCTGCACCTTGGGGTTGCCGGTGGCCGACAGCGTGGCGATGGAGCGGCCGTGGAAGGCCTTCTCGTAGACCACGATCTCGGGACGTTCGATGCCCTTGTCGTGCCCGTATTTGCGCGCCAGCTTCAGCGCGGCCTCGTTGGCCTCCAGCCCGGTGCTGCAGAAGAACACGTTGGTGAGGCCCGAACGCTCCACCAGCATCTGCGCCAGACGCTCCTGGTCAGGCACGTGGTAGTAGTTGCTGCTGTGGATCAGCTTGGCGATCTGGTCCTGCAGCGCGGGCACCAGCTTGGGGTGCGCGTGGCCCAGGGTGTTGACGGCGATGCCGGCCAGCCCGTCGAGGTATTCCTTGCCGTTGGTGTCCCACACGCGGCAGCCTCGTCCGTGCGACAGCGCGATCGGCAGGCGACCGTAGGTGTTCATCACGTGGGGCGAGGCGACGGGTTTCAGCGCGGCGTTCATGCGGGGACTCTCCGATTGCGGGCCAGAAAAGAAATCGGCTCAACGCCTGCGGGGCAGGGTGGAGCCGTTGAAGCGCGATTGTAGGCACACGTTTTGCGCCGGATCGATGACGGCTCGGCATCGCTGCCATGCCCCTGACCGGCCGCCTCGGAGCCGTCACAAGTCTTATATAAGATATAATTCTTGGCTGCCGTCCGACCGGCGATCCCGGTTGTTGCGATGGCCCGATTCCTGCACGAGCCCTCCATCCGAGGCTTACCCTCCACCCGATGGCCGCACCCACGCCCAAGCAAGTCTTCATCCAGGGCATCACCCGCGATGGACGCACCTTTCGCCCGAGCGATTGGGCCGAACGCCTCGCCGGTGTCATGAGCGGGTTCCGCCCGGGCGGCGTGCAACCGGGCAGCCACCTGAGCTATTCCCCCTGGTGCGTGCCCACCGTCATCAACGGCGTCAAATGCGTGGTGGTGAATGGCGACCTGCGCGAGGCCGAGCCCATGGCCTGGGACTTCTGTCTCAACTTCGCCCGCGACAACGACCTGCAGGTGGCTGAGGCCTGCCTCTTGCCCGAACCGCCGCCGAAGAAGGACTGATCCGATCCCGCGCGGGCAACAAAAAAGCCGTCTCACGACGGCTTTTCTGCTTTTGCTGGCAGCGCACCCGATTCAAACGGCAGGCCCCTGGGGGCCCGGGCGGCTGGTGGTGAGGATCAGGCCGCGGCAGCCAGACCCTTGACCTTCGCGGACAGGCGGCTCTTGTCGCGAGCGGCCTTGTTCTTGTGGAAGATGCCCTTGTCGGCGATGGTGTCGACAACGGCCTGCATCTTGGCGAACAGCTCGGTCGCCTTGGCCTTGTCGCCAGAAACGACGGCCTTCTCGACGTTCTTCACCGCGGTGCGGTACTTCGAGCGCAGCGAGCTGTTGGCGGCGTTGAGCTTGACGTCCTGGCGGGCGCGCTTGCGGCCCGACGCCAGGCGGGGGTTCTTTTTCTTCGGCTTGGTGGCCATGGTGTGTTCCTTAGGTGTTTGTGGATGTTGCCAGCAAAGCCCGCGATTATAGCCCGGTGCCTCCCGCCATCCCAGACGCTCCCGTCGGCTGCCGGTTAGGGCCCGCTTACACTCTGCGCCGTGTCGCTGTTCAAGTCCGCCTCCCTGGTTTCCCTGCTGACCCTGGCCTCGCGCATCACCGGGCTGGTGCGCGAGCTGCTCATGGCAGCCACCTTCGGCGCCAGCGCCCTCACCGACGCCTTCAACGTGGCGTTTCGCATTCCCAACCTGCTGCGCCGGCTGTTCGCCGAGGGCGCCTTCAGCCAGGCCTTCGTGCCCGTGCTGGCCGGTACCCGCGCCCAGGAGGGCGACGAGGCCACCCGACGCCTGATCGACCAGATCGCCACCGTGCTGGCCTGGGCCCTGCTGGTCACCTGTGTGCTGGGGGTGCTGGCTGCGCCGTTGCTGGTCTATGCCATGGCCGCCGGCCTGAAGCAGTCGCCCGAGGGTTTCGAGGCGGCCGTCGTCATGACGCGCTGGATGTTCCCCTACATCGGCTTCATGTCCTTCGTGGCGCTGGCGGCCGGCATCCTGAACACCTGGAAGCGCTTCGCGGTGCCCGCGGCCACGCCGGTGCTGCTCAACCTGTCCATGATCGCAGCCGCCTGGTTCGGCGCGCCCTGGTTCGAGCGCCTGGGCATTCCACCGATCTACGCCATGGCGGGCGGTGTGCTGCTGGGCGGGGCGCTGCAACTGGGCGTGCAGGTCCCGGCGCTGCGGCGTCTGGGTTTGTGGCCGCGTGTGGGCTTCGGCTGGGGCTCGCTCAAGACGGCCTGGGCGCACCCGGGCACGCGCCGGGTGCTCACGCTCATGCTGCCGGCGCTGCTGGGCGTGAGCGTGGCCCAGCTCTCGCTGTTGATCAACACCCAGATCGCCTCGCACCTCGCGGTGGGCAGCGTGAGCTGGCTCACCTATGCCGATCGCCTGATGGAATTCCCCACGGCGCTGCTGGGCGTGGCGCTGGGGGTCGTGCTGCTGCCGCAATTGTCGGCCGCGCAGGCTGCAGGCGACAACGAGCGCTACAGCGGCCTGCTCGACTGGGGCCTGCGGCTGGTGGTGCTGCTGGCCGTGCCCAGCGCCGTGGCGCTGCTCACCTTTGCGCAGCCGCTGGTGGCGGTGCTGTACCACTACGGCCGCTTCGGCGTGGCCGACGTGCAGCAGACCTCGATGGCCCTGATGGGCTACGGCGCGGGCTTGATCGGGCTGGTGGCGATCAAGGTGCTGGCGCCGGGCTTCTACGCCCGCCAGGACATCCGCACGCCGGTGAAGATCGCCATTGGCGTGCTGGTGCTTACCCAAGTGCTCAACGTGGTGCTGGTGCCGCACCTGGCGCACGCCGGTCTGGCGCTGGCCATCGGGCTGGGGGCGCTGGTCAACGCGGCCTTTCTGTTGATCGGGCTGCGCCGGCGCGGCGCCTACAAACCGGCCCCCGGGTGGGGGAAGTTCGGCCTGCAGGTGCTGGCGGCCAGCGTGTTGCTGGCGGTGTATCTCACCTGGCTGTCGGCGCGCGTGGGCTGGCTGGGGTTCGACGGTGCTGCACTGCAGCGAGTCGGCTTGCTGGCATTGGGTATCGTGGGGGCGGGCGCGCTGTACTTTGGGGCCTTGGTTCTCTCGGGCTTGAACTTGCGGCAGTTCGTCCGACAATAGGCCGTCCCGCGCCCGCTCTCGACCCTTTTCCATGCCGCTCACGTTCGAGTTCACCGCGCCCACGCCCCTGAGCTACTTTGCGTCGCTCGTGCGTGACGACGAGGCCTTGCCGCTGTTCGAGGCGGCGGCCTCGGTGGCGCAGGACGAATACCCCGACCTGGACGTGCAGCAGGTGCTGGGCGACGTGGACCAGATGCTGGCGCGCGTGAAGCGCCGCTGCCCCGAGGACGCCGGCCCCCTGCAGCGCCTGCGCGTGCTCAACCAGTTCTTCTTTCGCGACATGGGGTTCGGCGGCAACGTCAACAACTACTACGACCCCGACAACAGTTACCTCAACGCCGTGCTGCGCACGCGCCGGGGCATCCCCATCTCGCTGGCGGTGCTGTGGCTGGAGCTGGCCCAGGGCATGGGCCTCAAGGCGCGCGGCGTCAACTTCCCCGGGCACTTCATGATCAAGATCAACCTGCCCAACGGGCAGGTGGTGATCGACCCGTTCACCGGCCAGTCGCTCAGCCGCGAGGACCTGTCGGATCGGCTGGAGCCCTACAAGCGCCGCAACGGCCTGGTCGACGACTTCGACGTGCCCGTGGGCCTTTACCTGCAGGCTGCCACGCCGCGCGAAATCCTCGCGCGTCTGCTGCGCAACCTCAAGGAAATCCACCGCACCCAGTCCGACTGGTTGCGCCTGGTGGCCGTGCAGGACCGCCTCATCGTGCTGCTGCCCGAGGCCTGGGTGGAGTTCCGCGACCGCGGCCTCGCCTGGGCCGAGATCGGCGATCTGCGCCTGGCGGTGAATGACCTCGAAACCTTCGTGGACCACACCGACGACGCGCTGGAGCGCAGCGCGATCGAGCAGCGGCTGCAGACCCTGCGGCGCGCGATGAACTGAGTGCCACGCCCGTATCGGCGTGTAAGCGCTGTTGACGCGCGGCCAGAGCTGCAACGAACATCGATCGAGAACCGAGGCCCACCGGGCCCGGAACCGGAGCCCCGTTCTTGAAAACACTCATGATCGCGGGCGCGACCGGCCTGGTCGGCAGCCACGCGTTGCGCCAGGCACTGGCGCACCCGCAGGTGCGGCTGGTGGTGGCACCCACCCGGCGCGCCTTGCCCACACACCCCAAGCTGTTGAACCCTGTCGTGAGCTTCGAGCGCCTGCCCGAAGACGCCGAGTGGTGGGGCGTCAACGCGGTGATCTGCACCATCGGCACCACGATCAAGACCGCCGGTTCGCGCGAGGCCTTCTACCGCGTCGACCACGACCTGCCGCTGCGCGTGGCCGAACTGGCGCTGCGCCACGGCACCCAGGCCTACGCCTTCAACTCGGCCCTGGGCGCCGACCTGCGCTCGCGCGTGTTCTATTCGCGCACCAAGGGCGAGGTCGAGCGCGACCTGCTGGCGCTGGGCTATCCCTCGCTGACGCTGGTGAGGCCGGGCTTGATCGGCGGCGAGCGCGTGGAGGACCGGCCGCGCGAGCGGCTGTTCGTGCGTTTCAGCGAGGCCATTGCGCCGGTGCTGCCGCGGCGCTGGCGCGTGGTGCCGGCCGAGGCCATCGCGCGTACCCTGCTCGAATCCGCGCTGACGGCGACGCCCGGCGTGCGGTTGGTGATGTCCGAAGACATCACCTGAGTCAACGGCGAGGCGCCGTCAGGCCACCACCACCGGCGCGCCGGTGCCGCGCGGCGCGATGCGACCAATGACGTGCACCGACTCGCCCAGGCCGCGCAGCGTGGCCGCGCAGGCCTCGGCCTCGTCGGCGGCGATCACCACCACCATGCCGATGCCGTTGTTGAAGGTGCGGTTCATCTCGATGTCGTCGATGCCCGCCGTCTTCTGCAGCCAGGCGAACAGCTCGGTCTGCGGCCAGCTGCCCTTGACGAGGTGCGCCGCCAGCGCGTCGGGCAGCACGCGCGGGATGTTCTCCAGCAGGCCGCCGCCCGTGATGTGGGCCAGGGCCTTGATGGGATGCTGCTGCAGCGCCGCCAGCACGTTCTTCACGTACAGGCGCGTGGGCTTCATCACCGCCTCGCGAAAGGGCAGGCCGTCCAGCGTGGGGGGCAGGTTCGCGCCCGCGCGCTCGATGCACTTGCGCACCAGCGAGAAACCGTTGGAGTGCACACCGTGCGAGGCCAGGCCCAGCACCACGTCGCCCTCGGCCACGTTCTTCCCGGTGAGGATCTTCGACTTCTCGACCGCGCCCACGCAGAAGCCGGCCAGGTCGTACTCGCCGGCCGGGTACATGCCGGGCATCTCGGCCGTCTCGCCGCCGATGAGGGCGCAGCCAGACAGTTCACAGCCCTTGGCGATGCCGCCCACCACGGCCGCAGCGGTGTCCACGTCCAGCTTCCCGCAGGCGAAGTAGTCGAGGAAGAACAGGGGCTCGGCGCCCTGCACCAGCACGTCGTTCACGCTCATGGCGACCAGGTCGATGCCCACCGTGTCGTGCATGTTCCATTCGAAGGCCAGCTTGAGCTTGGTGCCCACGCCGTCGGTGCCGCTCACCAGCACCGGTTCCTGGTAGCGCTTGGGCACCTCGAATAGGGCGCCGAAGCCGCCGATGCCGGCCAGCACGCCCTCGCGCATGGTCTTTTTCGCCAGCGGCTTGATGCGCTCGACCAGGGCGTCGCCCGCATCGATGTCGACGCCGGCGTCTTTGTAGGACAGGGGGGTGGTGCTCATGGGAGGGCGCGGCGGCGGGGCCGCGGGGGCAGTGATGGGGCGGGGGAGGGGGATGTCCCGGGCGCCGGGGGCGCGCCGATAGAATCCGGAACCGGATTTTACGGGCTCGCCCCGGGCCCCACGCCCGACACCGAGCCGCGCCTCATGACCTTCACCCCCACCCAGATCCGCATCGCCGCCTGGACCTCGATCGCGCTGGTCGTGGTCCTGCTGCTGTCGCTGCTCGCGCCGGTGCTCATGCCCTTCCTCGTGGCCTTGATCATCGCGTATGCCATGCATCCGCTGGTGGAGCGCATGGCCGCGCGCGGCTGGCCGCGCTGGCTGGGCGCGGGGTTGGCCGTGACCCTGCTGATGCTGGTGCTGCTGGCGGTGGTGCTGCTCATCGTGCCCGTGATCACCCAGCAGCTGCCGCTGCTGAGCGAGCAGGTCCCGGCCCTGCTGGACCGCCTGGCCGACAGGCTCACGGCGCTGGCCGCGCGCTTCGGTTTCGCGCTGAACCTGGACGTGAGCCAGCTGCGCCAATGGGCCAGCGAGCTCGTCAGCGGCAAGGAAAGCGAGCTGCTGGCCGGCCTGCTGTCCTCGCTGCGCATCGGCGGCAGCGCGCTGGCGGCGCTGTTCGGCAATCTGTTCCTCATGCCCATCGTGGCCTTCTACCTGCTGATCGACTGGCGCGCCCTGATGGGCCGCGGCCGTGCCCTGGTGCCGCCGCGCTGGCGCGAGTCGGTGCAGGGTTTCCTGGACGAGACCGACGCGGTGCTGGGCCGCTACCTGCGCGGCCAGCTCCTGGTGATGGGCATCCTGGCCGTTTTCTATTCGGTGGGCCTGGCGCTGGTGGGACTCAACCTGGCGCTGCCCATCGGCGTGTTCACCGGCCTGGCCACCTTCGTGCCTTTCCTGGGTTTCGGCGTCGGCCTGGTGCTGGCCCTGCTGGCCGCGCTGCTGGAGTTCCAGTCCTTCACCGGCGTGGCGCTGGTGTTCGGCGTCTACATGCTGGGGCAGCTCGTGGAGAGCTACTGGCTCACGCCCCGCCTGGTGGGCGAGGCCATCGGTCTGCACCCCATCTCGGTGATCTTCGCGCTGCTGGCCTTTGGCCACCTGTTTGGCTTCGTGGGCGTGCTCATCGCGCTGCCCGCGAGCGCGGTGCTGCTGGTGGCGCTGCGCCGGCTCAAGCGCCAGTACATGGCCAGCGACCTGTACCTCAAGGCGCCGGTGTCCCACAACGGCCCTCCCCGGTTGCCATGAGACCTGTTCTGTGAGCACCCCCGGCCAACCCATGAAGCAGCTCGCGCTGGACATCGGCCTGGCGCCGCTGCCCACGCTGGACAACTTCGTGGGCGTGGGCAACGAGGCCGCGCTGGCGCACCTGCGCCTGTGGGTGCCCAACCCGCTGCGCTCACCGGTGCCCACCTTCCTGTGGGGAGAGAGCGGCAGCGGCAAGACGCACCTGCTGCGTGCCGTGCGCGAGGTCCTGCGCGAGCAAGGCTCGCGCGTGGGCTGGATGGACGCCAGCACGCTGGACCCGGCCGAGTACGACGAGCACTGGGACGCCGTGCTGCTCGACGACACGCACCTCTACACCGCCACGCAGCAGGCCATGGCCTTCAACTGGTTCGTCAACGCGCAGACGCCCGCCCACGGCCCGGCGCGCTGGGTGCTGGCCACCGGTGATCGTCCGCCGGCCGACCTGGTCCTGCGCGAGGACCTGCGCACCCGGCTCGGCTGGGGCCACGTGTTCCAGCTGCGCGCGCTGGGCGAGACCGAGCGCCGCGCCGTGCTGCGCCGCGCCGCCGACGAGCGCGGCGTGTTCCTGGGCGACGAGGTCATGGACTTCATGCTCAAGCGCTTCTCGCGCGACCTCTCCAGCCTGATGCTGCTGCTCGAACGGCTCGACGGCTACGCGCTGCGCACGCAGCGCGCCATCACCATCCCGCTCATCAGATCCATGCTGGAAGACGAGTGAGCGGCCGGCTCCCCGATATGCGACTCGCCCTTTTCGATCTCGACCACACCCTCATCCCCCTGGACTCCGACCACGCCTGGGGCGAGTTCACCGTGCGCCTGGGCTGGCGCGACGCCGACGCCTTCCGCCGCGCCAACGACGGCTACTACGCCGACTACAAGGCCGGCACGCTGGACATCCACGACTACGTGCGCTTCGCCACCGGCGCGGTGCGCGAGCGCGGCCTGGCCGATGGGCGGCGCGCCCACGAGCGCTTCATGGCCGAGGTGATCCGTCCGGCCATGACGGAAGCCGCGCGCGCCCTGGTGCGCCAGCACCAGGCGGCCGGCGACACCGTGCTCATCGTCACCGCCACCAACGCCTTCGTCACGCGGCCCATCGCCCAGGCCTTCGGCGTTGACCACCTCATCGCCATCGATCTGGAAACCGATCCGTCCGGCGAACTCACCGGCGCCATCGCGGGCGTTCCCTCGTTCCGCGAGGGCAAGGTCGCCCGTGTGGAACAATGGCTCGCCGATCGCGGCCTGCGCTGGTCCGATCTGGCGCACAGCACCTTCTACAGCGACTCGATGAACGACCTGCCGCTGCTCGAGAAGGTGGACGAACCGGTGGCCACCAACCCCGACGAGCGCCTCGCCACCCTCGCCAAGCAGCGCGGCTGGCGCATCCTGAACCTCTTCGAATGATCAAGAAATTCATCGACAAGCTGCTGGGCAAGACCGGCGGCGCCCGCGCGGGCTCGCGTTTCGGCAAGCGCGAAGACGTGCCGGCCAGCGTGCACAACATCAACCCCAAGCTGGTGGACCAGCGCGCGCTGGACGTGGTGCACACGCTCAAGCAGGCCGGCTTCGAGGCCTACATCGTCGGCGGCGCCGTGCGCGACCTGCTGCTGGGCCTGCGGCCCAAGGACTTCGACGTCGCCACCAGCGCCACGCCCGAGCAGGTCAAGGGTCTGTTCCGGCGCGCCTTCATCATCGGCCGGCGCTTTCGCATCGTGCACGTGGTCTACGGCCGCGGGCGCGAGCACGAGGTGATCGAGGTCTCCACCTTCCGCGCCTACCTCGACAGCGCTGATGCCGAGCAGGTGGCCGGCAACGAGCGCACCAGCAAGGGCGAACTCTCGGGCATGAAGCACGCGGTGGACGCCAGCGGGCGCGTGCTGCGCGACAACGTCTGGGGCCCGATCGAACAGGACGCGGCGCGCCGCGACTTCTCGGTCAACGCCATGTACTACGACCCGGAGACGCAGACCGTGGTCGACTTCCACCACGGCATCCGCGACGCTCAGAAGAAAACCCTGCGCATGATCGGCGACGCCGCCACGCGCTACCGCGAGGACCCGGTGCGCATCATCCGCGCCGTGCGCTTCGCGGCCAAGCTCTCGCCGCTGGGCTTCAAGCTCGACGCGAAAACGCGCGAGCCGCTGATCGCCTCCAAGGCGCTGCTGCAGGACATCCCGCAGAGCCGCCTGTTCGACGAGATGCTGAAACTGCTGCAGACCGGCCACTCGCTGGCGAGCCTGGCGCAGCTCAAGGCCCTGGGCCTCAACACGGGTATCTATCCGCTGCTCGACGTCGTCGTGCAGCGCGCCGACGACCCCTTCGTGCAACTCGCCCTGCAGGACACCGACCGCCGCGTCGGCGAGAACAAGCCCGTGGCGCCGAGCTTCCTGCTGGCCTGCGTGCTGTGGGCCGACGTGCGCCGAGGATGGGAGCGCCGCCTCGAGTCCCGCCCGGACCGCAAGCCCGTGCCGGCCTTCGCCGCCCTGCAGGACGCCATCGACGAGGCCTTCGACTCGCGCATCGGCGACGTGTCGGGCCGCGGCAAGCTGGGCGCCGACATGCGCGAGATCTGGCTCATGCAGCCGCGCTTCGACAAGCGCACCGGCAGCGGCGTGTTCACGCTGGTGGAGCAGCCGCGTTTCCGTGCCGGCTTCGACTTCCTGCGCCTGCGCGCGCAGGTGGGCGAGGTGGACGAGGAACTGGCCCACTGGTGGGAAACCTTCAGCACCGCCAGCGAGGACATGCGCCGCGACATGGTGGACGCGCAGCGCAACAGCGGCAAGGGTGCGCCCAAGGCGCGGCGCGTGAAGCGCGGCGATGCCGACCACCCCGAGTCCGGCGTGTCCGACGACCCGCGCTTGCGTCCGGTCGACGACGGTGGCGACGCGGACGTCGAGACGGGCGCCGGGGCGACGGACGAGGAATCGGCCGGCGAGCCCGGGGCCGTGCCTGCCAAGAAGCGCCGTCGCCGCCGCCGCAAGCCCGCCGGTGCCGCGCGCGGCGAGGGCGGAGAAGGCAGCCCGCCCGCCATTGGCGATGGCGCGGCCTGAAGTCAGCGCCTGGGTCGCGCTCGGCGCCAACCTGGGCGATCCCGTGGTGGCCGTGCGCGCCGCGCTGAACGCCCTGGACCACACACCCGGCCTGCGCCTGCTGCGCGCGTCCTCGCTGTACCGCAGCGCGCCGCACGAGGCCCAGGGCCCCGATTTCATCAACGCCGTGGCGGAAATCGCCACCACGCGCAGTGCGCCCGATCTGCTGAGCGCCTTGCAGGCCATCGAGGCCGATGCGGGCCGCGCACGGCCGTACCCCAACGCCCCCCGCACGCTCGACCTGGACCTGCTGTTCTACGGCGAGGGCCGCATCCATTCGCCCACGCTCACCGTGCCACACCCACGCTGGCGCGAGCGCGCCTTCGTGCTGGTGCCGCTGGCCGAGGTCGCGCCCGAGCGCCTGCCCGCTGGCTGGCAGGCGGCCGTGGCGGGCCAGCCCATCGAGCGCTTGAGCGCCACCCGCTGACCATGAAGGCGTTGCAGGACATCCTGTTTTCGCAGGGCTTCGGCACGCGCCGCATCTGCAGCGGCCTGATCCAGCAAGGCCACGTCGGGGTGGGCGACGCGGGGGAGCCCTGCACCGACCCCTTCGCCGCCTTCGATGAGGAAGGCCTGGTGTTTCGCGTGATGGGCGAAACCTGGCACTACCACGCCCAGGCGTATCTGATGCTGCACAAGCCCGCGGGCTTCGAGTGTTCGCACAAGCCCGGCGCGCACCCCAGCGTCTACACCCTGCTGCCCGGACCCCTGCGCGTGCGCGGCGGTGGGGCGGCGGCTGGCGTGCAGGCGGTGGGTCGGCTCGATCAGGACACCACCGGACTGCTGCTGCTCTCGGACGACGGCAAGTTCATCCACCGCATGACCTCGCCGCGTCACCACGTGCCCAAGGTCTACGAGGCGCAGGTGAAGCACCCGCTGGACGATGGTCAACTGGCCCGCCTGCTCGATGGCGTGGTGCTCGACGACGACCCGAAGCCGGTGCGCGCGCAGGCCTGCGAGGCGGTGGGCGAGCGCCACCTTCGCTTGACCCTCACCGAAGGCAAGTACCACCAGGTCAAACGCATGGTGGCTGCGGTGGGCAACCGGGTGGAGTCACTGCACCGCTCGGCGTTTGGCGAGCTGGTGCTGACGGATCTGCCCGAGGGCCGTTGGCGCTGGCTGACCGGCGACGAAGTGCGTTCGCTGACGCAGAAGCTGTGAGGGCGCGCGCAGGCCCCGCGAGGTTCGCGTGCGGGCCTCAGGGCGCCAGGCGTTCCCGCACCCAGGCGCCGCCCTCCAGGCGGTAGCGCAGCCGGTCGTGCAGCCGGCTCTTGCGCCCCTGCCAGAACTGCCAGTTGTCCGGCACCAGCCGGTAGCCGCCCCAATGCGGCGGGCGAGGAGGCTTCAGCAGGAACTGCGCGCCATACTTCGCGGCGTTGGCCACCAGCACCGAGCGGCCCTCGATCACCTCGCTCTGCGGGCTGGCCCAGGCGCCGATGCGGCTGTCCAGCGGGCGGCTGTTGAAGTAGGCATCGCTCTCTTCGGCGCTGGTGAATTCCACCCGGCCCTCGATGCGCACCACGCGTTCGAGCTCCACCCAGTGGAACTGCAACGCCGCGAAGGGGTTGCCCGCGAGTTCGCGGCCCTTGCGGCTGTGGTAGTTCGTGTACCAGACGATGCCGCGCGCGTCGTAGCCCTTGAGGAGCACGATGCGCGTGCTGGGGCGCAGGTCCGAGCCCACCGTGGCCAGCGTCATGGCGTTGGGCTCGGGCACCTCGGCGGCGATGGCTTCCTTCAGCCACCGGTCGAACTGCTGCAGCGGATCGGCGTGCGAGGCATCCTCGCTCAGTTCGGCCTTTTCGTAGCTCTTGCGCAGGTCGGCGATGTTCGTGCTCATGCGGGGCAGTGTAGGGCGGCCACGGCTCAATCGGCCAGGTGCAGCAGCTTTTCCAGCGCGTGGTCGTGGATGCCGTGGGCCTTGAGGCCCTCGAAGGTGCGGCGCGCGTAGTCCAGCGTGGTGCCGTAGCGGCCGCAGGAGCGCGAGAAGATGTCGCGGTAGCGATCGGGCGTGAGCACGCCGGTGTAGCTGGGGCTGCGGCGCGACAGCGTGAAGGCCAGCGCGCGCACCGGGCCTTCGGGCGTGTTCACGCGCAGCCACTTGGGGTCGTAGACCGGGTTGGGCATCTCGCGCGCCCACAGGCGCGGCATCAGCTCTTCCACCTGTTCGTGCGGCACGCGCAGGGCCAGGCCGTCGCAACTGCCGCCCGAGACCAGGGCGAACACCAGGCCCGGGCACTCCGGCGTGCCGCGGTTCACGCGGCTCCACATTTGCAGGCTGCGGTGGTGGCCGTGCACGCGGCCGGGGCGGCTTTCGGCGGCGTCGAACTCGGGGCGCCACACCAGCGAGGCGTAGCCGAACACCCACAGGTCCGCCCGCTCGCCCTGCGCCCGCCAGTCGGCCAGGGTGTCGGCCATCATGGCCGCACCGTCTCGCTGTTCGGGGATCCAGGTGCGCGGCGCTTTCATTCGCCCTGCCTACAATGCCGGATTCGCCGATTCACGTACACCACAGGAGCTTCTCGCATGGCCACACAGGATAACGAACCCGAACAACGCGTCGTCGCGGTCGTCCTGATTTCCCTCATCGCGCTGATCGTCGCGGGCGTGCTGGGCCTGGGCGTGTTCAAGGCGCGCGGCGACAAGGCTGGCGCACCCAGCGCTTCGGGCGCTCCCGCCGCGGCTGCGGCGGCCACGGCCCCCGGCGCGGTGGCGATCTCCGCCACCGACGCCAGCGTGGTGGTCGACAACGGCGTCGTGAAGTTCTACTTCGCCACCGGCAAGGCCGACCTCGCCTCGGGTGCCCTGGTGGCCCTGGCCGAGGCCATCGAAGCCGCCAAGGGTGGATCGCGACTGGTGATCTCGGGCTTTCACGACGCCACCGGCGACCCGGCCTTCAATGCCGAACTGGCCAAGCAGCGCGCTCTGGCCGTGCGCGACGCGCTCACCGGCGCGGGCGTGGCCGAGTCCAACCTGGAACTGAGCAAGCCCGCCGTGACCACCGGCAGCGGCGCCGACGCCGAGGCGCGCCGGGTCGAGGTGGTGATCATTCGCTGAGCGCGGCATCGCGTTCACCAGGAAGAAGGCCCGGTCGAACCGGGCCTTCTTCATTGGGATGGGGCTCAGCGCAGGCCTTGTCCCGCCGCGTGGTCGTCCGCGCGCTGGATCAGCTCGATCTTGTAGCCGTCCGGGTCCGTCACGAAGGCGATGACCGTGGTGCCGCCCTTGACCGGACCGGCCTCGCGCGTCACCTGGCCGCCGGCCGCCTTGATCTTCTCGCAGGCCGCGTAGGCGTCGGGCACGCCCAGGGCGATGTGGCCATAGGCCGTGCCCATCTCGTACTGTTCCACGCCCCAGTTGTAGGTGAGCTCGATCTCGGCCTGCGCCGGGTTGCTCTCGAAGCCCAGGAAGGCGAGCGAGTACTTGTACTCGGGGTTCTCGGAGGTGCGCAGCAGCTTCATGCCGAGCACGTTCGTGTAGAAGTCGATGGAGCGCTGGAGGTTGCCCACGCGCAGCATGGTGTGGAGGAGTCGCATGGGCGTGATTCTTACCGAGCTTCGAAGACCAGGCAGGTCGTCGTGGCATGGGCGTACAGCGTGCCGTCCGGGCCCACCAGGCGCGCCTCGGCGGTGGCGAGCTGGCGGCCGGCGTGGATCACCTGGCCAATGGCGCGCACGCGCTGCACCTTGGGCGTGAGCGCGCGCACCAGGTTCACGCCCAGCTCGGCCGTGGTGTAGGCGCGCCCGGGCGGCATCCTCGTGTGCACGGCGCAGCCCAGGGCCGAGTCGAGCAGGGTGGCGAACCAGCCGCCGTGCACCGTGCCCATGGGGTTGAAGTGGCGCGCCAGCGGCGTGCCCTGGAAGGTGGCGGTGCCGTCGCCCACGGCCACCAGGGTGAAGTCCAGGGTGGGTGCGATGGGCGGGTAGGGCAGCTCACCGCGCAGCATGGCCTGCATCAGCTCCAGGCCGCTCTTTCCGGCGATCTGATCTGGCGTGGACACGCCCGCGCCGGGCCCCTTGGCCATGGCGTCGAGCACGGCCTTTTCCTCGTCCAGCCAGCGTTGCAGGGTGTCGCTCATCGATCGCTCCATGAAAGTTGCATATGCATGAATTGTAGATACAATCGTCACCATGTCGACTGTCGCCACCGCGTCATCCGCGCCCGTCAAGCCGCAGGGCTGCACCAACCTCAAGCTGCGCCAACTGGTTCGCGCCGTGGGCGCGTTCTACGACGCCGAAGTGGGCAAGGCGGGGCTGAAGATCACGCAGTACTCGCTGCTGTCGTACATCACCAAGCTCGGGCCGATCCGCGCGGTGGAACTGGCGCAGCAGATGCACATGAGCGCGTCCACGCTCTCGCGCAACCTGCGCCCGCTCATCGATGCGGGCTGGGTGGAGCAGGCCGAAGGGCCGGATGCGCGCAGCTGGCTGATCCAGGCCACGCCCGACGGCCAGGCCAAGCGCGCCGAAGCGCAACGCCGCTGGCGCGCCGCGCAGGAAGCCGTCAACCAGCGCCTGGGCGCGGAGCGCGTGATTGCGCTGCACGCGCTCATCGACGAATCCCTGGCGCTGCTGGACGGCGCGGAGGCATCCCATGAAGAACCCTGAACCTCGCGCCCGCCTGTGGTGGCTGGTGCTGCTCGCCGCGGCCGGCGCCTTCGCGCTCACCATGGGCACGCGCCAGACCATGGGCTTCTTCCTCTCGCCCCTGAACACCGCCACCGGCCTGGGCGTGGGCAGCATCAGCCTGGCCTTCGCCTTCGGGCAACTCTGGTGGGGCCTCACCCAGCCCTTCGCGGGCGCCTTCGCCGACCGCGTGGGCGCGGGCCGCGTGCTGGTGATCGGCGTGCTGCTGGTGGCGGCGGGCACCTTTCTCACGCCGTTCATGACGACCACGCTCGGCCTGATCTTCGCGCTGGGCATCCTGGCCGCGGGCGGGGCGGGCATGGCGGGGCCTTCGGTGCTGATGGCCGCGGCCAGCCGGCACATCGCGCCCGAGCGGCGCGGCATGGCCACGGGCATCGTCAACGCGGGCGGCTCCTTCGGGCAGTTCGTCATGGCACCCATCGCGGCCGGGCTCACGGCCAGCCTGGGCTGGATCGGCGCGCTGCAGGCGCTGGCCTTCATCACGCTGCTGGCGCTGCCGGCGGCCTGGGTGCTGCGCGGTGGGCCCAGTGGCGCTGCCAAGGCGGCGGCGCCCGTCGCGCTGCCCGCGCGCGAGGCGCTCCAGCGCGCCTTGCAGCACCGCGACTACCTCATGCTCTCGGCGGGGTTCTTCGTTTGCGGCTTCCACGTGGCCTTCCTGGCCACGCACCTGCCGGGCGTGGTGGCGGCCTGCGGGCTGCCGGCGCCGGTGGGTGCCTGGGCGCTGGGCATCATCGGCCTGTTCAACATCGTGGGCAGCCTGGCCATGGGCTGGGCGGTGGGCCGCTGGCGCATGAAGTCGCTGCTGGCGCTGGTGTACGCCACGCGCGCCGTGGCGGTGCTGGTGTTCCTGCTGGCGCCCAAGACGGAGGCCGTGCTGCTGGTCTTCGCGGCCGTGATGGGCCTGACCTTCCTCTCCACCGTGCCGCCCACGGTGGGGCTGGTGGCCAAGTTCTTCGGCATGGGCAACATGGCCATGCTGTTCGGCGCGGTGATGTTCGCGCACCAGGTCGGCGGCTTCCTGGGCGCCTGGCTGGGCGGGCGCGTGTTCGACGCCACGGGCAGCTACGACTGGGGCTGGTACGTCGACATCGTGCTGGCCATCGGCGCCGCGCTCATCCACCTGCCGATCCGCGAGGCGCGGACCGCGCCCCGGGCGGTGCCGGCCTGAAGCCTCACACCGGCACGGTGTAGTTCAGCGCCATGCGCCCGCCGTCCACGGTGACGATCTCGCCCGTGACGTAGCTGGCGGCGTCGCTGGCGAGCCAGGCCACCACGTCGGCCACTTCCTCGGGTTCGCCCAGGCGCTTCATCGGCGTGCGGCTGAGGATCTTGCGGCGCGCGTCTTCGCTGGTGAGCACGGCCTGCGCCGCGAGTTCGGTGGCGATGGTGCCCGGTGCCACCGCGTTCACGCGGATGCCGTGGTCGGCCAGGGCCAGCGCCATCACGCGCGTGAGCTGGTTGATGCCGCCCTTGCTGACGTTGTAGCTGGCGATGCTGGGAATGGCCATGACCCCGTTGACGGAGCTCATGTGCACGATGGCGCCGCGCACGCCGCCCTGCACCATGGCGCGCGCCACGGCCTGCGCCATCAGGAAGGCGCCCTTGAGGTTGACGCGCAGCACGGCGTCGAAGTCGGCCTCGCTGATGTCGAGGAAATCGGCCGCCTTGAAGATGCCCGCGTTGTTCACCAGCACGTCGATGCGGCCAGCTTCCTCGAGCACCGCGGCCACCAGCGCGTCCACCTGGGCCTTGTCGCCCACGTCGCACGCGATGAATTGGCCACCGAGTTCGCGTGCCAGGGCCTCGCCGGCGTCGCGCGCCACATCGGCGATGACCACGCGCGCCCCTTCGCGCGCGAAGCGCCGCGCGCAGGCCGCGCCGATGCCTTGCGCGCCGCCGGTGACGATGACGACGCGGTCGTGGTGGCCGAAGTGGATGGCGTTCGGGTCGGTCATGGGGTGGATCTCCGTCATCCGCAGGCCATGCAGGTGGCCAGGGCCTGGTCGACGCGCGCGCGCGTCTGCTCGCTGAGGTGGTCGAGGAAGACCTGCGTGCGCCGCGGCATGAACTTGCGGCTGGGCAGGGCGGCGTACATGGTCAGTCGGTTGGTGATCCAGGGGCTGAGCACGCGCACCAGGTCGCCGTCGGCCAGCAGCGGCGCGGCCAGTTCCACCGAGGTGGCGGTGATGCCCGCGCCGTCGAGCGCGGCGTGCATCAGGGTGTCGTTGTGGTTGGCCCAGAGCACGGGCTGCACCTCCACCTCCACCGCGCGGTCGTTCTCGTTGGCGTTGAGCAGGCGCCACTTGCTGGTGCGTCCCGTGCTCGGCTTGAGGCGCAGCACGTCGTGCTGCGAGAGGTCTTCGGGGCGCGCGGGCTGGCCGCGGCGCGCAATGTAGTCCGGCGATGCCAGCAGGATGCCTTCGGTGCTGATGACCTTGCGGGCGATGACGTTGGAGTCGAAGGTGGCGTCGGCGCCGATGAGGGTGATGTCGTAGTCCTCCACCGGCGGTTCGCGGTGGGATTCGACGTCGATGTCGAGCCGGATCTTGGGATAGGCCTTGCGGAAGTCCGCCACCAGCGGCGCCAGCACGTGCGTGGCCAGCACCGGCGGCGCCAGCAGGCGCAACACGCCCGCGAGCTCCTGCGTCTGCGAGCTCACCAGCGCACTGGCTTCTTCCAGGTCGAGCAGGATCTGGCGCACGCGGTCCAGGTAGACCTCGCCCGCGTCGGTGAGCGAAACCCGGCGCGTGGTCCGGTGCAGCAGGCGGGTGCCCAGGTGCTCTTCCAGATCGGCCACGAGGCGCGTCACCACGGCCGGGGAGAGATCGAGCGCGCGGGCCGCGGCGGCGAAGCCGCCTTCGTCCACCACCTTCTGAAAGGCGCGCATGGAATGCAGACGGTCCATGGTAGGGAAGCAGGGCCTTGACGGGCCTCGACTGTTGCGAAAACCGAAACAGTTTAGCGCGATGGGGCCGTGGCCGGCAGGTCGATGCGCACACTGAGCCCGCCGCCTTCGCGCTCGTCGAGCGCCAGTGTGGCGCCATGCTGCGCCACCACCCGCGCGACGATGGACAGGCCCAGTCCGCTGCCATGGACGTCGTCGCGGGACGGGTTCAGGCGCACGAAGCGGCGCAGGACCCGCTCCCGGTCGGCTTCCGGAATGCCGGGGCCCGTGTCATTCACGCCCAGCCGGACGCGCCCGCCCTCGGTCCTGACCTGCACGTCCACGCGGCCACCCGCGGGTACGTGGCGCAGGGCGTTGTCCACCAGGTTGTTCAGCATCACGCGCAGGTCTTCTTCGTCGCCGGGCACCCAGGCCGCCTCGCTGGGCGCCAGGCCCAGGTCGATGCCGCGCGCATCGGCGCGTGCCGAGAAGGCGGCCACCACCTCGGCCGCCAGCGTGTCCAGGCGGATGGGGGCGTGGCGGCGTTCACGCACGCCGGGCTCCAGCCGCGCCATCTGCAGCAACTGGGCCACCAGGTGCGTGGCGCGCCCGATGCCCTGGTCCAGCTCGTCGAGGGCCGCCTGGCGCGTGGCATCGCCGCTGCGCCGAGCGATCTGGGCCTGCAGCTTCACCGCGGCCAGGGGCGTGTTGAGTTCGTGCGCCACGTCGGCCAGCAGCGTGCGCTGGCTGCCCAGCAGGGCCTCCACGCGCGCCAGCAACTGGTTGAGGGCCTCGCCCAGCGGCACCAGTTCCTCTGGCAGCGCCCGGGTACCCACCGCGCGCAGGTCGTCGCCTTCACGGCGGCGCAGGTCGCGGCCCCAGGCGTTCAAGGGCGCCAGCGCGTTCCTCACCGCCGCGCGCATCAGCAGCCAGATGACCAGCACCAGAACGCCCAGTGGCGCCAGCAGCCCGGGCAGGATCTCGCCGAAGCGCTCCAGCCGGTCGGCGGCGGTCACGGCCACCTGAACGACCTGCTCGCGGTCGACCAGGGTGTAGGTGCGCCAGTCCTCGCCGTTCCAGCTCGCCAGGTTCAGGCCAGGGGGCTGCAGCGGCGGCCCGCCCCCGGGCAGGGAGCTGTAGGTCAGTTGCCCGCCGGTGGTCCAGATCTGCGTGGTGAAGCGGCCCAGGTCGGTGGACGGGCCATCGGGTGGGATCGGCGCCGGCGCTGGCGGGCTGGCGCGGTCCGCCGCGGGGCGCAGGCCATGGCGGACCACCGAATGGGCGATCGACTGCAGCACGCTGTCGCGCGAGCGGTTGAAGCCATCCCAGGCGAGTTGGTAGCTGATGAAGCCCTCCAGTGCGGCGGCGATCACCAGCGCCCCCAGCTGCCACAGCAGCAAGCGCTGGCGGATCGACTTCATGGCGGGGGCTCGACCAGCTTGTAGCCCACACCGCGCACGTTGCGGATCCAGGCCGCGCCCAGCTTGCGGCGCAGGTGGTGCAGGTGCACCTCGACGGCGTTGCTGAGCACCTCGTTCTGCCGGGCGTACAGGCGTTGCTCGAGCTGTTCACGCGAGAGCACCTGGCCGGGGCGCTCCATCAGCGCGGCCAGCAGGTCGAATTCGCGCGCCGACAGTGGCACGCGCTGCTCGCCCAGCGTGACCTCGCGCCGCGGCGGGCTCAGCATCAGCGGGCCCAGGCGCATCTCGGGTTGCGGCCGGCCTTGCCGGCGCCGCGCCAGCGCGTGCACGCGCGCGATCAGCTCGTCCAGGTCGAAGGGTTTGGTGAGGTAGTCGTCGGCCCCGAGGTTCAGGCCGGCGATGCGGTCGCTCACCGCGTCGCGCGCCGACACCACCAGCACGGGGATGTCCAGGGGCTGCTCGCGCATCCAGCGCAGCAATTGCAGGCCATCCTGGCGCGGCAGGCCGATGTCGAGCAGCAGCACCTCGTGACCGCCGGCCTGCAGCGCGGTTTGCGCGGTGAGGCCGTCGCGCACCCAGTCCACGGTGAAACCCGCCATGCCCAGGCCCCTTTCAAGGCCCTGGCCCAGCATGGTGTCGTCTTCGGCGAGCAGGAGTCGCATGCGTCGTCAGGCAAAACGCCGAGTGTGCGCGAAAACCGGCGCCCGCCCTGTCGCCCGCCCTGTCGCCCGCCCTGTCGCCCGCATCTGGTAGAACCCGGCGGATTCCGGAGCCCCGCATGAGCACCTTCACCCGCGTCATCCTGTTCACCGACACCGACGGCCGCGCCCGCTTTCGCGAAGAAGCGCTGGCGCTGGACGGCGGTTCACCCGCCGCGCGCCTGTCGGCCCTGCTGCCCGCCAGCGGCCTGGTCCTGCGCGAAAGCCCGGTGGGCTTTCGCAGCGACTTCCATTGCACCGACGCGCCGCAATGGCTCATCGTTCTGCGCGGGCGCATGGAGATCGGCCTGCAGGATGGCACGAGCCGCGTCTTCGGCCCGGGCGAGCACTTCTATTCGGCCGACACCCTGCCCGCAGGCGCGACCTTCGACGCCGCCGTGCACGGCCATCGCAGCCGCCAGGTCGGTGACGAGCCGCTGGTCACGGCTTTCGTGAAGGTCTAGCCCGGATATTTCACGCATGTAGCCAA
>JABAOF010014453.1_pt3 | contig 57924 bp, 54 predicted proteins | sample 7062171 | NCBI WGS metagenome assembly JABAOF01 (sample SAMN14538628, study PRJNA623070) | marine sediment metagenome | biome: marine biome [ENVO:00000428]; feature: marine pelagic biome [ENVO:01000023]; material: deep marine sediment [ENVO:00002113] | place: India: Gulf of Khambhat ... | reverse complement strand
GCGGTTCGGGTGTAATGACTTCGGGTCGCTCATGATCGAGGAGAACGTGGTCTCGGCAGCCGGCACGACGCATCGGGCGTCCCTGGGCGAGATGCGGCGACATATTCGCGATGCCGGATTCACTCCGGCTCGACGGCGGCAGGATTACTCCATCATCGAGCTTGAACGGGGCAGCGTAGAAGGGGCTGTGAGGACGGTAGGGGCGGCAGGATTCTCAGGGGCAGAAGCGGCAGCCAGAACGGCATGACGGCAGGTGCCGACGGCTGGTGAAAAGTCGACAACCCAGGCACCGAGCGGACAGTGGCTAAGGACATACTCATCATCGCTGGATCAGACAGCGACCGCGAGCGGGTGGAGCCGGCCTTCAAGGTGCTGGACGACGCCGGCGTCGGCTATGACTTCGTCGTCTCGTCCGCGCACCGGAATCCGGAACAGACGGCCCAGATCGCCAAGGACGCGAAGCAGAGCGGCTACAAGGTGATCATTGCGGCGGCGGGGCTCGCAGCGGCATTGCCGGGGGCGGTCGCGGCACTCACCGACCTGCCGGTGATCGGACTGCCTCTCGATGTCGGCCCCCTGCGAGGCGTAGACGCTCTCTATGCCATCACTCAGCTCCCGCCTGGCTGCCCGGTTGCCACGGTGGGGATCGGGAATGCCAAGAATGCGGCCTTGTTAGCACTGCGAATCTTGAGAACCTGAGGCCTGCTCCGCCGATCCTCGCTATCTTTGCACGCCATGCACACCGCCCGACGTACCCATGGCTTCACGGAATCCGTCATCCGCGGGATGACGCGGTTGGCCAACCAGCACGATGCCATCAACCTCGCCCAGGGCTTTCCCAACTTTCCAGCGCCCGACGTGCTGAAGCAGGCCGCCGCCAAGGCCATCCGGGACGACATCAATCAGTACGCGATCACTTGGGGTGCCAAGCATCTACGGGATGCCCTCACGAGGAAGTACGCCGAGTGGTACGAGATGGAGATCGATCCGGAGACGGAGATCACGATCGCTTGCGGCGCCACAGAGGCCATGGCCTCCACGCTGATGTCCATCGTCGATCCGGGTGACGAGGTGATCGTGTTCGAGCCGTACTACGAGAACTACGGGCCCGACACTATTCTCTGCGATGCGAAGCCCGTGTACGTGCCGCTGCCGGTTACGGGACACATCGACCTGGATCGGCTCGCTGCCGCCTTCTCATCACGCACTCGTGCGATCATCGTCAACACGCCAAACAACCCCACCGGGCGGGTGCTCTCGCGGGAAGAGCTGCTGGGGATCGCCGAGCTGTGTCAGCAATACGACGCCTACGCGGTGACCGACGAGATCTACGAGCACATCTACTACGAGGGTGAGCACATCCCCATCGCGACGCTCCCGGGGATGCGGGAGCGCACCGTTACCGTGAGTGGTGCGTCGAAGACCTTCAGTGTGACGGGTTGGCGCATCGGTACGATTGTCGCGCCGGTACGCGTGACGGATGCGATCCGGAAGGTACACGACTTTCTGACGGTTGGCGCGCCTGCACCGCTGCAGGAGGGAGTCGCAGTGGGACTCGAGGTGCTGGGGAAGGACTACTACGAGACTCTCGCCGCCGAGTATCGGGAGCGGCGTGACGTCCTATGTGCCGGGCTGCTGGGTGCTGGATTCCGGTGCCAGCCACCGGAGGGGTCCTACTACGTTCTGGCCGACTTCGCCGACCTCAGCGACTTGCCGGACGATGAGTTCTCCTTCTGGCTTACGCGGGAGGTCGGGGTGGCGCCGGTCCCCGGTTCCAGCTTCTTCAGCCAGCCTGAGATGGGGCGCAGGCTGGTGAGGTTTGCGTTCTGTAAGACCGTGGACGTGCTGAAGGAAGCCGCGGAGAGGCTGAAGGCGCTACGGCGGAATGACTGAACAAGAGACCGGCGGGCCGACGGAAGGACGGGACGACGGAACGTGACCACTGCTGTCGCCGCACGACCGTTGCGTCGTTCCGTCTTACCGTCCTTTCGTCTTACCGCCGTTGCGTCCTACCGCCTTTCAACATCTGCTCCACCTCCTGTTGTCCCTCCAGCACCCGCTCGATGTCTTCCAACAGCTCCCGTGCCGATGCGAGATCGGTCGTGATCCCTTCCACGCTGCCAGCGCCGGCTTGCATCCGCAGAAGGTCGAGCCTGATGGTCTCCAGCGATGCCACGGCATCCGCCAGGCGCTGCTGCGCTGCGTCACGGGTCTTCTCGAGGTTCCTGGCGAGTGCCTCGCGCTGGTCGAGCAGAGCTCCGTGGCCTTTCGATTGAGCGGCGGCTGCGAGCGCACGCCCCCCCACCCGCTCCCCGCCGATCTCGCCGAGTATCGCGTTCAACTCATCCACTCGGTTCCGCATCTTCTGCGCATCGGCTTCGAGTCGGCGCACGACATCCGGCAGGTCCTTGAGATTCCTGCGCATCTCCTTGGGAAGCTCCTCGAACAGGCGGTCGGCAGCCATCCCGATAGCGAGCTCGGTGCGGCGGTATGTCGCGGCCGCGGCACCGGCTAAGCGTTTGATACCGACTCCGCCCAGCTTGAACAGCCAGCGGCCCAGGCGACCTTTCCAGATCTTGAAGCGACGCTCGCCGGCGCGGTCTACGCGGCGCTCGTAGCGGTGCGCCGCGATGATGCCGCTGCCGATGGCGACCGGTGCGGAGAGGCTCATGGCGGCAATCGGCACGACCCAATCCGGGTCTATGGCGAGCCCGACGAAGCTCAGGCCGAAGATGGTGGCGGCAAGCACGGCGATGCCTTTGCTCACGCGCTCGACCAGCGACGCCTTGCGGCCATACTCGAATGCTAGCTCCTCTCGGCGCCTTTCAATGTCGGTCTTGAGCGCCGCCACGGCGTCTTCGACACCGTAGCCCGACTTGAGGAGTCGGCGGGCCATGTGGGCCAACATCCCAATGGGGGTGGCGATGAAGACGCCGATGATCAGGCCAAGGATCGTAGATGCTACCACGTCGCCTGAGACCACCTCGGCGATCAGCCCCATCAACATCGGCAGGAGGAAGAGCACCAGGAGCGGCGATGCCCGGAACGCCTCGCGGTTCTTGTTGATGAACACACGCAGCGGAACGGGCAACTCGCGCCGTACTTCCAGGGATGTGCCGAGAGCCTCAGCCAACTCCTCGCCGTTTGCGAAACGGTGTGACGGGTCTTTGCCTAGGCAGCGATCGATCGCCTGAGCGAGTCTGTGGGGCGCCTCGGGCGCCACCGATGTGACCGGAGGTGCGGGCTGTGTGATGTGCTTCGCCAGGACCGCGGCGACGGTAGGCGCCTCGAACGGGAGCTTGCCGGAGAGCGCGTAATAACCGACCACGCCAAGGGAATAGATGTCGCTGCGGGCGTCCACCGCCTCCCCGCTCGCCTGCTCAGGACTCATGAATTCAGCGGTGCCCAGCACTTCGCCCACTTCAGTCATCCCTGGCCGCTCGTGAACGTGGGCAATGCCAAAATCGGCCACCAGGGCCCGTCCACTCCCGCTCTCCAGGAGGACGTTGTCGGGCTTCACGTCACGGTGAACCACGCCCTGAGCGTGAGCGTACGCCAAAGCCCACGCGACCTCGCGGAGAATACGGGCTGCCTCGGAAGCTGGCAGCGGCCCTCGGGTCCGGATGCGGTGGCCCAGGGCCTCACCGTCGATGTACGCCATCGCAAAAAAGACAAACTCGTCGACCTCGTCCACCGCGAAGATCGGCACGATGTTGGGGTGCGACAGCTTGGCTGCGGTGCGCGCCTCCCGGAGGAATCGCTCCCGCAGCTCGGGTCGAGCCGCATAGCCAGGCGGCAGCAACTTCAATGCGACGGGACGGTCGAGAGCCACCTCGTGCGCCAGGTAAACGATCCCCATCCCACCCCGGCCGAGCTCCCGCTCGAGAGAGTATCGGCCAGCCAGCGCCTCTTGCAGCGCGAGGAACTCCTGAGTCGCCGTGTCCGGCATGGGGAGACGATGTAGTGTGTCCCCGGAGGCTGCAAGGGAACCCCGACTTCCCGCCCTACCGCCTGACCGCCTGACTGCCTATGATGGTGCCATGCGTCAGCGCTTTGGCATCGGCTACGACTCGCACGTGTTCGTTGATGGCAGACCACTCGTTCTGGGCGGCCTGAAGATCGATCATCCGATGGGTCTGCAGGGGCACTCCGACGGTGACGCCGTGGCCCACGCCGTAATCGATGCGCTGCTGGGTGCGGCGGCCATGGGCGACATCGGGCGGCACTTCCCGGATGACGACGAGCGCTGGAAGGATGCGGACTCGATGAAGCTGCTGAGTGAGGTAAGGCGCCGGGTGATCGCGGCCAGCTACACGGTCGTGAACGTCGACGTCACCGTCATCACCGAAGCACCCAAGCTCGCCCCGTTCATCGACGCGATGCGTGAGAACGTCTCCCAAGCCCTGGGCCTCCCCATCAGTGCTGTTTCCATCAAGGCGAAAACCAACGAGAAGATGGATTCGGTGGGGCAGGGACAAGGGCTTCAAGTCCTTGCCATCGCTTCCTTGGGAGGCGCGTAACCTGCTCGAATCCGTTCTTCAGCGGCTGTTGAGCCTTCCCGACGTTGCCGTGTACGCGCTGATTGGCGGTCTGGCAGCGGTGGAGAATGTGTTTCCGCCCGTGCCGGCCGACACGGCCGTCGGGGTGGGAGCGTTCTTGTCGCACCGCGGGTCCGTGGTGGCCAGTGCCGTGTTCGCAATCACGTGGACGGCGAATGTGGGTGCCGCGACCGCAGTCTACCTCGCCGGCCGCACCCTCGGGCGGCAGTTCTTCAGGGGACGGCTTGGGCGGCGGCTGCTCCATCCTCGGCGCCTTCGCAGAATGGAGCAGCTCTACAGGCGCCACGGCGCCTGGGGCATCTTCCTCAGCCGGTTCATTCCAGGGGTCCGGGCCGTGGTGCCGCCGTTTGCAGGCATCGCGAAGCTCGGCGCGGTGCGGGCCCTCGTTCCCATGGCTATGGCTTCGGGGATCTGGTACGGTGTGCTGACCTACGTGGTGGCGAAGATGGCGGGCCAGATTGAGGACGTTGCGCGCCTTGTGGCGGGGCTCAACTGGGGAGCCATCGTGGTCGCGCTGGTCCTCGGGGGAGGCATCGCGTGGGGCATCTACGTGCGGTGGCGGGCACGCAATACGGCATGACGGCCAGGTGGCATAATGCCATAACGGCATAACGGCATGATGCCGGCAAGTACGAAACAGGCCGAGTTGAACCGGGCGTTCTGGCTCGAGGGGTTCCAGGACTACCTCGCCCTCGAGGCGGGATGCAGCCCCTACACTGTGGAAAGCTACAGTCGGGACGTGCGGCGGCTGGCGGCCTATGCCGTTTCCCGGGGTATCCGAGAGCCCCGGGCGATTACACCACGGCTGCTCCGGGAGTTCATCTATCACCTGAAGGACCTTGGCCTGGCTGCGTCGAGCATTAGGCGCCAGGTATCGACGATTCGAAGCTACTACCGGTTTCTCGTGTCTGAGGGCCATGCCACGAAGGATCCGAGTGACCGCCTGGAGCTCCCCAAAGCCTGGCGCACCCTGCCTGAGGTCTTGAGCCCGGCGGAGGTCGAGGCCCTGCTCGCCGTCCCGAATCCGGATGAGCCGCTGGCCTGGCGGGACCGGGCGCTCCTGGAAGTGGCCTATGCAACAGGGGCCCGGGTTTCCGAGCTCATCGGCCTCGGTGTCAAAGACATCTGGTACGATGATGCCCTGGTCCGCGTGATGGGCAAGGGTTCCAAAGAGCGTCTGGTTCCCATCGGTCGGCGGGCATTGGGCGCTGCCGCCCTCTACGTCCGCGAGATTCGCCCCACGTTGGACCGGGGCAAGGCCCGTGGGAAGCTCTTCCTCAATGCCAGGGGTGGGCCACTCAGTCGGGTAGGCGCCTGGGGGATCATCAAGCGATGTGCGGAACGGGCCGGGATCGAGAAACGCGTCACTCCGCACACCCTGCGGCACACATTCGCAACGCATCTACTCGAGGGCGGTGCCGACTTGCGCGCGGTGCAAGAGATGCTGGGTCACGCCGACCTGTCGACGACCCAGATCTATACTCATGTGGATCGGGAGTACCTTCGTACCGTGCACAAGACGTATCATCCCAGGGCATGAGGGGACAATGGCAAGACGGCATCATGTTGGCTCGCCCATGCCCTCGATCCGTCCTGCCGTGGTGCTACTAGCCACATGATCTTTGTGCTCGACAACTACGACTCGTTTACCTACAACCTGGTTCAGTATCTCGGCGAACTGGGGGCAGACCTCTTGGTGCGCCGAAACGACGAGGTGACGGTGGACGAGGTCGGGTGCCTGAGTCCGGCTGGGATCGTCATCTCACCGGGCCCCGGGGTGCCGGAAAAGGCCGGGATCAGCGTTCCCTTGGTGCGGACCTTCGCAGGGCGGCGGCCGATCCTCGGTGTGTGCTTGGGTCATCAGGCGGTGGGTGTCGCGTTTGGCGCGCGGATTGTTCCGGCAGATCGGCTGATGCACGGGAAGATGTCCCCTGTGGAACATACCGGAACCGGCGTGTTTCGCGGCGTGCCGTCACCACTCACCGCCATGCGCTATCACTCGCTGCTCGTGGAGCCAGATACCGTTCCGACGGAGCTCGAGGTGACGGCCTGGACCGCTGATAAGCCGCAGGGGCGCGAGATCATGGGGATCCAGCACCGGGGGCTCGAAGTGTTTGGCGTGCAGTTCCATCCGGAATCAATCGGCACAGCGGAGGGAAAAAAGATCGTTGCCAACTTCCTCGAGATAGTGGGCTGATTGTGGGAAGCGGCGGGGGCAGAGGAGTTGGCAGGAGCGGCGGATGGTGGCAGGGGGCGCCAGTGTGCCGGTTGATGGCGGGAGACAGCGGCAGGGGACGGCAGCGAGTGGCAGAAAGGCAGGTGCTCCGAGCCACCCCATCAGGCCCCTCCGCCGTTATCCCGCGACCACCGCCTGCCGCTCCTGCCGTCATCTGTCGCCCTCTACTCGTTATCCGCCAACGACTTACGGTGATTGCATTGGTGTACCATGCCACCGTGGCACAACTTTTGACACCAACCCCGAGCGAGTGTTACCTTTCGCTGTGCATGTCCTCTGTGTCGTTCCGGCCCGTCTAGGTTCCACCCGCCTCCCTCGCAAGCCCCTTCGTCTCCTCGCCGGCGAGCCCCTGGTGCGCCTCGTGGCTCGACGGGTGCTCGAGCTGGACTTAGGACCGGTCGTCGTCGCCGCCGACGATTGTCAGGTGTTGGAGGCGGTAGCGTCCCTTGGAGTAGAAGGCGTGCTCACGAGCCCGAACCACCGTTGCGGCACGGAACGTGTCGCCGAAGTTGCGCGGCTGCCGCGCTATGCGCAGATGGACATGGTACTCAACGTGCAGGGAGACGAGCCGTTCGTTGCGGTCGAGGCGGCAGTGGGGGCCGTGCACAGGGTCCGCATCGGCGATCCGGTGGGCACTGCGGCGGCACCCCTCCGTGCAGAGGACGTGGCGGAGCTCCATCGGGTCAAGGTTGTAGTGGACCGGGCTGGCCATGCGTTGCGGTTCTCCCGTGCGTTTCCGGCTTCGGGGGCGTGGCCGTGTGAGGTTCAGGTCATGCAGCACATTGGCGTCTATGCCTACAGCAAGCAGGCGCTGCTTCGCTGGGCCGCATTGCGGCCTGTGCCGGAGGAGTTGGAGGAGGGTCTGGAGCAGCTCCGGCCACTGGCCTACGGCATCACGGTGGGTGTGGCTGAGGTCGGGGCGCCGCCGCTGCCTGGGATTGACACCGAAGCTGATCTGGCACGTGCAGAGGCATACATGGACAGTGTAAGCCAGAGGGTGGGTTGATGAGCACCAAGTACGTCTTCATCACCGGCGGCGTCGTGTCCTCGCTGGGGAAGGGCATCGCCGCCTCGTCGCTAGGTCGCCTCCTGACCGAACGCGGGCTCAGGGTCACCATTCAGAAGTTCGATCCGTACATCAATGTGGATCCCGGCACGATGTCGCCGTACCAGCACGGCGAGGTGTACGTCACCGACGATGGCGCCGAGACGGATCTCGACCTGGGACACTATGAGCGGTTCATCGAGCGGTCGCTTGCCCAGGTAAACAACGTGACCACGGGTCGGGTCTATCTGTCTGTGGTCACCAAGGAGCGGCGTGGCGAGTATCTCGGCGGCACAGTACAGGTGATCCCACACATTACAGACGAGATCAAGTCGGCGGTGCGGCGACTCGCGCCCGAGCATGATGTAGTCATCACGGAGATCGGCGGCACGGTGGGTGACATCGAGTCCCTGCCGTTCCTGGAGGCCATCAGACAGTTCCGCCAGGAGGTTGGGCGGGACAATGCCTTCTTCATCCATCTCACCCTTGTTCCCTACATCGCGGCAACCGGCGAGCTCAAGACGAAGCCGACACAGCACTCCGTGCGTGAGCTGATGGAGATCGGGATTCAGCCGGACGCTTTGATCTGTCGGTCTGAGCGACCCCTGTCTGACGACATCAAGCGGAAGATTGCCCTGTTCTGCAATGTGGATCACGACTGCGTCATAGAGAACCGGGATGTCGAGACGATCTACCAGGTTCCCCTTCTGTTTGAGCGGCAGAATCTCGACAGACTGGTGTGTGAACGGCTCGGACTCGAAGTCAAGGAACCTGACCTCAGGCCATGGGCTGCTATGGTGAAGCGGGCCCTTGAGCCGGCGGGTCGGGTGCAGGTGGCAATCGTGGGCAAGTACACCGAGCTGACCGATGCCTACACCTCCATCCGTGAGGCACTGCTACACGGTGGGATCGCCAACGACGTGGGTGTGGATCTTGAGTGGGTCCCTAGCGACCAGTTCGTGGACCAGGCTGCGGTGGGTAAGGTGCTGAGCCGCTACGATGCCCTCCTGGTTCCCGGCGGATTCGGTGAGCGGGGAATCGAAGGCATGATCCAGGCAGCGCGTTGGGCTCGAGAGAATCGACTCCCGTACTTCGGGATTTGCCTCGGCTTGCAGGTGGCGATCATCGAGTTTGCGCGAAACGTGTGCATGCTCCCCGAGACCAATTCCAGCGAATTCGAGGCCGAATGTGAGAATCCGGTCATCTCGCTCATGGAATCACAGCGGAAAGTGGAAGACTTTGGTGGCACGATGCGGCTAGGGGCGTACCCCTGCAGGCTGCGGCCCGGATCCCGCGCCGAGAAGATCTACGGGACTGGCGAGGTGAGTGAACGACATCGTCACCGCTACGAGGTCAACAACGCGTACCGCGACATCCTCGCCGAGTATGGCCTGCGGTGCACTGGGCTGTCACCAGACGGTTCCTTGGTTGAGCTGGTGGAGTTGCCCGAGCATCCTTGGTTTATCGGTTGCCAGTTCCACCCAGAGCTCAAGTCGCGGCCGATGCATCCTCACCCCTTGTTCGCCAGCTTCGTCGCTGCGGCAGTGGAGCGCCAGCGGAAGCGGGGTGCGAGGGTTGAGTTGGCGGAGACTCACGCGTGAGATGACGATACTCTGGTCGCCGGCGCCAGTGCTCGTCGCGGGCCCGTGCGTCGTGGAGAGCGATCCGGTCAATCTCGTGATCGCCACTCATCTGGCCGAGCTTTCCACGAAGCTCGGCCTTCGCGTCGTGTACAAGGCGAGCTTCGACAAAGCGAACCGGGCGGACGCTCGGTCTCCCCGGGGGCCGGGGATCGACCGGGGGTTGGCAGCGTTGTGTCGGGTGCGGGAGGCTAGCGGCCTGCCGGTCTTGACCGACGTGCATGAGGTTTGGCAGGTCGAGGCCGCCGCCGCCGTGGTGGATGCGCTGCAGATACCCGCGTTCCTCTGCCGCCAGACTGACCTGCTCCGGGCCGTGGGGCGCACAGGCCGGCCGGTCAACATCAAGAAGGGGCAGTGGATGGCACCGGAGGCGATGGGTGGGGCGGTGGAGAAGGTGCGAGGGGCGGGTCGAGTGGACCTGGCGGTGACGGAGCGGGGGACGTTCTTCGGCTATTGCGACCTCGTCGTCGATATGCGCAACTTTGCGCGGCTCAGGGAGGCCACCGGAGCGCCCGTCATCTTCGATGCCACCCACGCCGTGCAGCAGCCTGGGCGCGGGCCGCACGGCAGCAGCGGCGGCAGCCGGGCCGATGTGCCGGCACTGCTTGCTGCTGCCGCGGCCGCCGGTGCCGACGGGTTCTTTCTGGAAACGCATCCCGATCCGGCATCGGCGCTGAGCGACCCCGCCACCACTTGGCCCCTGGCGGAGCTCGAGGAGGTGGTAGAGCGAGCGCTCTCGGTCTGGCATGCCGCACGTGAGAAGGGAACGGTGCCGTGGTTGAGCCGCTGATCGCCAAGCGGATCCGGGTCGTCGGGTTCGACGTGGACGGCGTCATGACCGACGGTGGGGTGTACGTCGGTACCGTGGGCGGACGGCCCGTGGAACTCAAGCGGTTCGACATTCAGGACAACGTCGGGGTGAAATTGCTGCGTGATGGGGGTATCAAAGTGGTGGTGGTCAGTGGTCGTGTGTCCGAGGCCACGCGGCTGCGGGCGGAGGAGCTCCAGGTGCACGAGGTGGCACAGGACAACCTTGCCCGCAAGCTCCCGGCGTTTGAGGGGATTCTGCTGCGCATGGGTCTCCGAATGGAAGAGGCCGCCTTCATGGGCGATGACCTGCCGGATCTTCCGATCCTCAAGCGGGTGGCCCTGCCGGTGGCGGTGGCCAACGCCAGACCTGAAGTCCGGCAGGTCGCACAGTACACGACCCAGGCAATCGGCGGCCACGGTGCTGTGCGCGAGTTCGCCGAGGCATTACTGAGATCCCGGGGCGAGTGGGATGAGTTGGTGGGACAGTACCTCAGTGAGCGAGGGGAAGGTGCTGCGAGATCCGCGGGCGTGCCGTAGGGCGCGGGTGGTGGCGACCGTCATCGTGCTGGCCGCCGTCGGCTGCGACCCGTCGGGCGAGCCACCGACCACTCTTGCGGTACCTGATAGCGCCGATCAGGTGCTCTTTGGTGTCACGCACACGGTGACGAGCGATGGCGTGCTGCGGATCAAGCTTGAGGCGGATACGGTGTTCAACTACGAGGCAACACAGACGGCTGACCTGTACGGCGTGCAAGTAGAGTTCTATTCGCCGGAGGGTGCCCTTTCCTCGACCATTACGGCCCGGCAAGGCACCTATGAATGGCAGACCCAGAACATGGAGGCCTGGGGTGACGTGGTGGCTGAGACGCCGGAGGGCCGGCGGCTGACGACGTCGATTCTCCAGTACGACGCAGACATGGACGAGCTGTCGGGCCCGGAGCCCTTCGTGTTCGATGGACCGGGTGAGCACCTGGAAGGAGACGGTTTCACGTCCGATCCTGATTTCCAGCGGGTACGAACGGAGCGCCCTCGGCGTGGCACGGTTCGCCGCGCCGAGGCCGAAAGACAATAGGAGTAGGCTGGCGTGCGCGCTGCCGTGCTCTGCGCGTTGACGGTGTGCCTGGGTTCAGGCGCTGCTTGGGCGCAGGAGGAGGTGAGTTGCCAGGTCCAGCTGGACAGCGTTGGGGGAGACGGCTACCGCGACGAACTCGGGCCCGGGCGTATTCATCTCGGGGGTAGCGGCGGCGTCTGGTTCAGCTGCCTGGGCCAGCGCACCACGATCTACGCGGACAGCGCGGCGTGGTATTCGGAGCTGGATCGGATGGACCTGGTTGGCTCGGTGCAGTTCCGGGACTCCGCCACGGCCCTCGATACCGACCGGGCCAGGTATTTCACTGTCGACGAGCGCCTCGAGGCCTATGGGAACGTGCGGCTTGAGAATCGGCAGACCGGCTCTGTGCTCGTGGGACCGAATCTCACCTACTACCGGGAGGTCCCCGGGGTGAGGGACACGACGGAACTCTATGCGACTGCTCGCCCCACAGTCGAGTATCGATCATCGCAGGATACTAGTGGGGCGCCGTACGTGATCGTGGGTGACCGAGTGCGCCTTATCGGGGACGCTGTGGCCTCGGCATGGGGCAGCGTGACGATCGATCGCGAGGACTTCGCGGCGCAGGGCGACAGCGCGACGCTCAATACCGAGCTTGGCGAAGGGTTCCTGATGGGTCACGCCGAGGCAGCGGGGACGGACTCTGCTAGCTACACTATCAGTGGTCGCCGAGTCGCGTTCCGGCTGACTGACGACGCTCTGAGCTGGGTACAGGCGCAGGGCCTTGCTCAGGCAACCAGTGCGGAGTGGCAAATGGCGGGTGATACCATCGAGTTCAATGTGGCCAACGACCTGATTCAGGGGGGTGGTGTGTGGGGCGATTCCACCCGGCCGCGGGCGATGTCGCAGTCCCACACCATCGTGGCAGATTCCCTCGCTCTGGACGCGCCTGACCAGGTATTGACCGAGGTGCGGGGGTTTGGGGCGGCCCGTGCAACCACACACGCCGACTCGCTGACTACGGAAGCTGATTGGATGGCGGGTGACACCGTCGTCGCACGGTTCGACAGTACGGAGGCCGGCACTCGCGCGCTAGTGATGCTCGAGGCACGCGGTCACGCCCAAGCGTTCTATCACATCTATGACGAGGATGATCGCAGCCTTACACCTGGCGTCAACTACGCGCGGGGGGTCCGGATTACTGCCCGGTTCAAGGACGACGACCTGGAGCGCGTCGACGTCGTCGACGGGGATGGCATCTATCTGGAACCCCCGGGAAGGCGGCGGCCATGATTGAGTCCTTGAGCACGGTGCTAGCGGGGAGCGACCCGTCCATGCCACTGGCCCTCGCTGCTCTATTGCGGACTGCAGACGCGACGGGCGCCGCGCGGTTCCGGGATCTGGCTGTCGCGTACCGAGAGGACTACCTGGAGCTGCAGCGGCTCGAGTGGGGAGAGGTCGTGCGGCAGCGTGGGGCGTTGTCGGTGGATGAGGTGCGCCGCCACCTGCAGGCGTCGGTGTTGCCGAGGCTCACCAGCGAGGCCATCGTCGATCTGCTGCCGGACTCCATCGATGATGATGAGCGCATCAGGCTGCGGCCGGCAGTGTGGAATCAGTACGCACCAGAGCGGGAATCAGCCCGAGATCGCCTCTTCCAGCTCGCACTTCAGCTGGTGCGGGCTAGTGAGGCGGTGGGGGCGCGAACGGTGCCAATCGGGAGCACCCTTGTTGGGAAGGGGCTTACCAAGGCATATCGGCGGCGGCGGGTCGTTGACAACGTGCATCTCGAGCTGCATCAGGGTGAGATAGTCGGGCTGCTGGGACCGAACGGGGCAGGGAAGACCACGACGTTCTACATGATCGTCGGCCTCGTCCGCCCGGAGGCGGGTCGCATCTATTTGGATGGGGAGGACATCTCGGTGCTACCCATGTACAGGCGTGCGCGGCGGGGGATCGGCTATCTCGCACAGGAGCCGTCGGTGTTTCGCAAGCTCACGGTGCAAGAGAATGTCATGGCGATTCTCGAGACCTTGCCGCTCTCTCCGGCGGAGCGCTGGGAGCGGCTCGAGACGCTGCTGGACGACCTGTCGATCAAGCATTTGCGAGACACTCGGGCCTACAAGCTCTCGGGTGGCGAGCGCCGTCGGCTCGAGATCACCCGGGCCCTCGTTACGGAGCCGAAGTTCCTGCTCCTCGATGAGCCGTTCACCGGGGTGGACCCAATCGCGGTGAGCGACATTCAAACGATTGTGGCAGGGCTCAGACGCCGCGGCATCGGCGTCCTCATTACCGACCACAACGTCGAGCAGACCCTGGACATTGTGGATCGGGCATACATCATGTTTGAGGGGAAAGTGCAGGTGTCGGGCACGGTGAGGGAGCTGGTCTTCAACGAGCAGGTGGCTGACCTGTACCTGGGTCCCACGCTCACTGCGCGGTTGCGTGAGCGACTAGGAGCGATGGTGTGAAGACTTCGCTGCAGCAGAGCCCCATTCTGAAGCAGGAATTGCGGATGAACCCGCGCCTGTACCAGGCGATGGATCTGCTGTACATGCCCCTGCTCGACCTGCAGCAGCATCTCAAGGCAGAACTCGAGACCAATCCCTTCCTCGAACTCGCGGAAGGCGAGGAGACCGACTCGGTCGAGGAGCGTGAGGCGGAGCAGTCAGAAGCGGATCGGGACGAGGAGGTGGACTGGGAGGAGATTATTCTGGATGGGCTTGGCGGGGGCGGTGCCCGGGCACAGTACGAGGAGCGTGAGTACTATCAGCCGGTGGCTGTAGAGGTACGCGACCTGGCAGACCATCTCCGCGATCAGCTTCAGCTGCTGGATCTCGAGGAGCGCCAGCTCTTCTTGAGTGAGGAGTTCATCGGAAACATCGGGGACGACGGCTACCTCGGCGCGACGCTGGAGGACATCGTCAGCGGTGCAAACGCCCGGCGCCAGGAAGCGCTCGCGGCGGAGGGCAAAGGAGCAGCTCCTGACCCGGCGCTTGCCGATCCGTTCACGCTCGCCGAGGCGGAGGCGCTGCTCGAGGTGATGCAGCAACTCGACCCACCGGGCATTGCGGCGCGTGATCTCAGGGAGTGCCTGCTGCTGCAGCTCAAGGAGGCCGCGCACGAGGGGATGCTGGCATACCGGCTGGTGGACGAGGCCTTCGAAGACCTCATCGCGCACCGGTGGACTGAGCTGGCAAAGCGGTATGGGGTGGATCCAAAGGACGTCCAGGCTGCAGCCGACGAGCTAGCGGTGCTCGACCCGAAGCCGGGCCTCCAGTTCGCTGGCGTCGGGGGCGAGTACGTGATCCCCGACCTGGTGGTGGAACACATCGATGACCAGTATCGCGTCTTCTTGAACGACGGTGGCATGCCTCGCCTGCGCATCAGCCAGGTCTATAAGAACATCGCGGCTGACAAGAAGAAGTTCGTTGGGGAGAGTCGGGAGTTCATCACCCAGAAGCTCAACAGCGCCACCTGGCTAGTCCAGGCCATTGAGCAGCGGCGCCAGACGATGCTCAAGGTGATGCACTTCATCATCGACCAGCAGCGGGATTTCTTCGCCAGAGGCGTCGAACACCTGAAGCCGCTCACGCTCCGCGAGGTCGCAGAAGTGCTGGACATGCACGAGTCGACCGTCAGCCGGGTGACGAGTCAGAAGTACGTGCAGACCCCCCGGGGGGTCTATCCCCTCAAGTTCTTCTTTTCCTCGAGCCTGGGCACAACCACCGGCGAGGAAGCGAGTTCGCGAGCGGTCAAGGCGCAGATCGGGAAGCTGGTGGCTGAGGAGGATCCGGCGAATCCCCTCACCGACGCCGCCATCGTCAGCGCGCTCAAACAGCGCGGGGTACAAATTGCCCGCCGGACCGTCGCCAAGTATCGCGAGCAGTTGGCCATCCTACCGGCGCGAATGCGAAAGCGCGTATGACACTGGCGCGCGGCGACAACGCCGAAGTCAGCATACTCGTTCCCGCCAACGACGAAGCGGAGAGCCTGCCCGAGTTCGTGCGCCAATGTGCGGACGCACTCAGGGATGTCTCCTATCCCTGCGAGGTGGTGGTGGTGGATGACGGGAGTGAGGATGACACCCCTGCGGTGCTCGATCAGCTCGCGGCGGAGCATGACTTCCTACGCGTCGTGACCCATCGCTCGCGTCGCGGCATCGCCGACGCGCTCCGGTCTGCGGGGGAGGTAGCCCGGGGGGACATCTTCGTATTCTACCCGGCCGATCTGCAATTCCTGCCGGCGGAAATCCCCAGTCTCGTCGAGCCCATTCGCGCGGGCGAGGTGGATATCGTCACGGGGACCAAGCAAGGCGAGTACGAGAAGGCATTTGTCTCCGGTATCTACAACAGTCTGTGCCGGTGGCTCTTCGGCATTCGGGTCACGGATCTCAACGCGGTCAAGGCGTACCGGCGAGAAGTGATGGGGGTAATACCGGCCCGTCCGGACTGGCATCGGTTCATGGTGGTGATTGCGGCCACAGACGGCTTTCGCGTGACGGGGCGCCCTGTCAAGCTGTTGCCCCGACGCGCTGGGCAATCGAAGTTCGGTATCGGTCGCATCCCAGTCGGGGTCATGGATCTGCTTTCGGTGTGGTTCCAGCTCCGGTTCGGTCGCAAACCATTGCTCTTCTTCGGCGTCTCAGGGGGAGTGCTTTTCGCACTTGGATTCCTCGTCGGCGTGCTTGCCTTGGTGCTCAGGTTCGGCTACGGGATCGGCTTCCGACCGCTGCTCGACCTCGTGATGGTGCTCGTCATCTCGGGCATAGCCCTCTTCGGCTTCGGGTTCGTGGGCGAAATGCTTGCGGGAGCACGAGAAGACCTGCGAGCAGTTGGCCGCTCGTTGGACCAGCTCATCTCACAACTGCAGCGTCGAAAACCATAGTCCCCACGTGCACCTCATTTTCGTCACGCATGCCTATCCCCGCGAAGACGGGGACGTGGCTGGCGCATTTGTCGAACGGCTTGTGGTCACGCTGCGCGCTCGGGGCCATACCCTCACTGTTGTGGCACCTGCGGACGGCCGAAGTCGTCGCCGCGAGCAGCGCAACGGTGTCGAGATCGTTCGCGCGCGCTATGCACCGTCTCGCTGGGAAACACTGGCGTACCGTGGCACGATGGTTGAAGAGGCCGCCACGCCGGGCGGGGCGCTGCGTGCCGCGTCCCTGATGGTCGCGCAGGCCCGGGCAATCAGGCGGGCAGCACGGCTCGAGCCGACGGACGTGGTGCATGCCCATTGGTGGGTGCCTGGCGGGGTGAGTGCCTGGATGGCTCGGCTCGCTCAGGGTCCGCGCTACGTGATTACGCTCCACGGAACGGACGTTGCCATCCTCGAGCGCTCACGCCTGGCACGCACCCTCGCGCGCCGGGTGCTGCGCGGTGCGGCTGCAGTGACCGCGGTCTCCTCGTATCTGGCGGAGCGTGCTGCGGCCATCGTCGGATTGGATCCACAGAGCATCGTAGTGCAGCCCATGCCAGCCGACCTCGTGCAGTTGTCGCGGACCAGTGTCGGCGGCGGTGGCATCGTGACCGTGGGGCGGCTCGTGGGCCAGAAACGCATCGATGTGGTGTTGGAAGCCTTAGCCCGCCTCAGGCGCCAGGGAAGGGAGCTTTGCTTGACGATCATCGGAGACGGGCCCCTCCGTGAGCCGCTCAAGGAGCATGCGGAGCGACTGGGAATCGCCAATGCCACCCGGTTCCTGGGACAGGTGGAACCGTCAGGGCTCTCCGACGCCATCGGTGACGCCGACGTGTTTGTGTTTCCCGCTGTGGGTGAGGGTCTGGGACTCGCCGCGGCGGAGGCGCTCATCTTGGGAATCCCGGTGGTGGCGACACGGGGTGGTGGCGGCGTCGTGGACATCGTTCCCGCCACGGGTGCCGGTCGAATCGTGGCCGAAGGTGAGCCGGGGCAAATGGCGCAGGCTATTGCCGAGGTGCTGAACGACCCGGAAGCTCGGTCGCTGGCGGTCGAAGCGGGTCGGCGGTTGAAACAGCGACTCGCTCCGGGCCGCGTGGCGGCCACTTTCGAGGACGTCTACCGCCGCGTATCTGACCAGGCGGCGCACCAGAATGCGTAGATGGTGGCTTTGGGTGGGGCAGGGGGTGCTGGTCGTGGCCGTGGCCTGGTTTGTGGGCCGTGCCGTTGTGGGACGCTGGGAGGAGTTCACGTCCCTCGAGCTGGCACTCGACCTGCGGCTGGGACCCGTCGCCCTGGCGGTGGTCACGGTGTGGCTGACGTACGCCATTCTCATCGAGGCGTGGCGTCGCATCCTGCGAGGATGGGCGCAGCGGCTACCCTATGGATCGGCCGCCCGGATCTGGTGTCTGTCAAACCTGGGGCGCTATCTCCCAGGGAAGGTCTGGGGCATCGCGGGCCTTGCGGTCCTCGCTCATCGAGCTGGAGTCAGTGGCTGGACGGCGGCCGGGTCGGCGCTCACTATGCAGGCCCTTGCCGTGGGGACAGGCGCCAGTGTCGTAGCCGCCGCCGCGCCGGGTGCCGTGTCGCCACTTCAGCTGGCAGCCGCCGGCTTCATTGCCTTGGCCGCCGTGGCGCTGCTAGTCTGGGAGCGCGCTGCCCGATGGCTCGTCGGATTGGTGCGTCCGGGGACAGAACTCCACGCCCTACCGGCGAGCACCGCCGCGCTGGCAGCCGCAGCTACGCTCGCGAGCTGGGTGAGCTATGGGGTGGCGTTTTGGCTGCTCGCGGAGGGACTGGTACCGGACAGCGGTCTGTCGCTTCGTCCGGCAATGGGAGTGTTTGCCGCCGGATACCTAGTGGGGCTGCTCGCGCTGTTCGCACCCGGCGGTGTCGGCGTGCGGGAGCTGGTCTTCGTGGCGATGCTCACGCCGGAGATGGGGAGCGGTGGTGCAGTGGCTCTGACCGTCGCGTCACGACTGCTGCTCACTATTACGGAGGCCACTGCGGCATTGGCGGCGCTGGCGTTCGGTGTTCGACCCAAGGAGAACGCGATTGACGCAACCTGATCCTAGCAGCGAAGCGAGGCCGTTCGAACCCCGCTGGCCAGGGCTCGCTGCCCTGGGACTGCTGGTCCTGTGGGTGGTGATCCTGTCGCTACCGATGTGGACCGGGCAGTTCCTCGCCGGTCCGTGGAGTGACCAGTACTTCACTGGCTACGCCTTCCGCACGTGGTTGGCTGAGCAGTGGAAGGTGCTGGGCCACATCCCATTGTGGAACTCGGAGATCTTCGGGGGACTCCCGCTGGTGGCAGGCCACGGTGATTCCTTCTACCCAACCACCTGGCTGCGCTTGTTCCTGCCCACCCACGTGGCGATGAACCTCGGGTTCGTGGTGCACTACGTCCTGGCAGGCTATTTCGCGTACCTCTTACTTCGACTGCTGAAGGTCTCCTGGACGGGGGCCGTCGTCGGCGGCGTCGCGTATCAACTGTCAGGGGTGGTGGCGTCGCTGGCCTCCCCCGGCCACGACGGCAAGCTCTACGTCAGCACCCTATTGCCTCTGGCGCTCATCGGTCTGGTCCTCGCGCTGCGGCGCCGTCGGTTCGAGGGATACGCGGTCCTGGCGATTGCGGTTGGACTCGCGCTGCTCAGTCCCCACTACCAGACGGCGTATTACTTGCTGGTGGCCTCGGGCTTGTTCGCCATTTACCTGAGTTTCGGTGAGGTTGAGGATCGGCCGGTTCGAGAGCGTCTGGTGGGGCTCGGACTTGCGCTCGGGGCCGTCGTCGTTGGGTACCTGGTTGCCATGTTCCAGGTGTTGCCGTTCTACCATTACATCGAATTCTCGCCCCGGGCCCAGGGGTACGGCGGCTTCGAGGACTCGGCCACGTACGCGATCCCATGGTCCCATGTGCCGGAGTTCTTCTTTTCCGGGTTTTCCGGGACGACCCAGGATCAGACCTATTGGGGCTCCAATCCCATCAAGCTGCACTCGGAGTATTTGGGGCTTCCCATTGTGGCCCTTGCTGTGCTCGGTGCGACGGGGACGCGACGCCGGTTGGTGTACTGGTTGGGTGGGATCGGCCTTCTCCTCTTGCTCGTTTGCCTGGGGGCTGGGACGCCGTTCTACAAGCTGTGGTGGTCGGTGATGCCGTTTGTGAAGCAGACCCGGGCGCCTGGTATGGCTTTCTACGTCGTGGCGTTCGTCGTCGCCCTACTGGCGGCGTTTGGGGCGGAGCGACTGGAGCGTGGGGAAGGGAAGCGCCACCTGGCGTGGTGGCTCGGTGTGGGTGGCGCCGTCGTGCTGCTGGCCCTCCTCGGAGCGTTCGGTGGGTTTGCCAGGATGCTGGCGCAGGGCATCGAGGGCACGGGCGGGCAATCGGTGGTGCTGGCGGAGGTAGCCCGGCCCGGCATCCGCCTCGGGGCGGTACTCAGCGGCGTGGCGCTCCTCGCCCTCTGGGTGGTCGCGCAGGCGAGAGCGCGACGGTGGATGCCGTCCATGGGCGTCAGCCTCGTGCTGGTCCTGATTGTGAGCGCCGACTTGTGGCGCAACGGCCGAACGTTCTGGACCTACGGCCGAGTGCATGAGGAGCTCTTCATCTCAGATCCCGTGGTCGAGCGGCTCAAGTCCACGCCCGAACCGTATCGCGTGCTGCAGCTTCCGCCTGATATCTACCCCGGCTCGTCTCTGATGGCCTTCGGCATTCCCCAGCTCCTTGGTCATCACGGCAACGAGCTGCACAGTTTCGACGAATTGTTCGGCGGGAAAAACCGGTGGTCCTACCTCGGCAGCATGAAGCTGTGGGACCTGTTTGCCATCAACCAGGTCCTGCTGCCGGCCGGCGTGGAGCTCGCCGAGCAACTTCCCGGGTTCAGTGGCATGTTCGACAGCTCCTTGACGGGCGCGCTCACGTCGTCGGGTGTGCGCACGGACCTGTACGTCCGCCGCGATCCAGCGCCCTATGCGCGGCTCGTCCCGGGGGCTGCGAAAGTGACCGACGAGCAGGCGATTGCCGCGATCCTGGATCCCCGGATCGACCTCTACCGCGTGGTGCTCATTGCCCCCGAGGCGCTGCTTGAACCACCTCCGCTCACGGAGGTGCCGGAACCGCTGTTGGTTGATGTGGTGTTCGATGAGTGGGAGCCCGGTCACATGAGGATGCATTTCTCGCAACCCGCTCCCCGGAACGCCATGCTGGTCGTGAGTGAGAACTGGTACCCCGATTGGAAGGCTAGGGTGAACAACGTTCCTGCCCCGGTCATTCGGGGCAATGTCTCACTGATTACTGTGCCCGTTCCCGCGGGAACGGACCGGGTGGAGCTCACGTTCGACAGCGCGGATTACCGGCTGGGGCGGGCGATCTCGTTCGTGGGCCTCGCTATCGTGGTAGCCGGCGTCGTGATCCCCGTCGTGCGACGGAGGCGCTCACGTGGCTGAGCGAGCTCTCGTCATCGTCCCGACCTACAACGAGGCCGCCAATCTCCCGCAGATCGTGCCTCGTATTCTGGAACAGGACGATCGCATTGACGTGCTCGTGGTCGACGACAACTCGCCTGACGGAACGGGGCAGGTCGCCGATGACCTGGCGCGACAGAATCCCCGGGTCCGCGTGTTGCATCGTGAGGGCAAGTTGGGGCTGGGCACTGCATATATCACCGGCTTTCGTTGGGCCCTTGAGCGGGACTACGAGTACGTCTTCGAGATGGACGCCGACAATTCCCATGATGCGAGGCATCTGCCCGAGTTCCTCGAGGCCGCCCAGGAAGCAGACCTGGTGCTGGGCTCCCGCTACCTGAACGGTCGGGTGACCGTGGTGAATTGGCCCATGCCGCGGCTGCTGCTCAGCTACTTCGCCAATATCTACGCCCGGGTCGTGACCGGTCACCGGATCTGCGATTCCACGGGTGGGTTCAAGTGCTTCCGACGTCGAGTGCTCGAGGCCATCGATTTGAGCGCGGTCCACTCGAACGGCTACTCCTTCCAGATCGAGATGAGCTTTCGGGCCTGGCGGAAGGGATTCCGCATCCGCGAGATCCCCATCGTGTTCGTCGACCGGATCGAAGGTTCGAGTAAGATGTCGGGGTCCATCGTGCGGGAGGCGATCTGGATGGTCTGGCGCCTGCGGTTCAAGGCGCTGTTTGGGAGACTGTAGGAGGGCAACTGGCAGTTCGCAATCTGCAGTCTGTGCGTGCGTCGAATTGCTGATTGCGAATTGCGGAGGCGGCCCCATATTGATTGCGCAGCGAAGTAAGCTCCAACCGGACCTCTGAGGCATGCTGGACGGAACAGTCATCTACAAAATGTCCGGCTCGGGCAATGACTTCGTTGTCGTTGACGGCCGGAGCGAGCCGATTGAGGTGTGGACACCGGAGAGGATTCGTGCGATCTGCGCCCGAGGCACGGGTGTCGGCGCTGACGGGTTCGTGGTGCTCGAACCCGGGTCCAAGCCCGACGCCGTACGGTTCCACTTCTTCAATAGCGACGGCAGTCGGGCGCCCATGTGCGGGAACGGGGCGCTGTGCGCAGCCCGCCTGGCATGTTGGCTGGAACTGGCGCCGGCCGACGGCATGACACTCGAGACAGACGCCGGACCCGTTGCGGCCCGGTGCCTCCCGGGCGACGAGGAGCGGGCCGAGCTATCTCTTCCATCTCCCGGGGAGATTACGAGTCCCGATATCCCCCTCGAAGCCGGCGAGCGCTCGGTCCATCTCACCACCGTTGGCGTCCCTCATGTCGTGGTGCTGGTCGAGGATCTCGCGAGCGTCCCGCTGCCGGAGCGGGGCAGGGAGCTCCGTTCCCACGCGGCCCTGGCTCCCGCGGGCGCCAACATCAACTTCGTTGCCAACGGGCACCGAGGCTGGGCCATGCGCACCTATGAGCGGGGTGTGGAGGCGGAGACGCTGGCCTGCGGTACGGGAGCAGTGGCATCGGCCGCTGTGCTGGCGCATGCCGGTGTCGCCTCGCTGCCGCTGGACGTGTGCACGGCTTCCGGGGCGCTGCTCACCGTGTCCGCCGATCTGGCGGCAACTGGCGCAGTCAAGGACCCTCGTCTGGCAGGACAGGCGCGCCTCGTGTTCCGCGCCGTGCTCGGCGCCTAGGCCCTGCCACGGCCGCCGAGTACCTGCCTGTTCGGCGAGCCTTCAGATCAATCGACGCTGTGGCCCGTATCCACTGGGTCTGCCGCAGTTGTCCTGCCCCGAGCAACCCCGGACGGTGTAGGGACTTAGAGACTGCCATCGGGACAAACCGAGAATTATCCACACATGATGATGCCTGAACTTAACATAACATCTCTTATACGTACTATGTGCTAGCTCAGAAAAAGGGCGAGAAACGCGACATTCTCGCCCAATCGCCCCGTTGGCGGCACCCGCCAATCAGCTTGCGGGTGCTCCGCTAGCAGCCTTCAACTCGGCCAGTCTGACGCGCGCCTCCATGGCACCAGGCGAGTCCTCAAAATCCCGCAGCACCCGCTCATATGCCGACACGGCGCGGGCCGTGTTGCCGGCAGACCGGAAGGCACGGCCGGAATCGTTCAGGTACTGCGCAGACAGGAAGCCGTACCAGGCAGCGTTGGCCGCGTTCTCGTATGCCTCCCCTGCCTGAGTCATTTCTCCCACGGTTTCGAGGGCCGTGCCCAGCATCGCGTAGGCTGGGGCCACGAACTGCTCATCCAGCCCTCCTTCGATGGCTTGGCGCAGCTCGTCGACAGCGAGGGTCGACTGGTCTTGGAGCAGGCGTATCTGGGCACGCAGGATGACAGCTTCATCGGCGGCCAGGGTTCCGCCGTAGCTGCTGATGAGCCTTGTAAGGTCACTGGCTGCCAGTGGCAGGTTCCCGGATTGTGCTGCCCCCTTGGCCCGTTCCAGCGCGTTTGCAGCCGCTGCGCCCTTGCGCCGCTGATACTCGATGACGAACCAGACCGATGCGGACATGACCGCTGCCGCTGCAACTGCAGTGATCACGGCACGCCGGTGGCGCTCGATCCATTCTAGTAATTGCTTGGCGGGATCCTTCCCGCCGGTCGTGTGCTGTGCGGGCACTTTCCTCGACCTGCTTCAGAGTCCAAACAGCTTCTGCGGCCCCTCGTTCTCCGCCCCGGCCCCTCCCAGCGGCAGGAGCGGCAGTTCCTGCCGCTCCTGCCGCCCGCTGCGGGTCCCTGCCCCATCTGCCACCAGTGCGGGGAGCGGTGGCGGGGCAGAATGCCCCTGGGGTGACTCGAACACCCGGCCAACGGTTTAGGAAACCGCTGCTCTATCCAACTGAGCTACAGGGGCGTGGAACACAGCAAACTAACCGAGCCGAGGCCGTGATCCAACTGAGCCCATCTGGCAGGGCGGCACCCGGCGAGTCAGCGGAGAGTACCGCTCTCCCCTCCCCGCTCCCCCTTTGGACGCGTGGTCCAGCTCCCTGCTGTGAGGCTTATGCCATTCTCACGTCGAGCGCCATGAGGCTCCAGATCGGTGCGTCCGCCGCCGTGGCGCTACTGCGCTCTGCTGCCCTCTCCTGCTGTCTACGGTGCCTGCGCCTTTGGCTTCCGGCCGGGCCTTCACAATTGACGTCAACGTCGCGTCACGCCAGGGTCCCAGCTCACAACTAGCTGATATGAAAGACGTTAGGGTCGACGTCGTGATGTGGAATATCCGCTTTATCCACATTTTCCACATATGCCATTCGCGGCCCGCGTTGCAGCGCCGCATCTAGCTGTTCGAGAACTGCGGGCGGACCGGACGCCACCACCTCGACCCGCCCGTCTGGCAGATTCCGCGCCCAGCCCCCGACGCCCAGCTCCTCGGCCTGGCGGAGGACGAACCACCGAAAGCCAACCCCCTGGACGCATCCCGAGATCAGCCAGCGGGCGGCGGAGATCGGCTCAGTCACTTCCCTTCCCTTCAGCGGTCTCGACGGCGGCCGCAGCCGTCCGCCTGCGGTGGCGGTACACGTACAGCGCGAGGACCACCACGACCAGAGGTAGGACCGCGACGGCTGCCCAGGAGGCATAGCGCTGCACTTCGGGGTGCTCGATCAGCTGATCGATGCCGGCCACCACCTCGGCGTGGCGTCCCACATACCATCCCACGTAGGTCAGCACTGCGCACCAGATGCCGGCCCCAACTGCCGTGTAGAGCGCGAACCGATCCAGTCTCATTCTGGCGAGGCCAGCAGGCACAGAGATGAGTTGGCGGATCACCGGTATCAGCCTGCCGATGAAGGTGCTGATCTCCCCATGCCGGCGGAAGAAAGCTTCAGCCCGGTCGAGGGACGCCTGGCGGATCAGGAGGAACCGGTGATACTTGTGCAACAACGGCCGTCCGAGGGCGACAGCGACGTAATAGTTGAACAGGGCCCCGATCAGGCTGCCCGCCAGCCCCGCCCCCAGGGCCAGCGGTGCGTTCATCCTGCCCTGTGCCGCCAGATAGCCTGCTGGTGGCAGGATCACTTCACTGGGAAAGGGAAAGAACGACGACTCGATCGCCATGAGGAGGGTGATCCCGGGATAGCCCAACCGAAAGATGGTTTCGGTGATCCAGGTGACGGCCGCTTCAAGCACGTGCTACTCGATGCCGTTGGTGCTGAAGCCGTGCTTGCCAATGAGTGGTAGGAATTGGACTTCGCCCAACCGTTCCTCCTCGAGTTCTCCGCCTCGCTTCGTGACGCGTCGCAGCTCTTGGGCCTGGTCCCGCTGGATGGGGATGATGATTCGTCCGCCTTCGGCGAGCTGGGAGACCAGGGGACGTGGGACATGCGGGCTCGCCGCCGCGACCAGAATCGCATCGTAAGGAGCCTCAGGCCGCCACCCCAGCGACCCATCGCCGACCACTACCATCACACCCGTGGTGCCTGCCTGGTCCAGCGCCTGGCGCGCCCGGGTCGCGAGCTCGGGGAGCCGCTCCACCGAGACCACCATTTGGGCCAAGTGCGACAGCAGCGCTGCCTGATAGCCGGAGCCTGTGCCGATCTCCAGCACTCGTTCGTGACCCTGGAGGCCCAGGGCTTCCAGATAGCGTCCTTGCGTGGTGGGCTGCGAGATGGTCTGCCCGCTGCCAATCGGCAGGGAGACGTCGTCGTACGCCCGGCTTCGCAATGCCTCTGGGACGAAGAGATGCCGCGGCGTCTCTCCGAACGCCCGAAGCACCGCCAGATCCCGAATGCCGTTCTGCCGCAGGCACTCGACCAGGCGGGCTCGGTAGCCGCCATAGGTATCGGCTAGGCGCCCAGTTGCCATCCTGTGACGTCTTCGAGCAGCCCGTAGTTCGTCAGATCGACATGCAGCGGGGTCACCGAAATGTAGTGATCCTGAATGGCTCGGAAGTCCGAATCCTCGCGACCCGACCACGAGATCTGTCCGCCGCCGATCCAGTATCCAGTCCGCCCCCAGGGGTCCTTTGTCCGCACCAGGGATTCCGAATACACCCTTTTACCCAGCGTGGTGACTCGGATTCCCTGAATTTCTGCGCCAGGGATTGGCGGTAGGTTCACGTTGAGGAGGGTCTCCTTGGGGAATTCCTTGACCTTGACAATGTCAGCCACGAGGCGCTCCAACCATGGTCGATGGCTGTCTAGCAGCTCGACGTTGTTCCCTGCCAGGGAGATGGCCACCCCGGGGATGCCTAGGGACAGCCCTTCCATCGCGGCCGCCACGGTCCCCGAATACAGCACGTCCTCACCCATGTTCGGCCCGTGATTGATGCCGGAGAACACGTAGTCGGGCTTTTCGTCGAGCAGCACACCCAGTGCGAGGAGGACACAGTCGGTTGGGGTTCCGTCGACCTGGAGCGAACCGTCGGGACGCCGCGAGGGGCGCAGGGGCCGGTCGAGCGTCAGCGAGTGGCTCGCACCGCTCTGTTCCCGATCGGGTGCGACGACCGTCACACTCCCCACAGTCCGGCATACGTCTGCCAGCACCCCGAGCCCTCGAGCCAGGATGCCGTCGTCGTTACTGATCAGGATGTTCAATTGGTACTTTGCCGTCTAAGATGTCGAGGATGGTGCGGAGTTGCGCGGTGAGATTCTCGATCGTTTCCCTCTGGAGGGCGTACCTCGCTTCGGCCTTCAGCTCTCCCGTCCGCCGGTATTGCTCGATGCGTCGCCGTGCCCCCTCGATGGTGTACTTCTCCGCATAGAGGAGATGCTTGACTAGCATGATCAGCTCGATCTCGCGCCGCTGGTAGACCCGGTTGCCCGACCGGTTCTTTGCCGGGTTCAGAAATCGGAACTGGCTCTCCCAGTAGCGCAGCACGTGCGGCTTGAGATCGGTGAGCTGGCAGACATCGCCGATGGAGAAGAACTCCTGGACCGGACGCGAGACCGTCATCGCCAGTTCTCCGCCTTGAGTTCCCGTTCCATCAGGTCCCGTACAGCCCGCTGCGGGGCCTTGCCCTCAAACAGGATGTTGGCCACCTCGCTGGCAATGGGCAGCTCGACCCCGGCGTGTTTTCCAAGTTGCACGGCTGCGCGAGCCGTGCGCACGCCCTCGGCGACGGTGCGGCGCGTGGCCAGGATCTCGTCCAGCGTCCTCCCTTCGGCCAACTCTATCCCGAGGGCGCGGTTGCGGCTGAGCACGCCGGTCGCCGTCAGGATGAGGTCGCCCATTCCGGCGAGTCCCGCGAAGGTCATCGGGTTCGCCCCCATAGCCTCACCCAGCCGGCTCATCTCAGCCAGGCCGCGGGTGATGAGCGCGGCCCGGGTATTGGAGCCAAGCTTGAGGCCATGCAACAGCCCGGCGGCGATGGCAATCACGTTCTTGAGCGCCCCGCCCAGCTGCACGCCGAGCAAGTCGTCGCTGGTGTAGACCCGGAAGTAGCCGGTGGAGAACGCCCGCTGGGCGGCCTCCGCGGCGTCGCGGTCCGTGGAGGCGGCCACGACGGCAGTGGGCTGTCGCTGGTAGACTTCCTGAGCGAAGCTCGGCCCCGACAGAGCCACGATGGGTGCCCCCGGCAGCGTCTCTTCCAGCACTTCGCTCATGGTCTTGAGCGAGTCCGTCTCCAGGCCCTTGGAGACACTCACCACCGTGGGCGGCTCTGCGCCATTGAGCTTCGTCCATACGTTGGCGCTGACCTCCCGCACCGCGTGGGACGGGGCAGCGGACACGATTAGTTCCGCGCCGCTCAAGACGTCCGCCAGCTCGCCGTGCGCCGTGATCCCCTCCGCGAGTCGCGAGTCCGCCAAGAACAACGCATTCACATGATCCCGGTTGATGGACTCCACCACTTCCGGTTCGTGCGCCCAGATCTTGATCTGGTGGCTCTGCGTCGCCAGGAGATCAGCGAGCGTCGTTCCCCAGCCTCCCGCGCCGATGACGGCGATTCTCATGACGCGTCCCGATGGGCCGCTCGGCGCCGCCGGCCGAACCGGTTCTCCGTCCCTGCGAGGAGGCGCCGTATGTTGCTGCGATGCGTGTAGACTATGAACGTAGCGAGCCCGATCCCCACGGCGAAGGTGTACACGTTGTGGGGATCGAGCAGACGCACGGCAACCGGAAACGTTGCCGCGCCAAGGATCGAGGCCAGCGAGACGAATCCGGTGAGGGCGAGTACGGCGAGCCACACCACCGCGCTCGCGGCGAGGGACGCCGGAGCCAGGGCCAGCACGACACCGGCGGCAGTTGCGACCCCCTTCCCGCCCCTGAACCTGAGGAACACGGGGAATACGTGTCCCGTGACGGCCGCCACGCCCACCAACAGCGGCATCCAGTCCTGCTCCACCCGTGGCATGACGAGGAGCACCGGCATCGCACCCTTGGCGACATCGAACAAGCCAACAGGGATCGCATACCTCCAGCCGAGGACGCGGTACAGGTTGGTGGCACCCACGTTCTTGCTGCCGTGCTCTCGTAGGTCCAGGCCGGCGCCGTAACGACCGGCCAAGTAGCTGGTGGGGATGGAACCCAGGAGGTATGCCCCGAGAATCCAGAGGGCCAGCGTCACCGTCTGCCCCGTTTCCGCCGGAACTTGATGCGGATAGGTGCGCCGGCAAACTCCCAGGTCTCTCGGAATCCGTGCTCCAAGTAGCGCCGGTAGGACTCCGGGATCGCCTCGGGGTGGTTCGTGACGATGGCGAAGGTCGGCGGTGTGATCGCGACCTGCGAACCGTAGTACAGCTTGACCTCCTGTCCGCCTCGCTGCGGGGGTTGATTACGGGCCACGAGCGCTTCCAGGGCTCGGTTGACTTCTGCGGTGGCGATTCGCCGCTCGCGAGCGGCGGCCACGTCGAGGATGAGATCCAGGATCTTCCGCGCGCGCAACCCCGTCAGCCCGGACACATATACGAAAGGCACTGCGCGGAGAAACGGTGCGCGTTGCGCTACCTGTTGCTCACCGCGGATCGCAGTAGTCGTGTCCTTCCCGTCGATCAGGTCCCACTTGGTGACCGCGACGATCAGGGCCGCACCCCGCTCCCATGCTGCCTGGGCGATCTTGAGATCCTGGGCGTGCAGGCCCGACGTGGCGTCGACTACCAGCACGCACACGTCAGCCTGCTCAATCGCGCGCTCGGACCGCAGGGCCGAGTAGAACTCGATCTCATCCTCTACTTTCGATCGCTTCCGTAACCCCGCGGTATCAATGAAGTTGAGCGTTCGGCCATGGTACCGCAAGGGGGAGTCGACCGCGTCACGCGTGGTCCCTGCCTCTGGGGCGACCACAGATCGTTCCTCGCCGAGCAGCCGGTTGACCAGGCTGGACTTGCCCACGTTGGGGCGGCCCACCACGGCCACATTGATGAGTCCTTCGGGCGGCTGCTCCGGGGCCTCTGGGAGCAGCGCGACAATTCGATCGAGTAGGTCACCACTTCCCGTCCCTTGGGCGGCGGACACAGGCTGCGGATCGCCCAGGCCGAGTTCATGGAAGGCCAGGTGAGAGACATTGTTGGGAAGGTCGTCGGCCTTGTTAGCCGCGACCACCACGCGGGCGCCGTGGGTGCGCAACAGCTGGGCGACTTCAAGATCGACCGGGTGAACGCCGGCATTGGTGTCCACCACGAATACCACGGCGTCGGACTGCTCGATAGCCAACTGGATCTGCTGGCGGATGCCGCTGTGCAGGGCATCGTCTTCACCGGCAAACCAGCCACCGGTATCCACTAGCCAGAAATGCTTGCCTCCCCATTCGGACGTAGCGAAATGCCGATCCCGGGTCACACCAGGACGATCGTCCACGATGGCTCGCCGGCCGCCGACGATGCGATTGAACAGCGTCGATTTCCCGACGTTCGGCCGTCCTACGATGGCAACCGTTGCCCGTCTCACACCACTGCACTCTCAACCAGAGCGTCCGTGAAGTGGTATGATAGCCGCACCTCCACTGGCACGGACGCCGCTAGGTCCTGGAAGGTCAGATCATCGAGGAACATGCCCGATTCGTTTGTGGCTTCAGCAGCTAGCAATGCAAGGTCCAGGTCGCCACGCTTCGCGAGCGCTCCAAGGAATGATCGCCCTGGCAAGAGACCAGCGGAGGTGACGGATGGTCCAAAGAGGTCATTGGAGAGGACGATCAGCTCGTAGATGCCTCCGGTTGCCTGGGTCAGCGCTTTCAGGACCTCCGGCATATGGCGACCCATCGCGGTACCGGTGAGCACACCTATGCGCACGCCGTCGAGATCCGGCAGCCGCGGCTGGGCTTCGGCAATGTGGCGCTGTAGATAGCGCACGCTCCCTACGCCGTTCTCGACCTGCTCGAATCCATCGTACGCCTCCGCCGGTGGGAGCGAGACGCCCGCGACTAGGTAGAGGTCGTCGGATCCGTACGCCCAGCGGCGGCCCCGCTCGGGCAGGGCCCGAGATGCAAGTGCATTGACGGCTGCGATTGCTGATCGGCATTCATCAGCCGTCGGCTCACGGACGAGCGCGTGTTTGCTGAATTCCGTCAAACCTACGGGGACGACGGAAACCGAAAGAATGGGCTCGCCGAGCCCGTAGAGATCGTGGAGACTCTGGACCAACACGTCTCCATCGTTGACACCTGGCTGCAGCACGACTTGGGTGTGGAACTGAATTCCATGTTCCGCGAAGTGGGCTAGCTGAGGAATGATGGCCGGCGCCCGCGGGTTGCGTAGTAGTCGCCGCCGGATGACCGGGTCGGTGGCATGGACAGACACGTACAGCGGGGAGAGGCGGTACTCGATGATCCGAGCGATGTCCTTTGGCTTCAGGTTGGTGAGCGTGGCGAAGTTGCCGTGGCGGAACGAGAGCCGGTAGTCGTCGTCTCGGACGTAGAGCGTCCCTCGTAGTCCCTCTGGTAGTCCGTCCACGAAGCAGAAGTCGCACCGGTTGCCACACCGCCGGATCCGCGGCGGCTCGAGCTCGACTCCCAGCGGTAGGTCCTCCGGGCGCTCGACGTCGTACTCGATGGGTGTCCCATCGGGGGAGCGGGCCAGTAGCACGAATCGCTCCTCGGCTGCCAAGAACTCCCAGTCGAGGAAATCTGCTAGCTCGCGTCCGTCGATGGATAGGAGCTCGAATCCTGGCATTATGCCGAGCTCGGCGGCGAGCGATTCAGGCTGCACGGCGCTGACTGTGAGCATGGGGCTTATGCTGACGAATCGGCGAATGGAATTGCGTGCTAAGATAATGGGGTGGCCGGAGTTCGGGGGGAGGGTCCTATCTGGATCCTAGGTCCTCGGTCCTAGGTGCTGGGGGGTGGGGAACCAGCGAATCTCCAGCACCCAGGACCCAGGACCCATGACGTAGGGCCGATGACCCAGAATCCTCCCTACCGGCGCCTGTACCGCCACGCTGCGGCGCCGCCGTGGGTGACCCGGACAGTGATCTGTTGCCGGCCACCGGGCTGGAGTGCCGGCACATCCATAGTTGCCGTGGCCATTACGTTCCCCCCATCGTCCAGGAAGTCGAATTCCAGAGTCGTAGCCGGCAGGGGGTGGGGCGTGATGTTAGCCACCGATCCGTTGACGATGGTTGAACTGGCGGTCGGTACCAGTTGGGTGATGGTGACGGCCCACCCAATACCCGTGTCCGCCAGGGCAACGTACTTGGCGGTCGAGTCGCGGTTGCCGGCGAGGTCCCAGGCAGCGGCCATCATACGCACACTCTGTGGATTGAGCGGGTCCACTTGGAGCAGCTGCCAGGCCGCTGCCGCGAGTTTGGCATCGTCTTGCAGGGTGTAGTATGCCCGACACATCATGAACAACGCGTTTCGGGCGTATGGATTCCGGGCCGTCGCAACCTCCAGCAGCTGCACGGCATGCATGAGGTGCGAGTCATTGTACAGCGCCACGCCGGCCTGGGTGAGCTCGTTCACGGAGACCTCGTCCATGCCCGCCAACCGCTGGATCATCGCTTCCATCTCAGCGCCAAGGCCCACTAGCGAGTAGCGGCGCAGCAGTCGCAGCGCGGTCTCGGCATCGTCGGAAAAGGCTTCCAGGAAGGCTTCGTAGGATCGGAGCGCGGGACCCATGGCCTGTGCTACCGCCGCACTGTCGGTTCGCAGTGCCTCCTCTGCGGCCGGCAGCGCCGCTCGTGCGGAGCTCAGCCGGGTGGCCAACATCGTGGAGTCCCGTTCGACGGCCTGTGCCACCTCCGGGCGCAGCTGCTTACCCGACCACTCGGCGATGAGGCCCGCAAGCATCGCGGAATCCCGCGTGATGGCACGCTCCAAAGAATCCCGCAGGATCCGCGTCCGGGCAATCTGGCCGGTCACCGGGCTCTCAAAGCCGACGGCGTCGTGCCCGCGGGCGAGTTCCAGCATCGCTTGCCGTTTGCGACGGCGATAGTTGGGGTCATCCCCAGCCAGCTCGATACCCCGCTCCAGGTATGTGCTAGCCGAATCAAGTCGCTTCTGGCTGGCGTACATCATGGACATGAACAGGGGAACGTTGGCGTCTTCCGGCTGCAACCTGCTCGCGAGGTGAAACAGGGCGACAGCCGAGTCGGCCTTACCGTCCTGCCAAGTTCGGAGAGCACTGGCTAGCACCTCCGGCTCCAGCGTCGACCGATAACGAGCCACTTCCTCTGCACACTGCGGCGCGAGCTCCACGGCCTTCTGGAAGCTGGTGTCGGCTCCCCACGCATTGCTGCGGAAAACGAAGTAACGCCCGAGATAGTACCAGGCGGCGGGGTTGTCGCCCTGCTCGTTCTCCCTAATAGCTCGAGTGAGCACCTCATAGGCCTGGTCCAGTCGGCTGTTGCGCCGGCCTTCCTCGGGCGCCTCGGCTGCCAGTTTCAGGTGGAGCATCCCGCCGTTGACCAGATGGTGCCCGGGACGGATGTCGCACGGTGGCTGTGGGGGAACCCAGGCGGCCTCCTGTGCCTGCGCGACAGGGACACAGAGGGCCGCCGCGACGGCGAGCGGCGCCGCCGCGAATAGAGAGCGTCGGGACGACAGCATTGAGTTACGCCTCCTCGCGGGGGTCCGTCGAACAGGGGTCATATCACAAATAACTCCCGTGTCAACGGGGGGCAAATGCGGCTCCCCCTCCTCCCCCCACTCCCCCTCCACCCCCGGGGTGTGGATGGGCTGGGCGGCAGTCACGCCCCCCGTGCCAGCACCACCGCTGCTGCCACCAGCCCTACTCCGATTACGGCATTGATCCGGGCGACGATGGCCGACCGGCGACGCAGCGCTCGGGTTTGTGGGCTGCCGGGATCCATCCCTGAGGCGGCCGGTCCCACGATGAAGTCGTGTGCCGCACTGAGCGTCAGCATCGCCAGGACGGTGCCCAGCTTCACCACGAGTGCGAGTCCGTAGCTGCTAGTCCAGAACTCCCCGTCTCCCAAGACACTCCAATGCAGTAGCCCCTTGAAGTAGAGGTTGGCCACGCCTGTCATGAGGAGGATGCCGACCGCAACCCACCCGAAGGTGCGAAACTGCATCCCGATGCGGCGGAAGAGTTCGGCCCGGAGCGGGGGTGGCTCCACTCGCCGGAGGACCCGGGCGCCGATGGCGGCCAGAAAGACCATGCCGCCCAGCCAGAATATGGCTGCTAAGAGGTGGATTGTGACGTTGATGTGGTACCACGGCATGTTGCCGCCGTCACCCTGTCATTTCCTACCGTCCCTGCCGCCCCCTGCCGCGTCCTGCCGCCCTCTGCCCCCTCCCCCCTGCGCTCCCGCCGACATTCCCTCAGCCCGGCTTGTCGGCAATGTGACGAACCAGGCTGATCAGCTCGTTTACGTCCGCTGGCTTCTCCAGGAAAGGCTGACCTGACTGCTCGAGAAACTGGCGGGTGCTCTCCTCACTGGCCCAGGCAGTGACGAACACGACCCGGCTTGCCATCGTTGGCAGGACTTCCTCGAGCTGCTGGTAGAAGTTCTTTCCCTCCAAGTACGGCATCTGTATGTCGCACACGATCACCTTGTAGCGTTCCTCTTGGAGTGCTGCGAAGGCAGCCAGCCCGTTGTCCACCGCCGTGACCATGAAGCCCGCGCGCTCGAGTACCTTGGTGTGCGCCTCTCGGACCTTGGTGTCGTCATCGACGACCAGGACATCCATCATACGCGTTCTCCGGGGCTCAATTGTCACCCTTGCCGTCTAGCACCATCCGCACTCTCACCAACAGGTTGGTGAGCTTCCACGGCTTCTGCACGAAGGGCACGGTGGGCTCGAGGGCTTTTCGCTCCTCCGTCTCACGGCCTGAGTAGCCACTGGCCAAGATGAACTTCAGGTGGGGCGCCTCCTCGCGTAGCCGCCGATACAGCTGGGGGCCGCTCATCTTGGGCATGACGAGGTCGGAAACCACGAGGTCGATCTCTGACGCGTGGGTCCGGTAGACCTCGAGCGCCTCCTCGCCGTTGGCGGCCAACAGCACCGAATAGCCGAATTTCTCCAGGACCCGTCTCCCGGTGCGGCGCAGCGCGTCTTCGTCTTCCACCAGCAGGATCGTTTCCGTGCCGCCACGTATTTGCTCGGCGGATTCACGGGTCGGCAGGCCAAAGGCCTCTTCGGCCACCGCAGGAAAGTGCAGTCGAACCTTGGTTCCCTTCCCCATCTCACTCTCTATGCTCACGTATCCGCCCTGCTGCTTCGTCAGGCCGTATACCATCGCCATTCCCAAGCCGGTGCCAATGCCCGGTGTCTTGGTGGTGAAGAAGGGCTCAAAGATCCGGGCTTGGGTTTCCTCGTCCATGCCGACCCCGGTGTCACTCACGGAGACGCAGACGTACGGGCCGGGGGTGAGGGCCGGATGGATGGCGCAGTAGGCACGGTCCAGGACCAGCTCCTCGACGTCGATCCGCAACTCACCGCCGTTCAGCATGGCGTCTCGGGAGTTGGTCGCCAGGTTCAGGAGCATCTGCTCCACGGCACTGGCGTCCGCTTGCACGGAGCTCACCGGCTCGTCGGCGGCGATTCGGATGTCGATGTTCTCGGGCAGCAGGCGCCGGAGGATCGAGGTGAGGTTACTCACCACCCGGGCGAGGTCGGTGGGTACGATGGTGAGGTCCGCGTGTCGGGAGAAGCCGAGGAGCTGCTTCGTCATGGTGGCGGCGCGCCGGGCGGCATCTTCGATATCGTGGATATCCGACAGCTGAACCTCTTGGCCCAGTTGCAGGGCGCTGCCAACGAGCTGGGCATTGAGTAGGATCACGGACAGCTCGTTGTTGAAGTCATGGGCGATGCCGCCTGTGAGCTGGCCGATAGCCTCCATCTTCTGTGCTTGCCTGAGCTGGGCCTCCAGTTTGCGCCGGTCCGTGATGTCCTCGGCGATCATCTCGAAGCTCTCTATCTCGCCGGCGTCGTTGTGCACCGGGCGGCCGCTCAGGCGCACCATGATGGGTTGCCCATCCCGGCGCTTCCACTGCACCTCCACGTCCTCGATCCGCTGGGCGCTCTCATATTGTTCGACCAAGCGTTGGCGCTCGTCTGGATCCAAGTAGATGTCGCGGGCCATATCCACGGCCAGAAGCTGCTCCTCGGACTCGTAGCCGAGCATTTGGATCATGGCCGGATTGGCAGCGAGGAAGCGCCCGTCGGGGGTCGAGCGGTACATCCCATGGGTCGCGTGCTCGAACAGGCGCCGCAGGTTGGCCTCGGACTGGCGCAGGGCCTGCGCGGCCTGCTCGCGTTCGGTCACGTCGCGGGCCAGCGCGACATTGTACTCTTGTCCCTCGAACTCGATGTAGTTGGCCACGATCTCGACCGGGAACGTCTTGCCGCCCTTCGCACGGTGTTGCGATGTGAATTTCAGGCTGCCGTGCTGCTTCAGGCTCGCCCAGTGGCTCGGCCACAGGGCTGGGGAGAATTCCGGTTCGATGTCGAAGATGGTCTTGGACAGCAGCTCGCCGCGGGAGTAGCCGAGCCGGCGGCACGCCGCCTGATTGACGTAGAAGAATGAGCCGTCGGACTTCAGCCAGAACATGGGGTCACCGGCCCGCTCCACGGCGAACTGCGTGAGCTGCAGCATCCGTTCTGCATGGGTGCGCTCGGTGACGTCAAGGGCGATCCCGATGCAGCCCGTGATCGTGCCCGCCGCATCCCGCAACGGTTCGACGTGCGCCTCGTAGGTATTGTCGTCCCAAGTGATTTGGTAGGTTCCCGTCTGTCCCTCCAGGGCGCGCCTATGCATCACGATGGGAAGGAAGTTGCGGTCCTCCGTGTTGAAGTACTGAAACAAGTTCTGTCCGACCACTTGGTCGGGATCGAGCTTCAGGCGCTTGAGTCCAGCACCGACGGAGGAGGTGAAGCGCAGGTCCCGGTCCGTGGTCCACAGCACCGCCGGCATCTGGTTCACCAGTAGACGCAGGCGGGCCTCGTTGGTCTTCAGTGCCTCCTCTGCCCGGTGGCGCCCGGTGATCTCCTCAAAGATCTCCAGCACTGCCGGACGACCCTCGTAGATCAGGCCGGTGTGGTGGATCTCGAAGGTCTTGCCTCCCAGAACTCCTTCGGAGGTCAGCGTCGCTGTGGCCCCCTGGTTGATGCCGCTTCGCAGCGGGCAGTCGTCGCACTGGGTGCCGTTATCGCGGTACACCTCCCAGCACTTGCGCCCGACGGCGTCCTTTCCCAACAGGCGTTCCTGGCTTTCGCTGAGAAACAGGATGGTCCCGTCTTCATCGACGACCTCGAAGCCGAAGGGGAGCGCGTGCAGCAAGGATTCGCTCAGCGCCTGGGACTTGAGCTCCATTCGAGCAGCCTCCTGCCTAGGCGCCATCTTCGCCTTTGATCACGAGGGGCGAAAACTCGGCAAAGACGTCGGGGTCCAGCCGGCCGCCGTCTACCTCGTCGCGCATAGTCTCCAGCGCCTGATCAGAGGACAGCGCCTCTCGGTAGGGTCGTTGCCTGGTGAGGGCGTCGAACATGTCCACGACCTGAAGCACGCGGGCGGTTAGCGGAATATCATCAGCTGCCAGCCCATCGGGATACCCCGACCCGTCGTACTTTTCGTGGTGGTGGCGGATGATCGGGAGCACTAAGCGCAGCGACCTGACGCGACTGCATAGGTACTCGCCGGTGATCGGATGCCTACGCATGACCTCCCACTCCTCGGGTGTCAGCGGGCCGTGCTTGAGGAGGATCTCGTCGGGGACCGCGACCTTCCCAATATCATGCAACACGCCTGCCCGCTCCAAGGCCAAGATCTCCTCTTCACCAAGGCCGAGACGCCTCCCCAGTTCTGTGGCTAGGGAAGACAATCGCTCGCAGTGGCCCTCGGTGTAGGGGTCCTTGGCCTCGATACTGCGGGCGAGGGTGAGGAGAGCTGCTTCGGCGTGTGCGAGCTGATCGGCGTAGCTCTTGATTCGTGCCAGGGACTCCACACGGGCGAGGAGTTCGATCCGTTCCGGTGGCTTTGGCAGAAAGTCATCAGCACCAGCTGCACGCCCCCGGGCGCGGTCGTCCGCCACCGACAATCCCGTCATGAGCACGACGGGGGTCAGCCGGGTCTCAGGCTTTGCCTTGAGGCGCCGGCACACTTCAACGCCATCGAGCTCTGGCATCCTGACGTCTAGGAGGATCACGTCGGGATCCAGTCGCTTCACTGTGCGTAGCGCACTCATGCCGTCGGCCTCGGCTGTCACACGATACCCTTCGGCCCGCAGGAGCTTGGCAAGGCTCTTGCGTACGCCGGCGTCGTCATCGACGACCAGGACCTTCGGGCTCATGCGTTGGCACCCCCGTCGCTAGCCGGTTCTGGCTGGGTGCTGACCACGGGACGCGTCCGCGTTTCTATGATGCCGGGCTCGCCATGGATAGGGCTACAGGCTCCCAAATGCAAGCTCTAGAGCCCTGGTTAGGGGTCCGTGAGGCACGGCGGCGTCTGGGCTGGCACCACGGAAAACCCATACACGTTCCCGGCGCCAGTGCCCTTTCGGGACGTCGTGTGTCGTTATTGGGACATCTGTCGGCAGGCGTTAGGATGTCCCCCATTTATCGGACCATTCAGGTTGGGACACTTTCGGGTTTGGCAGCTCGGGGCTCGCGGCGGGAACGTCGCTTGATCCTGCAGGCAGGCAACAACGAACCCCGTGGCCTGCGAACCACGGGGTCCTTGTGCTGTCACCGGTTGTAGCCTCTCAGAGCGGGCGACCGGATTCGAACCGGCGACGTCCAGCTTGGGAAGCTGGCATTCTACCACTGAATTACGCCCGCTGGACTAAGCTCCAGTATCGCCCCGCTGAGACTGGGCAGTCAAGGACAGTGCGGCGGGGCGACGGCCTATGACCCCACCTTGTACCGATACGCAACAATCCCCTCGCCCCCGACCACGAGCCCGTAGGGTTCCGTGTCATGGGGGCCAAGCGTCCCGCCGGCGACGCTGTCGGTGGTGATTACGGTGCCTTGAGCGTCCAGGAACTCAAACATGATCGTGGGGAACGTCGCCTCGGCGTCCTTCAGGTTCACGATGCGACCTTGGACCGAGTACCCTCCCTCTGTCGCCTCATGCCGGTCGACCACCACGTCGAACGTCATCTCAGCGATGTGCTCGAGGGTAGCAAGGGTGGAGTCATCCTTCCGTTGCAGCTGGAACGATGCGGCCAACAGGCGCAACGACTCGCTATTGTGAGGGTCCACCGCCACGAGGCGACGAGCTGCCAGCTCCATCTGCACCGCCGCCTGCTCCCTCTCCTCCCTCGGCTCCTCCTCATCGTCTGCTATCGCGAGGTACGTATTCGTCAAGTTGTATAGCGCCGACCGGACCCCGGGAGCCTTGTCAAGCCCTAGATCGAAGGCACGGGCGGCCATCTGGAAGCGCTCTGCCCGGAACAGGGCCTCTCCCGTCCTGAATAGGTCGAGCGCCGCCATCTCGGGTGCTCGTGACAGGACCAGGTCGTACAGCTCCATCGCGGCTTCAGGCTGGCCAGACTGCTGATAGGCCTGTGCGAGACCGGTCAGCGCCTCGGAATCGTTGGGATCGATCTCCCGGTACTTCCCGTACCACACCGCGGCCGAGTCCCACTGCTCGAGCATGCCGTAGAGTACCGCGGTGTTATAGACGGCTTCGTTGTAGTTCTCCTGCCTGGCTGTGTCCGATACGCCGACCTCGACAACTCGCTTGAAGTAGTGCAACGCGCTGTCGGTCTCCCCCTCGTTGGCAAAGATGCGGGCGAGGTAGTAGAAGCCGAGGTTGTCCTTGTCGTGGATAGCGTTGGCTGCCCGCAGCAAGTCCTTCGATCCCTCGAAGGCACCGACTCTAAGAGAGTCAATGGCCTGGTTCATCACGGGGACCCACAGGACCTGACGGTGGAAGGCGATATCTTCAGCACAGTCCGGCTGGAGTTGCTCGGCGCGATCGAACGCGGAGTCTGCGCCCACCGCATCCCTCGTCAGAGCATAGTACCGCCCTAGGAAATACCAGACGGCTGGGTTGTCCGCCTCGCCTCGGCTGACGGCATCGAACAGATTGCGGTGCGCGTCACGCAGCATCCGGGCTCGCTTGACGGAGTCCGCTTCTTCGCTGGCACCCTTGAGGTACATGACGCTGCTGTTCACCAGGAAATGTCCCGTCTTCAGATCACACCCTGGCTCCTGGTACACGCCCTGCCCCTCTGCCTGTCCCGCGCTGAGCACGAGACCTGTCACGACCCCTGCCGCAACCACGAGTTTCTTCATTCGATGACTCCTTGATTCACGGATTCTGGGGAGATGGTTCCCCATCGCGAAGGATAGCCTCCGCACGACGCTCCGCCTCTCGTGCAACCTCGAGTGCAGGTCGCCCGAGGAGGCCGGCTGCGGCCACCACGTCGTCGTACTCGGACTTCACCCGAGTACCGAAGGGACCGTCCCACACCTTGATTCGTACCCTGACTGCACTGTCAAGCTCCACAACCAGTTCTCGTCGTGCCAAGGTGGATCGTGCCGCCGGCCAGCGACGCACCCCGGCAGTCGTGCTGTGGCTGAACAGTGTCCCGATGACCCGATCAGCCGCTTCCGGTGCCACCAGCACCTCCAGTCGCACACTCACCCGGCCTTTCTTGCCGTGCGCGGGCCATACTACGCAGTCCAACGCGCCAGCGTCAAACAGGGCGCCGCGCAGCGGCTCCAGATACTCCGGTGCGAGATCGTCGATGTCAGTAGCGATCACCTCAACCACGCCGGCCTCTCCGGCTGCCTCCCCGATCATCAGGCGCAGAGCATTGGGATAACTGTGAGGATTGCGATCGCCCGCACCCCACGCGCTGGACACCAAGCGCCAACGCTGTGGCGGTGCGCCCTGCGACAGAACCCGCAGGAGGACTGCGCCGGTCGGCGTGGTCGCCTCCCCCGTGACGGTCTCGCCGTGGTGCAACTCGATGCCCTCCAGCAGATAGGCCGTGGCCGGCGCGGGCACCGGTAGCTTCCCGTGCTCCGCCTCAACCCATCCGCTGCCCACGGCCGCCGGGAGATTGTAGACCGCCTCGACGCCGAGCTGCTCGAATCCCTCGATCGCGCCTACGATATCTAGCACCGCGTCGACCGCACCGACCTCATGGAGATGTACCCGGTTCGGCGCGACGCCGTGCACCCGTCCCTCCGCTTCACCCAACAGCTCGAAGGCGCGGATTGCAGTGGAGCGGACCCCGTCTGAGATCTCCGCGCGACGAACGACGTCGATCAACTCTTCGATGGTGCGACCATGTGACCGACCGCCTGGCTGCCCGTCCGGCCGGCCGCCAGCATTGGGAATCTCGAACGCCACCTTCGTCGCCATCACGGTCGCCCGTTCCACCCTTTCAATCCGTGCCGTGACCGACGGAAACCCCGCCCGCGCTGGGAGTTCCGCCAGCCACTCCCGGCTGAGCCCGGCATCCACCAGGGCTGCCAGGGTCATGTCACCGCTGATGCCCGCGGCAGGGTCCAGGATCGCTATCCGCATAGGGTTCGGTTGGGAACGTCTAAATGTCCATCAATTCGCGCGATATAGCCACCCGGCGCCGGTATTGAACAGAATCACCCGCTGGTCCCGGGCAATGTCACCCTCAGCCAGGAGCACTTCCAGGGCCGCGAGCGTGGCGCCTCCTTCAGGACACGCGTCCAGTCCCTCCAACGTGGCCATCCGCGCCTGGGCCTCGCACAGATCCTCGTCGGAGACGGCCACGGCGCCGCCTCGGGTTTCCTGGATGGCTCGCAGGATAATGGGGCCGCCCAGGGGTGCCGGGACCCGCAGGCCAGCAGCAACGGTCTGGGGGTCCTCCCAGGGCGATGTTCTCTCGGCGCCCGTTTCAAATGCGCGTACCACCGGTGCGCAACCACTGGATTGCACGCTGAATAGGCGTGGCAGCTCGCCTCCTACCCAGCCGGCGTCCCGCAAGTCCCTGAACGCGATCCACATGCCAATGAGTCCAGTGCCGCCACCAGTGGGGTAGATGATCGCGTCAGGAAGCTCCCAGCCAAGCTGCTCTGCGATCTCCAAGCCGAGGGTTTTCTTGCCCTCGATGCGATACGGCTCCCTGAGCGTCGAGACGTCGAATGCATCCTGCTCCGCCGCATAGGCCCGCGCGGCCTTGCCGCAATCGCCGATGTGGCCGTCCAGCAATCGAAGGTCCGCACCCAGGCCGCGGATTTGCTCCAAGATGCGGGGTGGCGTGGATTGGGGCGCGAAGACGTGCACCGGAATCCCGGCCCGCCGGCCATACGCGCTGGTGGCAACGCCGGCGTTGCCCGCGGTGGGTACCGAGAACCGGGTCGCGCCAGCCTGTTGCGCCCGCGTCACGGCTGCCGACAGGCCGCGGGCCTTGAACGAACCAGTGGGGTTCTGCGATTCGTCCTTGACCCACAGGTGCCGGAGACCCACCTCCCGGGCGAGGTGCGGCACCGGTACTAGGGGAGTGCAACCCTCACCCATGGTCACCGGCTCTTCACCATCCCTGATGGGCATCCATTCGCGGTAGCGCCACATGGTCCACGGGCGGGTAGCGAGGGCGTGCTTCACCTCAGGCCCTGGATACGTGGCGTATCGTACCAGCCAGGGCGCACCGCAATCGGGGCACACTGTGGCCAATCCCTGGGCGTCCCGTGTGGCAGAACATGACGAGCATTCGAGAGACCAATGGAATGTCATTTCTTCACGCTCGTGAGAATTCGGTCTGCAAGTTTGAGGGAAAACCCGGGGAGTGCTGCGATCTCCTCCGGCGTCGCGGAGCGTACGCCTGCCAGGCTGCCGAACTGCTCCAGGAGCCGGCGCCGGCGCTTCTCGCCCACGCCCGGGACAGTGAGGAGCCCGGACGTCACCGTGCGCTTAGCCCGCTGCTTGCGACTGTAGCTGACGGCGAACCGGTGGGCTTCGTCCCGGGCTCGCTGGAGCAGCTTGAGGGACGGCGCGCGGGCTGGGAGCTTGAGGCTTTGCTTGCGGCCCGGCAGGAAGATCTCCTCTTCCCGCTTCGCGAGGCTCGCCACCGGCAAATCAGGGAATCCCGCTCCCTCCGTAGCTCTCCGCGCGGCGCTGAGCTGCCCCTTGCCTCCATCAATCACGACCAGATCCGGCAGCGCTTTGTGCTCCTCCTGACGCCGCGTGAGGAACCGGGTCACCACCTCATGCACAGCAGCGTAGTCATCCTGCAGCCTCTCCTGCCCCTTCTGCCCCTTCTCCCCCTCCTCCCCCCGTATCTTGAATCTCCGATACTCACTCTTCTTGGGCCTGCCGCCCTCGAACCACACCAGCGACCCCACCGTATCACGTCCCACGTTGGTGGAGATGTCAATGCACACGAAGCTGCGGGGTACCACCGTAAGACCGAGGTCGCGGCCCAATGCGTAGACCGGGTCCTCGGCGCGTTCGTCGGTCTCGAACGACTCGATCTTGAAGCTCTCCATCAAGTGCCGCGCGTTCTGATCGGCCAGCGCGACGAGGCGTTGGCTGATCCCTCGCTGGGGCACAGACCACGCCGTATCGGGGGCGAGAGCGGTGAGGGCGTCGAAATCCGCAGGCACAAACGGGAGCACGGCCCGGCGGGCGCGTGCTTCCCCGGGTACGTAGTGTCGCACTAGAAACGCGCTCAGGATTTCCTCGTCTGAGGTTTCCGAGAGATTCTCGAAAAATCGGTGTTCGCGGGCCACGACTCTTCCCCTGCGGACGCGGAGTATGGCACCCACCGCATCATCACCGTCACGGGCATACCCGATGGCATCCGCGTGCCCCCCGCCCACGAATTCGATGGTCTGGGGCTGTTCCAGCTGTTCCAACCAAGTGAGGGAATCTCTGATCTCGGCCGCCCGCTCGTAGTCCAGCTGCTGGGACGCTCCCTCCATCCGCTCCCGCAGCCGCGCCCGCACCTCCACCGTCTTGCCCTCCAAGAACGCAACCACATCGTCGATCATGCGGCGATAGTCCTCCTGGCTCTGGTATCTCACGCATGGGGCCAGGCATCGGTGAATGTGGTAGTCGAGGCATGCTCGATCGGGTGTGTCGTCAGGGAGATCGTAGTGGCACGACCGCACGGTAAAGATCCGCCGGATGATCCGTAGCGTCCGGCGCAGGACTGCTACATCCGTGTACGGCCCGAAGTAGCGGGCTCCCGGGAGGTTGAGTCGCCGCACCACCAGGACCCGGGGGAACGGTTCCCCCAGCGTCACCGCGATCCGGGGATAACTCTTGTCATCCCGGAGCTTGATGTTGAAGCGGGGTCGGTACTCCTTGATCAGGTTGTTCTCGAGCAGCAGCGCCTGCGACTCCGACGGCACCACGATCGTGTCCAGATCGTCGATGAGTCGGAGTAGTCTCCGGTCCTTGGGGCTGTCGGAGTAGTCGGCCGTGAAGTAGTTGCGGACCCTTTGGCGCAAACGCTTGGCCTTGCCAACGTATAACACCGCCCCGTTCGCGTCCTTCCATAGGTACACCCCGGGTTTGTCGGGGAGCGCGTCAATCTTGGGTTCGAGGGCTGGGGGGATGGTCTGCATTGCTGCGCTACGTGCTCAATCGTGGTTCCTATATGCCAGGTCCTGGGTCCCGGGTCCTGGGTGCTGGGTGTCGGGCAGTCCCCAGGTCGTGGACACCTAGCACCTAGGACCGAGGACCCAGCATTCAGCCCCTAAGACCGAAGACCGAGGACCTAGGACTCAGCAGTTAGCGCCTAGTGAGAGCCACGGCATCCGGGTGCCCGAACACCCACGTAATCGCTCCGTAAACTAATGCAAATCCTGCCAGAGCGACGCTGGCCGAGAGCCACAGGTGTTGTGCCTCAAGGGCGTCCGCCACTGCAATCCCAAGCAGCGCCGCCGGCACCGCCGCTGCTACTGAGAGGGCGATCGCCCGCCGCTGGTCTGGGTCGAGGATCCGTCCCACGCGACGCGACAGGGTGGCGAAGTTGAGGGTCATGTTCAGGTATGCGGCAATGGCCGCTCCAAGGGCGATGCCCGGAGGCCCGAACCGCTGCATGAGCAGGTAGGCCGATACCGCGGATACAATGACCGAGAGCACAGCGATTCGGACAGGTGTCTTCGTGTCTCCTCGGGCGTAGTGACCAGACGCGAACAGCTTCACCGATGCCTGAGCCGGCACGCCGATGGCATAAGCCGCGAGGACACCGGCAGCAACCACGGTCTGGGCCGCTCCGAAAGCGCCGGTCTGGAACAGCGCGCCGATGATCTGTGGTGCGAGGGCCGCGAAGGCCGCCGCCGCCGGCACGACGAAGAACGCCACCCGGCGGGTTCCTGCCGCCAGCCGAGCCCGCAGCGCTTCGGTGGCGTCACCGGCCACATCCCGACTCAGCTCGGGAAGTGCAACCGCAGCGACGCTCACGCCAAACAGCGAAACCGGGAGAATGGCGACGAGCTGGGCGTAACCGATAATCGCTACCGCTCCCTGTTCCAGAAGCGACGCCAGCTGGGTGTCGACGATGCTCGAGATCTGGTAGACGCCCGCACCAAATACCACGGGGATCCATGCCCGGACAACACGCCGCACTCCCGGAGTAGCGAAGCTCAAGCCCCAGTGCACGCGGTGGATCAGACGCAGGGTCGCAGGGAGCTGGACGATCACTTGCAACGCGCTCCCGATGAGCGCACCCCACGCGAGGGCGACGACGAGCCGGACTTGGAGGAGGATGCCCCCCAGCGCCAACAGCGTGGTGATCTGCACTACGTTCCACACCGCCGGTGCCGCATAGGACAGGAAAAACCGACGGTGCGTGTTCAGCACGCCCAGGCACCACGCCGATAGGATCATGATGCCTGACATCGGAAACATGATCTCGACCAGTGTGATCGTGAGGTCACGGGTCGAGCCCGAGAATCCCGGAGCGGCGAAGTCCGTGATGACCGGGGCGAGCACGATGCCGGCGAGTGCCGCAGCGGCAGTGAGGAGCAATAGCAGAGACGCGATGACCCCCGAGAGTCGGCGGGCATCTTCCACTTCGCCGCGCTCGATCATCCCGGCGTACACCGGAATGAACGAGGCGGAGAGGGTACCCTCGCCCAGGAGGTTCCGGATCACGTTGGGGATGCGGAGCGCTGCCCGAAAGGCATCGGCGGCGGCGCTGTCGCCGAAGTAATGTGCGAAGACCCGCTCGCGGACGAATCCGAGAATCCGGGTGAGCAGGATTCCGGCGCCGACCCGGGCCGCGAGGCGACCCTGCGACGGGCCCATGTCGCTAGGAGTTCGGAGGCGCCAGCCGCCGTGGCGGCTCGCGATGTTCCAGGTTCTCGAGCAGCTGCTGCAGGAACTGGGTGTCGTCGCGCAGGGCGTCGAGGCCGCGCGAGAGATCGTCCACGTCGTCCTCGAGAATCATGACGCGTTTCATCAACTCCTCGATCTGCTCGTCCCGGTGATCTGGCAGCTGACCCTCGCGTCCCAGGCGTCGCCTGATGGCGGGCGAGTCCAGCACGACCACCAGTATCGGGATGAGGAGGGCGAGCATCAGGACCGCGAAGCCGAACGCCCAGAGCATGGCGCGATACTATGCCTTGCGCGGACTCGTTTCAAGCCCGGCGGCCGACGCCTGCACGGCCTCGAGGGCCAAGTCGAGGAAACCCGGCCCATATCGCGTGAGGTACGGTACCACGTTGAGCACCCGTTCCTGCTGTTGCCCATTGGGGAACAGGTTGCGGCGAGCTTTGGCAATCTGCTGGACCACAATGTCGTTCTGCTTCTTGAGGTGGGCGATCATGCGCTTCTCGATGTCGGACAAGCCGGCCAGTGCGCTGTTCCGCGCCGACTGCACGGATCTGTTGAGTGTCGTGTCCACCCCCGCCGCAGCCCGCTGTAGGCGTTCGTATTCGGCGCCCAGCGCCTTCCGCAGGGCTGCCAAGGCGTCTGTCGCAGCAGCAGGCATGTCCTCCTCCACCAGCGATGCTTCGAGCTTCCCTTCCGGTCCGGCGAGGTCCTCCGCAGAGATTCCATACTTGCCGAGGACTTTGGCCACTCGGAATTCGATGACCCGTCCCGCCCAACGGGGAACCGGCAGCTGCGGAGCAACCTGGAGCGCCTCGTAAACCGGTTCGCACTGCGGCAGGTATGCGAGCTCTCCCGGTCCCGCCACGTAAGCCAACGTTGGAAGTAACGCCGCCTCGACCACTGGCCTGAGTAGCACGTTGGGTGAGAGGCGCTCCGGCGCGCCGTCGGCGACCGCCTCGAGCTCCTTGATGGTCCATGCCTCCCGCGATCGCCGTGCCGCATAGCGATTCCCATCGCGGACAAGTCGGTCCCGCCCCAGCTCCGCTTCGATCATGACAAGGGTGGCGCCATCCCCCACCGCGACCGGCACGTGGTGTCCCGAATCCTGAAGCACTCGCGCCCGATCACTCAACGCCCGATCGAGCTCCGCCGCCTGCTCCAGCGCCGTGACGAGGTAGGGGGCGATTGCCCGCTTGGCCGCTGGGTGGGTCGATCGAAACACCACGAGCCCGTGGGGAGCCAGCAGCTCGGCGATGGCCTCGGCAAACGCCGTGGCGAGATCATGCTCGGCACGGTAGTGGCGTCTGAGCCAATCGAGGACGTGCGATCGAAACTCCGTCTCCGGCGTCGCTCGAATGACCGCGTCGATTACCTCATCGATGTCGGACCCCAGACGCTCTCTATAGAGGGGGTTCGAGGGGGCTGTCGGATCCCGCTCGCGAAGGACGACGCGCTCGACGTCGTTCGTGAGCGTTAGGAGATACAGGTGGTTCGCTTCTGCGAAATCGTGATCATCCCCCGAGACCCAGAAGACGGGCACCACGGGTCGCCCGAGCTGCGCCTCCAGCACCCGCGACAGCGCCACGGCCGATAACGCTTTGTAGATGGTGAACAGCGGGCCCGTGAGCAGCCCGGGCTGCTGTCCGGTGGACACGCACAAGGCGTCCCGTGCATAGAGTCGATCTAGACTGGACGCCGCGTATCCGTGGGCGACGAAGGCCTCTCGTAGTGCCGGGTCGAGCACCCGCGATCGGGATTCGGCCAGCCTCTCCGGGTCCAGCCTGGGGGCGGCACCGAGGGGTGTGGATTCGAAGGTCAGATTCATCGTCGCTTCGCGAGGAAGATGACCCGCGGTGTCTCATCGGATGCCTGACGGCCGTGGTAGTCACCGAGTCGCTCGTGCACCGTAAGACCCGCCGCCGCCAGCATGTCCTCGAGTTCGGAGGGCGAAAACAGACGCACCCGCTCCACAAAGCTGCGGCCATCGTCCACCAGGTGGATCTCCTTGATGACGAACCGCTGGTCGGCGGAGATCCGCCGTTCTACGGCGATCTGCTGCTCACCCGCCTTTCGTACTTCGTGGGTCACCAGGGTCCGCACCACAGTCGGTGCGTTGAGGTAGTCCAGCACGAAGGTCCCGCTATCCCGCAGCACTCGGGCGGCGCCGTGGAGCACTGCTCGGTGTTGAGCGTCGTCGGCGAAGTAGCCGAAGCTGGTGAACAGATTCACTACGAGATCAAAGGTGCCCGGCCGGAAAGGCAAGCGGCGCATATCGCCCCGGACCAGCGTCAGGGGCGGTCCGCCGCGGTGTTTCGCCCGGCTCAGGAGCGGCATCGAAAGGTCGAAGCCTACCACCCGGGCGCCTCTGGCGGCAAACTGGGTGGCATGCCGTCCCGGACCGCAGGCGAGATCGAGCACGCGCCGCCCGTCGAGGGGATGATACTGCTGAATCAACTCCGCGAGGCATTCCGCATCCTTGTCGTCGCGGTGCGGATAGAGCCGCAGATACTCTTCGCCGAACCACTGCTCGAACCATTCGGTCACGGTCCACTGCCCTTGTGGTACGGCTCTCCGCGGAGGATGGTGCACGCACGATAGACCTGCTCCAGGAGCACCAGGCGGGCCAGTTCGTGCGGCAAAGTCAGCTGGCCAAGGCTGATCTCACCCTCGGACTGGTCGAGGACCCTCCGGTCCAATCCGTGGGCGCCACCGATCACGAGGGCGACATCTCGACCTTGGTGACGCCACCGCTCCAGCAACTCCGCGAATGCCTCACTGGTGCACGCCTTGCCGCGTCGGGTGAGGGTGAAGATACGGACCTGTGCCGGGATCGCTGCGAGGAGGGTGTCGCCCTCAATACGACGTGCAGCCTTGGCGTCACGCTCGCGGCGCCCGGCCTCACGAACCTCCTTCAGTTCGAGACGCATGTACCGGCGGATCCGGCGGATGTACGTCTCGCACGCCCCACGCAGGGCGGTATCCCTGACGCGCCCCACAGCCACCAGGTAGAGGGTCATCAGGCATACAATCCGCGCAGCCGATGGACGGCGGCGACGCGCTCGATGGCGAGCATATAAGCGGCGATGCGCATATTCACCGAGTGGCGCTTGGCCACGGAAAGCACGTCGTGAAATGCCTGTTGCGTGACGCCGTTCAGCCGATCCACGACCATGTTCTCGTCCCAAAAGTAGCCCATCCGGTCCTGCACCCATTCGAAGTAGCTTACGGTCACGCCACCGGCGTTCGCTAGAATGTCGGGGATGACGAAGATCCCCTTATCCTCCAGGATCCGATCCGCACCCGCCGTGGTCGGACCGTTAGCGCCTTCGCAGATGATCTTGGCGCGAATGTCGTCGGCATTCTTGCGGGTAATGGCATTCTCGACCGCCGCCGGAACGAGTACGTCCACGTCCAGAGTGAACAGCTCATCCGAGGGGATCGCCTCGGCATTGGGATATCCGCTCAGGTACCGCTGCTCCCGAATCCAGTCGACGGCGCCCTCGACGGAGATCCCGTTGGGGTTGTAGACGGCGCCAGACACGTCGCTCACGGCTACTACCGTGAGGCCTTCCTGCTTGAGCAGCAGCGCAGCCGTCGCGCCCACGTTCCCGAAGCCCTGCACGGCGACCTTGGTGCCCCGGAGCGGCAGGCCGAGGTGCTTGAGTGCCTCCTTGGTGGCGATCATGCAGCCGCGGCCGGTCGCCTCGCGCCGGCCCCGCGACCCTCCTAGTTCCACCGGTTTGCCCGTAACCACGGCGGTGACCGTATGGCGCTTGTGCATCGAGTACGTGTCCATGATCCAGGCCATGACGCGCTCGTTCGTGTTGACGTCGGGCGCTGGGATGTCCGATTCCGGGCCAAGTAGGTCGAATAGCGCCGCGGTGTAGCGCCGGGTGATCCGTTCCAGCTCGCTGATGGAGAGCGTCGTTGGGTCGCAGACGACACCTCCCTTGGCACCGCCGAACGGGATGTTCACCACCGCACATTTCCAGGTCATCCACGCGGCCAGGGCTTTGACCTCATCGAGTGTTACTCGGAGGTCAAACCGGATCCCGCCCTTCCCCGGTCCGCGGGCGGTATTGTGAACCACCCGGTAGCCGGTGAAGACCTCGAGCCCGCCGTTGTCGCGCTGGATGGGTACAGAGACGATGATCTGTTTTTCCGGTTGCCTGAGAACCTGGTAGATGCCGGGATCGAGTTCCAGCAGTTCGGCCGCATAGTCGAACCGGGCCATCATCGCTTCGAACGGATTGTCCTCGTCGAGATGGGGATCCTTGTCGGGACCCAGAATGTCTTTGGCGGTCCGGACTGCGTGTTCTGTCTCTGTCGTTTCGCTCATCTCGGGATTCGCGCTCGGCCGGTGTGGTGCTACGACTCGTGAAGTGTGTCTCCGTTTGCACGGCCGCGGATGATTCTCTGAACGCGGATCAGTCTGTGGACGAGGGACGTGATCCTCTCGCCGAGACTGATCCGCGTTCGTTTATCGATCAATCCGCGGCTCCATTAGCCGGGCGCGAGGAACTCAGCGGTGTCGGCGGTGATGGCGTCCAGTGCCGTCTCAAGGGCGGCCCGGCCCCTCTCCCACGTTACGGCAAGTTCGGCTACCAAGGGCTCTGGCGCGCCGGACGGCCAGCGGCCCCGCAGCTTCACCGCGTCTTTTTCGGTGACTACAACGTAATCAACCCGGCGCGCAGCTTGGAGCAGCCACGTCACATCGCCCTCGGTGAATCGGTGGTGATCCCGCCACGGCACCAAGCGCACTTCGGCTCCCAGGCGCTGGCACTGGCTCGCGAAACTCGCCGGGTCGCCGATGCCCGCTGCGGCCACCACGCGGGCCCCCTCGATCTCCGACGGATCCACGCGCTTTCGGCTCAGCAGCCCCCGGAACCCAGCAATCCCGAGCCGGGCCAACGCCAGCCGCACCCCTGGCACGGTCCCCGACACCCGACTGGCTACCGCCCTGGCCGCCGCTCTATCGGCTCGCTTGCGCGTGATGACCACGAAGTCCGCCCGCCGGAGGGCGGACCAGCCCTCCCGCCACGGACCCGCCGGCAAGGTCCATCGAACCGCGCGACTCGACTCGGCACTCACGACCGCGATGTTCAGGTCGCGGGCGATGTCTAGTCGCTGAAACGCATCATCCAGCACCACTACTCTAGCACCCTGCATCACCGCTTCGGCTGCCCCGGTCATCCGGTCCGGGTTCTCCACCACGACCGCGTCCGCTACCAGTCCCCGGTGGACCGAGGCTTCGTCACCCCCGTACCCCCGCAGGACCACGCCGGGCCGCACTCCTCGGTCGGCATAGTAGCCGGCGATCCAGGCCGCGATCGGCGTCTTTCCGGATCCACCCACTGTCAGATTGCCGACAGCGACGGTGGGTACGGGGGGGATGGCCCGCGGCAGGAATCCCGTGCGGTACGCCCGGGCCCGGGCTGCGGTGATCAGCTGATAGAGCCAAGCCGGCGGCAGCAGGAGCAGTCGCACCAGCCGAGCCGGCAGGGTGCGCTCCACCCAGAGCCACCTGGTGGCCGTCAGCATTGCGCCTGCTGCTCCACTCGACAAAGCTCGTTCTGGAGCCGCTCTCGTGCCCCCGCTCGCCCCGCTGTGCCCCGGCCCACCCGAAACGGCCTGCCATACACAATCCGGACTCGAGCGAAAGGTCGTGGTATCTGGAACGCGTCCCACGACCGCGCTCGCCACGCGGTGGAGGCCGATGAGCTAACGGGCACGATGTAGGCGCCCGAGTATTGAGCGGCAGCAACGGCTCCCAGCTTCGCCACCCGCGGTGGACCCCGCGGCCCATCGGGCGCGAAGGCTGCTTCCCCGCCAGACACGAGGGTCCGCACGACGCGCCGCAGCCCTCCGGCCCCGCCCCGCGTGCTCGAGCCAAGAATCACGCGGTAGCCCCATTGTGTGGCCGCGGCGGCGAGCCGGGCCCCATCCGCGTGGCTGCTTACCAGCAAGCTGATGCCTTCCCGCCGGCGATGCCACAAGGGAGCCAGCAACTGGCTGTGCCACACGGCGAAGACGACGGGAAGGCCCGCAGCCCGGAGTCTGGCGACGTGCTGCTCGCCGCTGACATCCAGCCGCCAGGTGCGCGCCAGCGCCTGGGCCGCCCATTGTCCCACCTTGCGTGCCGATCCAGCTGTCACGCCGCTAATCGCTCCACGATTTCGGCCACACGGTGAGCCGCGCCCGGTCGACCCAGGGCGGCTTTGACCGCGGTGAAGTCCGCGCGCTGCTGAGCAGCCGCTGGCCCCGCCGGGTCGAGCAAGGGTAGCACCGCCTGCGCCAGGGCACTTGGCACGGCCGCCTGCTGCAGGAACTCAGGCGCCACGCGTCGACCGGCAACGAGGTTGACGAGCCCCACGTGGGACAGCCGCACGGCTCGCCGCGCGATGGCGTAGGTCGCCGAGTGAATGCGGTAGGCGATGACCATCGGCATTCCCGCCAGGGCGGCTTCCAGCGTGGTCGTCCCAGACTTGCAGAGTCCAGCATCGGCTGCCGCCAAGACGGTCGCGGAATCCCCGCGCCACAACCTGAACCCTTCGGCCTCTGGGTAGCTGGTGCCCGGCACCGCGGCAGTAACCAGTTTGGCATCCGGCATCACCCGCCGCAGCTGTTGGGCGGCCTCGCGAAACACCGGCCACAGCCGCCTGGTCTCGCTGGGTCGGCTCCCGGGGAACAGCGCCAGCACAGGGGCGTCGATCGGCAGGCCGATCACCCGGCGCGCCGCCCTGCGGTTGGGACCGGGCGGTCTGTCGAGCAGGGGGTGACCGACGAACGTGGCAGGTATGCCCTGTTGGCGGAAGTACGACTGTTCGAAGGGCAGGATGACCGCCAAGTGGCGCACGTGGGTGCGGAGCGTTGGGAGCCGCCAGCTGCCCCATGCCCACACCTGTGGGGCGATGTAGTACAGGACCGGCACCCCGTGCCGCGCCGCCGCCGCTGCCAGGCGGAGGTGAAACCCGGGGTAGTCCACCAGCACCACGACGTCGTACCGGCCCTCGGCAAACCGGTGCTTCAGCCGACGAAGGAGGCGGAGGTGAATCGGGAGGGCGCGCACGGCCTCTGCCAGTCCCATGGCCGACAGGCGCTCCGACCGCTGCACCAGGCGCACGCCGGCGCCTTCCATGTGCGGGCCTCCGATCCCTTCTACCAGTACGGTGCTGTCGTGGGCGCACAGGGCACGCACGACAGCCGCCGCGTGGATCTCTGCAGACGGCTCACACGCGGATACGAACACCCGCCTCATACCAAGACACCGCGTTCGGAGCGCGCCAGGAACTCCACGAGATGCATGACCTCAGCGGGCTGGTCGCTCCCCTGGCGGAGCAGCTGGACCGCCTCGGAGGTCGTCAGATCGGAGTTGAACAGCAGGCGGTAGGCGTGCTTCAACGCCAGGCGCACCTCGGGTGACAACCCGGCGCGGGTGAGTCCGATGGTATTGATCCCGTAGAGCTTCAGCGGATTCCCGGCTGCCCTGGTATATGGCGGCACGTCCTGCGGCACGCGGGAGCCGCCTCCGATGAAGGCGTACCTGCCGATTCGCACGAACTGATGGATCGGGCTCGAGCCGCCGACGGTGGCGTGCTCTTCGATGTGCACGTGACCCGCCAACTGTACGGAGTTGGCCAAGGTGACGTGCTCTTCTAGCACACAATCATGGGCGACGTGCACGTACGTCATGAGGAAGCAACTGCGGCCCACCGTCGTCTTGCCCCTGGCGCGGGTGCCCCGATGGATGGTCGAGTACTCTCGGATGATGGTATCGTCGCCGATCTCCAGCCAGGTACGTTCGCCGGCGAACTTCAGGTCCTGCGGGTCGCTGCCGAGAATCGCTCCCGATCCGACGGCACAGCGGTGGCCCAGTCGGGTGTTCTGCTCTATGATGGCGTGCGCCCCGATTTTCGTGCTGTCGCCGACTGTCACCCGTGGACCGATCAGCGCATACGGACCGATAGCGACGTCGGTCCCCAGCTCTGCGTCGGGGTCGATGATGGCCGTGGGGTGGAGCCTCGCGGTCATCGGTCAACCACGGCGGCCATCATCTCCGCTTCCGCCACCGGACTACCGTCGACATAGCCGACCCCACGCATCCGGCAGGTCTTGCCGCGGAACTTGATCATCTCGAGCTCAAGCCGCAGCTGATCACCCGGTATGACCGGACGGCGAAACTTCACGTTGTCGATGGCCATGAAGTACACGACCTTGCTTTCCGGATCATCCACCTGCCCCATCAGCATCATGCCACCAGTCTGCGCCATCGCCTCGACGATGAGGACCCCGGGCATGACCGGATGTCCCGGAAAGTGGCCCTGGAAGAACGGCTCGTTGGCGGTCACGTTCTTGATCCCGACAATCCGTTCCCCGGGTTCCAACTCGACGATCCGGTCTACCAGCAGCATGGGGTACCGGTGGGGCAGCGCGCCCAGAATCTCCTGGATACCCGTGATCGGCGGCGTGCTCGCCGGTGCCGTTCGCAGTATGGCCCGGCCCAGAGCGATGTTGCCCTGGTGGCTGGGTCGGAACGCCACCACGTCGGCCTGGAGCCGCCCGCCCAGGAGAGCCAGGTCACCGAGGAGATCGACTGCCTTGTGTCTGACGAACTCGTCGGGCCAGCGGAGTTCCGTGCCGACGACCTCCGAGTCGGAGAGCACGATCGTGTTTGCCGTCGAAGCGCCCTGCGCGAGGCCCTTCTCCCGCAGCGCTTCCGCGTCGCGCTGGAACCCGAAGGTGCGGGCCTCGGCGAGGTCGCTGGCGAACACATCGGGCGTGATGTCGTAGCAGCCGGACTGGCGGCCAATGATCGGGTGGTCCCACTCGATCGTGACCGTGAGCCGGAGCGAGTCGTTGGGCGAGATGGTGTAGACGGCGTCTCCCTCCCGGACCACCATCGGTCTGCTCACGGTGTGCCGGGTGGGTATCCCGCCCACATCGGTCACCCCAGCCTCCGCCAGCGCATTGAAGTACATGGCAGCGCTCCCATCGCCGATGGGCGGTTCTGGTCCGTCGAGCTCGATCACCAAGTCGTCGATACCGTGCGCTGCCAAAGCGGCCAACAGGTGCTCCACCGTGTGAACCTGCGCCTCGTCGTCACCCAGACAGGTGCGCCGCTCTGCCGAGCGGACCGCTTCCAGCCGGGCTGGAATCTCACTGACCGACGATAGGTCGCTGCGGCGAAACACCACGCCGCTGCCTGCTTGGGCTGGCTTGAGGGTCGCGGTGGTCGCGTCGCCGGAGTGGAGGCCCGTGCCGTTGACGGTCGCGGGTCGGGCGACGGTTCGTCTAGCTTGGCTCATTGCCCTGGATCATCCTTTCGATGGACGCCACGAGGGGGGTGAGGCGGGCCACCGCGGCGGCCTGCCGCAGCACGGCGCGGTGGCTGCGGGCCGGGTATCCGGATACGGTAGCCCCAGGCGCGATGTCACCAATGACGCCGCTCTGGGCGGCAACCCGGGCACCCCGTCCCACGGTCAGATGATCAGCGAGTCCTGCCTGCCCGGCCAGTAGGACTTCATCTTCCACGACCGTGCTTCCGGCAACACCAACCTGGGCCATGATGATGCAGCGCGCCCCGATACGCACGTTGTGCGCTATCTGCACCAGGTTGTCCATCTTGGTCGCCGGTCCGATGACCGTGTCGTCCAAGCTCCCCCGATCGATCGTGGTGTTGGCTCCCACCTCGACATCGTCGCCGATCACGCATCGACCGACCTGGGGGATCGGCTCGGGACCGTTCTTGGTCTGGGCAAATCCGAATCCCTTGCCTCCCACGCGAGCGCCGGTGCGCACGAGCACGCGGTCGCCCAGGAGGGCCCCGGCGTGTACCACCGCGTGCGCTTCGATGCGACACCCCTGCCCCAGCGTGACGTTATCCTCGACCACGGCGTGCGGCCCGACCACGCACTGGTCACCGAGTCGCACGTTGCGGCCGAGCACGGCTCCGGGACCCACGGCCAGGCGTCCCGTCCAGCAGGTGCCTTGGCCGATCTGAGCCGTGTGATGGACGCCCCACTGCGGAGGCGTTTCGGGGTAGAGCGCATGCAGCGCCCGACCCAGGGCCTGGACCGCGTCCGTCACCACAATACGCGTCGCGGGTCCGGCAGCCTCGTCCCGAAAGACGGGAGTCAGCAGCACCGCACCCGCGCGAGCGCGTCGAAAGTAGGCGAGGTATCGGCCCGAGGCAAGGAAAGACAAATCGCCGGGGCCGGCCCGGTCCAGGGGGGCCACCCCGGCGAGAACCACGTCGTGTCGACCGACGAGCTCACCGCCAACCAGCTGCGCGACCTGGCCGGCGGTCAGACCAGACCGGGACGACACTCGGACGTTACGATCCGCCTTCGCCGGTCAGGCGACGCACGACCACGGTCGTGAGGTCGAGTACCGGGTCGGCGGAAATGATGTTGCTCCCCGGCGCCGAGACGTCGAAGATCAAGGACAAGTTCCGCTCGGCTCTGAGGCCGTCGATGACGAGCTGAATTCGCTCCTCCAGCGGGGCCATGAGCTCCCGCTGTCGCTGGTTCGCTCGTTCGGTCAGCTGGTTCGCGCGTTGCGTATACTGCTGCTGCAGCCGCTGGAGCTCGTCCATCTTCTCTTGCCGTGCGGTTGGCGAGAGCACGATCGACTGTTGGTCGAAGGCTCGCATGGCGGAATCGAGCGTCTGTTGCAGCTGCTCCACCTCTGCCCGCCAGCTTGCCATCTCGGCGTTGAACGTCGATTCCGCCTCGGCATAGCCCGGCGTCTGTCGCAGGATGATCTCGGTACTCACATAGCCGATGCCCCGGTCCTGTCCCTGGGACCGGGAAGCCGGGATCGCGCCAATCCCGACGACGACGAGCACAACCAGTGCGCCCACTCCCCAACGGGCCATCTTACGCTCCAGGTGCATAGTGAACATCAGAAGATAAGAAATGGACTAGAAGAACTGTCCAAGCTTGAAGTGGAATTTCCATCCGGGTTCCGGGTTGCCGAACAGGTCGACGCGATCGAAGCCGTACGCGTAGTCGATACCGATCGGGCCCAGGGGCGTGATCATGCTCGCGCCTACGCCCGCGCCGCGGAACAGTCGCGTCGGGTTGAACTGTTGCGGCTTCTCCCACACGTTGCCCACGTCGAAGAACGTGCTCAGATAGATGGCCTGGCTCAGTCGCAGGCCGATCTCCGCCGTCGCTGCGAAGTACGAGCCGCCGAACGCGTCGACGGTGCTCGCCCGCTGCCCCCGTGCCTGGGGGTCGAAACCCTGGGGCGTGATGGAGAACTCGTCATAGCCGCGGAGCGGGATGCCGAACTGGGTGCCGCCCATGGCGAAGAGCTGCCGGAAGTGGGGTCCGGGGTCGCCCCAGATGAACCCCATCTGCGCGCTTAGTCCCAGCACGAATTTGATCGGGCTGGACAACGGATCGTCGCCCCCTAACTGGTGCAGTGGTGTGTACCAGCGACCCTCAAACGTCGCTCGTCTGAAATTGCCGCTGCCGCGGAGCGGACCACCCGCCTGCGAGACGCTGAAGCTGTGGAGCACGCCGGCCGTGGGGAACGGGAGGTCGACCCGGGTGTCACGTACCAGGCTCAAGCCAACGCTGGATAGTACGCAGTTGTCGCAGATGAAGCGGGACGATAGCGTCGGCGAGTCGAACTGGCTCTGCTCCAGCGTATACGAGGTCAGGAGCCGTGTATAGCGCGAGCCCATGACCGGGAATCCGACCTGGACGCTGCCGCCACGTGATAGGATGCGCCCCAGGTCGGCCACGGTGTAGCGGAGCCGCGAGCTGTGGAGTGAGACTGAGCCGGAGATCAGGCTCCCCCGTAGTGCCGGATCCGTGTAGACGACGCTGAAGTTGTTGATGTTGCTGCCGAACTGCCACTGGATCGAGATGTTCTTGCCGCGTCCAAACAGGTTCGGCTCCTGCAGACCGATGAACCCACCGAGCCCGGTACCCTGCCCGACGGAGGCGCCGAAGTTGATGTTTCCAGTGTGCCGCTCTTTGACGTGGAAAATGATGTTCACGTCACCCTGTTGGTTGGCCGGCTCCGTCACCGGCGGCGGCATCGGCTGCTCGAAAAAGCCCAGGTTGGAAACGCGCTGATATGACTGGATCAGTGCGTCCTGGCGCATCACATCGCCAGGGATGACCACGATGGCACGGCGAATCACGTCCTCATGGGTGACGGTGTTGCCGCGAACCAGAACCTTGTTGACGATGGCAGGTTGGCCCTCGACAATCTGCCAGCGCAGGTCCACGACATTGTGACCTTCTGGCGTGGTGCGGCGGGACATGGTTCCGGCAATCCGGGCGTAGATGTAACCGTTGTTCCAGTACTGCGTGCGAACGGCGTCGGTCGCGTCGTCCCACTTCTGCTTGTCGAACACCTGCGGCCCCTCACCTCGCCTCCCGAGGCCAAGGAACCCGCCTGACTGGTGCTGGAACGGGTAGAAGCGCTCAAGGGCTTCCGTCGAGAAATAGCGGTTGCCGATGATCTCGAAGGTACCGACGTCGTACTGCTCGCCCTCGTTCACCTCGAGCACCAACGTGCCCTTTCCCGTGCTCTCGTTCACGATCAGCGAGTCGCGCAGCACCTGGAAATCGATGAACCCGCGAGAAGCGTAGAACCCCGGGAGCCGCTCGCGGACGTCTCGTTCCAACACGTCGTCGCTGTAATCCCCCCGCCTCCACCACCAGAAGCCCTCCGGC
>JABAOF010002022.1_pt3 | contig 57976 bp, 24 predicted proteins | sample 7062171 | NCBI WGS metagenome assembly JABAOF01 (sample SAMN14538628, study PRJNA623070) | marine sediment metagenome | biome: marine biome [ENVO:00000428]; feature: marine pelagic biome [ENVO:01000023]; material: deep marine sediment [ENVO:00002113] | place: India: Gulf of Khambhat ... | reverse complement strand
CCATGGCCTGCGGCTGTGGAATCGACATAGATCGTGTTGTCGATTACCTGAGCCAACCGCAAGCCACGCAAATCGTCGACCTCGAGGGATACCTCTTTCAGCACCTTAAGTCGGTCATCATCGACAATCTCGGTCGACCATCGCTCTATTGCTTCTGAAACCACTGCTTCAAGATTCTCGTATTGAACAGGATCGTCGTTCGTATGCTGTAGTGGCGCCCAGGCAGCCAGGAGCGGATCGCCTTCAGGTGGTGGTGCGTAAGCCGGGTCGTCGGTCTTGAACGTCACCTCATCGAAGGAACTCTCGCCGTTGTGACTGAGCAGCCCAAAACCTCCGTCGACCACAATTCCGTAATAGACATGCCCCAAGATCGCCTGACCGTCCACGTAAACGCTTACAGTCAAGCCCTTCAGGGTAACTGTCAAGGCATAGTCTTTGTTCAGCTGTAGCGACTTGCTGGCCAACGCATCGACCGTCCAGCCCTGACGGCTGGTGAAGTGCCCAATCAGCACTTCGTCCGTCGTGGGTGAAACTGCAGCGAACTTGTAATCAGTGGGCCCGTAGTAGTCGAACGCAACACCGCCAATTGCCTCGGCCTCAAATGTCGCCTGAAGTTCAAGTAATGAGTTTGTACCGATGGGTAAGTGCGACAGGCTTAGACCCGTGTCTTCAGCTACAGGAGGCGAGCCATCGTAGCGCTGGCCCGATACCGCCCAGTCTCCAATGATTTCGTCCGAGTAGCGGTCTGCAACTCCATCCTTGAAGTCCTCGGTTTCTTCCAGCGTGATCTCTGGAGGGAGCACCTGGACCACAACGTTGTCGATGCTGCCTGAGGAGTTGTTCGCGCCAATCCCGAGCAATCCTACGTTCAAGCCATAGCTGAATCCATCTGGATCCACCCGGGGAGCAAAGGCGTAGGAAAAGACCTCATTGCTGTCGACGACCAGCGTTGCAGTTGTCCCGTTGAGCGCTAGCAGCATTTCGTAGTCTCGCTCAGGCTTGAGCTTTGCGTTCGACTGATCCACGACATGCCATCCGGCCGCGTCACGATATCCCATCTCCAGCTTATCGTTGGACACATTGATGCCGGCGAACTTGAAGTCGTCTGGCGCCTGATAATCGAATATCAAAAAGGTATTCGCCTTCACCCCGCCAATCGGCTTGTCGGCATTGATGGTTGCGAGCATCTCGAAATAGGTTGGCAAGTACGCGTCCACGTAGTACACGCTGACCGCGTCACCGCCGAGCTCGGCCGGTGCGACACGATAGCGGCCACCGCTTACCGACCAGGCGCCAGTGTCTGGCACAAAGCCTTGCGCCTGCCCGCCGTTGAAGTCCGCCGAGCGCAGCACGTCGCGCCTGCCGCCGGGGATGTTCCCGGGCTGCGGATCCGAGGGGCCGCCGGTCTGGTCCTGCCACAGACCCTTGTCTTTCTGAGTTACCAGACCGAGCTCACCGTGCGGCTCTCCATTACGGTCCGGGTTGATACCTGTATCTGTGTCACGCGTTGGATCAATGCCTTGGCTGAAGGACAACGAATATAAGAACTCGAACAACCATGGCGGCACCTGGCGGCTGTTGGTGGCGATTCCGAATGGTGCGAACGGCACGATGTAGGAGTTGAATTCGCCCACCCAATCGATGTTGCGGTCGCCGCCGGTGTTGGCGATGAGGATGTCGAGGCCGGCGCCGCCGAAAGCCCGGTCCTGATAGAGCGGATGCGTGTCGGGCGTGTCGTTGGGGCTCGGCTGGATCTTCTTGCCTTTCTGATCGCCGAACTCGCCCTCGCCCACGGTTGTCAACACATCGTCGCTGTTTAGCAGATCGTTGCCCCAGCCGCCGTATAGCGTGTCCTGGCCGGTGCCTCCCACCTCCCAGTCGTTGCCCAAATCGCCGGCGAGCACGTCAGCGCCGTCGGAATGGCGGTCATCGTAGGTGATGCAGGTGCCATTCGGCAGGTACTCAACGCAGCCGTTGAGCGTTGGCCCTTCGTTGCTGAAGAGGTTGAGGAACCACATGAGGTTCGGCAACTCGTCAAGCTTATCGACGGTGCCGTCGGGGTTGAGCAGGATGGTGCGCCGTGGGTCGTACTCGTCGTAGAGGGCGAATTCACCAAGCCGGGTCGCGATCGGACCCTGATCGTGCCAGGCGTCGTCGTCCTCACCGAAGTGCAGCAGATCGCCTGGGTTGAATGGGCGCGACCAGTCCGAGCGGTAGGCATTCGGCAGCAGATCGAGGTATGTGGGCGAATCGACGCCCAGGTCGTAGAGCTGGGTGTAGGCGTTCCAGATCGCCTCGCCACCGGCCATCGCGTCATCACCGGCGCCGCCGTGCAGGAAGTCTCCGGCGATGCCCCGCACCCCTGTCGGGGGATCCTGGTTGTTCTTGAGCCCATCGATCACGGCCGGGAACATCTGGACTTCGCCTCCCAGCCCGCCGAAGATCACGTCGTCGGAGTTGTTGGCGTCGAACAGTGCCCGGTCGGCGCCGCTGACGTTTGGTGTGAGGTTGAACGGAGTTAGATCGACCGTCTTCTTTAGGTCACCCTCGACGTTGATGACGGCAGTCTGCACATCGCCTGGCGTCGCAATCCACTGGTTGAGGGTTGTCTGGCAAAGGACGGTCTTCTTCTCGGTGCATGAGCCAACGGGCTGCAAGGGAGCGACGCCGTAGAGCGGTTCCCCGATCGTGTCATTGTTGCGGCTGGTGAAGATACGGCCATCGTCGCCAAGTATCCCGTCCTGACCTACGCCGCCGGAGGTCCAATCGTTGCCCCAACCCAAGATGATATCGTCGTCATCGGCATCGCCGAAGGCCACATCGTTGCCGCCGCCGGTGTAAATTGTGTCATCGCTCAGCCCGCCGTGGACCTCATCATTTGCGGCGATCTCGCGGTGATACACTCCGTCAACCGCGTCCTCAGGCTGGACCTCCCAGTCATTCCGTCCTGGCACCACCATGAGACGATCGCTGCAGCCGTCCTGCGTCCCTGGCGCGGAGGTGCTGCAGGGCCCGTCCGTGCCGAGTCCGAAGCGATCGGGTCGGAAATCGGGACCGCCCAGCGTGTAGTCGAGCAGGTGGACGCCACGCACGACCAGCCGCCCAGCGTAGTTGACGTCGTACTCGTATTCCACATACAGGTCTTCGAATTCCTGACAGCCATCCGCGCCGCAGAGGTCGGTTCGTTCGGTGCCCACGATGCGGATGATCCGTCCGTTGTCGCCGACGATCACGTCCGCGTCGTCGGCGTGGCGATCAGAAGGCACGGGATCGCCCGGATCGATTCCGCCATTGTCGTTGCGGGCGGTGTGCTCGCCGCTGCCGCCGAACAGCAGGTCGGATCCGTCAGGCCGCTCGGCCGCTTTGTCGAGATCGAAGTGATCGGAGTTGCCGCCAACGATATCGTCCTGCCCGAGGCCGCCGAAGGCAATGTCGTCCCCGGCGTTGCCCTCGATGTAGTCTTGACCGTCAGTCGTCTCGTCGAATGAGGGGACAAGGTCGAGGTCGCCAACCAGGTCGCAAGCTCCGCCATGGGTGGCGTTGTCGTCATCCGGATCGGTTGTGACCGGGCATCCGTCCGGCGTGCGTGAGGCGCTGGAGTGGATCGTTTCTTTCGTATCGTCGACCATTCGGGCGAAGGCGCGCTCGGCACCGCCATCACCTTCCATGATGTCGTTGCCCATCTGGCCGAAGATCAGGTCGTTGGCCTCGCCGCCGGCAATGTGATCATTGCCGAAGCTGCCCGCGCCCTTGTCACCATCATCGACGTCGAATGTGTGGAAGTGATCGTCGTCAGTGTCGTCCTTGTCGAAGAATATCTCGTACTCAGCCCACCATGGGTAATCGTCCAGCCCAGGGCTGTCGGGATCGCGGTAGTCGCGAGCCGTGCCGTCTACCAAGAGAGCGCCGCTATTGTCGGCGTGCACTGAGTTGCCGCACTCATCTTTGTCATTCGCATCCACTCGATCCGTGCGACTGTACAGCAGCTGGCCGCACAGCGTCTGGAAGCGGAAACTTGTAATACTGTCCGGCACCGTGATGTCAGTTTGCGTTGGGATCGCGGGATCGGTGACCCGACGGTGCAGGAAGATCTGATCGCCGAAGAGCAGGTCGTCATCCTGGTCGCCGTCGAGCAGGTCGTGGTCGGCGCCGCCGATGATCACGTCGCGCCCCACGTTGCCGAAGACAATGTCGTCATTGCCATTCTGGAATGCACGCGACTCGATGTCACGGATAGAAGAAAGCAGCGTGGTTTGAATCTTCTGCAGCCGCGGATCGGGCAGGTTCGGGTCGGTGACCTGCTGGATGATCGCGCCGTGGTCGGCGAAGATGATGTCATCGAAAGCGGCTTGGGAGCTGATTGTCTCGGTGATGGATCCTTCGCCCTCACCGAAGATCAGGTCGCGGCCGGCGTCCATTAGATCGAGAACGAGCGATGGGGTGGGCTCGATGGTTGTCCCGTTGTTGATGAAGCCGGCCTTTGTAATCGTCGGCGCCGGGCTGCGGTTGGTGGTCTCGATCGAGAGCGCTCGCGTGAGAATGTTCACGTTGACGCCGGAATCGCCATATATGTGGTCGACGCCCCGCAGTCCTCGGATCTCGTCGTCACCGGAGCCACCGGCGAGGTGGTCGCCGGCCTGGCTGCCGATGATCAGGTCATTGCCTACCCCGCCGTAGGCAGCGAACCCAACAGTCGGGATCTCGCTCTCGTCCGCCCAGGCAAAGAGTGCGCTGGCGTCGACGACGTCGTTCCCAGCGTTGGTGTAGGGGTTGGCCAGCGGGAAGATCCACTCATCGTCTTCGTTCTCAGCGTCCGGGATGCGAGTGAAGGGATCGAATGGCTTCGGCCCGAACTCGTAGCCGAGCACATCGGAGGGATGGCCACTGTACCAGACGCCATCCTGCGAAGTGTCGCCGTAAACGACCAATGGTGAGTCGGGGCCAGCGAGCGAGCCGGCCAACGCGAGTCTTACCGACACGCCGGTCCCCGGCGTTAGACCACCAGTTTCGAACGTCAGCACTTCATCGGCCAGCTCTTGGATCTTGAAGGAGCCGCCGACACCGGCGACCCTAATCTGCTGCCCGACCGCAAATCCGAGATCCGCCCAATTCTTACCGTCGAGGCGTTTGACGCTGTTCGAGCTAAGGTCAGCGTTGCCAATATAGGCCAAGCCAACCATGATCGTGTCGCTACCCATGCGGACGCCGCCATCCTTCAGCGGATCATAGCCGGTGACTGTCAGCTCCACCGCCGCGGACGTTTCGAGGGCTACGTTGTAGAGCTCCAGAGTATCCGTGCCGACGGTCTTGACCGTGTAGGGACCCGGCAGACCGGTGACTATCACCTGCATGCCAATGTTGAATCCCGCGGCGTCGAAGTCGCAACCGTCGCAAGTTAGCGTGCTCGACGGGCCCGCGGTGCCGTCGACCGAGATGCTCATGTCGTCGGTGACCTGAGCTTGCTTCGGCTCGACGACGTGCACGAGCGTCTTTTCGGTGGCGGGAGTGAGTGCCGGTTCAGGATCTAGCGTAATTGGATCGACGGTGTTGAAGTTCATCACGCTGCCTTCTCCGCACCCCGGGAACGGATCGGAGTATAGGCATGCAGCTGTGCCGAAGTCGGAAATCGTGCGTGTCTGAGCGGCAGCACCGACTTGGATGTGCTGAGGGAGACCATTGGCAAAGAGCGGTGCATAGCCATCGTCCGCCCACGGCAATCCATCGTTGCGGCTCACGCTGTGCTCGCCGACAACCATTTCGAAGTTGGTCGAGAGCGGCAGGTTGCCACCGCCGTGGATGACGGTCAGGCCACCGTGCGGTCCAGGCACGAACACGGTCTTCTCGTCGTCCGAACTCGGCAACGGCGAGCCGCGCGTAAGTTTGAGGGATTGACCGCTGTCGAGGATGTCTTCAAGCCGCCAGCCGATCCCCTCGACTCCATCGATCATCACCCATTGACCGATCTCGAAGCCGTCGTCCTCCCACATGCCGCTGGCAATGCTTCGAGTGACCGTGCCGCCATCGCTCAGCGATTCGTCGGAGGGATTGTTGCTGTCAATATCGAGTGAAAGCGTTACGGTGACCGGCTGGTCATCCGCCACTGTCGTCCGCAGAACCGGCGTCTGATACGTCAGCTCGACCGTTCCGCTCGCGCTCGAGATCGCCGGGCCATTGCCGAGCAACAGCGTGTCAGCGCTCACCGCGAGAACTTGCCAGGAACCGGTCAAGCCATCGATCGTAGCGAGCTGGTTGATCGCGAAACCATCCGTTAACCAACTCCCGGCGAGGCGCGTAAACGATCCGCCTGTCGCCGATCCGTTCGTGGTTACGTCGTGTACAGTCTTTGAAGCCGTCGGCTGAAGCGGCGGTGTGGGAATATCCGCCGGCGTAGCCGCGGCAAGGTGCATGACGGTGTTGATGACCGTGTCTCCGTCGTAGCTATCGGTAAATTCATGCGCCGTCCAATTGAAGGAATCGAAGCCGCTGATGTGGACCGGTTGGGTTTCGAGGAAGCCTTGCGAGGTCCAGTCGAATGGCTGCGAGCGGGTGACATCTACGCCACCGGGATCGTCGGTATCCAGCGTGCCTGCCGCCCGCGGCGTGAGGATGATCGAGCCGATCAGCTTCACGGCGACATCCGGATCGAGCGTTCCCAGCACCTGGAATGTGTCGTTGCGCTGGCCGAGCATCAGGTTGACGACTTCGATCGTGCTCAACCCGCCGTCGGTCTGGAACTGGCCATCTACAAATTGGACGCTGCCGAAACCGATCCCGCCGGGGAAGACCGCCGGTTCACCGAACGTCTGCGGGTTGCCCGAGCTGTAAGTTGGGCCGAAATCGAGGTCCTTGGCCAAACCGAGGCCGCGGATCGTCGTCGACGTCATCGCCCCAGAGCGATCCTCTTGGCTGCCGTCGTTGAAGACGTTCAGCACGTCAATCTGCTTGGACTCGGGCGGCTGTGGGCCGATAGCAAACAGCGGTCCATCCGCCTCGCCCGGCAGCTTGACACCGAGTTTGAGCGACCGGTCGGCTCCGGTGACGCCACCTTCAACCACCAGCGGGCCTTGCAAGTTGGAGAGCACGTGGGTGGAGACCGGGAAGACCTTGACCCCCTCGCGTGTCAGCGGCTGGTCGTAGTCGAGATCTGCGACGAGGACAATCTCTTGCTCCTCGTACCAATTCTTAACGCCACCATTGACGTCATCCCAGGTGGCGATCGCTGCCAGCCGGGTCGCGGTGATGTTCAGCGTATTGCCGTGAACCCAGCCATTAGTCGTGAAGAACGATGCGTTCTCGGGCGTGAATTCAATCTTGTTGTCTTTGGTCTCATTCGTGCCGCGGATGATGGCGATCTTGAAGCGGCCGCAGTTGGCTGAGTCATCACATATCTCTACGCGTTGCCCCTCTAAGAATCCATCCGCCAGCCATCTGGCGGGGATGACCGGGTCGGCGATATCCCGTACGAGTCGGTTGCAGTCGTCAACAGTACAGCCCGGCGAAGTCGAATCGATCTCAACCTTCACCTCGCCCTCAAAGTGGCCGACGCCTGTCAGGCGGCTGATCGTGCCGCCAGTGATCGAGGTTGGGCCGGCTCCGAAGGCTTCGTTGAGCGTCAAGGCGTTGTGAGTCACGCTCTTGACGTAATAGTCACCGTTGCGAGCCCCCATACCTTCGAGGCGGACCAGCTGTCCGGCTTGCAAGCCCTCATCGACGAAGCTGCCCAACTCGCTGCCGTTTGCGCGTGTCAGTGTGGCTTTGCTTGCGACGTTGGCGAGATCCAGGTTGCCCTCAAAGACCTGCGATGCGACAAGCTCGCCGATGGGCTGAAGGGTTGCATCGGTAAGCGACTCGTAATCGATTGCAGTGCCGTTCACCGATTTCACGTCCGCCAGGCCATCAGTGACGATCGCGATCACGACTGTTGTGGGTGAACCGTGAGCGAGATCGCTGGGATCCTCCGGGCGCTTGGTCAAGCGCAAGAAGTAGGAGTCGGTCGACCCCGGAACGCTGCAGGGGCCGTTCCCGCACTTGACGACCAACGTGCCGACGCCGGACTCGATGACGACTACACCGGGCGACTCGTTGTCAATCACCGTGACCGGCGTGCGGCCCGGCCCGGAGCGCAGGTTCGAGAGTTGGAAGGTCGCGTCTGGGTTATCGATCGGATCAAAGGTGCCACAAACGGTTTCTGCCGATGGGTCGCACGTGTAGCGAATAACGGCTGTCTGCGGGTCCTCGCTCTTGGCATCGTCGCGGGCATTGATGCGAACTCGGACTGGATCCTCCCAATTCAGGTCCGTGAAAGCGATTGTGTAATGCGTGGAATCGCCAACGACGTGCTTCACCATACGTGAATCGGAAAGCAGGTTCTGGATCTGGATTGCTTGCTGGCTCGCCGCGTCCAAGGACAGTTTGATTACCACAGTTTGTCCCGAATCTGGCGTCTTTGCGAGTTGGATCAGCAAGTCGTCATCTGTGCCAGTGTATGCGCCGACGGAGGGATCGTTGAATCCTTCAACAACCAGTGTGCGCTCGTCTTCCGTGCACCCAGAGCCAGGGCACACCGCATCCTTTTCGATCTCAGTTACAAAGACACCCGGGGTGTCGTTGTCGCGTACCGTCACTTCGACATTGCGCACCAGCGCGCCGTCAAACGTGCTGTCGGCCGAAACTACGCTGTGTTGTGATACCACGACCCGGTCGCCTTCGGAACGCGGATCGTCGGCGGCGAACAAGTAGACGTAACGAGCGTCGCCAACGTTCCAGTGACTCGAGTCGAAGGTCAGCACTAAGGCACGGCCATTTTCATCGACCGGATCGCCGTTCACGACCTTGTGTCGCTGGAAGTGCGAAGGATCTGAACACTCACCGGCAGACCCGTCGCCCAGGCACATCCAGAGCGTGTCGCCCTTGCCATTCGGCAACGGAGCCGGATTTTCGAAGGTGTCCTTCGCCTCTTCTTGCGGAGCGCGCGCGGCGGAGACCGTCACGTAGACCGGAGCCGTTGGAGCGGAGGCGAGATAAACGACATAGGAGTCGATCGAGGGAACGCCTGCGGAACCGCCTTCTCGGACGCTCGTCCCGGCGCCTGTCTCCTCGATCACCACCACGCCGGCTTCAGGTGTGGCCAGGTTGTAGTCAAGGCCATCAACCGGCAGGCCATCGTAGAGCGGATCCTTCACCGAGGTCACCAGATGATCGACCGCGCCGCTCAAGCCTTCCAGCTCGCGGGTGACGATGTCTTCAGTGACGTCGCTTGCGACGTTGATCGTGTCCGAGCCCAGACCGCCGATTACGCGGTAAGCGACGCCGAACGCCGTCGAGAGCACGAAGAATTCGTCATCGCCTTCGAGGCCGTCGACTTCCACCACCTCGACGGTGTTATAGCGGACGTTGAGCCCGGCGCCGAAGATGCCCTTGTTGGTGATGGCGATGTCGTCGGCAAACTCGGTGGCGAGGATCACCAGCTTGTCGAAACCAGTGCCGCCCTCGACCGAGACCGGCGCGTTGACGTTGTACTGGACCTCGTCTTCACCGCCGCCGGCACGAATATCGAGCGGCCGCGCGGTCGAGAAGCCGAGGCCGATCACCGGGCTGGCGGCGCTGGTCACCGGATTCAGCGGGATGACATCGTCCTCCCATTGGGTCGGGTCGGCGGGCGTGGTGGCCGTCTTCGCGCCAGTGATGTGCGCATCGGCGTTGTTGCACACGCCGTCGCCGTTGTTGTCCTTGCGGGAGCCGGTCCAGCCTTCGCCGTCGTAATCAGGGTTCTCGTCAGAGTCACAAACACCGTCAGCCGGTCCCACTCCTCCGGGCCCAGTGACATCGACTGGGAATGTGGCAGTGTCTGGATCGGCCGCGAGGCTGATGTCGTCCCAATCGCAATCGGTGTCGCTGTCCGCGCTCAAATCGCAAACCGCGGCGATGGCGAAGGCCCGCACAATGAACAGGTCATTGTCATCATCGCCCTCAAGCCGCAGCTCGCCCTGGTTGGAGTAGACGACGAATTCGTCGTTGCCGGTGCCGCCGGTGGCGACCAATGGAGCGTGAATGCCCGGGCTTAGCCAGCCGCGCGTGGTTGGGACGAGGACTGGGAATGTGTCCTGCGGCAACAAGGCGCCTTCCGCCACGTCGCGCTTGGTGCCGAAGATCTGGCCAATCTGGAATTGGTCGTAACCGGCGCCGCCGTCGAGGGTGACGATAACGCTTGTGTCGTCGACGAAGAAGGCGTCATTCCCTTCCAGGCCGAACACGCTGAGCCGTCCGTTTAGCGCGGTGTCGTAATGGATGCGCTGGACCTTATCCGACGGCTCGTTGTCTACTACCCGGTCACGGTACAGGCCAAGACCGCCGTCGGGGCTGTTGTTGCCGTGAAGCAGTGCGACGAAGCCGGGTCGGTCGGCGTTCTGCGACAGCGGGCTGGGCGAGGTGCATGTCGTCGGAATGGTTGTGGATAAGCCGTAGGGAGTCTCGGTGTCGATGCACTTCACGGTCCGAAGCAGGAAGATATCATCGGTCGCGTTCCTGGTTGTTGTGCCCTCGACGTAGTCATTGAAGAACGCGTCGGTGTTGTCGAATCCATAAATGTCAAGCTCATCGACGCCGTCGTCCGAAGCCCCGGTGTCGAGCACGTTGATTACGTAGTTCCTCTCCGAGTTGTGGCTTCCGGTGGTGTATACGGCGAAGTAATCCGTCTCCGCCTGGCCATCAAGGAGCAAACTGTGTCCCGCGCTTGGTTCCTCTGGGAGCTGCGCCGGTGCTGCGAGCACATCGGCCGACTGCAGGTACCAGACCGTGAGCTCGTCCTCGCCGTCTGCCTCGTCGGTGGTCGACAGATTCTGTCCTCCGCGTGCGATTGTCTTCGAGCCAATGAATATGTAGCCGGGGTCGCCCGGGGTTGTCCCGAATCCAATCCCGCTCGGATCGCCGAATTCGATGATGTCGACGTCGGTGTGGCCCCAGATCTCAGTCAGGTGAACCGGGTTGGGCACCGCCGGACCGCACTCGGTGCTGGAGGCGAAGACGCAGCCGGCAATGATGCGGCCGCGCAGGATCATCGTCGTCCCGAAATCAGGATCGACGTTCGCGGTGCTGGCGAAGTTTAGGTCGGCGTTGGCGTCGTCGCCGTAGATATCGATCGTGGTCCCAGCCAGGATCTCGCTCTTGGGATCGGTCTTCACATCGTCGCCAATCCTCAGCAGAACGAATCCGGTTTCAGCGAAAATCTGACCCTTCGAGACTATGCGTGGTGAGTCGGGCGCGTCCTCGAAGAACAACGCCTCGCCTTGGCGGAGCAGGAAGAGATCTTCGTCGCGGTCGGGCGTGCTCTCGCGCACGGTCAGGCGGATGTTGTCACCAGCGTGCGCCAGCACGAGGTGGAGCGCCGAATCGGTCTCGGTAAGGTAGATGCTGTAATCCGCCTCGAGGCCGACATCACACGAAGCCGTCAGCGTGACCTCGTCGTCAGAGAGCGAGCAGATTGCGCCAAGGAAGGAGTCGATTTCGAGATCGTTCGTCCCTGTCGGGTTGCCGATGCTGCCACCGTTGGCGTCGAGGTCAATCGTGTTGCCAAGCACGTTCGGATCGTGGTCACCAGCGCCGTTGTTCCGGGCGTCAACGATCGACCCGGAGCCAGCCAGCGTATTCAGTGAAACATCGCGCACCGACTGCACGGTGTGGACGTTCAAGTTGCCGACGGTCTCACTGATGAAAATGCCAAGCGTCTGAAGTTCTTCCACCGTGATATCAAACGCTCGCAAGACGCCGAGTGAGGGCCCGCTGGTGGTGGGGATGATGTCGACGTTGGTTTCGAGGAAATTGCTGGGCCGTGCGATGCCGCCGACAGGCAGATTGGCGTCGACGCATTGCGGGTTGCTGATCGTGCCGATCAGCTGGAGGCCGCTGCCGGCGCACAGGGTGATGTTCTCGCCGGCGACGTCCGTGCCTGCTACGCCCGGATCATCGGATGCATCGACGATCATCCACGGTGCGTAGAGCAGCACATCATGCGCGGTCGAAGTGATGCTTCCAACGCGCATGTCGCCATTCTTCTCGTTAAGCGTGATGTTGCCGTTGGTCAGCACGTCGATGTGGTGCTGGTCGCCAGAGACTTCGGGGAAGGTGTTGCCGACGACTTCGGTGATGCCAAACACGTGGATGAGCGTTGCCGTTGGCGACGAATTCGCGGCGGCGATGATGATGTTGTTCACCGCGACAACGCCCGGCAGTATTCGCGTACCGGTCGCCGGATCGATGCCCCGGAAGTCGTAAGTGCTCTCAATCGCAGTGCCGGGAGTCGAACCATAAGCGCCAACATCTCGCGTCGGCCCAGGGGGGCCGGTATCTGGGGTGTTGAAGAAGGTGTAGTGGGTCTCGTTCGTGGCGGTGGGATAGGTGACGAAGATGCCTGCGCTTGTTCCGCTCCCGCCAGTCTCGTCAACGCTGGCTTGCAGCAAGAAGTCGGCATGGCGACCGGCGTTGACTGTGTCGATCAGTACGCGGTAAGGAGTAAGCGGACCGCGCATCCGGGCTTTGACATCAAGATAGATGTCACGCGCAGCCTCAACGTCAAACCGGGTGATCGGCGTGAGGTCATGAGAGGTCAGCAGCGGCGAAGTAGCTGGGTTCAAATTGATCGGAACGAGAGCCGTGGTGCTGGCCAACTGCAGGCTCAGGCCATCCGAGGAGACGATCGCGTAGTAGTAGTCGCCACTGAATAGTCCACCAATGTCAGGTCCGCTGCTCTGATAGCGAACCAATTGTCCGGTGAAGAAACGATTGTTGAATCCGAGATAAATCGTGTTGGTCAGCGCGCTGACCCGGCGAGTCTGGAAGCTCGTGACCTCGGGCCTGCCCGAGGAATCGACGATGTCCACGTTGACCCGGGGGGTGGACACGCCTATGTCGCGATCCGTGGCGCCGGCATCGAGGTGCAGAATGTTTGTGCGGATCAGCGATTTGCGGGATAGGCCGTCCGGTGTGGTGTGCGAATTGCCGCGTCCATCGGAGGATAAAATGTGCCCGCCGGTGTTGAGGATCGAGGTGGTGCCGATCGGGTTCTCAATGGTCCCGTTCACCTCGACCTTCGAGCTGCTCAGGTTCTTCACGTCGATAAACGTCGGGGCGACGTCGCGAACGATTTTGAAGCTGAGCGAGACGGACGGGCCAGGCTTGAGCCACACGAGCGGCTTGCGGCTGCTGATCACGGTAATGTTGTTGAGTTGAAGTGGTTTGCTGGACTGGTTGGTAATCAACACCCGAGCCAGGGAGTCGCGCCAAGTCCAGGTGGCGCCGCTGCCGGAGATATTCTTAGATCGGATGACCACGTCGCCCGCGCCGCGATTGCTGATGTTGTTTACATGGATCGTAGAGCTTCCGATCGTGCCGGAAGTTCGTGCGGGGTTACCAAGTCCATCCCACACGCTGACCTCGATCGCCTTAGCGATGCTGCCATTGGAGGCCACGACGAGCTCAGGGGTGCGGCCGGATAGGATCAACACATGCGAGCTGAACGGGACGCTCTCGACCTCTGTGGAGCTCTTGCTGCCCGCGGTTCCGCCGCCGGCTAGCGAGCGTTTGCTGACACGGGCGCTGCGCTCGACGTTTACCGTGTCGTAACTGGTATCGATGTAAAGCGCCAGGTGCGTGGACTCTGCCGGGTGTTCAAGAATGAGATCGGCGTTGTTTCTGGGTCCTGCCGTCACCAGCGTTCCAGGGATCCCAAGAGCGCCGGAGACCAAGGATTCGAGATTGGTCGTGTTGTTGCCGTCGGCGCTAACGTGACCGAAGAGACCGGTCGCCCTGGCGAAGGATTCTGTGCGCGTCTTGAGCTTATCATCCGGTGGATTGAGAGGTTTGAATCGGGCGATGAGATCGATGCCTTCCACTCCTGTAACTAAGGCATTGGTGCCGATGAGGACCTTGTTGTCGGCATCCACAGTCACATCGGAGTCATCTTCACCCTCAGCATAAAATCCAGCGCCGTATGCTTCGCCGTGCGCCAGTAGATTGAGGTGTGAGACTGTGGCTGAAACGGCTAATCGTTTGGCTTCCAAGATCGCCTGGGAGGCGATCTCGGCCTGAGTCCGGCCAGTGTTGATACGAATATCGTTGAAGGATTCGCCGTCGCCCCCAAAGCCGATGCCGCTTCCCCAAGCATTCCCGGAGGCGTCCGTGCGGGTATTGGCTTTGAGGTGCGCCAGGCCGCCGACCAGAATGTCAGCGTTGGCACCGATCGTTACATCGGTGGTGTAGTTGATTGTGATGCGGGTATCAGCATCCGCCAATCCGACGAATCCACCCGATTTGGAGCGGGAAGCGGCGCTGGCGCGGTTATCGGAGCTGGCCGAGACGGTCAGATTGCCGCCAGCGACGATGCGGGTTCCTGCTCCAACAGAGGCGCTGTTGGTGTTGGTCTGATACACGTTTGCATCCGCGGCGCCAATTCCGACGAATCCTCCGGTTCCGTTACGCGAGCTGGACGTGGAGTGCGTGGATGAACTGCTGATGATGGAGATGTTGCCATCTGCAGTGACCAGGCTGGCGTTGATGGCCGCGGCCACCGTGGGATTGTAGTTGACTGTGGCATCGTTGTTGCCGATCCCGACGAAGCCGCCGCCCGAGCCGCGTGAGTTGACCGAGGAGACGCCGTCGCCAGCAGGAGGCGAAATCACGTTCAGCGCAACGCCGCCGGGGCCGAGCAACTTCTGGGTCCCGGAAACCGTGGTGCCAAGTATGTCGATCCGCAAATTGTGCTTATTCGGAGTGCCTGACGGCACCGAGGCGGCATCTAGATCGACCACCGGGCTCAGGAAATGCTGAGCCGAGCCGCTCAGGCCCGAAGTGTCGAAGGTGAGAGCGGTGCCGGTTGAAGTGGTTGCTAACTTAAAATCGCTCCCGCTGACGCCGACAACATAGTAGGTGCGGTCGTCGACTAGTCGTCCCCCGCCCGATAGCCCGATCGGCAGGAGCGTGGTCTTGATGATGCTGTGGAGCGCGCTGCGCGGATCGGGTGGCGGTGGATTATCGATGGTTGGCGGAGGGGGCACAGTCTTGTCGGGCACCAGCGCGATTTCCGGTTCATCGAAGATCTTGGTGAGAGGCGCCCGATTGATCGTGGCGCTGGTGGTTTCTGATGTCAGCGCCCCGACACTAATGAGTGTGAGCGTGGTGCCGCTGGCGCTGCTGATGGTGTAGCTGCCGTTGTTGAAGCTCGACCCTGCAACGGTGATCCCCCCGCTGGTGAATCCGTCGGCCGACCAATTGCGCCCATCATTGCGGGTGATCTGGTCATTGGAGGTACTGGGAACCCCGGGCGCGAAGGTGAAGCTGGCGTTTACAAGCGTGGCTTGGGAGACGTTGGCGGTCAGGATCATCAACGAGCCGCTGACCGATTGGATCGTGTAGCTGGTGCCGTTATTGGGGCCTGCACCGGAGATTTCCAGCGTGTGGCCGGCGGCGAAACCGTTGTCGGCCCAGGAGAGCCCATCGGTGCGGGTGATTCGGGCCCCACTGGCGTTTCTCTCAAAGTGCACGCTGGTGGTGACCACGTCGTTGTACTTAAGTTGAATCGAATGGGCGTCACTCCGCACAACGCGGTAGACACTACCGCTGACGAGCGGGCTGATTACAGGAGTGCCTTTTTCGAGGGTGTAGACGATCTTGTCGCCGTCATTCAGCCCGTGGCTGACGGGCTTACCGTCCTCATCGAGGAAGTAGATATTGTCGGCGCCCGAGCTGTTGCTGAGAATAACGGAGCCATCTGGATTGGTGCCGGTTACGCTTACGTCGACATGGATGCTGTTGAAAGTAAACGGATCGGGCGCATCGTAAGTCACAGCGTCGCCGCTGGAGAAGCCGTGTCCAGCCAGGGTGATGGTTTGGTTATCGCCGGCAATCGATGAAGGTGTGAATAGTTTGGCGAAGCTGGACGGGTTCAACGCTTGCGCCTGCGTGGCAACCAACCGGATCGTGCGATCGTCGATTGTCAGGACATAGTAGGTATTGCTTAAGTTGAGCCCCCCGATAGTGGCTGTAGTTCCTAAGGCGGGAGTGTACTTTACGCCGTCGCCGTCGGCGAAATTGTGCGCGGGGCCGAACAGTATGGTGTCGTTAATCTCATCAACGCAGGAAGTCGAGCTAGGCAAGCAAGCAGATCCATCGAACGTGGAGCCGAGCAAAAGGTTGTTGACGTCAGGTGTGCCGCCCGTGTCGAAGATCTCCAGCACGTTGTACTGGCGCCGGACGGAAATTATCTCCGTGCCCCCGGGGGCATCGGGGTTTTCGACCTCCAGCGATGATGGACCTTTCAGGCCGCTGATGGGCGTATTGCCGTTGGTCTCATATTCCACTGTCTCGCCGGAGATTAGGCCGTGATTATCGACGTTGAGCGAGTCGTTCGTGTTAGAGACCGATTTGATGATGTATTTCGGCAACGTGCCTGTTTGCGGCGCAGTGGTGGCCTCGACGCTGATGCTACCGCCTGCGTGAATTGTGCTGCCGGTGCCGATGGTTGCCGCGACGTCGGGCGTCACAGTGGCCGTAGAAGCCGAGCCGCCGATACTTACCGCACCACCAGCTACTCCCTTGGTCGAAGCGTCGCCCTCGGGAATGCTTGTAGCCGAAAGGGAGACGTTGGTAGAAGTGCGCACCACCACATTGTTGCCAATGGTTGCGCGAACCTCCGGACCCACAGTTGCGCTCGAATTATTGTCGGTTGCAGCTACAAGACCGCCTGACACCGCCTGAGCATTAGCACTGGCGGTGTCGGTGGAGGAGGCCTGGATCGTCAGATTGGACGCTCCGGCCAGATCATTATTGCGTACATCGCCCTCGAGCACTGCTTTGGTAGTCGGGCTGGCGGTGGCATTAGCCTTGCTGGCGCCAATGCCTACCAGGCCGCCGGCAGTCCCTCGCGAATCGGCGATGGCTCGGGTGGTCGAAGTAGCGGTCAGGCTCACTGTTCCGGTTGAGTTAATCGTGGTCCCGTCGCCGACCTTGGTTTCGATTGTAGGCTGCGAGTCGGCGGTGGCAACGCCACCGGAAACGCCTGCCAGCAATCCAATATTGGCCAGTCTCACGTCGGCTGTAGCGCCGTTGCTACCGCTGGCGATCAGTTGAGAGGCCAAGCTGACCGAAGCGCCTTCCAGCGATCCGTCTCCAACGTGTAAAGCTTTGACAGTGGGAGAAACCGTGGCGGTCACACTGGCGCCTGCGCCTGAGAATCCTAAGGCCACGCCGACACCATTGCCGTCAGCGTCAGCTTTCACCGTGGCAATCGCGTCGTAGTTGTTGGGTCCGAGCCCTGAATCGACTTCGGCTTCATCGCCCAAATAGGCGCGCACGGTTGGATTGGCGGTGGCCGTCGTAGTTGTCAACCCGCCGCTGGCGAGCAAACCCACGCCAAGCATGTCCAGCGTCGATTTCACAGTCGACACAAGATTGGCATCGACATCGACGCCGGAAACGCCGGTTAAGGTCACCTGGGTCGGGTCACTTGGGCTCCCGGCATTCCCGAGGGACGGCCCGATATAGGCTTCCACCAGGCTGGTATCGCTGGCGGTGGAGGTCGCCCCGCTGGCACCGATCGCGCTGACGCTGGTGCTGTCCAGGTTGGCGGTTGGGGTGCTGATAGATTTCGCCAGCAGGGTCAGGCCACTTGCGTCGACGGATGCACCGTCTTCAACGTAAGCCGCGGTATCGCCAACGGTCGTTGCGGTGACGGTGAATACCCCCACATCAACCAAGCCGCCGCTGCCGCTAACAACGGAGCCCTTAGCAACGTTGCTGGAAAGCGCCTGCACGGTAATAGCGCCTAAGGGAGCTGTGAGGGCAGCGTCTGCGCCAACGCCGGCGCTGACGTCCGCTTTGGCATTGGCGGTGATCGAGGCTGCGGCAATGCTGGCCGCAAGACCTACCGTGAGATTGTAGCTATCCGCACGAGCGGACTTGGCGCTCAGGAAAGTTTCACTGGTGGTGTTGTAGTTATTCCAGGCCGCCACAGTGATTCCACCGCCGGTAGTAGTGACGTTGGTGTTCGAGCCGATGTATGACTTGATCATAGGCTCGATCTTGGCAGTGGTCGGGGTTGCTCCGACCGAGGCTCCAGCAGACAGGGATCTGGCGGTCGAACTCGCCTCCGCATCCGTGGTTACCCAGGTCTCGATCTCCACATCATTGGTGGCCGTGATTTGCCCACCCGAGCCCACATAGGACTCGGCCAAGGTTTGAGTGGAGCTCCCCAGAATCGCATCCACCTTGGTTCCGTTCCCGGAGCCAAACAGCGAGCCTCCATTGGCCTCTCCGTTCGCGTCGACCTGAACGGTTGAGAAGGTCTTCAAGGTGACATGATTAGCGGATTGGATATTCCCATCCGTGTGCGTCTTCGTCGTACCCTTGGCCTCGGCCTCGGCGATCGTTACGCCGATCCCGGCGACGCCTCCGATGGTGAGCGAGAAGCCATCGGCGTCTGCATTCTGATAGGAGTGCGTGAGCAGATCGATATCGCCGGTGCTGTTAACCGTAGTCGAGCTTCCGATGCCGGTGTCGATTGTCGGTGAGGCCTTGGCAAAGGCCAATGCCCCGCCAGCTCCTAGGACCAGGCTGCCTGAGCCTACCTTCGCGGTGGCGCGCGCAATCTTGTCAAGCTGAGGATCTCCAGTGACACTGCTCACGTTGTGGCGCGACGTCAACGAGATGCTGCCCGCTTGCAAGGAACCGTTGCTTCCCACCTTGGCCTTGATGATCGGTTTGAGCTCGGCAATCGCAATCGCGGCGCCTCCACTAGCTCCGGCCGAGATCGCCACCCCGAAGGCATCCGCCAGGGCTTTGGAGACCGATGTTGAGGCCAGCGCCGCAGAACCAGTTACTTTGACATCCGCGTTATTGCCAATTGAGGCTTCGACCGTCGGGTGCACTTTAGCAATCGAGACCGCTCCTGTCAGACCGACACCGATGCCAGCCTTGACAGCCAGCGTCTTCGCAGTTGCGAAAGCGGTCGAATTGGCTGTTGCCGAAAATCCACCCACTGACTTGCCAGTTGCTTGGCCGATCTGCGCCGCTCCGGTGTAGGCTCGCGTCTCTCCTCCGATGTCAACGACCGAGACCGCTGCGCCTGCGGCAATGGCTCCAACCGCGACATCGAAGGTCTCGGCCGTGATCCGGCGATCGGCCGTTGCTTCGAGGCGAACGGTGCCTCCCACCTGTGGCAGACTGGCCCCGTCGATGTGGGCTTTGACTTTGGTGTCGTCGTCGAATACGATCACCAACGCGCCGAGCGATACCGCACCAAGCGAACCAGAGTACGCCTTGCCCGTCAGATCATCCGCCACCAGGCTTGCGTGGACCAGCACGTCGCCGCTTGTTGTGCTGACCGTCGCGCTGCTGGAGATGTAGGCTTCGATGTTGTTGTCAAAGTTGAACACACCCACCGAAGCGCCCATCGCCCCGAGGCCAACCGAGATCCCACCCATCACCGCGTCGAAATCTAACTCCTGCTTGGCGCGTACATTGACACCGGATCCAGCTTCGACGACTGCGCTGCCGCGAATAGAGGCGGTCGTGCCGGCGACCGGCGTGGTGTCGGCCACCTCGTCGGCTACTGGGCTGGAGGGCGCCTTATTTGTAACTTGGGTGGAAGCTTCACCGGTGCGAGTTGCTACCCGCTGTGAGTTCTTATCATTTGAATCTGAGCCAAAACCAGCCAAGATGCTGGTGTAGCCGTTGTTGTCCTGGCCTCCGGGGTTGTCAGGATCCTGTCCGCCAGCCTGCTTGTCGGTGAAGGTAGTGGTGTTGTCCTTAGAGGGATCAGGTTGCAAGCCGTTCTGTTGCTCAGCAGTCTGCTGCGCGCCGGCATTGTCTCGCTGTTCGACTTCGTAGGTCGAATTAAAGCCACTGCCGACGGTCCAGACCGATACCGAACCCTGTGCGCCGACCAAGCCCGCGCCGATGCTGACTGCGATGGTGTCGATGTCGACGATCGAGAGCGCGTTGACATCGATCGTTTGCTTCGCTTTCACTTGGGCGCTGGGTCCGATGTAGGCAGTCGTGTCGTTGCGCAGGAATCCGACATCGACCGCTCCACTCACCCCGGCAATTCCAACGCCCAGCCCGCCGACGAGAGTGAATAACTCGGCCTTGTTGACAGCTGAGACGTTTACCTTTTGACTGCCGCCCGCACCACCAGCTTGATTGATGCGAGCTTGGGTTCCAATATAGGCGGAAGTGTCTGAGTCGATGATCTCAACTGCTACAGCACCCGCCACCCCAGCATAGAATCCGCCGGCACCAGCGACTGCGATGTTGAGCACGTCTTCGCTGGATGCCGCCTGCACAGCCAGTCCTTTGAAGCCGCCTACCGTGCTGAAGCTCGTCGCCGTTAGTCCGCCGTTGTAGATGCCGCTGAGGGTGCTTGTGCTCAGCGCCTTGGCATCTACCGTTGCGTACGGTCCTACATAGGCTGATGTACGCTTGGTGACAATCGGAATGCCGACGGAGGCGCCAACACCCACCCCACCACCTATGGAGATGTTGCCAGCGATGATATCGACTTCGGTGTCGTCTTGAGCGGAAATCAGAACGTTGCCGTTGGCGGTGGTCTTGGCTCCTCCGGACAACGACGTTGCCGCCTCACCGATGTGCGCCTTGGTTGTAGCGTCTAGAACCAGGACAACCACCGAGCCGCCGACTGAGACCGTGCCGGAGCCAGCTGCCCCGGCTGCAATCAGCAGCAGCTCTTCCTCGGCGACAGCTTCGACCGAAACGTTTCTGCGGGCGTTAACCGTCGCGCCGTCGTCAATAAATGCTTCAGTTGTGGTGGTAACGACGGATACCGCTGCAACCGGCGTGACGGAAACCGCGCCGGAGAGCGAGATGCCGCCTGCGATGCCAAGGTGGTAGAAGTCATTTCCGGCTGCCACGAGAACGTCCTGCTGGGAGTTGTCCGTGGCATAGTCAGGATTGACCTCTGCGAAGTCATTGACATACGCCTTGGTGAACACATTGAGCACAAAGACCGATCCGCCGACGTTGACCGCTACGGAGCCGGAGGCGCCACCGCTGACGCCGGCAGTGGTGATGTTGTCTTCATTGAGCGCTACGACCGCCACGCCGCGGAAACCAACTTGCTGCGCAGGGACGGCTGAGCGTTGCGTTGTCAGCGCCTGGGTGTCGATGTTTGAGTCATACGGGCTGCTGCTGTTGCTCATGCTCGGTGCAGCGATAGCGTCGGCGACGACGAGCTTATGTCCGGTGGCGGAGCCGCCGGCGGTGAGATCGACGTCGCTGATTCCGTCTTCCGCTTGATCGCGGGTGGTGGCCAGCTTGACGGAATTTGACCCGGCGACAACTGCGTAGTAAACCCGCCCGTCATCCAGTCCACCGATGGCCGTGTTGCCGTCCCCGGCGAAATAGCTGACCGGTTGGCCATTTGTCCAGCCGTGGGCGGTTCCCAAATCGATCGTGTCTGTGCCGGTGCTGACATCGCTAGTTCCGAACGAGAACTCGTCGGATACCGAGGGGTGGGTGATGGTGAAGTCCCCGGTGTTGACGGTGACACCGTTGTCTTGACCGCGACCGGTCACCGTCGCGTACTCACCAACATATGCATGGGTGTTCTTGGTGATCACCGGTACAGCCACGGCCGCGCCTACGCTGGCGCTGCCGGAGAAAGCCAGGTTTCCAGCGATTAATACCAAGTCGGTGGCGTCTTCTGCTGAGATCACCACGCTGTCGTTTGAGGTTACGTCGGCGCCTAAAGATGAAGACGGAGCATCCTCTATATAAGCCCGCGTGCCAATATTGAAAATGGAGACCCCAGCCGAACCGGCGATGCCAGCAGACCCACCGCCTGCGGCTGAAGCGGCGATCGAGACAATGTCCTCACTCGAGATCGCCTTCAGCTCGATGTCCTCATCGGCGTCCAGGTCAGCGTTGTATCCAATGAAGGCTCGAGTGTCTTTGGTGATGACCTCGACATCGACACCGGCACCGATTCCGGCCGATCCGGAGGCACCAACGGCGCCTGCCACACTGAGAATGTCGGTCGTATCTTGGGCCAGCATCGAAAGGCCGGGGTCGATCGCCCCTGTTTCGGTGGCATCTACGGTTGTGCCGCGATCGATGAAGGCCCGCGTGGTCTCATCCAGGATGTTGACCGTCGCCGAGCCCGCGATCCCTGCCGATCCTGACGAAACACCTCCCATGGCTGCGATCGTGAGCACATCTTCAGAGGAGGTCGCTTGCATCGCCAGCCCAACTGAGCCCTTGGCTTCGATGTCGGAAGCTCCGCCGATGTAGGCCTCAACGGTGTCATCCTTGACCAACGTGGTGTTGGCAATGCCAACGCCAGCCGAGCTGCCGAACGCCAAGCCGCCCGCAAACATCTTGATGTCGGCGGTATCGCTGGCGTTGAGGATCAAATTGCCGCCTGCATGCACAGTTGCGCCTTGATGAAGCGGCACCGGGAGTGCATCTTCATCAACAAAGCCAATGTAGGCTCGGGTGGTGGTAGTTGGGACGTATACTGAGGCCGCACCCCCCACTGCCAGTGAGCCAGTCGTGAAGGCAAAGGATGCGGCAATCGAGAGCGATTCCTCGATGGAGGTGGCACTTGCGGTGACGTCACCGGCCAATGTCACGTCGGCACTGGGCTCGATGAAAGCTCGCGTGTCCTTGGTGATCACGACAACGTCCACCCCGAAACCAATCCCCGCTGTGCCGGTGGTGCCGCCAAGGCCGCCCGCGATGGTATTTACTTCACTGTCACTGGTCGCTGTCAGGCTGAGATTCTGGCCGCTCCCTGCTGGGACCGTGGGAGCCTGATTGATCTTGGCGTCGGCGCCCATATAAGCCAGGGTATTCAATATCAAGATTGTTACAGCGACCGATCCGCCCACGGCCGCCTGGCCGCTAGAGACTCCTCCGCCGACGGCCATGCCAGTGATTTCGGGGTCGTCGTCACTTGGGATCAGGGGCACGTCAATGGCGGTGGGATCGAGGGTGGTAACTGCGCTCAAGTCGATCGCGCCGGACACATCCACATCAGCATTGCTACCGATGTAGGCCTTGGTATTGCTGGTGAGCACGCTGACAGCCACGGCTACACCTATGGCTGTGCCCTGCCCAAATCCGCCGCTTGCTGCAAGGGTCTGCAAGGTCATTGGATTGGCCGCGCTTAAGGTCAATCCGCCAGACATTACCTTCACGGTGGCACTGTTTCCGATCAGTGCTTCGGAAGTTAAATCGATCACGTTAATGCCGACTGAGCCGGCGAATCCGACTTTCTTTCCTCCACCGGCAGCCAAACCCCAGGCGATGAAATCGCTGGTCTTTCCTGTCGGTGAGATAGCCTTCACGGTCACGTCGCCGCCATTGGCAGTCACCTTGGTGCCTGCACCGATCTTGGCTGTGTTGGTGATGGTGGCCACATTCAAACCGACGGCGGCGCCTACGTTCACGTTGTTGTTGAGGTCTGTGGCAGTGCCTGTCGCCTTGCTGATTGCATCGGTTTCATGCTCTACAGATATCGTAACACCGTCGCCGGCAGTCACCTCAGCGGCGCCGTTGATCGCAGCGGTGTTGTCCACGATCACCCAGTTGACCGACACGGCCGCCGCAGCGCCCACACCTTTTCCACTTTTGCCCGATTCGGATGATGATTTGTTGTTGGCGTTATTGGTCTGGGTCTCTGCGCTTGGAAGGGTCTTCCCGCCACCGGTGTTGGGGCTGTTAGCTTGCTTACCGGCTTCCTGGTCGGCGGTCTTCCCACCGTCCGATTTCGCCTTGGCGCCTTTGGCGCTGGCCTTCGCCTCGCCACTGCTGGCATTGGTGGAGTCAACCAGAATCGACACGCCGCCGGTCACATCCGCATCACGGGCAAGCTCGGCTTTGACGGTCTCATTGACCACATTGACCACGACCGAAACACCGACCCCCACACTGCCTCCCGCAGCAGCGGCATCGGAAAAACCGGTCACCGAGCTTGTATGTGTCGTCTGCAGGGTCAGATCCCCGCTGGCATCCAGCGTCGTATCCGCAGCATCGGGGGCTCCAATCCTTGCCACCGTATCGTTATCCACGATCGCTACGGCAACAGAGGGGCTAAATGCAACGTTGCCGGCTGCACCGGCTTGCGTTTGGTTGATGAACAGGAAGTTCGCTGACGCGGCTAGCGTCACATCCTCCGCTTCCGTCAGCACTGCGGAGTCCTGGATTTCAGCCGTAGTGGTGTTGTCGTCTACGATGTTGAGCGCAACGGAAGCACCGATGCCCACGCTCGCGCTTCCGGTGACTTTGGAGTTAGCTGTCGCGGCGTTAACCGAGCTGCTCTCTGCCGTCATGTTCACATCTGCGCCGAGCGAATCGGTGTCTATTCCGTCCGCACTGACGACAGCGTCGGCCTTAATCAAGGCTTCACTCCGTTTGTCAACAATATTCAATCCGAAGGACCCGGCTACGCTTACATCGGTCGCTCCCGCGCCGGAGGTGGACTCGGCATAGAAGGTGCTTGTGTGGATCAGCTTGTGCTGGGTGCCGGACGCCTTGGATTTGTCCAAATCAATTACGGTTCCAGCAGAGGCGTCCTTGGCCGACTTAGCAAGCTTCAGCTTCTCGGGTTCGGCGTCATCCACAACAACGTAGAAGGCGCCTCCATCCTTCAGGCCGCCGATGGCGTTGTTGCCCTCGCCAGTTCGGTAAACAACCACGTCCCCGGTCTTCAACTTGTGCTCGGTGTTGAGATCGACCGTCTCCACTGAGCTGCTGTCATCGACGTCCGTGTTGGGATGGAACCCCCAATCCTCATCGTCTTCCTTGGCCTCGATGGTTACGCCCTCGGCGTCGACAGTGGCATCGCCAATGTAGGCTTCATTCACTACATCGGCGAGATTAACCGCCACGGCCGCGCCGATGCCAACGCTGCCCCCCGTGGCGCTGCCGTCCGCAGTCGCGGAGGCATCTGTGTGGTTGCTAGAACTGAGGGTAAGCAGGCCACCCGCTTGGATGGTCAGCCCGTCTGGGATGGAGGCACTGGCCGTGGCTTCGGCGATGTTGACGCCGATGGCCGCGGCCACGACTATTGGACCGTCGGATGTCGAAGAGGTCGGTGTGGACGCGCTCCCGCTGCTTCCTTTCGCTCCTTTGCTGGTACCGGCAGAATTCGCATTCGTGCGCTCCTTCGACACTTCGTCATCAACGTTGGAGGGTTCCTTGGGGTTCGAAGAGCCAGTTCTGTCGGCCTTCTTCTTGCCACCCTTGGCGCTCGCCTTAGCATTGGATAGGCTCAAGGATTTGGAGTTGGCCTTGAACTTGATGAACCCGCCGGTATTGATGGAGCGGGCTGTCATAGCGATGGACCGATCGGCGGCCACCGTTAGCGCAAGGGCAGCCCCTATGGCTGCTTCCGTTGCCTGCGTGGTGGCATCCGCCTTTGTGCTGACGGTGCTGCTGTGGGTCGCCTGGGCGTCTAAGTTGCGTGATAGGCCGAGGGTTCCGTCTGAGCCAATCTGAGCAAAGGTGTCATTGTTCGTGATTGAAATAGCCACCACCGGTGTGATCGCTACACTACCGCTGGCTTTTGCGCCAGCCTTGGCCGAGGTGCTGATCTTGTGATTGCCTTCGGCCGATAGCGTGAGATCATGCGCCTCAATCAGCGCCGCTGTATCGCGCAGTTCAGCTTTCACGAAATTGTCGACGATATTGATCGCAACCGAGGCCCCGATGCCGAGCGTGTTCCCAGAGACAGAATGCGCAGATGGGGCGGCGGTTGCGCTGCTCTTCGTCTTCGACGAGGCATTCAAGCTTACGTCGGCGCCGTTCACATCCACCGACGCGCCGGAGGCCAGGTAGGATTCAGCGCTGGTGATCGCTACGTTGATCGCCAGAGACCCGGCGATACTCACATCGCTCGAACCCCCTGCTCCAGAGGTTGCCTTTGCGATGGAAGTGCTCTGCTTTTCCTTCAGTGACTGATTATCACCCGAAACACTAGTCAGATCGATCGCCGTCCCGTCCTTAGCATTCTGCTCGGAGCTAGCCAGTTTCACCAGGTTGGGAGTGCTCTCATCGACTATCAGATAGTATGTTTCACCACTGATTAGGCTGCCGATTGCGCTTCCGCCGGCAGTATCGTAGACAAACGAATCTCCAGTCTGGAAGCCATGTGGTGCATTCAGATTGACAGTCTCGGCGCCATTGTCGACGTCACTGTTGGGGTCAAAGCTCCAAGTACGCCCAGCAACCTTTGAATCGAGGGTGATCTTGGTGGCGGTGATATTCGCCGTGCCGCCGATATAGGCATTGCTGTCGATTTTCGCGAGGTTGATGGCTACCGCTACGCCGACGCCGGTCGAACCGCTTCCCGTGGCAGAACCATCGGCGGTTGCCCGGCCGCGGTTGTAGGAGGCTGTCTCCAGCGTGAGCTCACCGGTCGTGACAACCAGTCCGCTGGTGAACAAATACGCTAGTGTATCGCTGTCGAGATCAGTGATGGCAATTGCGCCGGCGAAGCTCACATTCCCATCCGACGTCTTTGCGTCGTACTGAGAGAGCTTCTTCTCCGACTCGGGATCGCTGGAGGTGTTGTCCTGTGATCCACCCTCGGTGGACTTGGCGACTGCCGTTGCCGTGCTGGACGAGGTCGCTGAAATATTAATCGAATTCGCTTCCTTTACATCAAGCATGTCATTGATCGAAGCGGTCTCATCCATGTAGGCCTTGGTGGTGCCGCGAATGATGGCAATCCCCAGAGAAGCGCCCGCCGAAGTCGACCCGCCGGTCGTACCGTCGGCGAAGGCATAGGCAGTCGAGATATTCTCGGCGCTGAGGGTTACTTCGCCATCCACTACAAGATGGCTTGTGCCTGAAATGCGAGCAATGGCTGTGCTTCGAATGACCGCAACCGCGATCGCTGCGTCAGATGTCGTACCGCCGCTGGAGGAATCCGCCTCGAGCTTAGCGGTCGACTTCACGTCCGATTTCGCAGCCGACTTAAAATCCCCATCCGCGGTAATGGATGTATTGTCAAGGATCACCTGTGCATCAGTCTGGGCGTAGGCGACGGAAGTCGTGAGGCTGCTCAGGCTAAAGCTTCCCGGATCAACGTCGGCTGTCGCCGTCGCCTGTAGCGTGATGTTGTTACCGATCAGGATCGCGTCGGTGAGGTCGACCCTGGCGGTAACATCCGCCAGAACGGATTCTGAGGAGGAGAACACTAGCTGCAACAATGCGTCAGCGATCGCCGCAGCCAGACCATTCTCGCTCGACGATGCATTGAAGGTGATGTCCTTGGCGTGGATGGTGTGGCCGGGATTCACGATGATCTGCTCAACATTCACCGTGAAGTCCATCCCGGGCTTGATCACATTGACATCGATCGTTAGTGTGTCGTTTCCGTCCTGGCCGTTGATTGTGAGAGAGCCTGTCGGGAGATTGAATCGGGTCAACTCAAATGTGGGGAAGAAGTTTGTGCTTCGAAGTTGAACCTCAAATTCGAGCGTTCCATCAGCTTCAAGCACAGCTTCATCGCCAATCAGGGCTACATCGGGTAAGTTATAGATCACATCCGTCGCCGTACCGGAATTGGAAATTGGTTCCATACCGGAATAGGCGATTAGTAAGCCATCTAGGTCAATCGTGCCCGAATCCGGACCCGAGGCTGTATAAGTCACGGTACCGTATGTTCCACCCTCGATGATCATCGTATCGAAACCACTTGCGCCACCCTCAGCTAGACCGCTGAGACTACCCCCTGGGTAGAAGATGAAGGTATCTTGATTGTCCGGCGCGCCCGTGATGTTTTCGACACTGATGAAAGGAATACCCACGATACTGCCTGAATCTGAGCCGGTGATGTACCAGGTGACATCAGCGTTTGGACCCACAACCTCATCCTCTCCTTCGCCTCCAGCAATTGCACCGCTCAGGCTACCTCCCGCCAACACGAAGGTGTCCGTGGATGAACCACCCGTTAGATTCTCAACACTCATGAAAGACACACCTGAAACGAAGCCGGCATCCAAACCGGTCACATCCCAAGTCGGGTCGGTCGCAGGACCGATAAGCATGTCTGCGCCTGAACCGCCGACGACAAAATCGATGTTGGCGATACTACCAGCATCTGTGGCCGTGCCCGTCGTGAAGTCGATCGTGACTCCGATGGCGTACGCTGAGTAGTCCAGCGTATCCGCACCAGCACCGCCATCTACACTGGTTAAAGATCCTCCGGAGAAGACAAAAGCGTCCGCCCCTGAGCCACCGGTTAGATTCTCGATCTGACTAAATAGAATGCCTACGACGCTGCCTGAACTCGAGCCGGTAATGGTCCAGGTGCTGTCGACATCCGGACCGACGAGCTCGTCATGCCCTGCTCCACCAGTGATCACCCCACTCAGGGTACCGCCTGCCAATACGAACGAATCCGCGCCCGAACCACCTGCCAGATTCTCGACACTCACGAAGGACACACCTGCGACGAAACCGGCATCCATACCCGTCACGCTCCAGGTTGCATCGACATCAGATCCGACAACTGTGTCCACACCGGAGCCACCAATGACCTGTTCAATGTTGGCAAAACCGCCAGCGTCCGGGGCTGTGCTCGTTGAGAGGTCGATCGTTACTCCAGCAGTGTACGCGGAGTAGTCCATCGTATCCACGCCTGCGCCACCATCCACTGAGGCCGCGGAACCGCCAGAGAAGACAAACGCATCCGCACCCGATCCGCCAAATAGATTCTCAATCGCGGCAAAGGTGATGCCCGCAACGCTGCCCACGTTCGCCCCGGTCAGATCCCAAGTCGCATCGGCATCGAGACCGACGAGCGTGTCCGCGCCCGACCCGCCGATGACAGATTCGATACTAGCGAAACCTCCAACAGCCGTTGCTGTGCTCGCAGCGAGATCGATCGTTACACTGGTGACATATGCGGCGTAGTCCAGCGAATCCGTACCCGCGCCACCGTCTACTGAAGCAACAGAGCCGCCGGAGAAGACAAAGTCATCCGCGCCCAAACCGCCAACAAGATTCTCAATATCGCTAAAGGAGACGCCCGCAACACTGCCCGCGTTCGCACCCGTCAGATCCCAGGTCGCATCGGCGTCGGGTCCGACGAGCGTGTCCGCACCCGATCCGCCGATGACAGATTCGATATTTGCGAAATCACCAATCACCGTGGCTGTGCCCACGGAGAGGTTGATCGTGACTCCTGTTGTGTCGGCGGCGTAGTCCAGCGTGTCCTCGCCCGCGCCACCGTCCACCGAGGCAACTGAGCCGCTGGAGAGGACAAACGCGTCCGCGCCCGAGCCACCTACAAGGTTCTCAACATCGCTAAAGGTGACACCCGTGACGCTTCCCGCGTTCGCGCCAGTCAGGTCCCAGTTGGCATCAGCATCAGGACCGACGAGCGTGTCCGTACCGGCACCGCCGTTAACACCGGTGACTGAGCCACCGGTGAAGACGAAGGTGTCCTCACCCGATCCGCCTAACAGGTTTTCAATATCAGTGAAGGAGACACTCACAACACTGCCCGCGTTCAGCCCGCTGAGATTCCAGGTGGCATCAGCATCCGGGCCGACGAGAGAGTCCGAGCTCGAACCGCCGATGACTTGTTCGATATTGGTGAAACCACCGACAGCCGAGGCTGTGCCCGCGGAGAAGTCAATCGTAACGGCGGATACGTAGGTCGAGTAATCAAGCGTATCCACACCTGCGCCGCCATTCACCAGACCAGCAACCGAACCGCCGGAGAAGACGAAAGCATCCGCACCCAAACCACCATTCATGTTTTCAATATTGCTAAAAGAGAGGCCCGCAACGCTGCCCGCGTTCGGGCCACTGAGGTCCCAGGTACTGTCCGCCTCCGGACCGGAGAGCCCATCATCCCCCTCGCCACCATCGAGCGCGCCGCTCAAACTGCCGCCAGCCTCGAGGCTAAACATATCTGCCCCGTCGCCGCCGGTTATGTTCTCAACATTTGAAAAACTCATACGGTTGTTGAGAGTCCCGCCATCAGGTCCGCTGATCCTCCAGGTGTTGACGGCGTCGTATCCCACCAGCGTGTCCTCACCATAACCGCCGTCTAAGGAGAACAACGCATTTACCGTGGGATCAAGCGCTCCCAGAGACATGCGGTCTTTCCCCCGTCGCATTCTTACGGAAATGAGCTGGCTGGGAGCCACAAAGGGGAAGAACGTCATGAGCCCTGCAAGCGGAAACTCGAAGAGGCAATTTTCACAACGCAGCTGCATCTGGCCGTCAATCAGGGAAGCGTCGTCTTCAAGCACGAGGGTATCGGCGAACACGGTGCCCGTGATCACCACCTCGTTCGGATCCGCGGTATCGACCACAGGCTCCAATCCTTGGATCGCAGTTCCATTATGAATCGCCATCCCACCGGTATCGGGAACAACGATCACCCTATCCCCCAGCGCGGTGAAGTAGATGAAGCTGTCGTATCCTCCCAGGCCGCCGTCGATCGCACCGTCGAGGGAACCTCCCGATGTAAAGACGAAGGTGTCCTGGTTATTGTTTCCTCCGACCAGGTTCTCGATAGACAGGAAGGCGGCAAGCACATCCCCGGTCGCGATGTCCGTAAGCGTACCGAGATTGGCGCCCGTGATCTCGTACAGGCTGTCCGTGTCTGGGCCTGCCAACGTGTCGCTGCCTCCGCCGCCGTCCACAGTCACGATCTCGATGTTGGCGAATCCAACAGTTTCACTCCCAGCAACCACACTATTAGCATTCACATCGAAACGATCGTCACCCGCTGTGCCAAGGATCGTGAGGGAGTCAGAAGCATTGCCGCCGCTATCGAGGATATTAACGGCCGTGTTCACGCTGGCGCCGCTCAACTGGACGGTGACGGAATCGTCGCCCTCCTCTCCATCCACTGCAACAGCCATGGGCACCAAACTCGTTGTGTCGATGGTGATCCCATCGTTCCCAGCACCGCCTTCGACTGATAGACGTTCGACACCGGCGTGGTTAGCGGTGACTTTACCCGTTAGCTGGACCTGGCTCGAGGTCACACCGATGGCGTCATCCCCACCGGTTCCCAGGACCACGAGCGAGTCGTTGCCGCCGACGCCACTGTCGGAAATAACCGCAGTGCTGGTCGTCGTAGCGCCACTTGCGTTGACGGTGACGGCGTCGTCGCCTCCGGCTCCATCGAACGACAGGTTGTCGACCGTACCTTCCAAGTTGAGTTGAAGAGAGTCATCACCGGCCGTTCCCTCGATCGTCACGTTGCTCGAATCGCGGACGGTGACCGGATCGTTTAGGACGAAGCCCAAGATATTGAAGCTTGTGAGATCTCTTAATAAAACCGCGCCGTTGATCCTAGGCGCGCCGTTGATTCCTGTAGCTTGCAATGTGAGGCCATCGACGTTTAGGGATGTGGCCGCATCGATGGTGATGATCTCATTGTATGTACCGCCGTCCACGTTGACGATGCTGTCGTCAGGGGTGCCGTTGGTCGCAATGTCGTCAATCGCCGCCTGGATGGGGGTGTCCGAGATCGAACAAAGGGACGGGTCTGTGGACGCCGCGCAGTCTCCACTCAAAGGCAGGAAGGTGTAGGTATCCCCGCCACGCACGAAGAAGGGGTCAGACTCAGAATGTGCAGCTTTGATACTCCCCGCCGCCCCCTCAGACGTATTCACTGCAACCGGCGCCTCCGTTGTGACCGTCACACTCGAGTCCGGCGAGGTCGAGATCACCTCGGCTTCGACCTTGGTACTTGCAAGTTCTGAAGAGTCACTTAAAGAAGAAACCCCATCCTTGGCTGCGCTGTCGATATCGCGCTCTGGTGGGGTTTCGGACACTTCTGTGGTAGCACCAGTAATTGATTGCGTCTCCACAGCAGCGATTTCCGTCTCGTTGACCTCTGTCGAGGTGTCCGCTTCTACTTCGACCTCATCGGTGGTTCCTTCGACAGGTTCAGTCGTCTCCGTGGTGCTCTCATCAGACGAGTTGCTCTCAGCGGAATCGCTGCCCCCTTCTTCAATGGTTTGCTCCGATTCACTGCTTGTGGCGTCCTCATCTGTGTCTTCTGTTGCAGTCTCATCCTCCAGTGATCCTGGATCAGAACCCTCCTCGCTACTTGAGGGGGAGTCGGCTGGCGGTGCGTCCTTAGCCTGGGGAACACAATCGCCACTGGAGGGGTCCTCGCTACTTCCAACTTCGCATGCCGCTTGAGTGGACGGGGCAGGCTCTGATGTTGGTTCACTTGAGGTTGGTTCGCTTGAATTCGAGGTGCAGCTTTCATTATTCGGAGATGATGGATCGGTTTGGCCGGAATTTGATTCGCTGGTACACATAGCCGGATCCGTGGGTGGAGGGGTGCCAGTACCTTCATCCGCGTAGGCAACAGAGACGAGGGCAGTTGCCGATAGCAGGCATAGTAAGGCAGTTATGACCAAGAACCTCACCAGCCATAAACGGCCGGATCCGGGGTTATTCAGCATCTCCTCACTCCTAATGGTGCGCAATAACCACTTGATGTGATTTATTATCTATGCTATTTTCAACAGCCTATTCGGAGGTGACAGGCACCCACAGTTCAAGCTATGAGACGTTCTGGACGCCGATCATCCGCTTCCACCTGGTAGAGCAATGGTATTTTATACTGGCAACCGAGGGCTAGAATAGTGTGGGGCGATGTGAAACCTTAGAGCCCGACTCATTCGCTTCTAAATTCTCCCCGTCATGAAATCAACAGGATCTTAGAAGCAGAACCCCCTTTATTGAAAGCTGTAGGCAATAAATTGACCTTGGCAGGTCCCATCAACGAGTTTCGAACCCTTGGTCCTCACCAGAATAGCATATTTGGAGTGGTTTTGTCAACAATCAAATTTTTTTGTCCAATTTTTACAGTGGGCGATAGTGAGATGTGGCACGAGTCTTCCATCGATTAAGGTGAAACAATTGATGCCATCGCTACGATTATCGCGGATGGCGAAATCATCAGACTCTTTATAGAATCACCGAAATCGACCTCACTGTTTGGGAGTGCAAGATTGCGAGGTAGTAGGATCCGACCCCCAACTTTTGTCCTTCTTGACGCTCATAAAGGCGCATGGTATCATGATTCCTGTCTATTTAGCACTCTCGCATCGAGAGTGCTAAAATGTCGAGAGAGGGCTATATGAACTCCCTGACGGAGCGTCAGGAGACGGTCCTGGCGCTGATCGTTCACGAATACGTCGACACGGCTCTACCTGTGGGCTCGAAAAACTTGGTGACCAAGTATAGACTGGGGGTCAGCTCCGCGACGGTGCGGAACGAAATGGCCACCCTCACCGAAGCCGGATTGCTTCGCCAACCCTATACCTCGGCAGGACGGGTGCCCACCGAACAAGGCTACCGCTATTTCGTACGTAAGCTGGTGGGCGATACCGACCTACCAGCGGCGGAGAAGCGTTTGATCAGCCATCAATTTCATCAAGCCACGAGGGGCGGCGATGAATGGGTACGGCTCGCCGCCAGCGTGCTTGCACAGCAATCACGAGGCGCCTCCCTTGTTACAGCCCCAAGTCTTGAGCGGACGGTCTTCAAGCATCTGGAGTTGATTTCCACACAGGAGTCTCAGGTGTTACTCGTTCTGGTGTTGCAAGGCGGTGACGTGAGACAACAGATGCTCACACTTGCAGAGGTTTTCGATCAGACGCAACTGAAAGAGGCCGCCAATCAGATTACGCGTATCTGCCTCGGAAAGAACGCCGAGGAGGTTTCCTCACTTGCGAATCGGGATAGCGACCTCATTCAAGAGATCATGCAGCTTGTTTCGGATGTCATGGCCCGTACGGATGCCGTGTGGTCCGGCGAGATCTACCGGGACGGTATTAACAACATGCTTGCTCAGCCCGAGTTTGCAGATTCACCGCACTCCCACCAAATACACCGATTGCTCGAAGAGCGAAGCTTCTTGGAGGAGATACTCGCCAAGGTGCTCAGCCCAAGCATCGGTGGAGTACAGGTGGTTATTGCAGGTGAAGGTGCCTGGGAGGAACTAAGGGATTTTTCGATGGTCTTGGCTCGCTACGGCGCGCCAGGATTTGCAACCGGTGCGTTGGGCGTTTTAGGTCCCACGCGTATGCCCTACGGCAGGACGATATCAGCCGTGCGATACGTGGCCGGTTTGTTGAGTGACCTGGTCATTGATACGTATGCAGATTAAGGGAGACTAGAAAGAGAAAGTAATACTCCTGTAGCAAGTAAAACCCGGGGCTACCTGCCTCGCATAAACTCAACATCCATCGCTCGAAATTCCTAGCTCTCCGCAGCATCGAGCGATGTCGAAGGAAGGATTACGAGTGGCGAAGCGAAAAAAGAAAATCAATGAAGAAAACACAGAGACGACTGAGCAGAAAACAAGCGACCCTCTAAACGACGTTACCGTTGAGGGAGGGATCGATGAGCGGGAAGTGTCTCTGCTTGACCAGGGTATTGAAGAGGTTGAGACCGAGCTCGAGCTGCCATCCATCGACGAATTACAGATCGAACTCGACCGTCTACGCCAGGAATCAGAAGAGTATCTCGACGGCTGGCAGCGGGCACGCGCCGAATTCGCGAATTTTAAAAAGCGCGTGGAGCGCGAACAGGCGGAGGCACGGGCACGCATCACCGCCGACATCCTTTCTCGCTATCTTGATGTGATCGACGACTTCGAACGCGCGCTCCGCGAATATCCCTCAAACGATGAAAGCTTAGCTTGGGTGAAGGGAATATACATGATTTATGAGAAGCTCTTACTCATCCTCGAGGCCGAGGGGGTGGAGCTCATTCCGGCCGAAGGCGAGGTATTTGACCCCAATATCCATGAAGCCATAAGTTATGAAGATAGCGAAGACCACCACGACGGTCAAGTGATCGAGGTCCTCAAGCAAGGTTATCTACTGGGTGAGCGAGTGATCCGACCAGCGCTGGTTCGTGTGGCGAAGTAGGAGGCGTACAAATGGGAAAGATTATCGGTATCGACCTCGGCACTACCAATTCCGTTGTAGCGATCATGGAAGCAGGTGAACCGTCCGTCATCCCGTCTGCGGAAGGCGGTCGACTTTTCCCCTCCGTCGTCGCTGTCAACCCAAAAACCAACGAGCGCGTCGTAGGGCAGGTGGCAAGGCGCCAGGCTATCGTCAATCCGGAGAACACCATCTTCTCCATCAAGCGTTTCATGGGGCGCAAACACTCGGACGCCGAAGTACAACGCGCGTTGGATTTCATCCCATACAAAGTTACTGAAGCCCCAAATGGTGATGTGTGCGTGATGATGGGTGGAAAGGAATATGCACCCCCAGAGATTTCCGCCATGATTCTGTCGAAAGTGAAGGCTGATGCGGAAGCTTATATCGGCGAGCCCATCACGCAAGCCGTAATTACGGTGCCCGCTTACTTCAACGACGCTCAACGAAATGCCACGAAAGACGCGGGTAAGATCGCCGGGTTGGAGGTATTGCGCATCATCAACGAGCCAACAGCCTCTTCTCTCGCTTATGGCCTGGACAAGAAAACTGAAGAGACCATTGCAGTGTACGATCTCGGAGGCGGGACGTTCGACATATCGATCCTCGATGTGGGCGAGGGGGTGTTCGAGGTACGCGCAACGAACGGTGACACGTTCCTGGGTGGTGATGACTTCGATCAGAGGATCATTGACTGGGTTGTTGAAGAGTTTCAGGAAAAAGAAGGGATCAATCTGCATTCCGATCGACAAGCACTCCAGCGTCTGAAGGAAGCGGCCGAAAAAGCCAAGATCGAGTTATCCAGTGTCCTGGAAACCGAGATCAATCTCCCCTTCATCACGGCCGACGATGCTGGACCTAAACACTTGAGCATCTCGCTCACCCGAGCCAAACTTGAGCAGCTCACCGACGATCTAATCGAAAGATCGATCTCCCCTTGTCAACTGGCGCTCAAGGATGCCGGGTTGGAAGCCGGCGATATCGATGAGATCATCCTGGTGGGCGGCATGACACGCATGCCCGCCGTGCAGGAGGCCGTTCGCAAGATCTTCGGCAAGGACCCACACAAAGGCGTTAACCCCGACGAGGTCGTGGCCGTCGGTGCATCCATCCAGGCCGGCGTACTCGCCGGAGAGGTAAAGGACATCCTGCTGCTCGACGTCACACCGCTGACACTCTCCATTGAAACACTGGGCGGCGTTGCTACCAGCTTGATCGACCGAAACACCACGATACCGACCAGGAAAGCGCAGGTCTTCTCTACTGCATCAGACAATCAAAGAGAAGTCGAAATCCACGTCGTCCAAGGAGAACGCACAATGGCGGACGACAACAAATCGCTGGGAAAATTCACCCTAGACGGTATCCCTCCCTCTCCTCGAGGTAAACCACAAATCGAAGTGACCTTCGACATCGACGCCGATGGTATTCTGAAAGTCAGTGCCACGGATACAGCCACAGGCAATACGCAACATATCACCGTGACCGCATCCTCAGGGCTCTCAGAAGAAGAAATCGACCGCATGTGCACCGAGGCAGACAAACACGCCGAAGAGGATCAACAGCGACGCGCACTTGTCGAGGCGAGGAACGCTGTTGAGAACGCCATCTATGCTGCGGAAAAGATGCTCGCTGAAGCTACTTCGGAATCTCTCGCACAGATTAAAAGCTCGGTGGAAGAAAGACTCGAGAATGCTCGCCAGGCCGTTGTATCGGAGGATGTTAAGTCAATCAACGAGGCGACGAGCGAATTGTTTCATCAGCTTCAAGAGCTCGGCACCACAATCCCTGAGGATCATACGCAACCCCTCAAAGGGGGTTCCACCTCCTCGGAAGAGGCGCCCTCAGCAGAAAACCCTGAAAACGGATCTTAGGAGTAATCGTCGGTGAATGCAAAAGGAAACGCTTTCACCGACACCACAATATGGCTGCAAAACGCGACTATTACGAAATATTGGGACTTAATCGAAACGCGTCCGAAGACGAAATCAAGAGCTGCTACCGGCGTTTGGCGAAGAAATTTCATCCGGATGTAAATAAGAATCCGGACGCAGAGGAGCGTTTCAAAGAGATCAACGAGGCCTATGCCGTGCTCTCGGACGACGAGCGGAAGGCCGCCTTCGATCGATTTGGACACGCCGGCCTCGAAGGCATGCCTTTCGGTTTCGATTTTGACTTCATGGATATCTTCAACGAATTCTTCGGATTTGGTACCGGTAGGCGAAGGAGCCGACGTGCACCCCGTCGAGGTGTAAATCTACGCTACGAAATGACCCTCACCTTCGAAGAAGCTATTTTTGGGGCAGATAAAGAGATCGGATTTGCCCGACAGGAGACCTGCTCAACTTGCAACGGCTCGGGCGCAGAACCAGGGACGACACCAATTCGTTGCGAGACCTGTGGAGGGAGTGGTGAAGTCCGCCAGGTCCGCCAGACCTTTCTTGGCTCGATGGTCAACGTCAGCACCTGCCTAAACTGCGCAGGCCAGGGGGAGACGATAAAGACTCCATGCAAAACCTGCAACGGAAACGGACGCGTCCGCAATCAAATCACACGCGAGATACCGATCCCGGCCGGTGTTGACGACGGCACACAAATTCGTGTTGCAGGTGAAGGTGAACCTGGTATCAACGGCGGTCCACGTGGTGACCTGTACATCGTCATCCACGTCAAGCCCCACCAATTTTTCCGCAGGCGGGGGGAGGATATCCTCCTCGATATGGAAATCAACCTTGCCCAAGCTGCCCTTGGCGCAGACATCACCATTCCAACGGTCGACGGCGAAGAGACTGTACGCATTCCCGCTGGGACACAACCAGGCAAGGTGTTGCGCTTGAAAGGCAAAGGGGTACCGCGTTTGAACCGCAATAGCCGCGGCGATCAGTTGGTCGTCGTTTCGATTGAGATCCCCCGTTCACTAACTCCCGAGCAACGTAAGCTCTTCGAGGATTTGGCCCAGTCCTTAGGTACCGAAGTGCACTTTCGAGAGCGTAGTTTCTTAGATCAACTCAAGGAATTCTTTGGGGGCCTGGCCGATTGAAATGGCTTGAGGTCTCACTCACCGTGGATGGCGAGCTTGCCGAAGCAGTGGCCGATCTACTGGCTCGCTACGCACCATCTGGGGTCGCGCTTCAGAGGGATACGCCTGAACAGCATTCTTCGGAAGATTTAGTGACGGATCTCTTAACCGTGCGTGCTTATCTGCCCACGAGCGAAAATCTCCAAGATTCGAAGCAACAGATCGAAGAAGGCCTTTGGCACTTGAGCCAAATTCAACCCCTTCCCCAACCTTCTTATCGATGGATTAATCAAGAGCAGTGGACCGATCTTTGGAAGGCTGAGTACAAACCGATTCCTATCGGACGTCGTCTGCTCATCATTCCCGCTTGGTACCCTATCCCTGAAGGTGATCGGCTGCCGGTCATTCTTGATCCTGGTATCGCTTTCGGAACAGGCGCACATCCCACCACACGGCTTTGCCTGGCAGCACTAGAAGACCACCTTGCCCCCGGTGAGGCGGTAGTGGATGTGGGCTGCGGATCGGGAATTCTCAGTATCGCCGCTGCACGGCTGGGAGCGGGAAGTGTCCTCGCCGTGGACATCGATCCTCAAGCTGTGGAAAATGCCCGCCAAAATGTTCTCCAAAACAAGGCCGCAGAACTTGTTCAGGTAGAGATCGGATCGATACCCCAACTTCTTCCTGGAACAACTCCGGAACGACAACCCGGAGATTTGCTGCTAGCGAATATTTATGCACCCATCCTCGAACAACTCCTCCACTCAGGACTCGAGCGCGCAGTCCGCCCTGGTGGAAAACTAATCTTGTCTGGAATTCTCGAACAGCAGACCGAATCGTTGCTCGCAACCTGCCGCTCCCTCAATTTGCAGCCACTCGAAACCCTTCAAGAGGGTGATTGGGTGGCATTGGTACTGAGGACCCCTCAATCGCAAGCCGATCCCGGTAATTGACAATACCTACCCTCTCGCTGGTTATTCCCAGGTTCAAAGCAAAAAGCCCTCATACGAGGGCTTTATATTCGGCCATCAATAAATCCGGAGAAATGCGAACTGCCTACGTCTCCTCACTCTGCACGCGTTTCTTGTACCGGTATACGATACGCCCACGCGTTAGGTCGTAGGGTGAAACTTCAACGCGAACCCTATCTCCAAGTAAGATGCGAATATAGTATTTCCTCATCTTACCTGATAGGTAAGCAAGGACCTCATGTCCATTATCCAATTCAACTCGAAACTGTGTCGCCGGTAAAGCTTCAATTACAGTTCCTTCAAGCTCGATCTTCTCTTCTTTCTTCGGCATGCATACCTCCAGATGGTATTAGATTAAAAGCCAGCTCCGACAATCTGATTGTCTTTCAATCATTCTGTCTTGCTGCGATTTTTCGCTGGCGTCTCTTGAGACGCCGAATGGCCTTTTTTCGCTGAATCCTTCGCAGTTCGCTCTTTGATACAAACCATCGCTTGCGGCGGACTGTACTCAGGATCCCACTTTTCGCGACCTTCTTGCGAAAACGCTTGAGCAATTGCTCTTGCGATTCGTTGGGTCGTAGAACAACAGTCGGCACTTCCATTCACCTCCCTCCGCCAGATGCTTTGGGTTTCGTTTCCCTGGGCATCACTCCCCAGGCTGCAATAACTTCTCAAGCCCATGCTCAAGGAGCTCAAGGTCCAATCGCTCTCGTTCCGGGTCGAAGGCAACAACGCGAACACTAACCTTGGTGCCAGGTGTGAGCGCAATTGTTCCCTCCGTGGAACGCAACAGACCTTCGGGTCCCTCCTCCAAGAGAATATAAATCCCAGATGCTGCGACGTGAGAGACGACACCCCTCAGTTCCTGTCCTTCCTCGATCTTTCCAACCGCAGCTTCCCAAGGGTTGGGCTGCAAGCGTTTTAGACTCAAACCAATGCGATTGTTCTGTTGATCCAGACGGATTACCTGGATATCGATTTCCTGGCCGATCTTCAACACATCGCTTGGATCATCCACTCTATTCCAAGACAACTCAGAGATGTGGATCAGCCCATCGGCACCGCCAATATCCACGAATGCCCCAAACTCACGTAGGCTGGTGACCACACCTTTCCGAATCTCCCCTACCTTAATTTGCTCAATCATTTGCGCCTTACGAACCTGGCGCCATTGACGTACGGCCTTACGCTCCGAGAGCACGAGTCTCCGACGTCGCGGATCCACTTCAATAACCTTGAATGGCAACTCTTGTCCGATCATGCGCTCGAAATACTCAGCTCGTTTCGTCTCATCCAGCCCACGTGGAAGATCACTCAGATGCGAAGCTGGGACAAATCCACGCAATCTACCAAACGGTACGATTAACCCCCCTTTGTTATATCCACTCGGCTCAAGTTCCAGAATGGCATCCTGATTCATTAAACGATGTGCGTTCAACCAATCTTCGCTCTCACGAGCCTGTGAGATCGAAACCACTAGATTACCATCCCGATCCAGGGGATCGATTACCATCACGGCTACTTCATCACCGACAATGGGACCTGGTTCATTCACCGGCAACTTCTCAAGATCTGCGCAAGGGACGATGCCATCACGTTTCAAACCCAGATCGACAATAAGTCCATCTGCATCAACTGACAGAACCAACCCATGCAGAAGATCACCTCGCTGAGGATCGGCAACTGTTTCGACGTTGGAAAGAAGAGCTGAAAGGTCGTCTGATCTGTCAGTCATCCCATCTTTCTCTGGCAAAAAAGTCTGGCCAGCGCGATCCCAAGCCGGCCAGACCAACTCACGAACCATGCGATTTTTATGATTGTTTTGATACCTGCCCTATATACTCCTCATAAAGATCCACGCAACCCGAAGGATGCTTGCGAACGCAGGCCTATTATACTCAGGGCATACTGAAATGTCAATCTTCGTGCCCTCGCATGTACCTCACTAGCAGATCTTTGCGCCTGTAGACACGAGAGAGATTACAGAATCTTATTAGAAAGTACCACTGCCTCAAACCCTCACTCGAAGATCGGCATAGATGCGCAGCAACAGACTGCGTAGTCACCTAACCCAGCTGTTGGATATACGCATAGATCGCAAGTCTTCTTCCCAAATTGCAGGCAGGGAGATTATTACTAGGGCTCAGGCTGATCTCGAAGCACTTTATCGGGACCGCGGTCCAATTCCCAGGGGTAGATGATATAGGCATCCGTGACCGCTGCATAATAATTGGGTTTCGCTTGTGTGAATAAACTCCGATACGGATTGTAATGAAGCACACAGGTGTACGGCAAACCCCCTACAGCTGCCACACGGTTCTTAACAGCTGTTATCGTCCTGCCGGAGCCCCACACGTCATCCACTACCAAGACTCGGCGGCCTGCGAGCTGATGGCCATCGGGAAACTGAATGAATTGCGGCCAAGCGAGGAGTTTCGCCGCTTTTCGTTCGGCTTCAAAGGGAAAATCCACAGAGGCCGTAAGCACGTCTTCAATATTGAGGCGCTCAGCGAGCATGCCTCCGGGTATGATACCCCCGCGCGTTACAATCACCATGGCCTCGAATTCGATTTCAAATTGAGGTGTCAGGTGATCCATTAATCGCTCGACCTCTTCCCAGGTCAGCAATTCTCTCCGCTCTGACATACTACTCGGTCCAAACGTATGGCTGATTCCAAGAATGATAGCATCAGGTCATTCCAGATACAAACACCTCCGGTTCATGAACTTGTTCCATCAAGATCGACACGTGACGCCGACGAACGCGTGTTAGCAACACGATAGCTTGATTTTCACCTCGCAACTTCAACTGACGCAGGAATAATGAGGTGTCAACGGCCGACCCGCGTTTCTTTAGAGTCACTGTTCCCACATCTCTCGCACGTAGCACAGCCCTAAGCCGTTTCAAACCGAAAGGAAGGACCTCCAACACCCGATAGGTTCGCGCGAAGGGCGTGAACAGGAGTTTGTTTGTCGTCAGCAGCGAAATCGTCATGTCAATGAGAGAGGCGTTCAACTGAGCGCCCAAAGTCCGCACCAACCTGGCGCGCAGGATTGCAGGATCCGGTTCGTAGAGATAGCGCTGGGGTGGAACAACGTCCAAATCAGGTTCCTGCAACCCGGTGAGGCTATGTGGACCGGGAAGTATCGTCGCTCTTCGTCGTGCAGTCATCAATGCGCGGAACCAGAGTGTGGCCTCTTTCAATTCGGAATTCAAGGAGACAAACTCGATCTCACAATCGAGAGCGTCGATCTCATCCCAGGCGACCGCGGGACTGACTTTCACCGCCACAGCATCCAGCGACTCGAGTTGTGTTAGCACGCTGTGTAAGGGAGGGCGGTAGTCCTTGACGGAAACTCGTCTTCTCGCGCCAGCACGCCGTGACGGATCAAAGAATACGGCTGTCTTATCAGGAAACCACCAGGCAGGCTTGAGGAGATTTCCGCACACAGGCTTGATGCGATCTTCGATGCCCAAGCCCCTTGCATTGGCTTTCAACAACAACAGTCGCAAGCGATCCTGGTCGACTGCTACAACAGGCGCCGTCTGTGCCAGCGATAGCGTATCGCCACCAATCCCGCATCCAAGATCAAATAACAATGGAAAGTCCGTGAGACGGGTCGCTCGATAGATGGCGACCGGCTCAGGTGTGGCTTGCTCGAGTGCTTGGCGCGTGAAATACATACATTGTGGGTTTGAGAATTTCGCCCGTGCACGCTCCCTTAATAGTACTTGGTCGATCGCCGCGCGCGCCAACTCGGCGGGGAAGCGTCTTGAAAGGCGCTGATACAAAGGCAAAAAATCGGTCTCAGCAGGATTTTCGGCGTGAGCCGCAGCCAAGGCTTCCTGTCCCAGCGATGATAAAAGGAGTTGGAGGATGCGAGCGTCGGTCATGCCCGTTGAAGAAGCAGGAAGGTTCTTGAGCGTGAAGCGATGATTAAACGCCTCGTCGTTGTTCTCTTATTCGATAGAGCGGATGAGCTCAACGAATTCTTGCCACTCCTCGGCGAAGAAATGAAGTGTTGCAGTGCCAAGCTCAAGATGAAACGTCACTTCACCGTCTGGCTCATTCGCTTTCCAGGCGATATAGTTCGCCGTCTCCGCAAGCGTCGTGGTTTCAATTTGGGATTCTTCTGCCATCGTTCACTCCTCCAGGTCGACCCCCCGGTCGAAAGATTGCAACACCTCCAACAATGCTATAAGACTTGCACCAGAGTGTGGAATTTCATCCACTTCAGGAATCGAGTAACGTCTTTCGAATTTGTTGGCAACAAATTCGGATTGTGACACCGTGCGCTCCACGGCCGATTGAGTCGAACGCCTGCGCCCAACAGACCAATCTCGAACATGCTTAGTCCAATAGACCTTGTATGCGAAATCTGAATGCGATTGTTCAGGTACGCTTGCACTCGCCCGGCTTAGAAATCGACGTAAAATCTCCCGAATCGAAAACATTTACTCCTCATGGGAAGACAGGTGATGGTCTTTCGATCTTCGAATACACAGTGTCATCATACTTGTGGAATCACTCGACCCACTTATCTGCTTTTCCATCTTTGTTGAAGGCGTTCGACCCATTGTAATAGGCGCAAGGGCCGCCTACCAGGCCGACTGAGAACATCAATTGGAGGTTCCCACGGGGAAAGGTCGAACATCTTGCGGTATGTGTATTTTCCCAGGAGGACGAGCGAGGCCATCATGGGTGCAGACAGCAATAGTCCCAGAATGCCTGCCAGGCTCGCCCCTATCAACAAGGCGACAAGAATGACTGCTGGATGCAGGTTGAGCGAAGCGCCCATGATACGAGGCACGATGAGATAATCGATCAACTGATCCAGAATCGCAACACATATTACCACCAAGATTGCATGCCCGAGTGGTGTCAGACCAAACCAATTCGTCGGTTGGAATAACGCCACCAATGCAGCAATAAAACCAGCTAAGAACGGTCCGATCATGGGTACAAACTTGGCTATACCTCCTAGCACACCCAGACCAAGCGAGAAGCGAAGGCCGAGGATCGACATAAGCATCCAGGTCAGCAATCCCGTTGATGTCACAACCACTAATTGGCCTCGCAAGAATGCATGCCATACGTCAGCCAAGGCGCTGCGTAATCGATGTAAATCCTCCTTGTACCCCGGGATAGATATTTCGATCACTGTGGAGCGTATGCGAGGATAATCAAGGATGATGAAGTAAGCCACCGCCAACGTAAACACTACACTGGCAATCGATTCAATGGCTCCAGTCGCTAACGAAGCAATAATGGAACTCATTCGCCCTAAGATCGGTTGTATCGAGGCCAGCAGATTTTCTGCCACTGCTGGGAGATCAAACTGTGCAAGGTCGAATTCCCAAGGGCCAAAAATGTAAGTCTGCTGGCTTATCGCAGCGAGTTGATCTGGGAGTTCGGTGAGAAAACGTTGAATCGTAAGAAAAAGTGCTTGAAGTTGCTGCACCACCGCGAAACCGGTCGCTGTGGATACACCGATCAAGATCAGTAGAAGGATCAGAAAGCACAAGTTGGCGCCCAAAGGCCAAGGCACTCGTAACTTAACGCACAGGAAGCGAACGACAGGGACGACCAGAAAAGCTAAGATGATCGCCATCACCAAGATCGGGATCACCGCCTGGAAACGTGAGACTAGTCCAATGAATACGACCAATAGGGTTAACGCCACAAAGGCTTTCGTAAGAACGCTCCACTTTGGCGAGTTACCTGTGTTCTGGCTCATCCCCACTCCGTTCATTCGTTTCATGTTCTTTAGGTTGAAGTTTCGCCCTCAGCCCCGATACGAAAGTGCGAAAGCCACTCGGCCGCCGAGGTTGTACCACTTCGTCAAAACTCGGGAGGTCCGGCCAGGCCTCTAGACCGACGGTTTTACGGTACGCATAACCCGCCCACAACCGCATGGTGGCAACCGTTGGTGCTGCGAGTATCAAGCCTAAAACACCCGCGAGCAGCCCACCCGCCAGGATCGAGATCAATACAGCGAGCGGGTGCATCTTGAGGCTCTTTCCAATAATCCGAGGAACGAGAATATTGTTTTCAATTTGCTGGATGATCAAGAAGATCACCAGGATAAGTGCACCATAGCCAAGAGGGCTGAAACCCAACCAATTGCTTTCCTGAAAGACTGCGACCAACACTGCAACGATTGCAGCGATCAACGGGCCAAACATGGGGACAAATTCCATTAAGCCGGCGATTAATCCCAGAACCAGCGAGAATTGGACGCCTAATATGGATAGGATGATCCACACTCCCATTCCGATAACCAGCGCCAAGATTCCCTGGCCACGGAGAAATGAACTCCACAGCTCAGATGTTTCAACGAACATGATCCTGAAGTCGCTGCGATAGGCAGCAGGCACCCACCGGAGGAAGGCATCATCGAAACGGCCAAAATCAACAAGCATGTAATAACCCAAAATCATGACCAAAAAAACCAGCGTCACTGCCGAAGCCGTAGCTCTCGCTATCGAGGCGATCAAACTTCCAGTTTGGGAAAGTATAGGACGCAAGGCGGTGGCAACCTCGGATAAGAAGGGCTCCAGGTTTGTTCTTGTAAGGTCGATTTGCCAAGGCCCAAGTTGAAAGGTCTGCTCCGCAAGAGACATAATCTGTTTCGGCAACTCCACCGATAGGTCTCTTAAATACGATCCCAACTGAACCACGCGCTCAGAAGCCGCCAAGCCCAGTCCCGTTGTCGAAACGAGGACAATTACGACAAGTATGATGTAAACGATCACCACGGCGAGTGTGCGAGAAACTTTCAATTTGCGAGTCAGAGCGCTGACTGCGGGGTGAAGGATGTAGGCGAAAAGGGAAGAGATTATTAGTGGGGGAATTAGCTCACGTAGCAACCATAAACCGATCACGAGGAGCAGTATTAGGGAAGTGCCCACCACCAAACGAGTTCCGGGTTCCCATGGAGGGGATGCCTTTTCACGCTCGCCAGATGAATCCATTGTCTTTCCTAAATTCACAATCAATGCAGATTGCCAAGACTCACACCAAATGTTTACACAGGCTTTTCTGTGAGTAGTCAGATTGTAACCAACTCAGCATATACATACAAATGGGTAGAGAAGAGGAACAAGCTGTCCCCGGTATTATGCCGGGTGACTGGACAGGAAGGTATGGGTTGAAAAAGTAGATGCGTCCAAGAGGTCAGTACGGGTCTGTTTTAAAAACCTTCTCCTGTGGTCGCTGGTTGGAGGATCGTGGGAGATTGCGAGATGCCCTTCGACATGCTCAGGGTAAACTCCGCTCCCTGGCCCGGCTAGGACGGGCCAGGGAGCGGAGCCGAGGGGAAGAGATCCCCAAGCTATGACAGGGAGATGGTTTCACTTCCAACTTGCATTCATAGACTCAGGCGCCACCCTCGACCGTCAAGATGACGAGTTTAGACAACTCCTGGGTTCTTACGCAATGAAATAAAAGTACGCGCATCCAATCTTCGATTAAGGATTGCGTGTCAAAGGAGTTATTTTCCCCTCCCGCGTGAACCAGAATCACCCCGACTTCGCGATCGCCCGCCCGACCGTCGGCTTGGCCGACGATCCCGTGCGATCGCTTCCTCAGGTGTCCAACCTTCCAGAACAGCCTGCCGGGAGAGACGAATTCTCCCATCCTGATCGATATTGGTCACCATGACCGTGATCTCATCACCCACTCCGGCGATGTCCTCGACACGCTCGACGTGCTCACTGTCGAGCTGAGAGATATGACAAAGTCCGTCAACCTTCGGTAGGATCTCCACAAAGGCACCGAAGTCGGTTACGCGCACCACGCGACCTGTGTAGATTCTGCCAACGACCGCCTCTTCGGTAAGGCTTTCGATCATCTCCTGCGCCTTATCGGCACTGGGTCCATCGACAGAGGCGATATACACGGTACCATCATCCTCGATGTCTATTTTGGCACCTGTTTCGTCCTGAATTTGGCGGATTACTTTGCCACCCGGACCAATCACCATTCCGATTTTCTCAGGGTCGATCTTTAAGACCGTCATGCGAGGTGCGTGCGCTTTGAGCTCCGCACGCGGCTCTGGGATACGCTCTTCGATCTTGTCGAGAATGTGCAACCGCCCATCTCTCGCCTGTGCAAGTGCTACTGACATAAGCTCGGGGGTTATACCGGCGATTTTGCTATCCATTTGCAGCGCGGTGATGCCCTGACGTGTCCCAGCAACTTTGAAGTCCATGTCGCCCAAATGGTCTTCGATCCCCAGGATGTCCGTTAGAATCGCGGATTTGTCACCCTCTTTGATCAATCCCATCGCTACACCGCCGACAGGCGCCTTGATGGGCACGCCGGTGTCCAGCAACGCTAGCGTCGATCCACATACCGAGGCCATGGAGGTCGAGCCATTCGAAGACAAAACCTCAGAAACGAGACGCAGGGTATATGGGAATTCTTCTAGCGAGGGAAGTACAGGAAGCATAGCTCGCTCCGCCAACGCGCCGTGGCCAATCTCCCGTCGCGATGCCCCACGCAGCATACGTGTTTCACCGACCGAGAAGGGTGGAAAATTGTAGTGATGCATGTAGCGTTTCTCCTCGATGGGAGACAACCCGTCGAGTTCTTGACGCTCCCGAGGGGTACCGAGGGTCGCAAGTGTAAGAACTTGCGTCTCCCCTCGCGTGAACAAGCCAGAGCCGTGAGCGCGAGGGCTCAAATCTACATCTGCTGTGATGGTGCGAATTTCTGTAAGCGATCGCCCGTCGGGGCGGTGATTGTTGGTTAGGATCCGATTACGTACTTCAATCTTGTGAATCTCTGCGAAGGCTTTTCGCAAATCTGCTTCAGCATACGCGCCTTCTTCCATAAGCTCAGAGATCACGTCGTCACGCAGGTTGTTCAAAGTCTTATCCAAATCTGCCTTGGCAAGTGACTGATCGGCAAGCTGTGCCAAACGATCCCCGACCTGTTCACGCACTGCAACACGTACTTCTTCAGTGAGATCGAAGACTGGATAGTCGCGCTTCTCCTTACCAATTTCGGCACGCATTTGTTCCTGCAGCTCGAGGAATGGAAGCATGGCGCGATGTCCAGCATCGATTGCCTTAACGATGGTGCCCTCATCGACTTCATTGGCGTTACACTCGACCATCAAGACAGCGTCACGAGTGCCGGCGATACGCAAGTCCAGGTCAGAAGCCTCCACCTCGATGTACGTGGGATTGAAAATAAAGTTTCCGTTCTCTCGAACCACCCTTAGGGAAGCGACGGGACCATCGAAGGGGATGTCCGAGATCATCAATGCCGCGGAGGCTCCAAGGATTCCTAACACATCGATGGGGGTTTCATCATCTGCGGACAAAGAGTACAGAATAACTTGCACGTCATTGCGCATGTCTTTTGGAAACAGCGGGCGGATCGGTCGATCTGTGAGCCGGGCGATTAACACCGCGGCTTCCGACGGACGACCTTCACGCCGAAAAAAAGATCCGGGGATGCGCCCCCCTGCATATAAGCGCTCTTCGTAGTCCACGGTTAGCGGGAAAAAATCGATTCCTTCCCGAGGTGAACTACCCATCGTGGCAATCGCAAATAGGACCGTATCCCCTTGACGGACTGTCACGGCACCACCCGCTTGTCCAGCGAGTTTGCCGGTCTCTAAGGTGATGGTTTTACCATCAACTTCGGCTGCATATTGCTTTGTCCCTAACATGAAAATATCCCTTCCCGCCTCTCGTCGACGTGGGTTAGGGACTGGAGTACGGCCGCCAGTACAGGCAACGCGGGTGCCTGACGAACGAGCCCCAATTCCCAACCCTTCTCACAGACCAGGGCGCAATGGTAACGATTCTAGTATCCAACTTGCTGGCGAGGGGAAGTGCACCCAAACCGGAAACGAAGAACGAGCAGATGATGAACCTGGCATCACCTACTCGCCCATCTTAAAGACCTATTTGCGGCGTATGCCTAACCGTTCGGTTAAAGCCAGGTAGGTAGCCGCGTCCTTGCGTTTCAGGTATGCGAGGTGTCTTCTTCGTTGCCCCACCAACTTTAAGAGCCCTCGTCGAGAGGACTCATCATGCTTGTGTTCATTCAAGTGATCGGTGAGTTGTTGAATTCGTTGCGTAAGAATCGCAACTTGGACTTCAGGCGACCCAGTGTCGCTTTTGTGTCGGTGAAACTCATCGATTATTTTCGATTTTTCTTCTTTCGATAAAGCCATGACATCTGCTCCTTCGCAGGTCACCCAACGGGAAGTCCTGAGAAACCGCCCGTCGGTCTAGTCACCAGGATGGTGTGATTATACCAAGCAGGAATTATGGGGACAAGGTGCGTTCGAGCAGGATGCGTTGTCGGGAGGGGAAGTTCTCGATCAAGCTCCGGGTCATCTTCCGGGCGGCACCACCCTCTCGATTTATCTCATCGATCAAAAATCGAGCCGTCTCTGGGGGAGAGCGTGTCGCCAGTGTATTTACCAAGCTGTATAAGGATCGCTTTTCTCTACCTTGCGACGTGGCTACCCTGCCTGTGATGAGCCGAAAAACGGTTGGGAGCTCATCGAAGTCCTCGTCGTGGGCAGCTGCATCGAGAGCCTGAAGGGAAAAAACTCGCATGCGCAGGCTCGAACTCTCGAGCCACTCCGCGACCTTACTCAGGAACATAGCCACATCGTTTGCACGCCAACCTTGCAAGCCCACTCTGGCAAGCTCGGCCAATGCAACACGATCTTCGCAACTGGGCACCCAATCCGTCACCCAATCTGCGATCTCGGATTGGCGATACGCGCCTAAAATCACGCACGCGAGTTGGCGTGTTTCTCGATAGCCTGCCTCCCACAAGGCACTGGCAGCCGCGTAAGCCAGGTCGGGCCGTTCAATCACCCGCGTCTTCAGACCCGTCCCTAATGCACGTATTACCGGTCGTGGCACGCGAAAGATCCTTACCGCATCATCAGCGCTGCTCGAAACACTCGGTCTCCTGGTCCGATCGGCATAGAAGTCGAGTATTTCCAAACATTCTCGTCGCAGCGCGACTGGGTCGTGCAAGCACGCCAGTAACTCTCCAACTTGTGTGTTGAGGCGCGCGGGATTGACGGCCGCCATGGCAGACTTCACCCTTGATCAGTACGCTCTGGCGAAGATCGCCCGCTTGGTAGCCTTCTCACCACAGTGAAAACAAACACCCTCCCCACCTGGCTGATCGAGGGGGATGACGCGTGAGCTAGCTTTGGTATCCTCTTTAATGTCCATCTCGCATGACGTTTCGCAACACCACCAAACATCCGCCCATCCCTTTTTAACTATCTCTTTGAAAGTCTCGTAATCCTCAGGCTGGTATGTGTTTTCATCCCTGAACGTTTTTGCTCGTTCGAAGATTGAGCTCTGTATCCCCGTGAGCAAATCAGCAACCGCAGCGCTCAATCCCTCCTGTGGAACGACTTGTTTCCCGGCCTTACCTGGTTGATCCCGTCTTGCAAGCGCTACAGTCCTATTCTCGACATCCTTCGGCCCTACCTCGATGCGTAAAGGTACACCACGCATCTCCCAATCGTTGAATTTAAACCCAGGGGTCAGTCCTTCACGATCATCCAGCTTGACGCGAAAATCACCCAGTTGCCCTTGAATCTTTTCAACGGTCTGCATTACAACGCTGCGCTCGTCCTCATTCTTGAATATGGGCACGATCACGACCTGGTAAGGAGCCAGACGTGGAGGTAGGATCAACCCTTGATCGTCTCCATGGACCATGATGATTGCACCAACAAAACGTGTGGAGAGACCCCAAGAAGTAGTCCAACAATACTGCAAATTGTTATCACGGTCCAAGTATCGGATTTCGAAGGCGCGCGCAAAATTCTCGCCCAGATTGTGTGAGGTTCCTGCCTGGAGGGCGCGTGTATCCCCCATCATCGCCTCGATACTATAGGAGTGAAGTGCTCCTGCAAATTTCTCGCTCTCACTCTTCAGACCCTTGATAACTGGGACCGCTGCCTCATTTTCAGCAAAATCAGCGTAGACATCCAGCATCTGAAGGGTTTCATTTTTCGCTTCTTCTTCGGAGACATGTGCCGTGTGCCCTTCTTGCCAGTAGAACTCGGTGGTACGCAAGAAGAGTTTGGTGCGCATTTCCCAGCGAACCACGCTATTCCACAGGTTGATCAGCACAGGTAAATCCCGGTAGGACTTGATCCACTTGGCATACATGTGACCAATGATCGTTTCCGAGGTTGGGCGCACGACAAGTGGCTCTTCCAATTCCTGGCCTCCCCCGATGGTGACGATAGCCAATTCAGGAGAAAAACCTTCCACGTGCTCTCGCTCCCGCTCCATGAAACTCATGGGGATAAACAATGGGAATGCGGCATTTACGTGGCCTGTGGCCTTGAATCGTCGATCGAGAGCGGACTTGATGTTCTCCCACAATGCCCAGCCATATGGTCGTACCACCATACAGCCTCGTACTGGCGCGTAATCGGCCAGCTCGGCCTGAATGACCAATCGGTTGTACCACTCGGAAAAATTCTCTGTTCGGGAAGGTAATTGCTCGCTAACCATTGCTATCCTCTCGTAAATATATGAGATCTTTACGGTGAAATAAATTCAGCATTCACATCGCATGCTTGATAAAAATTACGGACGCACACAATTTCCACCGCATGGATCACGAACCTAAAAACTCAGGCATGAGACCTCAGGCGACGGACGAGATAATCAACTGCGTCGTCGACCCCATCCTTGAACGTCAGCAATTCGATATCCTTTGGCGCCAGGTAACCGTTCGCTGTCGCGATAAAATCTCCCATAATACGCTGCCAAAATTCGCCTACCAGTACGAACGGTCGCGAAGAAATCTCCTCCGTCTGCATTAGCGACCAAGCCAATGCGATCTCGGAGAGCGTCCCTAACCCGCCAGGCAGGGCGACCAGTGCTTCTCCAATCTCGATGAGTCTGTATACCCTTTCCAGCAGCGTTGAAACGCGAATTTCTTCGCTCACCCAAGGGTTGGGACTCACACGCCTCCACCGCTCAATCTGTTCGCAGGTCACACCAATAACGTGCCCCCCTGAAGCCGCTGCCCCCTTGCTCACCGCTTCCATGGTTCCGACGTAACCACCTGTGGCCACGCTGAAACCCACCTCTCCCAGGTTACGACCCAGCGATTCCGCACTACGATATGCGCGGTCCCCAGATCCGGGCGCCGAGCCTCCAAACACTGTCACGACATTCGCTTTCATGCTCATAGCTCACCTATTCTCCGGGTCACAGCCTGAGCGACAGGATTAAGCCACACCTCATCGAGTTGATCGGCTCGTGCTTCCAACAAGGACTCCGGTGACGCCGCTAATAAGTCGACCCACTCCTGAAGAAAGCGCCACATCATGGCATGATCCCAGAGCATCTCCCACTTGTCTTCCTCCCACAAGACACCGCATTTTCCAGCCATTCTCTCCCGATAGTGGGTAATGATTTCAGCTTGGCTTAGAGGAAGCGGATCGAACCACCATGTACTCTTATTTACAAAAACCAATAAGTCCATGACCCCAGGACCTATGGAGGCCAGTTGCCAGTCATAAACGATTTGGCGTTCGTCTTCTAGAATGGCGATATTCCCTGGCCAATAGTCGCCGTGCAAGAGGGTGGTTGGCTCATTCCGTAAAGGCGCCACAACCCTATCTGCTCTCATTGTAAGAGCGGCCAAAACCTGCATTCGTTCCCGTACACCGACCAGCGCTTCAGGTTCCCCCTGAGCCACAATTCGTTCGATGGCTTTTGCAGCTGCAGCGACGTGAACCTCATAATCCGCCGCCAATGGTCGCCCCAACCACGGAAAAGCGTTGAAATCCTCTCCAAGCGCCCAAAACCTGTCGTGAAGGTCCACGAGCGCTTCAATCGCATCGCGGTAATCCTCAGCAGCCCAATCGCCAGGATCACGAGCAGGTTGGAAAGCGAGCATCAGTAGCCAGTCTCCCACGGAAGAGGCAGCGATCAGCGTAGGGGTCTCAATAGGAAGATGGCTTGCCAGCGACTGATAGACACCCACTTCTCTCCGACCAGCGCCAGCCAATCCTGTGCGTGTTGTACCGCGGGGTTCTTTTACAACCAAGCGACAGGTCCCATGCTCGTCCGCAAGCGTATAGTCCACTTTCAAAGCCCTCAAGCGACCAATGGCAGGCCGACGATAAGGCATTGACAGTGGCTCTACGTCGGTGACACGCACAGAGGTGTCCCCCAGGTAGCGACGCAGTCCTGCAGTCAGATCTGCTAGGCTGAAAGGCCATCCCCAATCACGATTCTTCAGATTCATCGCCACAATACTTTGGATTCAACCTTTCTACTCCCAGATATCAGGCTCGATCAATGAGTGCTCTCGCTCGAAGACTGCACTCAAAGTTCACACTGCGGTAGGGAAAGACATTGGTAATTAAGCAACCTTTGTACTCCGTCTCGGTCACCTCGATATTTCGCAGTTGATGAGTATGACCGTGTAGCATCAAGGCCGGCCGGAAAATATGTATTAGCTCGAGAAACGCCGTAAAACCCACATGCGCTTGATCATTCGCGTCGTGGATCCCTCGAGGGGGCGCATGTGTAACGAGAACATCCACAGCCCGCCTGTGTCTGATACGGTTGTAAAGCAGTCGGGGTACCAACCGGATGATCCGTGAGCGCATCTCAAACTCTGAATATTGGTGCCTGCCCTCCTTTTTATAACGCCTACTGCCTCCTAAGCCCAGGATAAAGCAATCATTAAGGTTAATGAGTCTTCCATCGATATTCACGCCGCCAGGGACATGAAACTGATCAGGGTCGTGGTTCCCAGGGACATACACAAGGGGAACATTTAATTGCGTGACAATGTACTCTAGATAATATGCCGGCAAATCCCCACATCCTACGATCAAGTCCACATCTCCAAAGCGCTGTACAATGTTCGGACTGTGTAAATAGGGGACGATGCGGTCGCTCAAAGCCAGGATCTGCATCCTTTACCAATCTCGATCGTAGTTGGTACGAAGCTTATCCATTACCGCCTGTTCCAAATCGATGTTGCTCAGACTTGCCAATTGAAGCAAATACAACATAACGTCCGCCAGCTCAGAGGCGAGTGCCTCGTCGTCTGGGCGCTTATCCTTCCACTGAAACAACTCCATGACCTCAGCCGCCTCAATCACAAGTGATATCGCCAGGTTTCGCGGTGACTGAGGTTTTGGGCTGTCGGGCGCATACCATCCCATCGCTTCGACGAATTGATGCATGGCATCTGTGAGTTCAGCAAGTTCCATCGACCACACCTTCTGAAAAAGAAAAGCGGCCTCCCTGCGATCTGGGAAGCCGACCATCGAAAGGGTTGCTCCAATGCTTCAACCAGACCAGCAACACTCGCGGGTCACGTTGGGTGAGCATGGGGCCGGGTTCGTCTTCAAGAACATATATGGATTATAAGATATGCATATGTGGATGTCAAAAGATACAGGGGCGATTCGAGAACCGCCCCTGTGTGAATGAGTAATCGCAATGTGGGTTACGCGACCATCTCCTTTGCACCTGCACCCGCCTTGATCGCTTCCAGACGGTCGAGGCGCTCCCAGGGAAGATCCAGATCATCACGCCCAAAATGCCCATATGCTGCGGTTTGGTGGAAGATCGGTTTGCGTAAGCCGAGATCGCGGATGATTGCCCCTGGGCGGAGATCGAAGTGATTCTCGACCAGACCGATGATCTCCTCGTCTGGGATACGTCCCGTACCAAACGTTTCGACATTAACCGAGAGTGGTTGTGCCACACCGATCGCATAGGCGACTTGAAGCTCACATCTCTCCGCGAGACCCGCTGCGACGATGTGCTTTGCTGCCCAGCGTGCCGCGTAGGCACCGGAACGATCCACCTTCGTAGCGTCCTTACCGCTGAAGCAGCCTCCACCATGGCGGCCCATTCCACCATAGGTATCGACGATGATCTTGCGACCCGTGAGACCGGAGTCACCAAGCGGTCCACCTACGACGAAACGCCCTGTCGGATTGATGTAAATCTTTATCCTTTCGTCAACCAGTTTTTCAGGCAGGACGGGTTGGATAACGTGCTCGATGATCCCCGCGCGGATCTCCTGCTCATCGACTTCGGGAGCATGTTGTGTGCTGATCAGTACTGTGTCCACGCGTTTCGGTTGGCCAAGATTGTATTCCACGGTTACTTGCGATTTGCCGTCCGGGCGCACCCACGGCAGCACACCGGTTTTACGCACCTCTGCTAGACGACGCGTGAGCAAGTGAGCGAGATGAATGGGCATCGGCATGAGTGTGTCGGTCTCGTTGCACGCGAAGCCAAACATCATACCCTGATCGCCCGCGCCGATCGTCTCAACTTCTTCATCTGTCACCTCACCGGTCCGATATTCGAGCGCCCGATCCACGCCTTGGGCGATATCTCCGCTTTGCTCGGCGACCGCAACTTGCACCCCACACGTGTTGCCATCAAAGCCCTTCTCGCTGTTGTCGTACCCAATTTCCTTGATAACCCGGCGAGCTAACTCGTCATAGTTGATCTGTGCTGCAGTAGTGATCTCACCAAGCAGCATCACAAAGTCGGTCTTGGCTGCCACTTCACATGCGACGCGTGAATAGGGGTCCTGCTCCAAACAGGCATCTAACACAGCGTCGGATATCTGATCGCACATCTTGTCCGGATGCCCCTCGGTGACCGATTCGGAGGTGAAAAACAATTGGGGTGATTTCATGAACGTTGTACTCATTCAAACTTCCTCCTTAATAAATTTGCCCCTTCTACGCGAGAAGGGGCATTGTCACCAACTCAAGCCTCCCTCTCATCTTTCAGACACTCTGTCTGTCGGAATTCGCACCACGCCAGTAGATTTCATCTGGTAGGTTGCCGAGGCTTCACAGGGCCGTTCCCTCCACCTCTCTGGATAAGAGTGCTTTAGGGGCTATTCGATTGTCACAAAAATATACCATAGCCGTCCACAGTCTGTCAATTAGATACATTCTCTAACCGCAGCGCTTGGAGGTTGGCGTGCCAGCGTTATGGTTATAAATCTCCACCGTCTCGGTGGGGGTTTGTCATCGATCGCGGGTTCGAAGTGCTTTATTTCTTCCCGCCATCCTCAGGGATCCGGCCTACACCCCAGATCACAAGAGCAACGCCGACTCCAAGACCGAACCCACCCAGCGTGCCTGGGCTCGCCACCCAGCGACCGATTAGCACAAATGCAGCTAGCAATCCTAGCATCGTAGCGACCGCATACTGCCAGACTTTCATCCTGACTGATTGAACGGCCAGCCAGCCAACACCTAAGCCGAAGGCCATTGCGCCTGCAGCGCGCAGGATAATCCCAAGGACCTCCATGAGATCATAAAGGTCCATTGTGATATCTCCGAGGATCCGAAAAGATTGTACATCCATGGCAAATCCTCCTATCCTTCAATTGTTATGACTGCCATCAAGGTAAGATAATAGGCCGCGATTGCTATTGGCACAAGTTTTGCACTGCATAAAACCTGGCTCCAAACCAACATCACATTGGAAGGAAAAATGGCACACAGGAAGCGGTGATCAGCGTATGGTGTCATATTGTGTGGTCGATACGGTTAAATGAGATGACGTCGCCAAGGTATATTTGGTTCCCAATCTTAAGGAAGGACATGAAAAACCATTACACCTCCCTCCTATACACCAGTATGACTGATAGGCCCTTGACAGGAGCCTAATTATTCAGATGATTATGGGGAGGAATTAGGCGGCAGTGCATCTAGCCCAACAAGCGCATGACGAGAGCGAGAACATCGTCATCACGCTCCTGGCCAGAAATGCCCCTTCACCACCTGAGAATGGTCAACAACGAATGACAGGTAAAGCTTCTCTTCCCGGGAGAAAGTTTTCATTGCAAGGTGGTCGCGAATTCATTTTGGCAGCCTTCGTGATGATCGCCACATTTATGGCTTTCGCGCTTGAGCCTGCAATTGCTCAAACCGGGGCGAGCGCGAACGTACGCGGTCAAGTGATTGATTTGAGGACCGGGGTTCCGATCACCGCTGCACAAGTCACTGCATCCAATCTGGGATTATCGATAAAGACCGACGCTTCCGGCCGCTTCGCCTGGAGCAATATTGCTCTCGACGAACCCGAGTTCCTCACCACGTTAACTGTGACAGCAGCCGGCTACGGGGACTGGACGTTGCAGGATGTCCGTCTTATCGCCAACGACACTTTAATCCTCTCCGTCGAACTCGGAAACGAGCCAAGAACGATCGTCGTTCCTCCACCGCGCGCCGAGCGACCAGCTGATCCAGAGACGATTTTCGGAGCCGCGGCTCTCGTCAAGCCACTTGCAGATCAAAGTCTATTACTCATTCCGACCACGATCCGGGTGCGTATCACGAATTATGCATACTGCGATCTGGATCGAGAGTACACGGTTGAGACTGTGGATTTCAAGGATTACGTCAAACACGTTCTTCCCAATGAATGGTCACCCGCCTGGCATCAGGAATCACTCCGCTCAGGTGCCATGGCTGCCAAAATGTACGCCTGGTCGTACATCGCTATCGGCGGAAAATGGCCCGACGCCGACGTCTACGACAGCACCTGCGACCAGGTTTACAATCCGGCGATCGAATATCAAAGTACGAACGACGCCGTGGACGATACTTGGGATTGGCGCCTTATGCGCGGGGATCAACTCGTGCGTACATACTACCGAGCCTATGTCAGCCAATGTCCCGATGGGCTATCCGGGAATTGTATGGGTCAGGTGGAATCCCGCGACATGGCTAACCAAGGTGACACTTGGGACAAAATACTTCTCACCTTTTACGAGGATAGTGAAGTCTCGTTGATGTTGCCGGTAGCGGGAGGTTACTCGCTGCGCTTTTTCGGAAACGCCGAGGATGACATCGACCGCTTGAAGGTTTCGATCGACGACCCTGCTAACAGCGATCCCGGACCACCCGTCGACGTAGGCGCGGGAGATTTCACGATCGAATGGTGGATGAAGGCCAATCCCGGAGATAATGCTGCCCCCACCTGTGATCCGCAGAATGAACGCTGGGTA
>JABAOF010000178.1_pt2 | contig 58027 bp, 60 predicted proteins | sample 7062171 | NCBI WGS metagenome assembly JABAOF01 (sample SAMN14538628, study PRJNA623070) | marine sediment metagenome | biome: marine biome [ENVO:00000428]; feature: marine pelagic biome [ENVO:01000023]; material: deep marine sediment [ENVO:00002113] | place: India: Gulf of Khambhat ... | reverse complement strand
GCGCCCGATTCCTGATCCCCTATTCCCGAAAAGGCTATAATACAGTAGCCTCGTAACCCACTGACATAAGGCAAACCCATGAACATCTTCCTCACGGGTGGCGCTGGTTACATCGGCTCCGCCGCCACCCAGATCCTCTTGGAGCACGGCCATCGCGTGACCGTGTATGACTCACTGGTCAAAGGCTATCGAGCCGCCATACCCGATGGCGCTCGCTTCATACACGCAGACCTCGCCGATCGCCCCACTTTGGAGGCTGCACTGCAAGCTGAGCCTTTCGATGCCGCGATGCATTTCGCCGCATTTATCGAAGCCGGCGAAAGCATGCAAAATCCAGGGAAGTATTTCCACAACAACGTTGCTCTATCGATCAGCCTGATCGAGGCCTGCATACAAGCCGGCATCCGGCGCTTCGTTCTCTCTTCCACGGCCGCCGTCTACGCCTCGAGCGATGAGCCACTATCCGAGCAATCACCTCTCGGGCCTGCCAACACATACGGGGAAACCAAGTTGATGATCGAGCGCATCCTCGAGTGGTACCGGCGGGTGTACGGCGTGCATTACAGCGCACTACGGTATTTCAACGCCGCAGGCGCATTACCCGGTCGCGGAGAAGCGCATGAACCCGAAAGCCACCTGATCCCGCTGGTACTCCAAGTGGCGCTCGACCAACGACCCGAGATCCAAATCTATGGCACTGACTATCCTACGCCAGACGGATCGGCCATCCGCGACTACATTCACATCGAGGATCTGATCGCTGCGCACCTGCTTGCCCTCGATGCACTGGAAACTCAAGATCTATTGATCTACAACCTGGGCAATGGCGCTGGTTATTCGGTCCGTGAAGTGATCGAAACTGCTCGCGTCGTCACCGGCCACTCGATCCCCTCCGTCAATGCAGATCGTCGACCTGGCGACGCACCCCGACTCGTGGCTTGCGCGGATAAGATCATTCAAGAATTGGGTTGGCAACCCAAACACCCTGAACTGGAGCAAATCATCACCAGTGCCTGGGAGTGGCATAAGACCCATCCGCATGGCTATTCTGGCTCCTGAAACCCAAACACTGATCACATTTACTGAGACCAAGACTAGCGGAAAGGCGCCAGGGCAACCAGGCACCTGGGCACCTAGGAGAACCACCTCAAACAACTTCCACGGTGCCATGGTGCCTAAGTGCATGGCTGCCCTTACGTACGTGCTATAATCCCCAAACACCAACTCGATTTCCAATTAAGGAGCTCTATTTCTATGGCTTTCAAGTACGCCCGGGTCCCCACCAACGGCGAGAGAATCACTTTTTCTAGCGGTGGCGTCCAGGTTCCAGAGCAACCCATTATCCCCTTCGTCGAAGGCGACGGCACTGGTCCCGACATCTGGCGCGCGTCCGTGCGCGTCTTCGACGCCGCTGTTCAACGCGCCTATGGTGATCGCCGCCACATCGCTTGGATGGAAGTCTATGCAGGGCAGAAAGCCTTCGACCAACACGGCGAGTGGCTTCCAGAGGAAACGATCGAAGCTTTTCGCCGGTTTCTGATCGGGATCAAAGGACCTCTGACTACACCCGTCGGTGGAGGCATCCGCTCGCTTAATGTCGCACTACGTAAAGAGCTCGACCTTTATGTGTGTCTGCGACCATTGCGACATTTCGAAGGAGCACCATCACCCATCAAATCTCCTCAAGATGTTGATATGATCGTATTCCGTGAAAACACCGAAGATATCTACGCCGGCGTGGAATTCGAACAGGGATCGGAAGCCAGCAAGCATTTCATAGCATGGCTCCGAGAGAATCATCCTGATGAATATGCAAAAATCCGTTTCCCGAACACCTCAGGGATCAGCTTGAAACCGGTTTCCAAGGAGGGCAGCGAACGCCTCATCCGTGCCGCAATCCGTTATGCACTGGAAAATAAACGCAACTCGGTCACCCTCGTTCACAAGGGCAACATCATGAAGTTCACCGAAGGCGCCTTTCGAAATTGGGGGTACGAGCTGGCGGCCAGCGAGTTCGGCGATCAGGTCTACACCTGGGCACAGTGGGAACATTCCAAAGCCGAGAAGGGTGAAGGCGCAGCCAACGAAGAACAGCAAGAGGCACTCGCTAAAGGCCGCCTGCTCATCAAGGATGCCATCGCCGACATTGCCTTCCAGCAGACCATCACTCGTGCACGTGAGTTTGACGTCATCGCCACCATGAACCTCAACGGTGACTATCTTTCGGACGCGCTGGCGGCACAAATCGGCGGAATCGGCATCGCACCTGGTGGCAATATCAATTACGAGACCGGCCACGCGATTTTCGAAGCCACCCACGGTACGGCACCTAAATATGCCGGTCAAGACAAGGTCAACCCCGGGTCGGTCATCCTCAGCGGGAAGATGATGCTGCGTTATATGGGATGGAACGAAGCCGCTGACCTCATCCTGCGCGGTATGGAGGGGGCCATCGCCGCCAAGACGGTAACTTACGACTTCCACCGTTTGATGGAAGGCGCGACGTTACTCAAGTGCTCCGAATTTGGCGACGCGGTGATCGCCCACATGGGTTAAACACAATTCATAGGCTCAGGGCAATCCCAAGAGCTCACTCAGCATTCTGCATTATATGTCGGGGCGCAATTGATTGCGCCCGACATAAACTCAAGCCAGAAATGTGACACCTAGAAGCTCTACCCGCTCATGGGTAGAGCTCCTTGCTCGTAAAAGATCGGCGAGGTTGCCCTGCCTATCCATTTTTTTATTCTGGTAAAGGTTTCGGGTGAGAGTGTATCTACGACAAAATAACTCTCCCGTACGAAATAAAACAGCCTCAAACCTTTTCTCAACGCACATGCTTTGACGGCGCGTGGTGTCGTCACACCATCCTTGCTATAATCACGACGTGAAAACACTCGAAGCACGCGCCCTGGAGGTGCATCGTCGCCTGCTGGAAGCATATGGTGAGCCCATTTGGCGCAATAGAATGCCACCGTTGGATGAATTGATCTCGACCATCCTTTCTCAAAACACCAACGATCTGAACCGTGATCGTGCTTTCGATTCCCTGCGAGCAGCATTTCCAACATGGGAGGCGGTCCGCGACGCCGATTCCGAGCTCGTCATCGAGGCCATCCGTCCGGCAGGTCTGGCAAACCAGAAAGGACCGCGGATCCAGCAACTGCTCCAGCAGATCACCGAAGAACGCGGGGACCTCGATCTCGAGTTTCTGCATCAGCGTCAACCTGAAGAAGTACGCAATTGGTTACTGCGGTTCAACGGCGTCGGGCCCAAGACCGCCGCAATCGTGATGTTATTCTCTCTTGACATGCCAGCCTTCCCCGTCGACACGCACATCTATCGTCTGACGGGACGACTTGGATTGCGACAGGAAAATGTGAACGCCGAAAAAGCGCACACGGTGTTGGCGGCGCTTTTTCCCCAGGAAGCGTACTACCCGGTTCACCTCAACCTCATCCGCCACGGTCGCCAGGTTTGCCTCGCCCGCCTTCCCGCATGTGATCGCTGCGTGCTCCAAGACTTATGCCCGTATTTCCAGAACGTGATCGCTTTGAGCGCTGTTGGGAATCCCAATGACTGATCTCGAATCCATGCGCGACCATTTGGCATTTTTACGCGCCACGCTAATCAGGCTACAAGGGAAAGTCGAGAAGCCCTTACGAGCCGAAGTGAAGAAAGCCCAGAAAAGCCTCGATCAGTTGTTTTCGACACTCGTAGCGGATGACGGCAAGGAACGGCTCAGCGTGCTCTACGAAGTCTCACGCGCCATCGGTTCCTCCCTGCAGCTCGACGAAGTACTCAATCATGCGCTGGACGCTGTTATTCAGCTCACAGGAGCCGAACGCGGATTTCTCGTGCTGGTGGACGAGCTAACGGACCACCTTGACCTTAAAGTCGCCCGCAACTTCGAAGGCATCAGTCTTGATGAAAACGAGATGCAAGTCAGCCGCAGCATCATCCAGGAAGTCGTACGAACCGGGGAGGGTGTGGTCACAACCGACGCACAAACGGACGATCGCTTTGCACAACGAGAGTCAGTCGAGCTCTACTCACTGCGCTCCATCCTGTGCGTCCCTTTGCGTGCGCGCGGCGAAACCACTGGCGTGGTATACGTGGAAAACAAACTCAGATCTGGCATCTTTAGAGAGCACGATCGCGAGCTCCTGCAAGCTTTCGCCACTCAGGCAGCTGTAGCGATTCAAAACGCCCGACTGTTCACCCAGACCGACGCCGCCCTGGCAGAGCGCGTCGAGGAGCTTGAAACTTTGCAACGAATCGACCGCGAGCTCAACGCCGGTTTCGATCTCGATCGCGTCCTCGAGCTCACGCTTGATTGGGCCGTGCACGGCTCGCAGGCGGATACGGGGTGGATCGCGATCTGCTCTGACGAGGGGCCGACATTTACCATCGCCGTAGGACAAGGGAAAGGGACGGTCCTCGATCCCGGTAGCGACAATATCAGACCCGCCGTCCATGCTGGAGAAGCCGTCTTCGAATACGGCGGGGATTTACCGGCAGCCAAGCTCGTGGTTCCCGCTCGCCGCGCGGGCAACACCATCGCACTCATCGGTGTTCAACGCCAGGACAACCCCTTCACCCCCATCGCAGAGAGCTTCCTGCAACGGCTTGCAGAGCACGCCGCAGTCGCCATCGAAAACAATCGTCTCTACCGGGCACTGCAGCAAGCCAACCAGGCAAAATCTCAATTCGTTTCCCAAGTCTCCCACGAACTCAAGACCCCGATGACATCCATCGCAGGATACGCTGATCTGATCCGCAAAGGCACCGTCGGTCCCGTGACAGATAGGCAAGCCCAATTTCTCGAAACCATTCGCACCAACATTGACCGCATGGAGACATTAGTCTCTGATCTCTCTGATATTTCACGCATCGAGACAGGGCAACTTCGGATCGAGCTCAGGGACGTCGATCTCTCGGAATCTATCCTTGAGGCTACCGAAAGCATGCGCCCGCAATTTAAAGCCAAAGGACAGCGCATCCACTTCGAACTTCCATCCACAATAGCGCACGTACGGACCGACCGCGTGCGTCTCATGCAGATACTCAGCAATCTTCTCAGTAACGCCAATAAGTTCACACCTCGGCAGGGCGAGATTTCGGTCTCGGCTCAAGCCCAGAATGATGGCACGATCCGTGTCAGCGTTAAAGATACAGGCATTGGGATCAGTGAGGAGGACATGGCCAATCTCTTTGCGCAGTTCTTCCGCGCTGACGACCCTGCGGTACACGATCAGCATGGTTGGGGATTGGGGCTCAATGTCACGCGTCGTCTTGTGGAGTTACTAGGCGGCGAGATCGGCGTCGAGAGCACCGTTGGGGAAGGCAGCACCTTCTGGTTCACACTTCCCGTCGCCGAGTGAGAGCTTGAATTGGAGTAGCGATGACTAAAGAACACCGAGGAGATAAGTTCCGGCTCTTGGTTTACGAGCGCAGAATCAGCCGCCACCGCTGGAGCGCATTTCTTTTAACCATACTTCTACTTGGTTTATGGTATCCGGTGAGTATTAATTACATTCCCTGGCCACCTCGCGCCACCGCCGATTGGCTTCTCACGGGAGGCATCGTCGCGCTCGTCTACTGGCTCTTCACCGTGGTCGCACCACTCATGGCCTACGCACAGGCTCGCGAGGATTACCTTCGCCTTCAGACACCGATCTACCGTCTTAACATATCCTACCAACGCATTCACAACACACGCCCAATCCAAATCTCCAAAATGTTCCCCCCATTCTCCCTTAATCAACGAGAGCTCTGGCTGCTTGAGCCCTTCTTTTCCCTCACCGCGCTGGGGGTCGACGTGCGCGGCTGGCCCGTCCGCCCGGACGTTCTGCGTCTTTTTTTCAACCCGCTGTTTCTTGCCAACGATCAGCCGGGTTTCGTGATCCTGGTGAGAGATTGGATGACGCTCAGCAACCAGATCCACGCTTACATGGACGCACAGCGCGCCGAGCGCATCGAGCGCCCGCGCACCCCCGGCATCAGCGCCGCCGACATCCTCAGGGAAGAATGATCCTTGTCACATCTACCGTCATCCCAGTAGGGGCGCACGACCGTGCGCCCCTACACCAATTTTGCCAAGTTCGCGGGTCGAATACATTAACCCCCAAATTCATACACGCCGCCACCGGGCTCGAGGTGCCGGACGGTCAATACTGGTCGCGGGCCCTGATTATTCAAGGCTCACTGTTGTACGTCGGCCAAGCTCGACCACAGTCTCGGGATTCGCGACTTTTGCATATGTCGGTTCATATATTAAACAAGACAGGGGCTCTGCCCCGTGTAGGAGTTGGGGACGAAGACGTTGAATAGAGACACATGTTGTACGTGGCATCGGCTCATCCCAATGTTGTGTCTACTCGTACTCGCCACGGCTGGGATGGCGTGTGAGTCTGAGCCTCAGCCGGCGACTGTCCCTGCGCCAACGCTCGCACCCATGCAAGATCCTGATCGTCTAACCGCCAGTATGATTACTCCTCTCGTCACGCAAGATTTTGAAAGTGATGTGAGTGGTTGGAACGCCGTTGGGGATGGCGATACCGTTTCGGAGGTGTCATGGCATACGGATGGTCAATTACAGTGGTCGACTCAGATTCAACCTGGTAAGATGGCAGCCATTTCTCGCCAATGGCCCGAACTCGCACAGGCTGACGGTCTGACCCTACACCTGACTTCTGTCGATCGCTCCGCATTGCTACTCTTGATTATGCAGGAAGCGGATGGGTCAGGTTACGGCGTGGTGATGCCATTGGATGGAGGCGAATCCGTAAATTTCACGATCGGGTATGAAAGTTTTGGGTTACAAGCAGATAGCAAGGACGAGAACGGACAACTCGATCCTGACCAGATTGTCTCGATAGGTATGCTGGACTTCTCGGGTTTCATCTCAGCGCCGAGCCCAAACCGGGTTCTCATCGACGAAGTCGTGTTATGGGAGGGTGATCTCGACACCGCAGACATCGGCTGCAAAAACGCTGAGGCGCCCGCTACATCGGATGCCTTCAGAGTTGGCGTGGATGCCAATTACGTCCCCCAAGGTGATCGGGCAGACCGAGGCTACTGGGTTCTCGAGGATCGTGTAGACCCACTGGAATTGTTCGCCGCCAACGGGGCCAATGCCTTTCGTCTCCGGCTTTGGGTGGGTGATAAAGGGGAATCCAAACTAGATTATGCCACCGATTTGGCACAGAGAGCCCAGGATGCAGGTCTGCGACCCTATCTTGTGCTCTTCCTGTCCGAAACTTGGTCAGACGTGAACAAACAACCGGCACCCGCGGATTGGGCCGGTTTGACGGTCGAGGAGCGCGCCGAGGCTATTCGGGATTACGCTAGAGGTGTAACACAACACTTCATCGACATCGGGGTCGATCTCGACTTCTATGAGATCGGCAACGAGATTGATTACGGGATAGCAGGCGTATTTGCGGACACGAACGACCCTCGCGATCCGGCTTCGCTGATGCTTTCCACCTGGCCTGACGAGGCGCAACTCATCCAGGCGGCGGTGCAAGGGATCAAGGGTGCTGACAGCGATGCTCGCATCATGCTCCACATTGCCAACAGCTGGTCACCGAATTTCTCGCTTGCCTTCTTCAAAGCCATGACGAAGCTCGGGGTGGATTACGATCTCGTTGGCCTTTCCTACTATCCTTCAGCCTTCGGCCCGCCTCACGTGAACCAATTCTGCAAGACCCTCGATCGACTGAGCACCGAGATCGGGAAGACCATCGTTATCGCTGAAGTAGCCTACCCTGCCGAGGTGCCATCCGGAGGGATGTTCGCAGATTGGCGGCACATGATACCGGGTTATCCTCTGACAAACGAAGGCCAGGCCTGGTGGGTGAGAGATTTGCTGAAGGGAATGTGGGCTCGAGGGGACATCTTGGGTGTTTATTTCTTCGGGCCGGGCTTTTGGTTCAGCGGTGAGCTATGGGGGCCTTTCGCGCTTTTTGACGGGCAGGGCAGAGCACGCCCCGCGATTGCTTCGTTCGACTTTATGCAATGACTCCGAAATATGGGGTCGGGCATAGGAGCCCGACCGGACGGCGGCGTGGGAGCCGCCGCTGCGTTGATTGAAAATTGGTTTTCCGAGGTTTTTCTTCCTCCTCAATCCCAACGACCATAGATGGTCGAGCTCATCGCTCAAAGTCCTTCGGGCCTCAAGAGAGGGTGCTTTTGCACCCTTTAACTCTTAGCCCGGTGGTTCACCACCGGGCGACCTCCTGCACATCCTACTCGCCCGACCATGAATGGTCGGGCTCACGGCTCAAGGCCCTTCAGGCCTCTATAAAGGGTGCTTTAGCACCCTTTAGCTCTTAGCCCGGTGGGGCACCACCTGGCGATCTCCTGCGCATCCTAAGCGCCCAACCATGAATGATCAGGCTCACGGCTCAAGGCTCTTCGGATCCCCTCTCAGGGCGCCTAAGCACAACGTAGCTCTGGACCCTGTTTTTTGCCATCGGATGACTCTTCTAGGACAGGAAATCCCGGCGTGCTGGAAAGTACGCTCAAAATTGGTGTATGATCGTTGCGGGGATTGGGTTGCTTTCGGTCTGGAACGCCAGGTAAGGGGGGCCAGTGCTCGACAGACAGCCTACCATGGTAGCAGTCCAAGATCCAACGTCCAGAGCGGCTGGCCTGCTCAACGTTCTGTAAATGATTCGATCCAGCGAACTGAGTTCCCTAGGTCATTAGGGGGAAGAAGTTGGTATTCGACATGATCGCTAAAACAATCCTCGTACTGCCAATCCTGTTATTCGGCGCCATTCTTTCTTCTTGTGGGCCCTCCCAGGCGGAGGTTGATGCCCATGCCACAGAGGTCGTCGCTGCCATCTTCGCGACCCAAACTGCGGAGGTACCCACAAACACACCAACCCTTAGAGCCACTCGTACGCCCACAAGTACCCCCACCAACACGCCGACAATGACACCTACGGTCACTGGCACGCCAACGCAAACGCGAACGCCTTGGCCCTCGGATTTATTTCAGGATCCACTTTCAACTCCTGGAGAGTGCGAGCCGTCCATCGATCCCTCGCAGCAAGACGTCGATTACATCTTGACCTATACCGGGGAAATCTTTGATTCCGATGACTGGCAAAGAAGTTACACCGTGAAAGAACTTCGGACCAATGTCACTTGGCTCAACCATCAAGAAGGTGCGCTGGCGTTCCTGGAATATTTGATTTTCAGCTGTGGATACACACAAGACGATTTTGAGAATTTTTTCAGCGATCAGAATCTTGAGGCGGTCATTTTCGTTGACTACAAGAATCTTAAACGCTTGGCTACATGTACATCCAATGAGGAAGACCTGATGCTCCACGAATTCTCTGCCGAAGTGCAGGACAGGCAATATCTTGTGTACTATTGGATTAAATTAGACCGTGAGACGCGCATCCTAACGATGCTCCTAACCTTCCCCCGTGAATCAGAGGCAAAGCTGGTTAGTTACGCAAGTGCAATTTTTCCAGAACTGAGTTCGTGCCATGAATAAAGGCATTGCCGAGGCAAAAGAAGAATGATCGACAGAGCAAGCCGTCTTTAATCACGGAACATAGCGTCAGGGTGAAACCCCAGGATCACCCTCATATCAGAGGAGGTTGTTATGTCCTTCAAAGTAACCTGGTACGGTCACGCCGCTCTTGGGCTCGAGGTGGCCGGGAAGAAACTCCTGCTCGACCCTTTCTTCAGCGACAATCCGAGCGCCACGGTAAAAGCTGAACAGGTAAAGGCCGATTACATCCTCATTTCGCACGGCCATGGAGATCACGTCGGGGACGCCATCGCGATCGCCAAGCGCAGCGGCGCACTCGTGATCAGCAATTTTGAAATTGTCTCCTGGTTTCAGGGTAAGGACGTCGAAGGCCACTCTCAGCACCTCGGCGGCGGCTACCAGCACCCATTTGGATACCTCAAGTTAACCCTGGCTTTACACGGTTCCATGCTACCTGATGGCGGCTACGGCGGTAACCCAGCCGGTTTCCTGCTCACCACTCCAGAGGACGAAAAGATCTACTTCGCCTGCGACACCGGCCTTTTCGGAGACATGCGCTTGATTGGCGAAGAAGGAATCGATCTTGCCGTACTGCCTATCGGCGATAATTTCACCATGGGACCAGACGACGCCTTACGGGCCGTTAAGCTACTCGCACCCAAACACGTTATCCCCGTTCACTACAACACCTGGGACCTAATCGCCCAAGATCCAATTGCCTGGGCAGAACGCGTAGAATCAGAGACCTCGGCCACACCCCACGTTCTCGATCCAGGAGAGAGCTTCAACCTGTAAAGCACCCCCCTAAGGTTTCCGGAAGCTTGGAGTCACTCCACCTTCCTGGAAGCTTTAAGCTTCCGGGAAGGTGGGTACTGGAGGAGCGCTCAACATGAGCAGAATTATCCGCTGGTACGACTACATCACCATCAACATCTACTGGCTGGGGCTCACAACTGTCGCCCAGACACTCACACCTCTCGTCTTCCCGCTCCTCGTCCAGCGCTTCGTCGGCGAGACCGCAAAGGGTACGTTCGTGGGAACGTTACGCCTGTGGACCTTAATGGTAGCTTTGCTCGTCCAATCGCTGATGGGAACGCTATCGGACCACAGCACCCTTCGTTGGGGGCGTCGCCGACCCTTCATCCTGGCAGGCACACTGGCTGATCTCGTCTTCATCGCAGCCATCGGATTCGCTGCCGGTCTGCATGGCATGTCAGGTTACTGGTTCCTCTTCATCATAGCGATCCTGCTCTCCGTCGCCTCCAACACCGCGCAAAGCGCGCAGCAAGGATTGATCCCCGACATGGTACCCCAAGACCAGCGTGGCCGGTTTTCGGCTGTCAAGGCTGTATTGGAATTACCGGTGCCCATGATTCTCGTCGCCTTCACAGTGGGAAAGCTCATTGGTTCCGGCAAGATTGAGGCCGGTCTCCTGGTAACCGGCGGGATACTCACCATCAGCATGCTGCTCACCATGCTTGTGCGCGAAACACCCTTGAGAGAGCCAGCCTCGCAGTTGATCTGGACACCTTTCTTGCGTCTATTGCTCATGACAGCTCTCTTCACGGCCATCATTCTCGGGATGGGAGAGATCGTCAAAGCGATAAGCAACCTGGCAACAAACCTCTCTTCAACAACATCGGTCATTGCCGTCATGGGATCGGTTGGATTGGTGGCGATGCTCATTGCCATTGGGTTGGGTGTGTGGATCAGTGTGCGCGCCGGTATCGGGGACGCAGCGCGCAGAAACCCCTCTTTCACATGGTGGGTAGTCAACCGGCTGGCCTACCTGGTTCCAGCTACTAACCTGGCAACCTTCGCCGTATTCTTCCTACAAGGTCGCTTTGGCTTGGCTCGTGAGGAAGCGGCAGGACCCGCGAGCAAACTCATCATGTTCGTGGGCATCTTCATCCTGGTCTCCGCTCTGCCCAGTGGATGGCTCGCCGATCGTTTCGGTCGGAAACGCCTGCTCATTCTAAGCGGTCTCGTCTCTGCCCTGGGGACCTTGATCGCCCTTCTCGCGCCTAACCTCACCATCCTATTCGTAGGCGCCAGCCTCATCGGAGCTGCCACGGGTTTCTTTTTCAGCGCCAATTGGGCCTTGGGCACGGATTTAGCCCCGCAGGCAGAGGCCGGTCGCTACCTGGGGATATCGAATCTTGCAGGAGCGGGTGCCGGAGCTGTGGGCGCTTACATCGGAGGTCCTATCGCAGATTATTTCACGATCACCTTGCCCGAAGTCCCCGGATTGGGTTACGTCATATTGTTCGCCATCTACGGGGTACTCTTTCTGTTTTCGATCCTCACGCTGATAAAAGTGTCAGAGCCAAACGGTGAGCCGGAACCAAATACATAGCACTTTCTACAGTAGAGATATTGCCTACAACGTACCTACAAGCATTACACATCGCTCCCGTCCCTTCTCTACACATTCCTTTTGGTTTTGGAGAGTGCGGCCTTAAGTTGTACAATCGAGAGAAGCATCGTCGGCGCCAACAACGCCGTTGTTCGCGCGACTCTAACTGGAGGAAAGAGGAAGACCATGGCAAACGGTGAAAAAATCGGAGAGGTGTCGCACTATTTCGGCAAGATTAGCGTCGCCGTATTGAAGCTGGACAAGACTCTAAAAGTCGGGGACAAAGTACATTTCCTCGGACGAAACACCGACTTCCCCCAGGAAATCACGTCCATGCAGATCGAACACGAGGCGATCACCGAAGCGAAAAAGGGAGACGATGTGGCTGTGAAGGTTCAGCAGCGCGTTCGCCGCGGTGATTCCGTTTTCCGCCTCACCGATGAGGACTGAGGATAAACCACCAGCCGGGTATTCAATCCGGATTCACTATTAAGTAGCAGGAAGGGATTGGGGATTAGGCATCAAGGCACTTAGGCACCCAGGTGCCCAAGTGCCCTGGTGCCCAAACACTTCAGAACTGAATTCCGATTCTCAAGCCCTTAATTCCTCGTAAACTCTCTCCGTAAGTACCTTATTCCGCCAACGGCAACGCGATGGTGACGATGGTGCCCTGACCTACACCCTCGCTCTCCGCCCAAACCCGACCGTTGTGCGCTTCAACAACCGCTTTCACGATCGCTAGCCCCAAGCCCAAACCCTCGTGCCGCCGTCTCATGTGATCGTCCACTTGATAAAAACCCGAAAAAATGCGCTCAAGTTCCTCTTCAGGGATCCCGATGCCATCGTCGCGAACGGTGATCCATACTTCTCGCCCTCTGCGCTCCAGTTTGAGCCAAATGTGCCCTTCGGCTGGTGTGAATCGAATGGCGTTGTTCAACAGGTTTACCAGCGCCAATCTCAACTTCGGGTCATCCGCGCGCGCTTCGAGCACCCCTCCAGGTAATTGGAGTGAGAGTTCTTGATCCTTGGTTCGAACGAGATGTATGACCTCATCGTACGCGGCTTGCACAATGGGCTGCAGCGGGGTTCTCTGTAGTGCTATCTCCACCGACCCGATCTGAAGCATGTTCATGTTGGTCATCGCTTCGATCAGCGTGCGCATCCTGAGTGCGGAGTTGAGTACCGCCTCCGCATGTTCGCTGGTTTCAGGACCTCCTCCCTCCTTGAGCAAGGCCGCATATCCCATGACGAGACTTAACGGCGTGCGTAACTCGTGCGAGGCGATGGCGATGAAGTCACTCTTCAGTTGGTCAAGTTCACCCAATTCGTTGTATGTTTTCTGAAGGGCCTCCACCAGGCGCGCATTGTTTATCGCTACAGCGGCATGTGAGGCGATGTTGGAGAGCGTTTGAAGATCCGTTTCGTCGAACAGACCCTGACGTTTGTTGAGCGCTTCGAGAACACCTGTAACTTTGTCACGAATCCTCAGCGGCACCCCGATGAGCGAGCGGATACTTAAATCGACGCTATCGCCTACATGACGGAAGTGTCGAGGATCTTTCGCCACCTCGTTGATGATGAGGGGACGGTCCTCACGAAAAACTGTGCCCGCAATCGAACCTTCCAAGGGCACAGGGATGCTTTTCAACTCCTCCGGATCGGAGCCCGTTGCCGCGGCGAAATAAAGATCGTGCGTTTTCTCGTCGACGAGCAGGATGGAGGCCGCTTCGCTCTCGAGAAGATCAGCGGCGGTCTCGATGATGAATTGGAGCAGGCGGTCGAGGTCGAGCGTCGAATTCAAGGTGACGCTGATCTCCACCAATCGAGAAAGACGGATGACCATGCGACGCAATTCAGCGATCTCAGAGGAGGGATCACGATCGTCCATGGCGCTAGTGTATGTCAGATAAACAGGCTTGTCCACCTGCCATTGTCGCGTGCTTGTGTTCGTTGTATACTTCCTCACGATTACGGATTCATATCAAGGATACGTCGCGCATGAAAGTTTCCTGCCTGCAAGAGAACTTGGCTCGTGGGTTGAGCGTCGTCGCTCGAGCCGTTGCCCAACGTAGTACGCTGCCTGTCTTGGGAAACGTGCTCATAGCTACGGAGAACGGTCGCCTTCGTCTCTCAGCCACCAATCTGGAACTGGGGATCACCTGCTGGATCGGCGCCAAGATCGAAGAAGATGGTTCCACTACGGCGCCTGCCCGCACCTTCGTGGACCTGATCAACACGCTTCCCAACGACAAAGTCGAAATGGAGCTAAACGTACGCACCCAAACGCTCAATGTGCGCTGTGGCGCATTCAACAACGATATCAAATGCATCGACGCACAGGAGTTCCCTCCTCTTCCACCGGACGACCTCGAAGACGGACTGGATCTCAACATCCAGGATCTGCGCGAGATGATTTCCCAAGTCACCTTCGCCGCCTCCTCCGACGATGCTCGCCCCGTGCTCACCGGCGTGCTCGTCGAGATCGATAGCGGCGAGATGACCATGGCCGCGGCCGACGGATTCAGACTCTCCGTTCGCAAGGCACACTTGTCCTCCCCCGCCACCAACTCCGTCCGTGCCATCATCCCTGCACGTGCGCTGGCAGAACTGGCCCGTATCGTCGCCGACGGTGAAGAAACGGTCTCGATGAACCTGCCACCCAACCGTGGACAGGTGATCTTCCGCGCCAAAGACATCGAATTGGTCTCGCAACTCATCGAAGGGACGTTCCCAGATTATCAGGGGATCATCCCGACAAGCCACACGACTCGAAGCGTACTTCCCACCAACTCATTCCTGAAGGCGTGCAGGGCTGCGGACATCTTCGCCCGTGAGGCCGCACACTCCGCCCGCATACGCATCACGCCAGGCGGCGAGTTAGAGCCAGGTATCGTCGAAGTCTCAGCAACCGCTGCAGAAACCGGGTCGAACGAGAGCGCCGTCGACGCCACCATTGAGGGAGAGTCGATCGAGATCGCCTTCAACGTGCGCTATCTCGCTGACGTGCTAAACGTCATCGACACGCCAAACGTTGCCTTGGAAACGACAGGCCCCTCCTCACCTGGTGTGATCCGCCCTGTCGGACAGGACGATTTCCTGCACGTCATCATGCCTATGCACCTAGGTCGCTGACTCGAATTCGAAAGGGACTGAGTTTAGGGAGGGAGGCGTTGAACTGCACCAGCCAAGCTCGATCCCTCCTCTATGGATACGTTTCGTTCTCCAACAGCATCAATTGATCTCCGCTATGAAACTGCTCAACTCTCCACGAGCAGAAACCGATCTAAAAAAGCCGGAAGGTATTGAATGAGCCGTACGCCATATGCCCCACCCCCAGGAGATATGCGACCATGAGCAGGGCATTGCGGCACAGGAGATACTTCGGTATGAGCTGTTTCCAGGTCGCATTTCTGGCCGTACTCACGCTGCTGACCTTCGGTGTCGTTCTCGGCGGGGGGTATTACGTGCTTTCGGATTCCGGACTGATCGGTGAGCCCAGGGATCTGTTGGCTGCCTACATTCCCCCAACCGCAACCACCTCTCCCGAAAGCCCGAAGTCTCCTAGCGCAACGACGACGCCGAAGGCGACTGAAGGCGTCGCCTTACCGCCCACCTGGACACCAACCCCCACGCACACTGAAGTGCCCATCGATCCTTCGGGCTGGCTTCTATCCCTGGACGACCTAACAGCCGGCTTCGAAGAAGTTCCTATGGAGGAGTTCGGCTTTAATGCGGATGGATTAATCTTCGGAGGTGAATACCCGCTCGCGACGGTGTTCAGCTTCCTACGCTCCGATGATGAGTTCGAGGGCATCTTCGGCTTTACGATTCTGATCGAGGAACCAGCCGACCAAGCTGCGTTCGATGCAAACCTTCAGGAGTTGGATCTTTTCTCCGAAGACATGCGCACCGACCTGAGCGCGGAAGAGATATTCGATCAACGCCAACTGTCCGGGATTAGCGGCATCGGAGACGCATCAACCGGTGTCACGGTTGGAGCGAAAATCGAGGACGTTGATTTCAGACTCGATATCATATCATTCCGGAGGGGCGCAGCAGGTGTGTTCCTCGTAGCAATTTACCTGGACGAAGATACACCGGTGCTACCTGTCCAAGATGCTGCTCGCACACTGGATTCTCACATCCTCCGTTCGCTCACCAGCTAGCTTCGATTGCCCCAACACCCTCCGCCAATTCTGCGAATTACCCTTCACATGATATGGAAACCCCGGGCTCTGAAAGCGTGCTCCCTTGCACGGACACCTGCCCACTCACCACTTCCTTTGGATACCTTTTTCGCCCACGCACCTGCCGTTAAAATAAGATCACCGAAAATTTAGAGGACATAAGCTCAAAAGTAAGGTGAAAAGATCGAATGTCCATTGATCCCACCCAGTTTCCTAAGGTACTCACGATCTATCTTGAACTCAGCCAATATCCCATTCTAGCTCCCCGAATTCGTGAGCGCATGCGGCAGGAGTTGTTCCAGCGCGGTGTGATCACGGCGGAAGATTTCGAGGTCGAGGTGCAAGAAAAGGCAGTTCAATCGCAACTACGTGAGGGCCTCAAAGACCCGCTTTCACAGGAACCCCCGGATGTGTGGATCAATAGAATGGCCATCGTGAGAGATCATCTCACCGATTTCTACTTCGCCTATAACCTACCGCACGAACTGTTTGAGGATTTGCTTCGTGAAACCCTCGCAGGACGTATCCCGCCCCAAGATGTGATCCCCAGCATCCACCCAGAACTAGCTCCATGGGACATGCTCTTTGCGCATGGCGAGGCATACGAAGCGCTTCCATCCGCGGAGCGCCAGCGGGTGGAACATCACATCAAAGAGATCAAAGTCGTGCTGATTAAAGCCATGATCAGCGACCATCTGGATTACGTGGGAATCGCCAAAGAATGGTTTGACATCACCGATCTTCAAGCCATCCGCGCACGGCGATTCGGACGCGGAAAAATCGGCGGTAAGGCTGCCGGTGTGATGCTCGCTGAATGCATTTTACGCAAATCAGCGGACGAGGCCTTGCTCCAACAACTGCGTATTCCACAGTCATGGTTCGTGGGCGCTGACGTGTTCTATCAATTCATACAAATCAATCGATTTCTTGCATACATGAACCAAAAGTACAAGAGCGAGGCCGAAATTCGTCGAGACTTTCCAACCATTCAAGAGCAATTCGGTGAGGGAATCTTTCCCGACGAAGTGTCCCAAGATCTACGCAGGATTCTCGAACAGGTCGGTCGTAATCCTGTCATCGTCCGCTCATCTAGCCTTCTCGAGGACTCCTTCGGTACATCTTTCGCCGGCAAGTATGAAAGTTTCTTCTGTCCCAATCAAGGCAGCCCTGAAGACAATCTGAACCAAATCCTGGACGCAATCCGAAAAGTTTACGCAAGCGTCTATAGTCCCGACGTTTTGCTCTACCGCCGTCGTATGGGTCTCACAGATTACGACGAACGCATGGCCGTTCTGATCCAGGACGTGCAAGGCGAGCAATACGGTCGTTTCTTCATGCCCGACGCGGCTGGCGTCGCCTTCTCTCAGAACCAATTCCGATGGAGCCAGCGTATCGACCGTGATGCTGGTTTCGTTCGCTTGGTGTGGGGATTAGGAACGCGTGCCGTGGATCAATTAGGCGGGGATTACCCTCGCCTCGTTGCACTGAGCCATCCCGATCTCCGCCCCGAGTCCGATCTCAAGCAGATCTTGCGTTACTCCCAGCGTTTCGTGGATCTGATCGACCTTGATGCCAACGCCTTTCGCACTGTGCCTATCGAAGAGGTGCTCAGCTTGGGCACACCCCACCTACGCTGGTTGGCCCAGCAGCATGATCAGGATTATCTGCAAGATTTCATCAGTGTCCCCCTCCATCTCGACCCCCAGGAAGTGGTCATTACGTTTGACGGTTTGCTGCGAAAAACGAGCTTCCCGAACCTCATCCGCCAAATGCTGGCACAACTCGAAGAGGCGTATCACCGCCCTGTCGACACAGAGTTTGCACTCCATCTGACAGAAAGCACCAAAGGGGAACCTGGTCTGATCTTGTGCCTGCTTCAATGCCGACCACAGAGCCGACTACCCACCGGGGCGGTCAAGCTGCCCGAGGACGTGCCACCGGATCGACGTCTTTTCATCACCCATCGTCTGGTGCCCGACGGACGTATCAGCGGCGTGCGCTACGCTGTTTACGTCACACCGGAGGGATACAACCGACTCTCGCGCAACAGCGATCGTCACGAAGTCGCCCGCCTGATCGGACGTGTAAACCGCCGCCTCAGCGGCGAAACCTTCATCCTGATGGGGCCCGGCCGTTGGGGAAGCAACAACCCTGCTCTCGGAATCCCGATCACCTACTCCGAGGTCCACAATGCGCGCGCCTTGATCGAGATCGCCACCGACGAACACGCACCGGAGCCATCTTACGGGACCCACTTCTTCCAAGACCTCGTCGAAGCCCAAATCTACCCCTTGGCACTGGCACTCATGGACCCCGATGTGGAATTCAACCACCGGTTCTTTGAGGGTGCCGATAACGTCCTGGACGATATCCTTCCTGCCGACGCCTCTTGGCAATCCCTTGTCCGTGTCATCGATATCCCTGCCTCGACGAATGGTTCATCCCTTGAATTGGTTATGGACGGTGACGCTGGTAAAGCGATCGCCTTCCTGCCCCCGATCTGACGGGAAGGTAGTGAGTAGAATCTGATACCGGGAAGATTGCCATCGATCAGCCAGGAGTCGCTCTCGATCCGTCGCCCCTGACCTTTGAGGTAGTTTGTCTCGCGAACCCAATGGGTGTGCTCAAACGGAATCGTGCCGAATGATCGAATCCCGGCACGAAACACTGCAGTCAGCACACTATAGATCTTAGAACAGGGAACTTACAACCACCAGGACGTCGGGCGCTCGTCAGTATCCCAACCATGTTCGCCGATTAATGGGACAAACGCGACCGGAGCCACGCGTTCACGCTCGTACTTGTCGCCTCGCTTCACCCAGCTTTCGAGGATCTGTCCCGCTTGCCCACCGACAGGTAGGACCAGCCGGCCGCCATCTGCAAGTTGCGCTTTAAGAGGCGCCGGAACCTCGGGTGCCGCTGCCGTCACGATGATCGCCTCATAAGGTGCATGTTCCGGTAAACCGCGCGTACCATCCCCCACAACGACCTCGACGTTCTCTATCCCCAATGTCTCCAACATCTCACGCGCTCTCTCGGCAAGCTCCGAAATACGCTCCAGTGTGTAAACGCGCCGCGCAAGATGTGCGAGGATTGCTGCCTGATAGCCAGATCCTGTTCCAATCTCGAGGACAGTCTCTTCCCCCTGCAATTTCAGGAGTTCCGTCATCAGTGAGACAATATAAGGTTGGGAAATGGTCTGTCTCTGACCGATGGGCAGCGGGGCATCGGCGTAGGCTAATTGCCGACTATCCTCAGGCACGAAGATGTGGCGGGGAACGGCGCGCATGGCGGCTAAAACTCGCGTGTCAGAGATCCCCCGACTGCGTATCTGATCCTCAACCATGCGCTCTCGTGCGCTTTTGTACTCGTCGTTTTCAGGCATCGCTCCCCTACAAGATTATAATACGCCTTTGCGATTGGCAGGGAAACAGGATTGCTTGCCTCAGGGCGTATCGCGCAAGATGTGGAAACGATCGAGCTCAGAGCGCTAGATCCTTCGGGTTTACTTCCTGCCCGCTTTAGCGTGGTTGCATCGTATGTTCGGGGGTTCAGACCTAGGAGAGTTCTTCTCTTACTTGAGCTAGTCCCCCTGTGTTTTCCGGCAAGCGAAACGAAATCGAATGCTTTCCTCAGCCTCAACGGGCCAAACGTTGCTCCAGCCAGACATCGGCTTCGTTGTGATACCCCGCTTGCTCCCAGAAGCCGAGTTTATCCGAAGCCAAGAATTCCAGACCCCGCAGCCATTTTCCCCCCTTCCAAAGATATACGTCCTTGATGTCTTTTCGGCCGGGGATCGCACCTACGACGCCGCGTAAGGGATAGCCATGCTCGGGTGTGAGCGGTTCACCGCCGAAATGCGTCGCAAGCAGGAAGTTGTCCGCCATGGCAACCTCGAGTGGAATGTTTGCTGTGAAACCAAACTCACAATGTTGCAAGACATATTTGGTATCTGCCCTTAGCTTGATCAATTTCTGCTCAACAAGCGTGCGGAGCGAGACGCCTTGCCACTCGGTGTCAAATTTGCTCCAGCGTGTGACACAATGAATGTCCATCGTGACCTTGCTTCTCGGGAGCTCCTGGAATTCTTCCCAGTTCCAGCGAGCCTCCTCCTCGACCTCGCCCCAGACGCGGAAATCCCAACTCCCTGGATCGAAGCTCGGCACAGGCCCATAATGCAGAACAGGAAACTTCAACGTTAATGACTGGCCAGGTGGGATCCGGCCCATCTCACGCATCTGCTCCTCCACTGCACGACGATCAGGTATTCCATTTGTCATCAGAGAGATACCTCCGCAGGGACCCATCAGCGGTCATCTCACTCGAATGCGGGTCAGGATAATTTGAAAAACCATCTTATCACATCTCAACGCCTTTCTATCAGGAGACTGTGGACTGCGATCGGCAACTCGCAGCGCGTACCTTAAGAATGCTCTCGGGGACGATCATGAGAACACCGTACCATACGTCAAAGAGGAACTAAACCAGCCTGCCAGTCGTCCCTGAGATACACAACCTTGTTTGTAGGAGGTATGTATGAATACCCAGCGCACCCCCCGCTATCTGACTTTCATGCTCGTTTTTACGATCCTGGTCGCAGCCTGTGGTTGGTTCATCGCCGGGCCATCACCGACGCCAACCCTGACCCCACAGAGCCCAATTGTGGAGGCTTCCGATTCTAATCTCTCCCTGACTGTCTACAACGAGGGTACCGCGCTCGTGCGTGATCGACGCCAGTTTAGCTTCGAGGATGGGTTCAATCAGATTGCCTTTCGCGACGTCGCGGCGTCCATCGACCCCACAAGCGTTCTCTTCAAGTCGTTAACCGATCCAGAGGGCACGGTGGTTTTGGAACAGAACTACGAATTCGATCTGGTCGGCGCGACCGCGTTGCTCGAGAAATACCTGGATGAGCAGATTCTCGTGGTCACAAAGGACGGAACAAAGTATCGCGGCAACTTGCTCAGTGGGCGCGGCGATATCATCTTGCAGGACAGCGATGGCCAGGTTACGGTGATCAAGCTCGATAATGTGCAGGAATTCTCCTTCCCCAAGTTGCCTGAGGGATTGATCACCAAACCTACCCTCGTCTGGCATCTGCTCGCCGAGCAGTCTGGCAAGCAGGACGTTGAGGTCACCTACCTGACTGGTGGCATCACCTGGCAAGCCGATTACGTGTTACTTTTATCATCCGATGAGCGCGCGATCGATCTGGACGGCTGGGTGACACTGCGGAACACCAGTGGTGCAACCTATCAGGACGCATTACTCAAGCTCATTGCCGGCGACCTCCAGCGGCTACCACAGCCCGGCTTTGCTGCGGACGTCCTCGCCTTCGAGGAGATGGAGCGCGCCGCCGCCGCACCGGTCGAGGAACGAGAGTTTTTCGAGTACCACCTCTACCAAGTCCCTCGACCCGTCACCGTGCGCGACAACGAGAGTAAGCAAATCGAGTTTGTGACTGCAAGCGGCGTACCTGCTGAAAAGTTCTTCGTCTACGACGGCCTCCAATGCCGCAGCAACTACTGGTACTGCCGCTTCTACGGGTATCCACAAACCGAACCCTCCTATGGGATTGCGTCAAATCCAAAAGTGATGGTGATGCTTGAATTCGATACCGAAGAAGTCGATGCCGATCTACCACGAGGCCGGGTCCGCGTGTACCAGGAAGATATCGATGGCGCCGCGCTGCTTATTGGCGAGGACACTATCGATCACACCCCCAAAGGTGAATCGCTCCGCCTATACGTCGGCGACGCCTTTGACATCGTCGGCGAGCGTGTTCAAACCGACTTCCGCCGCCCTTCCACGAAGCGCCTAGAGGAGGACTTCGAGATCACCTTACGTAACCACAAAGACGAAGCTGTCGAAGTACGGATCGTTGAACACCTCTTCCGATGGAGCGAGTGGCGCATTTTAAGTTCCAACGCCGACTACACCAAGCTCGACTCCTCCACGATCGAGTTCCGTGTGCGGGTGCCGGCGAACGACGAGGCGACGCTGCGCTACTCCGTGCGCTATCAGTGGCCCTAGGAACACGACAAATGATCTAGGGGCGGTTTGCGAACCGCCCCTAACTATTTCTTCTGAATAATTTGTACGTGGGGACGGTTCATAAGCCGTCCCATTTCTAGAAATCAGGACTCTACGTTATCCTTCGTCCGTAAGCTCCTTTAACGCCCGCCCCATGGCACTTATGTGCTCAGCCGTGCTACCACAACAGGCACCGATGATCCGTGCCCCTAATCCATATACCCTGCGCGCATGTTCGGCCATGACTTCCGGACCGGCATCGTAAATCGTCTGTCCACCTTTCATGCGCGGTACACCTGCGTTCGACTTGGCAACCAGCACGACATCAGGATCGGCGCTGTGCAACTTGACGATTACACTCTCGATCTCAACTGGACCGTTCCCACAATTTCCCCCCAGCGCCGCGAGTCTGTACCCGGAGAGGGCAGTGAGTGCATCCTCCGGTGAGACACCCATCGAGGTATACCCATGTGTGTCGAATGTCATCGTGACTACCAGCGGAAGTCCGTTTGCCACCTTGCGGCAACCTCGTACGGCGGCGTGCACCTCTTCCAAATCCGACATCGTCTCGATCCACAACACGTCAACACCACCCTCAACCAACGCCGCAGCCTGTTCTTGAAACTCCGCTTCAGCCTGCTCAGGGGTTAGATCACCCAGGGGTTTCATCATTCTTCCAGTGGGCCCAATGGATCCACCCACCACAACCGGTTCTTGGAATTCATCGGCTTCCACGCGGGCAAGCTGCGCAGCTGCCATGTTCAACTCGTGAATGCGTCCTTCGAGTTCATGCCGGCCCAAGCGGGAGCGATTACCACCGAAAGAATTGGACAGGATGACTTGCGCACCGGCCTCCAGGTAGCCACGATGAATCTCCCGAACCACCTCAGGATGATCCACGTTCCATTGTTCCGGGTGAACACCACGCGCCAAACCCTTCGCGATGAGGGTCGTACCCATCCCACCGTCCGCGAGCACCGGCTTTCCACTATTGATCAGGCCCTGCAAAGTCGCTTTTATCTCATGCCCTCCGTTAACTCAGGCATACAAAAACCTGGCGCGTGATCCACCCGCTCCACGCACAACTTCCTGTGCATCAAGCCTCAACCCTCACTGCCCTGGCTGCCTCGGAGCGTGCGCAAGACTAGATAGGCTCCCCCTACAACCAAGAGCCCCGGCCCGATAAACCTGAAGAGTCTGACCTCAGTAGCCAGAAAAATCATCCCCATGAGACCTAACACGCCCGCAGGGATAAAAGCCCACCACAAGCGCCCCTCGCTCGTGGGTAAGATCCCAACCAACACAAAGGTCCCTGCTAATCCGAGGAAGAACACACCAACCAAATCCGTTCCGGCAAACAAAGATTCAAGCGCCACGAAAACCGCCAGTGTCAACATCACACCGCCGGGGATTACAGCCCACCAAAAATCACGGCGCTGCAGGTAGACCAACCCGAAACTCACGCCAACGGCGCCCAAGAAGATCGGTGCCCCAAGAACATCCCCAAGTTGGGGAGCAAGTGCATCAAAAAGCAGTAAAGTGGCTAAGCCCAACAAACTGAAACCGGGAATCAGCCACCACCAATCTCGGCGTTCGCGGTAATACAAATACAAAAACATCGCCCCCGCGACTCCGAACGCCACGGTCCAGAAGATCGTTCCGACCGCCCGAAGTACCCCCAGGTTTTGAAGCAAGAACAAAACCCCTGCCGTGATCACGAGCAATCCAAAAATAGCGTTCACTGGCACCTTTTTCACTTCACTCTCCTCTCCAAAACGCATAGACTTTCAAAGGCGTATCTGCACATCGAGGACATAATAGCACCCGAAGTACCCGAAATCAATTGTCGGAATAACCTGACACGAACCAGTCCACACGCCACGCTGACCGATCAAGAATCCAGATTCATAAAGGCAGAGAACGGCCCTCCGTTCGATTGCCAAACGCCGCGCGAGATCCTCAGCGCGGGCGCAGGATAGCCTGAAATAAAAATACCACGCCTGCGGCGATTAACACGATGGGCCAGATTGGCCCGGCGAAATCGTTCGGTCCGAGGAAGGAGCCAAAGATGGCGACCAGAACGAGACTCACCAGGATCGTCCTACCACCATCACGTAATGCCGTGCGCACCTGGCCACTTAGTACACCTGAGAGGATGATCCCCACACCGACAAATCCGGGGATAAGCGCCCACGCGTACGCCCAACTATCCCAATTGCCTGTGGCGTTCTGCCAATACAGAAGCGCTCCCACACCGCCGACGATGCACGCCGGGACCGCCATGGCTGGCACGCCGGTTAGAAGGCCGATGAACAATAGAAGCAGACCAACGCCGATGATGATCAATGGCCAGTTTTGTGCCGGGTCCAGCCAATCAAACCACTCTGGCCTTAATTGTGCGATCAGAAATGCTACCCCAATCAGGATCAGCACAAGTCCCGCAGCGAGATTGGATCTCATTTTAACGTTCATGCTCGCCTCCCATATCCAATTTGAATCACTATACGTATTAGATACCCCTGTGTCGCGCAGAAATCAGCCACGCTGCCATTTCCTCTGCTATTTATACGTCGCGTGCTGGCTTGGAGCGATCGCAGGTGTAAGGAATCCCCTAATTTCTAAATGGCCTAGGATCATCAACCTGGTCGCGTCCACGCGTGATTATAACCCAGGCTCGGAATTGAGATTGAACCAATCCCTCGTGCTGCGCTCACGGCCTTCAAATCGGTCGCCTCGGCAACTCATCAATCTAGCTCGTGAACCATTTTGCACTTGTAAAGAGGGGCAGGATCGAGCATAATTGATTAGACAGTTATCGAAATATTTTCACGGAGATGAAAATGGAAGAGACGAACCTGCTCGCCTTTTTCAAAGCCCTTGGCGATGCCAACCGCCTTAAGATCGTGGGGCTGCTTGCGCAAAATTCTTGTTCCGTCGAACAGTTGGCAGCCATGCTCGAGTTGCGACCCTCAACCGTCTCACACCACCTGGCGCGACTGGCGCGCGTCGGCCTCGTCAGCGCGCGGGCCGAAGGCTACTACAGTCTGTATCAGCTGGAAACCAAGTCGCTGGAAGCCATGGCGCGCAAATTGCTGTCAGAAGGAACTCTACCCGCACTCGCAGAGGATGTGGACAAAAGTGCCTACGAACGCAAGGTGTTGGCCGACTTCACCATGCCAGATGGCAGTCTGAAAACGATCCCCTCCCAGCAAAAAAAACGCCTGGTCATCTTGCGCCATCTCGTCAGCGATTTCGAGCCCGAGAGCCACTATAGCGAAAAGCAGGTCAACGAGATTTTAGCCAGGTATCATACCGACACGGCAACCCTGCGTCGGGAAATGATTGCCTCCGGGTTGCTCAAACGTGAAAAGGGGATCTACTGGCGCGTCGATTGATATTGTCGACTATCGTGAACGTTACCTTGTGATACCAGCACTTGAGAAGAAACACGAACGCATTGGTTTTTAGCGCGACAGAGGCTCCTTGAAATCATAGATGCCCTCGCGTCTTGACCAGATGCGTTCGCATCCCAGGCAATACAAACCGACCTCGTCTGCTCTCAAATCCACGGACCCACATGCTGGACAGCGCCAAAAGGCATCCGCTTGGGTGGGTATGTCTTCACCCACCGCGCACGCACGCACAAAGACACTCGGCGATAGCTGCCACCAATCCCCCGTCCATTGGACCAACGAATCCATAGCAACCAGAAGACGCAAGGGAATCATCCTCTTGAGCAGATTGAGTCGGAAATGGGAAACTGTAAGCTGCCGCTTGAGGACAAAGCCCGCTTCCCGTAACCAGGCACGAACCGCCGCGGGGTGGAAATCGAAATTGAGTGGCGCAAACTCCACGGATTCACGACTAAACGGATTCCAGGATTGGCGCCGAAACAGCCAGCGCGCAATGGCCTTGAGGTTTTGCTTGTTGGCATACTCGAGCACAAAAACAGCACCTGAGGCCAGGACCATCCGAACCTGTCTCAAAGCGGAGAGCGGATCGACCATGTGATGCAGCGTGCGCACCATGGTGGAGGCGTCGAAGACACCGGGTGCGAATGGCAAGCGATAGACATCGCCGGCGACGTAGAGATACCGATCCCCTTCTCCGAGGCGCGCCTGTGCTTGTGCTAACTGAGTGCGCGAATAATCCAGCAAAACGATCTGACGAAAACCTGTGTACCTGGATGTGTTCCGCCCGGCGCCGGCTCCCACCTCCAACAGCCGTTCGCCACCCCCAGGTAGTAATCGCCGCAACGCCACCGCTTCGACGCGATCCTCGTACTGGCGACCGCCGAGTTCCCAGAAGCGTGATTGATAATCCGAGTCTTCGTAATCGCAAATCGGAGGGTGATCTTCGCTCACAGACAACCACCATTGAAAAGCCGCGAGCCTGATGCTCCGGCGAGAAATCTCTACGGCGATTGTACCCGCAAGTCCATCTCCATGGGAAGGCGACACGCGATCTCAGGAGCTCTAGGGAAACATGGGAGCTGCTTTTTTACAGGTGGGTGATCTCCACCGTATCTGCATTTTTTAGGTGGCCGGCGACTTCGCTTCCGGCCCAGTTTTTATCCGCCTTTGAGGGCTAATCCTCAAAGCGTGTGTCCTCGATCATGCGGCGAAGGCGGGTCTCTTCGTCTTCAGATTGCATCACACCGCGTTGGCTTTCTGCGAGCCACCTAGCCTCCGCATCCGCCAAGTCCTTGGAGGTTGCTCGTCGAACGATCGCCCACTTACTGCAATGAGGACAACGCTCGAGCTTGCCAATAAACAGGTTAGGTGAGAGCACATGACGGCCATACGGTAAGCGACACCTTGGGCAGACGGCAGCTCCCGCCCTACCGTAGGCTCCGATCTGAAATTTGCCCCGACGACCAAAGATTACCAGCACGGCGAAACCGAGGGCCCCTAGGACGAGGAGCAGGAGCAAGAGTGGCACCACCATCTCTACCGCCGACCGCCAGCCCTGCTCCGGGCTTACAAATTCCAAACGAAGTTCGTCACTGCGCAATTCTCTGCCATCGAACGTGGTTCCCACAACCATGAGGCGATGGAGACCGAGCTCGTAATCGCTCGTGCGAAAAGAAATCTGGAACGGCGATTCTTCGTCCGTCCCCATCGTCTCGCCATCGATCAAGAAAGCAACGCTGGAGATATCTTCGGGTCCGCTCGCAGAGAGCGTGAACTGGCCCTGGACTCGCCCGCCCAAACTGAAACCAAAGTCCTTACGAAGATTTAAAGAGAGACCACCGCTGGCCTCCTGTGCCCTTGCCGCATAATGCGGTATCACGAGCAGCGTCAGAAAACACAGCAAGCGCTTTCCTCGCATGGCTTCCCCCCTTCATTTCCAGCGCGTGAGGATGGTTTCGCGCTGGAAAAGTTGCGTTGCGAACGCCAACAACCCGGCGTCAACCAGCGCCAGGACGATCGCCATCCATAAGATCAACTGCGCGTTGATGAAGAACAGACCGCTGATTTGCCCGAAGAATATTGCCAAGAGCGGCAGGATGACCAGCATCGATAGCTGCTCTGCTACGCGAGGGTCGTTAGCCCGCGAAGAAACCATCACCGCCACGCTGACCGCCGCGATCGCCAAAAGCGGACCCACCACGAAGATCGCCATCAACCACAGCGGATCGATTAGGCGAGCGAGCACTCTCGTACTCTCCGAGAGGATCCGCGTTCCCACGGCGAAGACTCCAAAACCTAACCACGTCGCCGCGATCGCTGGGAGGGCCGCTGCCAGTCCTTTCCCGGCCAGCAATTCCAGCGTCGTCACCGGTGTTGCCAACAATGGTTCTAGCGTCCTCGTGGTTTTTTCCCCGACGATGCTGTAGGAGGCAATGGTGACCGGGATGGCTAATGGCATCAACATGAAGAGCAGCATGAACTGACTGACCAAGAAATATTGACCACATTCCGCCGCGCTCATCCCCTCACAAAAGGCGTTGAAGCCACCAGGCATCTCGGCAAACGAGAGATCTGCCAGATCCCCCGAACCACGAGTAGCGTGCAGCATGATCAACGGCAATGCGGTTAGAATCAGCGGCAAGAAGCCAACTGTAAAAAGCACGAAACGGTTCTTAAATACCTCTGCCCATTCTTTGCGCACAATGACCCAAACTTTTTTCATCCCAATCCTCACGAATTACTAGGGTTCGGAGATTAGGGACCAGGGATCAGGAAACGATCCTCGTGCCCCTTGCTCCCCTAATCCCTGATCCTTGTCTCTTTTATCTCGGTCCTGAACCAACCGTAGATAGACATCTTCCAATGTCCTTCTCAATTCCCCGACAAATTGAATCTCAGCCCCCATCTCCACGAGCGCGCGCACGATCACGGGGTTGTTTGTTTCTGGCTCGTCCAGCCCAAGGATGAGTTTATTCTCCACCGCTTTCACAGAGCGCACGAAGGGAAAGGCGTCCACGCCTTGCACGTAACTCGGCTGAAGCTCTCTCAGATGGAAGACCACCGCCCGGGCATACAACGCGCGCCGCAATTCGGCGGGCGTATCGAGCGCCAAGAGACGACTGTTGATAATTGCGATGCGGTCACACAATCGATCGGCTTCGTCCAGATTGTGCGTGCACAGGAAGATGGTTCGCCCCTCCCGGCTCAATTCAGCGATAAAATCTCGCACCAGGCGCGCCGCTTCAGGATCTAGACCAGCCGTCGGCTCGTCGAGGAAAAGCACTTGAGGCTCGTGCAGCAAGGCTCTGGCGATCGCCAGCTTTTGGCGCATACCTTTCGAAAACGTACCCGCCGCTTCCTGACGTCGGTCCCAGAGACCGAGCATCCGCAGATAGCGTTCCACCTGATCGGCAACCTTGTCGACCTCGTACATGCGAGCGAAGAAGTCCAGGTTGCGTTCCGCGCTGAGGCGGTCATAAAGACCCGGTGTCTCGGTCAGGATGCCCACCTTTTTACGGATCGCACCATCCTCCTGACCGATCGTATGTCCTGCTACATGCGCTGTCCCTGAAGTCGGCACAATCAACCCCGTGAGCATTCGAATGGTGGTTGTTTTCCCGGCACCATTCGGCCCCAAGAAGCCAAACACCTCTCCCGCCTCGACGCCCAGGCTCACCTGATCCACCGCCAATACGTCCCCAAATCGCTTACTCAAAGTGTCAGTTTTTATCATCGCTACAACCACTCCACAAACGGCAAGATTCTCGGTACGGCCCGACGATAACGAGCATAATCCTCCCCGTATGGTACTAGTAACTTCTCTTCTTCCAAAAATGTAAGCAGGTACGCCGACGCGAACCAGGCCGTTGTCAAGAACGCGCCGACGACTGAGCCCCAAATTAAGGACCAACCAAGCGGCCAGATCGAATTACAAAACATCACCGGATGCCGCACGATCGCGAAGAGTCCATCCGTCCTCAATGGCTCGTCACGGTGGGGTCCTGTATGCGGGCGAATACGCTACGCCGCCGTACAAAACGTCAGGCTGATGACCAGGATCACGCCACCCAGGACGAGCGTGAGAGGCCCGGTATGAGCGAGTCTGGATTGCCTCACAAAGGGCAGTGGCAGCAGGATGCGAGGCACTTCGACCAGCGCTATACATATCCACCCAAACCACGGGCGCCGGCCAAAGGTTTCACTGCCAACAACCAGAAGCCCCAGAAACCAACCGCTCATGGCCAGGAACGCCCAGAACCAAGGATTGGTGACAAACATGGCGAATCTCCAAACCCTCCCAATCTAATTGGATCACAAAAAGACCGTTAGCCGGGTGAGATCACACCCCGTCCGCACCTAGATGCGCCGACGGCTTTGGATGGGACGGCAGATCTCACAAAAATCGACTTTCCTCCAGTTGCTCCCATGATGGTGTTTCCTCATCCACCCCGGGCGCGGATCCCACGAGTGCACTTGCCTCGAGGGGCTGGTCTGGAACAAGCTCACCTTCCTCCGGCCTCGCATCACGTAGCACAAATACAACGCCCAGACTCAACAGCGCAGCCAATCCCACCAGCGCCTCGGTGGCATACATACCCCAGGTTCTCAACCCAAAAACTGCTACCGCATCGACTGCCGTGTGCCATCCGATCGCCACCACTGCCCAGCGCCATTCTCGACGCACAAAAGCCTGCAGCACAAGGACCGCCAAACTTACTTGAATACAAAGTGCGAGAGCGCGTTCGAATGCGCCGAGCAGCGCACCGTACCAGGGCAACGCCCAATATGCTTGGAGTTGTAGGCGAACCACATCTAGGCGGTCAGCAGGGACCAAGGCACTCAGATCGGCGCCCTGGTAGGCGATCGCCTGGATGAGGCCGTAAGCCGCAAGGCCGCCCAACAAGATCGCCTCGATCCCACCATGACCGGCACCGAACATAATCGCGTCCCGCCATGAGCGGGCGTCGCGCAACCAGGTGCCATACACCAGAATTCTCGCTCCCTCCTCAAACAGTCCGGCCGAGATGCCAAATGCAAGCGCTGTGAGGAGGAGTGGAACTCCCGTGTCAGTCGCGCTGAAACCGATACGCATAAGCAGCGGCGTCAAAACCTTGGCGTTGAACGGCAGATGCAGAAGCTGAGATCCCACGAAGGTCACGCCACCGATCACGAACAGACGCCAGTCCAGGCGCAACCGTCGTGTCAGGAAGACGCCCAACGCCAACGGTGCTGCCATCATCAAGAGTACATTCAGCCAACGGACCAAGACATCCATTGCAAGACCCATCAGTATGATACCCGAATACCGGGGACAGAGTCTTCCTTGCGGTGGGGGCCGCAAGGGGCTAGAGCAACGTACCAGCGGCGAACGGCGAGGGACGTTTCACGTGAAACATTGCTCGCCGTTAAGGCCACGTTCGGGATCGATCACGCGGGCGGTCCTCGACCTTGCGACGCAGGATGATCAGAAGCTGGCTGCCGCTTGCGACACGCTGTAGGGCATTCACAAACTCCCAGCCCTCTTCGGCCGCCTCGTTGAGTAGCGCTTCTAAATCCTCGGGTCTCGCACCCCGCAATCCACCCCCCAATGTCTCGACGCTGTATTCCCATTCCACCGACACTTATTCACTCTCCAGGGAGCTCGGCGCCTCCGCTAAACCGCTTGCGGCCAGAGAGGTCACCCCGGCCAAACCACCGAGGTTCATGGTGTCCACCGCGCTGGACGGCACGATGACCATCGCGCCCTTCTCCTTGAGCCCCTCGAAGAGCATGTTCATTGCCCGCAGGTGCAGGGCCGTCGGATTGTCCTGGTAGGCCATCGAGGCATCAGCGAAGGACTGGGCAATTTGCAGCTCAGACTCGCCCAGAATCACCCGCGCTTGCCGTTCACGCTCGGCCTGCGCTTGTCGGCTCATGGTATCTTCCAGTTCCTGCGGGATGACGATGTCGCGAATTTCCACCGACTGCACCGTGATGCCCCAGGGCGTTGTACGCTCGTCGATGATTTTTTGCAGTTCCTGGTCCATGCGCGCTCGCCCAACCAAAATGTCCGCCAGATCCATTTGCCCGATCACTTCTCGTAACGCCGTCTGCGCGGCCCAGGCGATCGCCACCTGATAGTCCTCAACCTCCAACGCCGCCTTCTCGGCATCCCAGACCATCCAAAACAGCACAGCGTCAACGTCCACCGGGACGGTATCCTTGGTGAGCGTCTTCTCGGCGCTGAAGGGCGTCACCATGACACGATGGTCGATCCAGCTCGGAACACGGTCTACGATCGGAATGACCCAAAACAACCCTGGACCACGCAGTCCGACGAAGCGTCCCAACCGCAGCACCACCGCCTTCTCCCATTGATCGGCCACCTTGAGCGCAAAGAGAATGTATAGACCCACAAGGTTGAGACCGACCAATACCGATCCGATGATCCAACTCGTTACGCGCAAAGCCTGCAATCCAAAGGTCAGGAGCACAGAGACGATAGCGATCGCCAACCAAACAGCCACCGCCACCCCGGGGACCCTTACGACGTCAGTGCGCACCTTCTCCTTATCTTTATCACGCTTGTACATACTTCTTCTCGGTTGCATATTTCACCTTCCTTGTCGATAGGGCGTTATCCATCGCCCCGCCTATTGACCATCTTCCGGCGGCACCCCACTCTGGCGCCACCGCTCGATGAAGGATTCCACTGCCTGCGCCACATCGCCGGGATCGAAGCCCAACCGATTAGCGTCATGAAGAAAAGACCGCGTCAACGCCTCTAGCGCCGCCCGGCGTAAATGTCTGGCGTTCTCCGGCGGCGGGGCTTCGAGCACAAAGGTCCCACGACCCTGCTGTGTGGAGATAACGCCGGCCTCGTCCAGGATTCGGTAAGCTCGTGCCACGGTGTTGAAATTCACCCGCAGATCCGCCGCCAGTTGTCGCACCGTGGGCAACTGATCCCCGGGCTGTAAGGCACCCGTCGCTAGCAAATGCTTGACCCGGTCGACAATCTGCACATATATGGGGACGTGACTACGAAAATCGAGTTCTACAAACATTGTACTAATTGTCCAAGTGTATCATTGTATGATTGTAATAATTGTACTAAGTCCCGCCTTCGTTGTCAAGACCAATTCGGCCCCCATTCGTGTCCTCGATGCCTCCAGCTTCCCGGAAGCTTTTAGCCTCCGGGAAACTATCGAATCAATCCTGGAACAGGCTCAGCGCAAAGAGAGATACCCTATCGACCCACACGGGCCGGGTACTTGATCGACGGTCGTTGCCGCTCTCACTCTCGGCATGGTAGAATCGCAATGAGAGAACTGGGCTCTATCCCAGGAGGTAAGCGTGGAAAAGGAAGTGGGCACATTCACGGTCAAGAAAGGGCTGGCTCAAATGCTCAAGGGCGGCGTGATCATGGATGTCGTCACCCCCGAGCATGCCCGCATCGCTGAGGACGCGGGTGCTGTAGCTGTGATGGCCCTCGAACGTGTCCCGGCGGACATTCGCGCCCACGGCGGTGTAGCCCGCATGAGCGATCCCGAACTCATCCTGCAGATCATGGACGCCGTGACGATCCCGGTGATGGCCAAATGTCGCATCGGCCATTTCGTGGAAGCACAAATCCTCGAATCACTCGGCGTGGATTTTGTCGACGAATCGGAAGTACTCACACCGGCTGACGAGGAGCACCACATCAACAAACACGAGTTTAAGGTACCCTTCGTGTGCGGTTGCCGAAACCTAGGAGAAGCCCTGCGCCGTATTGGCGAGGGCGCGGCAATGATCCGCACGAAGGGCGAAGCCGGTACTGGCGACGTCGTCGAGGCCGTTCGTCACGCGCGATCCGTGCTGGGCGAAATCCGTCGCTTGCAGAGTATGCCGGACGACGAACTGATGACCTACGCCAAGGAAATCGGAGCACCCTACGAAACCGTCAAAGAATCAAAAGAACTCGGAAGTCTGCCGGTAGTCAATTTCGCCGCCGGCGGCATCGCCACACCCGCAGATGCAGCCATGATGATGCAACTCGGCGTCGATGGAGTGTTCGTCGGTTCAGGGATCTTCAAATCAGGAGATCCACCTAGGCGCGCCAAAGCCATCGTCGAGGCCACCACACACTATCAGGATCCCCAGATCCTGGCCGAGATCAGCAAGGGATTAGGTGAGCCCATGGTGGGCATCGGCGTAAGCGAATTAACCGAGGCCGAAAGGTTGGCGGTGCGAGGTTGGTAGGGGAGCACCCAAGGAATCCACAGATGTCGGATGAGCGGGTGCGTCCGCGCCGTCAAGACCGGACCATGCATAGCGATTCCCGCATCGAGGCAGTACTGCACCAAGGTCAGATCGTCTATATCGCCACCTCTTTGAACGATCATCCCTACGTTATTCCCAATCTCTATTGGTACGATGCTGATAGCCAAAGGATCTACTTTCACACCGCTCTTGAAGGCCGCACTCGACGTAGTGTGGAAAACAACCCCCAGGTCTGTTTAAGCGTGGCCGAAATGGGGCGGCTTCTCCCCGCCGATAAGGCGATCGAGTTCAGCGTCGAGTATGCAAGTGTTTGCGTCTTCGGCCGTGCGCGCGTAACCGACAGCGAGGAAGAAGCCCGTCACGGCCTCCAAGGCTTATTGGACAAGTACTTTCCTGATCGGAAGCCAGGAAAAGACTATCGACCCATCACACAAAACGAAATCGCCCAAACTGCCGTTTATGCCCTTGAGATCGAGGCCTGGAGCGGAAAAGAGAAGGTAGCGCAGTCGTGAGAATCGGCGTCCTTGCACTCCAAGGCGACTTCGCCGAGCACATCGCCGTATTACACCGGCTAGGCGTCGATGCCATTGAAGTGCGTCTCCCTGAGCACTTGGAGAGCCTCGATGGTCTCATCATCCCGGGCGGCGAATCTACAACCATTGGCAAGCTGGCGACCACCTACAATCTCATGGAGCCTCTCCGACATTTCGGTGAGAAGCGCGCCATATGGGGAACCTGCGCCGGCGCAATCTTCCTCTCACGTGACGCCCACCACAACCAGCCTCTTCTTGACTTGATGGACATCAGCATGGAACGCAACGCCTTCGGCCGCCAGGTCGATAGCTTCGAGATGGAACTTTCCGTGCACGTCCTGGAAGATCCCGATTGTCCTTTCCACGCCATCTTCATTCGCGCCCCAATCATCGATCAGGTCGGGAAGGAGGTCGACGTGCTAGCAAGCATGTCGGCGGACACCAAGGGTGAAGAGCGGATCGTCGCCGCCCAACAAGGAAGATTGTTGGCCACAAGCTTCCATCCAGAATTAGCAGGCGACGATCGATTCCACAAATACTTCCTCGAGTTGGCCAAAGGATGACCCGATGATCCGGCCTTTCGACTGGCGTGACCTGACTCTACTACATCGCCTACGCAGCCACGGATTGTGCCTGGATTCTCATCTTGACTACACCCGCGGCCCCGACGCATTCCAAGACGCGTTACTGGATCCCTTCTCGCGTGGTCAGAGTACTTGCACATTGGTATACCGTCCTGACGACCGCGATCACAGTCCCGCCGTTGGACAATTCACCCACAAAGCGCGACAACCTTTTGCCCACCTTACTTTCATCGGTCCGATTGAAGCCCTCTCGCAGCCTGGCGGCATGCGCCTGCTCGATGCATTGAGCCAAGCTGCCGGGGAGCGAGGGGTTCACCATTTGATCGCCGAGGTGGAGGAAACCAGCCCCGCTTTTGAAGGCCTTCGTCACGCCGGCTTCGCCGTGTACGCACGTCAACATATCTGGCGTCTCACCGAGGCACCCCGAGCAGAGATCCAACCCTTGGATATCGCCTGGCGCCTTGAAGCGGAATCAGATGAACCGGCAATTCGAAGCCTGTATCACAATCTGGTCCCGGACCTGGTTCAACAGGTCGAATCTCCCCCGGTCTCCAGTCGCCTCAACCTCGTCCATTGGGACCAAGAGGAGTTGCTCGGTTACCTGGATATCAAACGCGGTCCGCGGGGAATTTGGGCGCAAGCATACATTCACCCCGCAGCTGAGAGAGCGGACCAGTTATTGGCGGGTTTCATGGCACAATTCAATCCCATGCCCGACAAACCGCTCTTCATCTGCGTTCGGACTTACCAAGCCGGATTGAGCGGATCGCTCGACCGCCTCGGTTTTACGCCCTTCAGCGACCAAGCCGTTATGGTTAAAAGGCTGACCGCCGTTCTGCGTGAACGTGTTCCCTCAACATTACCCAAAATGGAGGGGACGCAGCCAGAGCCCACTGCGCCCTTTTCGAACCTCCCCTCAGCAACGCAGGCATCTCACGACCACCCCGTCAGAGAGACGTCTTAAACCCATCGTGTCGAACCAGATGCTCCTTTTTGGTCGCGCCAGTCTGCGTCGTAAGGGTGTTAGAATCCGAAGTCGTGAAACAGATGTGGGACGAGCACAGCTTTGTTATCATTCGGCTTGTAAAACGTGTATCATTAAAAAGGTGAACTTGTATACTCACGGATGCTTATGACCGGAAAACGAATAACCGACAATCTTAGTGATCTTCTTGCCGTGCTTCCGCCTGAAATCGTAAAGACGATCAACGAAATCGATCGTCAGGACGAATTGCTCGAAGTCATTCTCGACCTGGGGCGGGTGCCCACTGCGCGCTACTTGGACGGCGAGATCGCGTTGAGCGACCAAGAGGTGCAGAACGAATCCATCGATCACGTCGTCACACGCATCGGGGATTTTGACGCCGACAACCGTGCCGGCATCGAACGTACGCTACACCGCATCGCGGCCATCCGCAACAAGCACGGCCACATCGTGGGATTGACTTGCCGCGTCGGTCGAGCTGTCTACGGCACGATCGATATCATCGAGGAATTCATCCTGGGCGGGAAAAGTGTCGTGTTGGTGGGCCGCCCGGGTGTCGGCAAGACGACCATGTTGCGCGAGGCCGCTCGTATTCTGGCTGAGAAAAAACGGGTAGTTATCGTGGACACGTCGAACGAGATTGCTGGAGATGGCGATGTACCACATCCTGCTATCGGGCGCGCCCGGCGCATGCAGGTGCGCGAGCCCACATTGCAACACGAGGTGATGATCGAGGCGGTCGAGAATCACAATCCCGAAGTGATCGTAATCGACGAAATCGGCCGCGAGCTGGAGGCCGTTGCTGCCCGCACCATCGCCGAGCGCGGTGTGCAACTCATCGGAACTGCCCACGGCAACACCCTCGAAAATCTACTGCTCAATCCCACACTCTCCGACCTGGTGGGTGGGATCGAGTCGGTCACACTCTCCGACGAGGAAGCACGACGCCGTGGCACGCAGAAGACGGTGCTCGAGCGGCGCGCCGCACCGACCTTCGACATCCTTATTGAGATCCAGGATCGAGAGCGACTCGCCGTCCACCATGACGTATCTGCCTCCGTGGATGCTATGCTGCGCGGGCGTCCTTTAGCACCCGAACTGCGCTATCGCGACGAAAGCGGAGAAATCAAAATCGAATCTTTTCCGGTCCCAGCCACCCCGAGAGCTCGTGGGCAGGTGGGATACCGACGCCAAGCCGCGATGCCCTCAACCTCAGCACTAGCCGAAAATGGGCTCCCCTTTTCGCCGACGCCACCGCGTATGCCAGGTACACCGCTGGAGACGGTGCGCATATACGCCTATGGTGTGGCTCGCAACCGCCTGCGGCAGGCAGCCAAGAGGTTGCGGGTCCCCGTGATCCTGGTTAACGATTTGGGCGAGGCCGACGTTTTAGTGACCTTGCGCTCATACTACCGCAAACGCCAGAAAGCCATCGCAAGTGCGGAGAACCGTCGTATGCCGATATATGTTTTGCGCGCCAATACTGTCAATCAGATGGAGAACTTCCTGACCGATCTCTTTCACCTGGACGCGGTCATGCCCAACGACCCGTCTTTGGAGACCGCGCTGGATGAAGCACGGCAGGCCGTGCAATCCGTGCTCAACGGCATACGCTCCGTGGATCTGGCGCCGGCTTCCGCATATGTGCGACGACTACAACATCAAATGGCTCGCCAGGCCAATCTTGTTTCCCATTCGTATGGCAAAGAGCCACAACGCCGTGTGAGGATTTACCGCAATTGAGCCTTTTCGTAACACTCGAAGGACCCGACGGGAGCGGTAAGACAAGTCAGGCTCACCAACTCGCCGAATATCTGCGTGCGCACGGGCACGACGTGTTGCTTACGCGTGAGCCCGGCGGCACCGATATCAGCGAGCAAATCCGACGCGTCCTGAACGCCCTCGACAACACCGGCATGCACCCGCGTACAGAGTTTTTGCTCTTCTCTGCTGCGCGCGCCCAACACGTGCATGAACGCATACGACCGCATCTTGCAAGCGGAGGCATTGTAATCTGCGATCGCTTTTTCGACGCCTCGCTCGCTTATCAGGGATACGGCCATCGACTGGACCTCGAGGCAGTGCGTGCCATCACCACCTTCGCCACCGACGGCCTGACACCCGACATCACCTTGCTGCTCGATTTGCCAGTGGAAGAGGGCTTGCGCCGTAGAGAAACGGACGGCAATTGGAACCGGTTGGACGCCTACGACATCGACTTTCATAGCAGAGTGCGGGAAGGCTACCTGGCGCTTGCCGAGAGCCAACCGGAGCGTTGGGTGGTGATCGACGCCCGTCAGCCATTCGACGCCGTCCAGGAGCAACTGCGGCAGGCTGTCGAAACGACCCTCACGCGCCGAGAATCAGAATAGCACACCCAACGGATTTCGGATCTTTTCTTTCCCCGAAAACCGAGAGTCAAGAAATAGTACCCAGAAACTAGTTGACAACGCCAACTAGTTTCTGTATTGTATTGCTCACGGTCCAAGACAATCCGTCCCCAAGGAGCTCGATATGGACACTCATCTTGATCTCGACGAACTGACGAGAAGCACCCGTCGGCTCGAGTTTGAAGATGGCCTGGTGGATCTAATGAATGCAAGCGTGTTCCTGGTCGTGACCCTGCTGCTCGCCTCGATCTATTCAACCTCCTGGATGCGCCTATACTTTCGCCTCGCTGTGAAGCACCCCAATCTGATGCTCGTTGTGCTGATCGCACTCGCTCCCATGATGGCACTGCTGCTCATTGTTTCGAGGCAAATCATTGAGCACACTCGGCGTAACATACTCTGGAAGGAGAGCGGGTATGTCAAACCCTTGCGCGGCTACGTCGATTGGCGTATTAACGCCTTCGCCGCGCTCGTGCTGATCTTCCTTACCTGCATGGCCGCGTGGGGCACGATGCGTGGCAATTTCGCCCCAGGCACCGATTTGCGCACACTAGCCGGCGGCGTGGGAATCGCCACGGGCATTATCTATTTTGGAATAGGGAAGACTTTAAATCTGCCACGCTACAGCAAGGTCGGATTTGCCGGTGGATTGTTGTCCGCTGCGATCCCCTTCCTTTCCATCTCCTTCTCCTTTAGTTGGACCCTGCTGGGATCCATCTGGGCCGTGCTCCTGGCGATATCCGGTGTGGTTGGGCTTCGCCGGGCACGACAAGCCTCCAGCGAGGCCGCCGATGCATGACTATTCCCTACCGACCAAGTTCGACCGCCTCATCCACCAACCCTCCCGTCTGGCCATTATGGCGCTGCTTGCCGGATGTGAGAGCGCCGACTTCACGTACCTACTAAAAGCAACCGGGTTGAACAAGGGCACGCTTTCCAAACACCTCTCCAATCTGGAAGGTGCCGGATACATCGAGATAAAGAAAAGTTTCAAAGGAAAGTTTCCAAACACCTCGTCGTCGCTCACACCGGTTGGGCGACATGCATTCAAGCGCTATCGCCAGCAGTACCTCGAATTCAGCAAGTCTCTGGGTAAGGAATAATTACGCAGAGATCGCATCACATTCCTTGCTCCGCATTGAAGCTTTGCTACGAGGCAGAACATACCATGCAGCCAAACGTCGCCATCCGTTTCGAGAATCTCAGCAAGACTTTCGGCCGCGGGCCGAAACGCGTGCAAGCTGTCAAGAACCGGAACCTCCGCATCGAGGGTAAGCAGGTCTATGGCTTTCTCGGTCCCAACGGCGCCGGAAAGACTACGACCATCCGCTTGATCATGGATCTCATTCGCCCCAACACACTGCTCCTGTTCATGTGGTTGAGCCGGTTATTTAACAACCCCGATCTCATCAATCTTTACCGCTTCACTCCTTCATTCAACGTCGGTAACATCAATGCCTGGATCCGATTCGGCCGCCCGCTTGAATTGGGTCTCACAGCACTTCCCCAGGATCCAGGCCTTTACTTTTCTGTCGCTGTGGTAGGAATCTAGATCCTCTCTATGATTGGCTTGGTGACACTTTTATTCCAAAGACAAGACATCACTTCGTGATAGGAGCACTTACTGAGAAGCAACACAAAAAGGAACCCGGGCACCCAAGCGCTCGGGTTGTGAATTCCGAAGCTCCTAAGTGTAAGGGTCCCTACTCTCTGGATTGACTGGGCACCTATTCGTTGAAGCTCTCCCCCTCGAGCCCCAAATCCGGCATGCTTTTCTCGATCTCTTCGGGGCTCTCACCCGCCTCCAGACGATCAACGACTTCATCAAACTCGGGAGGTAGTTCTTCCCCCATCTCACGCCCCATCTTACGCATCATGCGCGCCATGGCGCGCGGATCCTCTTCGTCGATGCCCGACCATGTGCTCGGGTCAGCCATGGATTCCAGCCGTGTTTCCTCCGATCGCCCAATCCGCACTCGTCCAATAAGACGCTGTAAATCCTCGCTCTCGCAGTGTGGACAACACACCGGGAGACGTCCGTAGTCCTCATAGGATTGAAAGATCGACACTCGCTTACCACATTCCAGACATCGATATTCGTACGTAGGCACAACCACCTCCACATTCGTTCGTTTTGCTAGATAAAGGATAAAACAGTCGGGCACCGGGGCACTTGGGCACCCAGGCACCAAGGTGCCACATGACCAAAGCGCCCAGGTGCCTGAGTGCCTTGGCGCCCGATCACTTGATCACAAACGACTTGTTAGGTTTCCTCAAGCCCTACCATCCCACGAAGGGGACTGGCTACGCAGCACCTCGATAATCGATTATACTGAGCCCATCGGGAGTCATCAATGCATGGACGAGGATCTGTTTAAACGTCATCACCCCCCCCTACTGATTGTGATCTCCGGACCCTCAGGCGTCGGCAAAGATACCGTGATCCAACGCATGAAGGAACTGGGACTCCCTTTCCACTTCGTTGTGACTGCCACTACGCGCCCTCAACGCGACGACGAAGTCGATGGAGTCGACTATTTCTTTCTCACCCACGACGAGTTCGCCGAAATGATCGAGCAGGAAGAGATGCTCGAGTACGCCATTGTTTACAATGATTACAAAGGGATCCCCAAACGACAGGTGCGTGAGGCCTTGGAAAGCGGGAAAGACGTAGTGATGCGCCTCGACGTTCAGGGCGCAGAAACAATTCGCCAGCTTTACCCCGATGCGTTGTTGATCTTTCTCAGCACCCGAACAGAGGAGGAATTGATCCGACGCCTTCATACTCGTCAGACTGAAACACCAGAAGGTCTAAAGTTGCGCATCGCAACAGCTCGTCAGGAAATGAAGCGCGCCGAAATGTTCGATTACCTTGTGGTCAATGCGGACAGCAAGTTGGACAACACCGTAGAAACCATCCAGTCCATTATCGCGGCCGAACATCACCGAACGGAACCCCGCCAAGTGACTTTGTGAACTCTGCCCCACAACTCCAACCACCATCTCCATCACCCACCAACGCGCGGCGTCCTGCGCCCCGCACGACGTTTTCGCGCTTCCCGGCGACCTTCGGCCTGATCGTTGCCACACTGTCGGTATTCCTCGCCCAATGGCTCGTGGCAAGCATCTTTGGTGTGGGCCGCGTGTGCGGTCCTGGCGAGTTCATATGCGCATTGGGATCCAAGATCAATCAGGCTATCGCGGCAGGCCAATTGTGGCGTTTGGTCACGCCGATTTTCATCCACGTCGACGTCTGGCACATATTCGTCAACATGTACTCTCTTTACGTTCTTGGTCCCTCTATCGAGCAGTTCTATGGGACCGCGAGGATGCTGATCCTATACATGCTTAGCGGGATCACAGGGGTCGCCTTCAGTCTTGGTTTCAATCGCTACAACTCCGTCGGCGCCTCGGGTGCGGTCTTCGGTCTGGTCGGCACCCTGGGTGTTTTTCTCTTCCTGCACCGGCAATTATTTGGACGCGTCGGACAAGATCAACTGCGACGGATTGTGATCGTCACCCTGCTTAACCTTGTACTCGGCATGTCGGCTATGATTGACAACTGGGGGCACTTGGGAGGCTTGTTGGCGGGGATCGGTCTGGGTTGGTTCCTTGGTCCTCGATTGGAAAGGGTGCTGACGGAGACGGGCCAGGTGCACTTAATCGACAGGCAACCCTGGGAACAATCACGCCGGAAGGTTTTCCTGGCCGTTGCAATGGTCGCCGCACTCTCCGTCGCTGCGCTGGTCAGTCCCTTCAACCAATAACGTTGAGATCCTCATCCGAGGAAGGGCTAGAGACAGCGGCCCATCCACACCTTTCATACTTGGATGGAAATCCAACTGTGTATCTTGGTGGCGTGCGACGAGAACCCCTATCTCCCTTACATAGACTACGAGCAGGGGAGGGCGACACTCGATGAAGAATGGAGAACCCTTTCATTGACAAACGGCATGGCAATTAAGTACGATTATGCGATCAACTCCCGTACGATGGATGCTGAGTTCACTCAAGAGGGTAAGAATGAAGTCTAACAAGGGACCCTTCTATTTGCTCATTTTTGTTCTGAGCTTTATCGGCGCAGGTATACTCGCATACGCAATGGATCTCGGTCCCTATATCTCAAGTGATAGCGTTGAGTATTACGAAGTCGCTCGCAACCTTTCCCGAGGTCTGGGGCTTGTCATCCGCAGGGCTTCTGGCGAGCTGGTTCCGCTCAATCTTCGACCTCCGTTCTACTCCATAATCATGAGTGTTCCCGCCTCACTCGGATGGGACATGGTGACCTTCAATTCTTGGCTCAACATCGGNNGGGAGACCCCTGCTCTCGATCCTGATCCTGCTTGTCATCTTAACCTCGCCCACCTCCTATCTTGTTTACAGCGGTGCGATGTCCGAGCCGCTGTTCTTCACCTTAGGCATACCCGCACTATTTCTGGTCGCCTTTTACTTAAAAAACGATAATCGGATCGCGTTAATCTTCTCCTCCATATTATCGGGGTTGGCTTTTCTGACCCGCTTCAACGGGCTGGCCTACGTTGCAGCCGGGACGCTCTCGCTCTTAATTTTCAGTTCGAAACACATCAAACACCGATTTCAGGATGCGTTTCTCTATGGATTCATCGGGGTTCTCCCTGCCATTGTGTGGGTTTCCGATGTCCTCTCTCAGAATTACACGCCGGGTGGGTTTCAGTTCGTGATTGCCGATTTATGGGAATACCTCACCCCGGTTCGGGGGAAATTGGTGAACGAGTCGTGGAAATGGACGCCGTTCCGCGTACTCTTGCCAGATACGAAATACCTTGAGAAGTTCATGATCTTAGCCATCCTTTTCATACTCTTCGTCACACTCCTCGTTGTCGTGATTCGCAAGCTCAGGTCACAATCACCAACTGCTTGGAGACGCGATCCAAATCTTCAAATTGTGGGCATTTTGATCATCTTCACGGTCGCCTTTATGGCCATTCACTTTGGCTCCTACATCGTGGTTAAATATCCGAAACCCGGTCTGAACGAACGCTCCTTTTCCCCCATGCAATTTGCCTCCCTCTTATCCGTCGTAACAATTCTTTATCTATTCAGCGAAAAAATGCTCTCCGGACGCATCATGCAATTAATCCCTGTCCTCATCGTGGGGTGGTCCGCAGTCTCACAAATCCCAGCACTGACGAACCGGATTTCAAGCCTACACGATGAAGGCAGGGTATACTCGACCAAACGCTGGCAACCATCGGCCCTGATCCAAGAGGTTGATCATATAGCGGAAGATGTTCCCATTATCAGTAACCAGGCGCCCGCCATCTATTTCTACCTCGACCGTCCAGCCTACGACATTCCGGAGCTCTCGCGAAAAGAGCCGCTGCCAGAATACTATCGTTTCGGCAACGACGTTCAGGATAAGGTCCAGAAAGTATTCCGCGAAGAAGGCGCTGCACTGGTACTTTTCGACACCGCGTACTGGGATTTCTGGCCGCTCTACGGCGATGATACCCAGGCGAGATTGGACAAGCTCATTGATGGTCTCTACCTGGATTTCGAGGCCACAGATGGGGGTATCTATTATTATCGCAACACAAACGCTGAAGGAATGGAGTAGTTTGATGTCTCGTCTTCAGTCACTCGTATTCTGCTCAGGCATATCCCAGTGGTAGCGCGCTTTCGGTCCCCACAGATTCTGCTCACCGGGCTGCATTGGGAAAGGGGATGCGAGCACGCGGACGATGGTTCACCAAGATCCCCTCATATCACTCATCGAGTTTATTTGACATTCACACCACGCACCTTTTATAATCCGCGCGCTGTATCAATCCTCAAAACGACACGAGGTTTTACACCCTATGGGTAGGAAGAAAGCCCCAACACTTTTCGATATCACCTTCGTTGGCGCCGGACCGACGGGCCTTTTCGGCGCTTTTTACGCCGGTCTGCGCGAGATGTCCGTCAAAGTCATCGACGCGCTGCCTCAGGCGGGCGGCCAATTGATCACCCTTTACCCGGAGAAACTGATCTACGACTCACCCGGGTTCCCTGAAGTGTACGCAAAGGACTTGGTGAGCAAGCTCGTCGATCAAGCTTCACGATGGGAACCAACGATGGCCCTCGGAGAGCGGGCCATGAACCTGGTCAGCGAACCGTCACCGAATGGAGCACCGGGAGAGACTTGCTGGGTAATCGAGACGGACAAAGATCGTCATTACACCCAAACCGTGGTAATCGCTGCAGGCATCGGCGCCTTCCAGCCGATCCGGATAAAGAACGAAAGCGTAGCACGCCTGGAGGGCAAGGGCGTCGAATACATGGTGAAGGACCTCAGCGACTATGCCGAAAAGCGTGTGCTTGTGATCGGAGGCGGCGACAGTGCCGTGGACTGGGCGCTGGCACTCGAACCCATCGCCGAGCAAGTCACGCTCATACACCGTCGCGACGGGTTTCGCGCACATGATTCTTCGGTCAACACGTTAATGAACTCCTCTGTCAACGTATACGTCTTCTACGAACTGCGGGAAGTTGGGGGCGACTCTCGCCTAGAGCATGCCGTGATTTTTGACAACCGGACCAAAGAAGAAACAACGCTCAAGATCGACGACCTCATCCTGGCTCTCGGCTTTAAAGCCGATCTAGGGCCTATCCGCTCATGGGGACTGGAGACCATAGGCCGCCGGTATATCAAGGTCAACAGCAAGATGGAGACCAACTTGCCAGGCGTCTTCGCTGCAGGAGACGTTGCGTTGCAAGAAGAACTCGACCCGCTCAATTTAATCGTTGTCGGCTACGGCCAAGTCACTGTGGCTGTAAACTACGCCTACATAACGGTCAAACCGGGCGGCAAAGTTTTCCCTGGTCACTCCAGCGAGAAAATGACCGCGCACAGTTAATTCACCAACGACGACAGAAGCGGCCTTTTGTATAGCCTCCTATGGCGTTTATCCTCAACTTTGATAGTCCCCTGCGGAAAGTGGACCGTTTCTGTCCTTCACGCGTGACTGTCCATATGGACTTTGCTTAGATTCAGAGAAATGATCATCAACGAGCAAGCTCTGCAATTGCTTTAGTTTGAGAGGCCGAGGTTCTGGCTGTGGTCTTCATCATGGAAAGGGAGAGCTAGAGTCCACACCTTGGTCCTTCTCAGGATACGGTCTCTACTTGCGGATTTTCTTCATCCTCTTCGCGTTCGGCCACTTCTCGCTTGCGAAGCTTAGGCAAACGAATACGTGGCAATCTCCGTCGTCGGTCACCGTCCGGTCTCGCCGCACGCGGCCAATACAGAATGACGCCCAGCAAGCTTACAAAGACACCGGTCGCCAGCCCGATCACCTGAATGGGGCCGAAGTAGACAAAAGGCATGCGTTGCGCTCCGAGCCCGATAAAATCAGCGAGGGAAGCCGCCGCTGCCACAACATACCCCGTTGCGATCAACCTTAAACCGATATCCGCTCGCAATGACGTTGGCCGGTTGTTGCGCACAACCCGCACGGTTGCGTAGGCTCCTATAAGCAAGACGGCGAGACCAATCAACCATACATAAACTTGGACAAAGCCGACGACCGGACTGCGGTCCATGCCGATGAGATCAGGTTCCACACCGATCATGAAAATGATCAAACCGAGCAAGACTAACGTCATCCAGCGACGCGCCCAGCGGACTTGATGCGGCTTGAGGGATTTAGAAGGCATGATTCAGTTCTCCGGTAATGCCCGACGCAGCACGCGCACCCAGTTGACCCCCAAGATGGCTTCGACATCCCCTGAGTCATAGCCGCGTGTTTGCAGCGCATCGCCAATTAACCGCAGGTCGGCTACGCTGTCAAGTCCTGTGGGGACTTTATTCAGACCAAATCCCCCATCAAAATCGCTGCCGATGCCGACATGTCTGGCATCCCCGATCACTTGGCAAACATGGTCAATGCAGGTTGCGACGTCCTCGAGGGTGACCACCTCACGACCGTCATCGACCTGCCAACCGTCCTTAAGAAAGTGGTTGGCAATCAATGTTCCCACCACACCATCGCGCTCAGCGATGCGCCGCAACAGCGCATCACTCAAGTGCCGGAAGGGTTTTTCATTGTTCGGGATTCTTGCTTTCGGATTGCTGTGCGAGGCGATCAAGACTCCCGGATATGTATCCAAAGCTTCTTCGACACCCTCCTCGGTCATGTGGCTGAGGTCGAGGATCATTCCTAATCCAGCCATCATCTCCAAGAATGCCCGCCCATCGTCGGTAAGCGGTCCGGGTTCCCTGGTGCCTCCCGCATAGCGGGTCCTCTCCCAGGCTGGGCCCACGATGCGAATCCCCGCCTCAAACCACTCGACAAGTTCATCCACATGGCGAACGCCATCGGCACCCTCCATGAGCAAAACCAAACCGATTTGAGGCGCGCTCGGTTCTTCCCCCTCCCAGCTGGACAAAACTGCATCCAGATCTGGGAGTGCGCGGACGACTCGAAATCGGTCGCTATGTTCCTCCTCCAAGCGTAGGTAAACATCAAGGTTCGCTTGGTAGAGACGATGCGCTTCATCTGCGTCGGCATAGACCATGGTGTCCCACGGTCCCTCCTGCCAGCGCACCGGTGCCGCAAAGAGGGTGGAGAAGATGACAGCCACTCGTCCTAGCACCCACTCGGGCCAACCCAAGAGTGTGTGCCCGTTATGCGCAGGCACATCCGTGTCGATCTCCAGCGTACGCGTCTCTTCGGTGGATCGGAGGTAGTTCCGACCGAAGGTAAGCACGTTCCAGGCCAGGTCCTCGTGCGCGTCGACGATCAGCACTATCCCTCCTGCATACTGGCCACCAGATTCCGCCAAAAATCGTCTCGCTGTCCGGGTAGAAAGGGGAGATAGAGCGATAAACGATCAGCAAGATCATGATAGCGCTTCTTCAAAACCTTTGCGATCTCGTCTGGTGGCGCAACCACCGCGAAGGTGTCTAGCATGTCTTCATCGATCATGTTGGTCATCTCGCCCCAAGCCTGTTTGCGTGAAAGTACTTGTAATTGATCGGCAACCTCACCCCACCCGTGGTACGCCATCACAGGGCGGTAGGTGGGTGTGGAGGCGTAAAAAGCGATCTGTGAGCGCACGAAATCAGCATCTTCCGGTTCCATAACCGTCATCGCGCTCACCGACAATGCCACTCGCTCAGCCTCTCTTCCCGCACGCATGGCACCTTCGGCGATCGCTGGGCGGACCACCTCCCGTAGATACTGCTCTGAATGATAGGGGTGGGCGATGAAACCGTCAGCGACCTCCCCCGCCAAGCGACAGAGACCGACGTTCACGCCAGCAATGAAGATGGGGATCTCCGGGTTCTCGATGGGACCTGGGTTGAAGAAAGGTGACATGAGGGTGATCTTATAGGATTCACTGCGAAAGTTCAGACGCTCGCCGGTTTGCCAGGCCGTCCAAAATGCACGTAGTGCGCGGACGAATTCGCGCAGCTTGCCCACCGGCGACGTGGGCCAAGGCATTCCAAAACGACGCTCGATATGGGCGCGCACTTGCGTGCCCAGTCCGAGAATGAAACGGCCGCCTGAAGATTGAGCCAAGTCCCAAGAAGTGTAGGCAAGTGTTGCCGGGCTGCGGGCAAAGGCGATGGCCACCGCCGTTCCAATGCGCAACTCTCGGCTGTGTTCGGAAACCAGCGCTAAAGGAAGGAACGGGTCGTGCTGGGTTTCGGATGTCCACAGCGCATCGAAGCCGATATCATCAGCTGTTCGAGCCAACTGTGGTATGTCGGAAAGCGACAACGGCGGGATTCCGGCGTCAAATTTCACCTTTGGTCCTCGGTGATGGAAATATCTTGCCCGGGGAGAAATTTTTCTTCAAGGGAGAGATGATCCGAGAATACATCATACTACATTCTCTATCCTATTGTTGCGCCTCATCCGCCAAACTGAGGAATAACCACCCAGCCTAACCTTGGAGGAGAGCCACACCTATTGAGCATGGGATTTAGGTTAATCCTTCATACGCCATCAGGACCTGTCGCCAGTTCGCAGGGATGGGGATCGTTTCACCAGATCGATAATCATATGCGACCAACACTGTCCGCCCTCTCGCCAGTTCCTCTTCACTCCCCTCGTCCTGAAACGTGTAATCCATTTCGAAGCTCTTGCGACCCAAACGAGCAGTTCGTACCCCGACACGGACTCGTTGAAGATATGTAATGGGGGACTTATAGGAACAGCTTTGTTCGGCAAGGATAAATCCAAAGTTGTCGAAATCTTGACCACTCCACAAATCCAGATGCTCGACGTACTTTACCCGCGCCTGCTCCATGTAGGTGAAATAATTTGCGTTGTTGACATGACGTTGCGCATCTATATCGGCGTAGCGAACCTCAATGGAGTGGAAGAAGCGATACTCAGACATGATGTTCTCCATTGTTGGGGAACAGGAGATAGGGGGCAGGATTAGGCACTGGGGTAATCAGCCGCTCAGGAAACTTACCTTCAGTATTCCTCCGCGCCTGAATGCTCCGCAGGCTTATTGCCGGCTCCTCCATCAGCCTAACGTCCCTTTATCTGATCCCTCGTATTAGCGGACGTGACCAGGGGATCGCTACCAAAGTTAGCAAGGTTGCCAAGGTGTACCCGATTGCCGCCCTGCGATGTTTACCCTGATCGTCAGGCGCCTTCCGTGCCAGCGCACTTGTTATGTGGACAGCTGCCAAACCTATGACCATGACCGGGATGTGCTCGATGAGGAAGAACCGAAGCTCCGAAGACGTCATCGCCGCAGAAGGGTCGGCCAGAGCAGCCCGTACGAGCGGACTCAAAAAAGCGAGCAACAGACCCAATAGCAATTGCACGTCATAGACGATCGAGAACGCCAATCCCGCACGTCGATCCGAGTCCGTCCACGGGTGTTTGGCGAACCACCCCCTGTAGGCGCCCACGAGCGACCAAATGGCGGTGATTAATACCAGCCAGCGAACAAGATTGTGCGTAAATAGAAGTAAACTGTAAAACATGCTCCTTATGACCTCCTCAATCACCAGGATAGGATACGATTTTCATTTCACCACGAATAATAAAACCTGCTGTTCACCCGTCCCTATAATTCGTAGCAATATCGCCATCACCCTGACAAAACGATCCTGCAGACCAAGCAGTCTTATACATACCAACAATGTCATCGTCTCGTGAAAGGATGCAGCACCAACGCTACGAATTTGTGACTCGCATAATTAGGAGCTCTTCACTTCCCTTTATGGCATCATCGCCACGTCACATCCCCACTCAGATCAGGTGGCAAAGTCAATGAGCGGAATGCCTCGAATGCTTCTCGCTCCTCACCCACGGTCGTAGGATCTCCGTGGCCCGGATATAGAACAACCTCGTCCGCCCACGTAAAAACTGTTCGCGCAAGCGAATCCAGGGATGTTACCAAGTCCTCCGGGGTCTTTGTGTGGCCAGGTCCACCGGGGAAGATCGCATCGCCAACGACGGCTCGCCTGACCCCTTCTGCATCCTCCACCTTGAAGGCAACACTTCCTGGTGTGTGACCAGGGATGTGAATGACCTGCAGACTTCCTCCTCCAACGACCAGCGAATCGCCCTCATGCAGCGTAAAATCTGCCTCCAAGCCAAAGCTTGCGACGTCAGCAGGATGGATCCCGACGGGGACGCCGAGGGCCTGTCGTAAACTCTCGAGCGCCCCAACGTGATCGGAGTGACCATGTGTGACAAGAATCTGATTGACCTTCACCGGTTTGATCCAATGCAGGATCGCCTCAACCTGATCCCCGGCGTCGATCAATACGCCCTGCCCAGACGACGCATCCACAACTAGGTAGCAGTTCGATTGAAATTCACCGACCGGGAGCACGCGCAGTTCCAACATAGACCCCTCCGAGGATGATCCAGGGAATTGATAGATATAAGCCTATCGCGCCTCCGTAGCGATGACAAGAGATTGTCGAGTCCTTCCCACTCCGTTTCGGCCCATCTTGACGCACGCCCGATCGAGTCGCAGCTCTATGATCTCACTAAAATCACATGGAAACGGCTACTCTCGTTTCCTCCCCAAGGGTGCCCCCCCTGACCCGTACTAAAGTGGACTGTACAAGGCAAAAAAGTGCTGTTAATATAACACCTAGCAGGTTGCACGTGAGTTCTGTCTGCACGTCGTCCGAGCCACTTACGGAGTGCTTACCCTGTGGCAACCTTTGGTCCAGCCGATTATTCTGCTGAACCCGACCGTCGACGAACGAACAAAGCACCTGGCTCCAAATTTCCACTCCTGAAAGGAGATCATGCTCATGGAAGACCGCATCACCGGCACGGTCAAATGGTTCAACAGCGAAAAAGGATGGGGCTTCATCGAGCGCGAGGATGCGCCGGACGTATTCGTCCACTACAGCGCCATCACGATGGAAGGCTTCAAAACCCTGATGCAGGGACAGCAAGTTGAATTCTCCATCGAAGACGGGCCGAAGGGACCACAAGCAGCGAACGTTACCATTATCTAGTACGCACAATCAGACCTTCCCGGCAGCTTCAAGCTTTCGGGAAGGTCGTTATTTCACCCTCGCCCCCAGCTCCACCTCCCCATCTGGTTGCAGCAACCGCAGCGAACCGTCTGCATTCACTGCGGCCAGCACGAGCGCTTGCGACATGCGGTTCGCGATTTGCTTGGGCGGAAAATTCGTCACGGCAACAACGAGGCGGCCGACCAATGCCTCATGCTTATACTCAATTGCGATCGCAGCAACAGAACGCAACACCCCTAGCGTCGTGCCGAAATCGATAGTCAACACATAGGATGGGTTACGCGCTTGCGGAAAATCCTCCACCGATATCACCCTACCGGTGTGCATCTCCACCTTCTCGAACTCCTCCCAGCTTAATCCCACCATACAACCTCCTTATACAATCACTCATTCGCTGTTCCCTTGTCCCCTCACCTCCAAATTTTACATCCTGCATCCAACCCCAAAACCGCACAAACACGTCTTGCGTCGAAAATCCTGACGCGACGGACAGCCTTTCCTACCGCGCGACCCTGCGTACGACGTGTAGGCTTGGTGACCTGGGCAGACCTCCCCAGGCCCTTAAGGGTCTGATCTCCCTTATCTGACGATAGACAATTAAAACGAAAACACCTCCCGAACGGCGTAGTCCGGGAGGTGTCAGCGAGCGTGCGCTATGACCCAGATGAGCCCGCTGTATCTCCTGGACTCGTCGGACTCGCCCGCATGACCAGGACGAAGATGCCTGGTTGGGGCCATTCGGCCACGACCTTGCCGCCTGGAATTCGCGCATGCGGTTCCTTCGTGGAGGGAATTTCCATCCATTCGGAGGCCTCTACATCCCACCATAGAACGGCAAATGTTTCCTCCCACAGATACCCGGGGATGAAGAACTCCACCGTGATCACTTCGCCCTCGGGAATCTGAGCATTGAAGATCAGAATCTCGGCTCCAACGATGAACAGGTCGTCGAGCGGGAGATCGGCAGGCAATTCCTTTGGTTTACGTAGGGTTCTGAATCTGCCAAAAGCTTTATCGCCCTCGTCGATCACCTCAATGGCCGGGAATTTGATCATCACCCCGTAGCCCGCGTTCACATATCGAGGCTCGTCGGTTTTCAGAACGATATCTTTAAATAGATGCTTTTTACCATCGCAGGAAGGAAGGCATTTAACCCACTCTACATTCTCACCCGCGGGAACCATCCAGCCGCCCCAAGTATTGCCGCTGGTCCTCAAGCAGCGGAATCTTACGGTTCCGCTTTCGGGCTGCGCCCAAACTCCGAACTCACCGTTGTCCGTGAAGCGACTGTGATAGACAGAAATCAGATTGGTGGGGTCCGCGGCAGCAGCAGGGAACCATAGCAGGGCACCGGATCCTGAGTTGTTACTTGCCGCCACACCGTTCAATACGATAGGAGCACCACTGCTCTCGACTGCTAGACCGTTACCGTAGCCAGGCGTTGGGCTGGTGTTGTCGTTGAACGTGCTGTTCGAAACCTTCACACCATCCGCCACAATGGTGGCGCCGTCGCCGTCGAGGTTGCCGCTCGCCTCAACGTTCTCGAGGACGACTTCGCTCGGCGACGTCACGGCGAGGCCGGCCTGATCACCTGCACCTGCGGTTTGGTTGTTGTTGTTGAAGGTGCTGTTGCTGATGGTCACGCCCTCGGTGGTCGAGACATTCGTGATATTGGCGCCGTAGTTCTGATTGTTGTTGGCCTGAACATTGTCGAGGACAACTGCGCCATCCTGACCTGTCACCGTGATGCCATTGCCGCTCGAACCGTCGGCAACGACCTCTTCGATCGTCAGAGAGCCATTGTTACCCGTCGCCGTGATGCCACCCGTCACGGTAAAACCACGTAAGACAAAATCCATCATATTGCGGATAGTGAGACTCCCGGCGATTGTCGTGACCGCGCTGCCGCTTTCGCTTTGAAGAATCAAGAGCGCAGGTGTTGCCGCACCCCAATCTGTGCCATCCACATCGGTTGCGGCGAAGCTACCGGGTTCGACGTAGATCGTGTTGTCATCCGGCGTGGTATTCAAGACGGTGCTAAGTTCGTTTAGCGCCGCCTGTATCGAGCCGAAGCTGTATACCGTGTTTGACACCGTGAAGTAAGGGTCGATGAAATCCGTCTCCTCAGGGAGAACCCCGACGGTCTCATCAACCTTACTCGGGACGTCTACGGCTTCACCCTTTTCCGTGTCTGCGGTCTCCGTATCAGGCACGGTTTCCTCCCCCTCTTCCACAGGTTCCCCATCCCCTTTGGTGTCAGAGTCCAGGGCGCTGTCGAGGTTCGCTTCCCCTTCACCCACATCTTGCACATCCTCCCCACCGGCCGATGGTTCCTGCGGAGACCCCTCGTCTCCGCCGGCGGTCTGATCCGGGGCAACCTCATCACTCAGTTCTTCTCCATTGGCAGCATCTGGCGCACTCTCAACTTCACCGACTTCTTGCGGGGACGCCCCCCCGTCCTGCTCACTCTCAGGTCCAGCCGACGGATCCCCTGGTTCCTCTCCCGCGAGTTCTTGTTCAGGATTTGCGTCAGGCTCGACGCATTCGACGGGTGCGTCTTCTGAAGGCTCCTCGACACAGTTCTCCGATTGCTCTGGAGGATCTGATTGCTCCTCCGGGACGGGATCACCGGACGATGTACCTTCGTCAGCAAAGGCGATAGAGCCGAGGGGGATGAGTAAAGACAAGACCAGAATAAAAACTGCCGCAGTTCGAATTGCTTTCTTCCGCTTCATAATAATCGCCATGGTCAATTCTCTCCTTACACAATTGAATGAAGCCATACAAGGACGTAAAAGAAATGAGTTGTAGTGGTGAAAAAGAACGAGGCCACGATCCGGCGACAGCGGGTTGTTGTCAACCGGTTAGCTCCGGTAAATAAATATTTTCAGCGTTATTGGGGCCCGATGCTATGAGGCAAAGGTACCTGTTGACGGGAAAGTAATCTGGTCCTAGTAAAGATCCTAAAAATGTACAGGACCGCAATCAGAGGGTACACGAGAGCTTGGTAAATGATTTCAACTCGGTTAGATCAATTTCAGCAGTTTTCTAGAAAAAACCTCCGGCTGGCTGTACACGATTTGCAATTCTTGCGCGCCGTGGAAGGCCATGAAGTCTCGCATCGCACCAGCCACGCCGGCCATCAGAGACTCATCAGGAACAACCTCATCCTCAAGATACAGAGCCTCCAACCTCAACAAACCCGTCTTGCGATCCAGCTTTGGATCGAAACGCCCGACCAGCCGATCGCCGTGTAAGATCGGTAGACAATAATATCCCCAGCGCCGATCTCGGGCAGGCTTGTAAGCCTCCAGCACCTGCTCGAAATTCCAAAATCTCACCTCCCGACCACGAGGATAGAACAAGGGATCGAATGGGTTGAGAAAGGTGGTGCCTGTAACCGGCAGGTCACCCTCGGCGGCGCGTTCCAGAAGTGGGAGGTTGTCACGATGCACTACCAAAGTGTGCACGTCGCCATCGACCAATCTGGCTCGCACTTGGCGTAGGATTCCTTCGCCGATCAACGCTTCCAGAAAAGGTCGTGCCTCGTTTCGTTTCATATCATAGGTGTAATCCGCGATTTGCGTCGGGAAACAAATCCCCAAGGTTCTCGCGGATTGCGAGAGCACATGGCGAGTGGTCTCCTCCCACGCGGGCTCCTCCAAGCCTACCCATTCCGGAAGCACTCGCTCCCGCAGATCATAAACGCGCTGGAAATTGACTCGATTCGAGATCATTACCTCCCCCTGATTGTAGAGCACCTCCAGCGCCCGCTTGGCCGGCTTCCAATCCCACCAGCTGCCACGGCGGGGACTATCGTGCTTGAAATCCGCGGTTCGTAGCGGGCCCTCCCGCTCAATTCGTGCATGCACATCCCTAACCAGATCCCGATTCTTTTTCTTTGCCAACCAACGCTCATTCCATCCCCCACCATCTCGAAACCAGCGCATCATCGGTAGCCGATGCCGATATTCGGTCAATGGAATCAGGCTTACGCCGTGAAACCAGTATTCGAACAGACGCCGGCCCTCTTCCCCGTAGGCAAGGCGGTCCAAATCGTACGGGTCGAAGCGCCCCAAGCGACTCCACACCGTCAGGTAATGGCTGCGTTGCACTCGCTGCAAGGTGTCGATCTGCAGACCACCGAGTAACTCAGCGACCTCAAGAACCTTGGCGCCTTGCGGGATAGTCCCGAATTCGACGGGGGCAGCCAACCCCTGCGTGTGGAGCGCGAGAGCACGCACTACCGACAAAGGGTACACAGTCGCCGCGGTCATAACCCTTCCTACTTAATCTCCTTGTATGCCTTGAGTTTGTGGGGAGGTGAAACGAATTTACGACCCGGGAACGAACCACTTTCGGTGTTTACTCAAGTCCGCAATACTGGTAAACACCTTGGAGTGTCGTCCACCCTGCGCTATGCCTGTTCCCCATAGAGTTGGCGATGCACAATACTCAACGCCCGTACCTGTTGTTCTGCACGATAAGACGAACGCACCAGCGGACCACTTTCGACCCACTTGAATCCGATTTCAATCCCGTAGCGTTTGAATTCCTCAAATTCCTCCGGAGCATAATAGCGCTCGATGGGGAGATGTTTCTTAGAAGGCTGCAGGTACTGGCCGATCGTGAGTATGTCGACGCCCCAATCACGGAGGTCTCGCATAACCTCTTTGACCTCCTCGGGTGTCTCTCCGAGCCCTACCATGATGCCCGACTTGGTCAGAACCTCGGAATCGAGTTTTCTGGCGTTGCACAGCGTGGCCTGGGCCCATTCGTAGCGATCTTGAGGTTGGACTTTCTTGAAAAGGCGTGGCACCGTCTCGACGTTGTGATTGAGAATCTCCGGACGGGCGTCCATAACGAATTTGAGCGCTTCAATAGAACCTTTGAAGTCGGGGATGAGCACCTCGATCGAACAGCCCGGTTGCAGTTCGCGGATACGCTCGATAACCATGGCGAAGATTGGCGCCCCGCCGTCCGATCGCTCGTCACGGTTGACGCTGGTGATCACCGCATGTCGTAGATTCATCGCCTGAACCGCGCGCGCCACGCGCTCCGGTTCGAGCCAGTCGAGCGGTGCCGGTCGACCGGTCTTGATGTCACAGAAGCCACACGACCGGGTGCAGGTGTCGCCCATCATGAGGAAGGTCGCCGTACCCGAACCCCAACACTCACCGATGTTGGGGCACATGGCCTCTTCACAAACGGTGTGCAAGCCATTGCTGCGCATCATCCCACGCAGCCACTCGTACGTCTCTCCGCTGGGAGCGCGCACTTTGATCCAAGGGGGACGACGCCGTGGCTTGGATGTGCCGTTTTGGGTCTGATCTTCGGGACTGCGACGATCACTTTTCGCCATTCACAGATTCCTCACTGGGGAATTCTACCGCGATTCAATTCGTGGGTGCGGAGACCGCAACAATCGCTTGTACTTCCATGAAAAGTATTGCCAATTGCCCTACATCGCGCAATGCGATCTAAAGAAATTATGCTAAGTCATCTTTCCCCAAACAGAGAAAACGAAAGTCCCGACCCTTGACGTTAATGGTCGGGACCTTGTGTTATTAAAAGTCAAGCATACAACCGCTCGCTATTTACCTTTGCCTTTCTCCGCCATCTCCTTTGCCGCCCAGGCATGTTCCCATGCTTTGCGATAGTGCTGGATCGCCTTCTCATAATTCCCAACTTCACGCTCGGTATCACCCACCTCAAACTCAGCTTTCGCTCGCTCAACCTCGGCATCAACTTGATCTTGGCGTTTCGGATCAACGGCGATGATGCCATCGACCTCCTCCAACATCGTCTCTGCCAAGGTCCGATCGGCCCGGACGAGAATTTCGATCACCTCCTGTGCGGCAGTTAGGGCATCCTCGCTTGGCTCACCGTCTCCCTCGCCATCCAGAAGGTGCATGAGCTCGATCACGGCGTGGCGTTCGTTGCTGAACACCTTGTGGCCATGTTGTGGTTCGAGATGATCTTCATCCAACCACAGCTCGGGATCAAGGCTATCCTCGATCTCGCGGATCGCTTTCTCGATCCGTTTCGATTCCTCGCTATACGGTTGCAGCTTGTCGATCGCCCAACGTTTGAGATTCTGGGGAGGTCGCACCATAACCTCAACCGTCAGTGTATCGCAGCCTCTTCCACCATCGTCATCGGTCACGCAGACCTCAACAACATACGTCCCGGGAATGTCATAAGCATGCGATCCCGCCACCGCGCCCGAGCCGTCGCTTTCGCTCACGACGCCGGCCTCCAGCGCAGAACCGTCGCCCCAGTTTATGGTCGCAGTGTGTGTGTCAGGTATCCCCGGATCAGTAAACGTGGCTGGAGCGAGATGGACCACGTCCCATTCATACGCGGATTGATCCGGACCTGCCTCCACCGTGGGTGGGACGTTGATCACGTTTACGGAGGTTTCATCAGAAGCAGATAATCCACCAGGATCGTTCACCTGCACGCGGATCGTCAGATCGCTAGGACCATCCAGCATCGCGGCAGAGAAGGTCACCGTCTGGCCGGGCGTTTCGAAGCTGCCGTCATGATCCAGATCCCAGGCGTACTCGAGCAGATCACCATCCACGTCACTCCCGGTCGCGCTGACCGGGATCGAAGCACCCTCATCCACGGTGTAGGGGCCGCCGGCATGGACGGTGGGCGGATCGTTGACCGGGTTGATGGTGACTGTCACGGCTGCCGCATCGGTCCCACCTTGGCCATCGCTTGCCGTATAGGTGAAGGAGTCCACGCCGTAGAAATTGGCAGTGGGAGCGTAGGTGAGGGTATTATCCGGATTGACCGTCACAGTGCCGTTCACCCCCTGCGTGACGGAGGCGACAGCTAAGCTATCCCCATCAACATCCGAATCGTTTGCGAGCACATCGACAACAACGGGGACATCCTCATCCGTGGTTGCCGTATCATCCTCCGCCACCGGCGGGTCGTTCACCGGGATCACTGTGATTGAGACGGTGGCGACGTTCGAATCCACGGTTCCATCGTTGACCTTGAAGGTAAAGCTGTCGGGTCCGTTGTAATCCGGGGCCGAGCTATAGACGAGATCAGGTGCAGTTCCACTCAACACGCCAGAAGTTGGAACATCCACAATAGAAAAGGTAAGTGAATCTCCGTCTACATCGGATCCGGTTAATGTGATCGCGAGCGGCGTGTCCTCATCCGTTGATACCGCCTGATCATCCGCCATTGGCGCATCATTCACAGGGTTTACCGTGATGGACACCGTGGCGACATTTGAGTCCACTGTTCCATCGTTGACCTTGAAGGTGAAGCTGTCC